>Ga0164295_10000181_pt1 | contig 53515 bp, 47 predicted proteins | sample GEODES006metaG_FD_111798 | JGI IMG/M metagenome (GOLD analysis project Ga0164295, IMG submission 111798) | Oligotrophic lake water microbial communities from Sparkling Lake, Wisconsin, USA - GEODES006 metaG | ecosystem: Environmental > Aquatic > Freshwater > Lake | place: USA: Sparkling Lake...
GGGCAATCGCCGCGGCGGAAGTGAGAAATAACAAGGCAAATGCCGCTAGATTTTTGGTCAATGCTCCTCCAACTGGTCCTTCAAACAATGCAAAGGTGAATGCAGACTTTACCCGTGATGCTTTGCTTGACCCGACCGATTGAAGCAAACGTGCTCAGTTACTCTTCGTTACGGTAGGGCCCAGGGGCCTCAGAATCTGACCGAGTAGTTCAGACCAACTTTGAACGGTCGAATTTCATCTTGTCCAACGAAGAAGGAGATTCGCGAAAGCCAGCCTTTCAGCTTTCTTGGGCGGTAATCCAGCCTAAATTCGTACCTAACGGGAAAGCCGGGCAAGGGCTCTCCGATTTGCCTTCGGCCCTGAAAAATGAAGTCTCTCCCAAGATTCTTCGCGAACAGAATGGTCCCCTTTTCGAAGTTGTTGTAATCCAGGCTGAGGTAGTCCAGACCGAGGCTTCGGGCGAGTGGACTGGTGATTTGTTCGAAGACCAACGGGACGGCAATTCCCACAAGCGCGGAGCGCAACCGCTCTTCCGCCAGGTCGCGCTCGCCGGTGTTGCCAAGACTCTCGATGACGTCGGTTCGGCCAAGCAGAGCGATGATTTGGTTTTGGCTCAAACCTGCCGGGTCGGAGGAGGCAGCGAAGTTCAGCCCGCCTTCTTTCAGCAAGTCTCCGGTGACCGCGATCGTGACGTCGTACCGTTCTGGGTTCTGGGTCACTACGGCCGTCGTGACCGCGGTCCGGCCTTCGAGCTCGACTTGCATCGTCGTGACGGGGTTTCGCGCATTACCGTCGTACTCGATCGCTACCGTCCCACCCTGGTCGAGCCGGATCTTTGCTCCGGGCAGTTGGAACGACCCACGTTCGACGAAGATTTCGCTCGTAAACCTTGGGCTAACCAGCGATCCGTTGAGGTTTGCATCGCCGTACAGATATAAATCTGCGGTTGCGGCGCGCAGCCGGGAAAACTCAGCGAGTGAAATGTCAATCGCGAATCTTGGATTGACCAATGGTTGGGACGAGTTTGCCGCCTGGGCTTCGATAGCTGGGACGATGATATCGCCGTTGCGAACGGTTAGGTTTCCGGCGAGCAAAGGCGAGGCCAGATTGCCGCTGACGTTTATGGTGCCAGTTACGGTGGCATCCACCGCGCCGCCGTTGAGGGTTTGCTTGTGCCGAACGTTTCGCGCTTCCAGTTTGCCGCTGACGGCACTATGCAGGATGCGCTCAAGCCCGCCCTCCGAGAAAGAGTCGGCCACTCGCTCTAGGCTGCCGATGGGCGAAACGAGTTCGAGCTTCACGTCTCCGCCTTGAGCGACCATGAAGTCGGCCTTCGTGGAGATTTCCCGACCATCTAGTCGAACGGCAAAGTTGGCATTCTTCAAGCCGTTATCCACGTTTTTGAGCGTGATGCTGTCGGCCTGGACATTAACGCCACCGGCGTACTGCAGATCGTTCAGGGTTCCGGCCGCGCTGATTTCACCCGAGACAAAACCGATTGTCTTGGTCGGGTCAATTTGAGCGCTGAACTCGCTGATTTCGGAAAGTGGTCGACGGCTCAGGTTCACCGTAGCGGTGATTTGCTGATCGGTAGGAACTTCGGCCGGGAACTTGAACGGAACGTTTGCGGCGATAGAGCCTTGGAATCCGCGATATTTGAAGACTCCGGCGGCTTGGATTCCGCCTTCTTTGCCGTTGCCATTCGTGACGTTCACTTGGTCGAGCGACAAGATGAGGCTGGCATCGGGCCGATTCGGTTCGGCCAGCAGGCCCTGAGTTTCAAGCGACGCCTGAACACTTGGGTCCTTCACCGTGCCGGAGACTGCGAACGGAATGGTGAAACTCCCAGACCGACCTTCTAGCGCGGGGAAATAGGGGCTCAGCTCCTTGATCTGGATTTCGGTGAGTTCACCGTCGACCGAAATTGCGCCGTTCTCAACGACAGTGCCCTGGGCGCTAACTTGACCGGTGGGCCCCTTCACGGTGAGCGTCTTGACGGTCGCAACGCGATCTTCCCACCCACCCGAAAGTTTGATCTCGCCGATGGCGGTCGCTCCCAGGGCGACTTGGTTTGCTTCAAACGAATCAAGGAAGATGGATGGCTTTTCGACCGTCCCGTAGCCTCTCACGGCAAAGCTCGCGGCACCCTTGACGTCCTTCAGCTGTCGGCGCGTTTCGTACGGAACGTCTTTGAGATACCGACCCGATGCCTGGACGAAGTCTTCGAGCAAGAAGCCGTTTACGTTTAAGCTGGCGGCGAATTGCTTGCTCTCGAGGTCGTAAGCATCTACGGTGCCTTCGATGAAGCGATCAAGTTGGCCAAGGGCGACGTCCGCTTTGATGACGCCGTCGAGCACGCTTGCGTTAACGTCTCCTCCGCCGATGGGCGTTCCGTTGAAGACGAGTTCCTGTACCGCGCCCTTGAGATTTGCAGAGGCGAGTTGGCCGTCGGCGATGTTTGCCTTGGCCGAGCCAGCGAACGTTCCGCTCGCATCAAGGATGTCGACCGTTTCGGTCGAAATTTCTTTGAGGGAGATGTTGGAAGCGGATGCGGTTGCCGTGCCAAGGCGAGTTTTCAGATCGTAGTCGGCGTCGATCTGCACTTTGCCGCCGAACACGGAGGCGTTGAGGCCGAAGACGGAGAGCTTGGAGTTGGCGAGTGAGACGAGTCCGCGAATGTCGTTCGCGCGGACGTCCGCTACAACGACGTTTTCACCCATGACTTCCGCAGTGACGGTCGGCTTTTCTACCGTGCCGCCGATGGTGATCATGGGTGCATCGATTCGACCGATGGCATCTTCGCCCAAGACGTCTGCGAGTTGCAAGCGCGCAATGGCGGCGGAGCCGCTGATTCCACCGGTTCGAACGGAGTATCGCAACATTCCGGTGGCTTCAGTTGGCCCCCGGACCGCTTGCAGGTCCGTGATGAACCACTGATCGCGAGTGCCCGAGAACGCCGATTTGACAAACGGCACGTTCAGATTCGCATACTCGGTGCCGTAGGCTTCAGCTAGACCGCGCACTAGAGGCTGGTTGGTTGTGCCTTTCACCGTGCCTACGGCACTGAGGGAACCCTTCACGTCGCGCGAGAACTGACCGAGATCGAGGGAGAGGGCGGAAAAGCTCAGGTTTAGCGGGCCGTTTGGGGCGGCGTTTCCAGTGATGGTAAGGAGGGATTCGCCCTGGTTTGCGAGGGCACGGGCGATTTCAAACGATTTTCCGTCCCAGTTCCCCGCCACCATTACTTTGCGTACGGCAAGCGGAAGGTCCTTCTTTGCGAGATAGCTCGCGGCACCGGTCACTCGGACGGAAGCGGTCGGCTTGTTGAACGTGCCACCGAGCACGGCGCTGAGGTTGAGGTTTGACGCTAAGCCCTTTGGGGCTTCCTTCAACCGGAATTTTGAGGCGTCGACTTTTTGCGCGGAAACCCACCCGTCGAGCTTTTGCTCGCTTGGCCGGATCATCATGGCGGCGGAGACACGCCCAAGGTTGGTATTCGCATCCTTCGCGACAACCGAAACTTGGTCGGTGTTTCCGGTGAGATCCAACTTGATGTCCGTCCCGGAGAAGCGATCGAAGGTGGCCGAGCCAGCGGTTGCATTGGCTTGGAATTGGGCTTTCTCGTTCGTTCCGGCAATCCAGCCGTTCGCGCGAATGTTCGTGGCGCGGCTGCCCTTGGGCAAGGTGACGCCTAGCTCCTTGGGGAGTCGGGAGGCGTCGGCAACGGTAACGTTCAACTCGCCTGCGTAGGTGACCGCTTTTCCAAGGTTAACTTTGCCGCGAAAGTTGCTGCGAAGATTTGGATCGGCGGCGCTGAATCTTCCTGCTAGCGCTTGATCGGTAGCGGTTCCGTTAAAGTTTGCTTGTTGAATCCGGTAGTTATCCCATGCAACGTTTGAGGCGGAGCTGGTGCCAACGAACTTAAATTTCGCGGGTCCGGAGGTTGGTACAAAGGCTACGAGGCGGCCCTTGGCTTGCCCAGATTCGATGCTGAGCTCTTTCGGAAGTTCTGGCTTCAGTGCCTGATTGAGCGCTCGGCTGAGAGTGACGGCGAACTGGCCGGACTTAACTACGGTGCCTTTCTGAGCGACCTGCTGGGCACGGAATTCGGTTTCCCCGACCGTCGGAATATTGATCTGGCCCCGCGCGCGCCAATCGTCGCCGAAGCCTTCGACGGCGACTTTTCGCGTGACTGCACTGAGCTTGCTGCGGGTTCGTTCGTCGTAGTAATTGAGCCGCAGGCCATCCACGAAGACGGTAAACGGCAACTTTCCGGGCTCGCCTTTCTCTTTTGAAAGGTACTTCTCGAACTCAAATTTGCCGTCTTTGAGCCGCCGAAGGTTGATGGTGACGTTCCTAACTTCGGCACGAAGCGGGCTGGCTTGGAGGTTCATCACATTCGCCGTTCTAGCGGATGCGGCGTCAACGCTGAGCAGGAGCTTTCCTTCGGAATCAGATAAGGAAACGCCCCAAAGTTGGACGGTTCTTGTCGGTTCGTCAACTCGAAAACGCTGGGCGCGAAGCGTGAGCGCTTGCCCAGCCGCGTTGATCGGGATCTCGACGGGGGCACCAGGGTCGAGTACGAACGTGGCTACGTCTTTGAGATACAGGAACGCCATCCAGCAGATGACCACTGGGGGCAGGAACGTGATCAGGAATCGGAGGACGGATAGCGAGACTCGAATACCCTTCCTCCTGATCAACTAACTTGCGACCGCTTCTGCTCGCTCCAATCGCTCGGCCATGACCTTCTTCGAGAACTCAATGGCGTTGTACGAGCTGCGAATGAACGGACCGGAGGCGACGAATGCAAAGCCGAGCTCTTCGCCAATACCTTCGTACTCCTTAAACTCATCGGGGTGTACAAACTCGCTCACCGGAAGGTGCTTCATCGTTGGGCGCAGGTACTGGCCGATCGTAACGGCATCGACGCCGATCGCGCGAAGGTCCTTCAGGGTTTGCACGACTTCATCCCGGGTTTCTCCAAGGCCCAGCATAATGCCGGACTTGGTGTAGATCTTTGGGTTGAGTTCCTTCACCGTTTGTAGGACGCGCAAGGTACGGTCGTACTTTGCCTGCGGGCGAACGATGGTGTGTAACCGCTCGATGGTTTCGATGTTGTGGTTGTAAATCTCCGGCTCAGCGTCAGTGACGTTCTTAATGCACCAGCGCTTGCCCTTAAAGTCCGGCGTGAGGACTTCGACAATGACGTTCGGGTTTTCGGCGTGAAGAGCGCGAATGGTTTCCGCAAACTGCATTGAGCCTTCATCGGGCAGGTCATCGCGGGCGACGGAGGTCACGACGACGTGCTTGAGTCCGAGACTGCTGGCGACTTCGGCGACATTGGTGGGCTCACTTTCGTCGACGGTCGTTCCTCGTCCGACTTTGATGGCACAGAATCCGCAGGCGCGGGTGCAGGTTTCCCCGAGGATCATGAACGTCGCCGTCTTCTTCGACCAGCACTCGGGCAGGTTTGGACAGCGCGCGCTTTCGCAGACGGTATGCAGGTTTTTCGACCGCATCATGCCCTCGACTTCTTTGATCGTGTCGGGGCGAGGCAACCGGATTGTCAACCACTCCGGCAATCGTTGGGTCATACCGATATTCTACGCGGATTGAGCCGAAGAGACGTGAACAGCCGGGACTCGATGCCGATGAAGGGCAAATGCCGATCCGTCTAAAAAAGATGCAGTGCCCCCGTGGCAACAAATCGGGGGAAGTTGACCTCGCAAGGCCAACTGGTGCGCGGGAAAAGACTCGAACTTTCACGCCTTGTGAGCGCTACCACCTCAAGGTAGTGCGTCTACCAATTCCGCCACCCGCGCACGAGAATGTAATGTACCCGATCTCTGCGGCGCGTATACTCGTTTTCCCCAATGCAACCCACCGGTGACCTACGAGTAACGGCCGTGCGGCCACTTTTGCCGCCCGCAATTCTTATTGAGGAGGTCCCGCTCACAGATCAGGCTGCCAATCTCATCCACGACGCACGCCGCCAAATTGAGGCATCGCTCCGCGGCGAAGACAAGCGCTTGGTCGTTGTCATCGGCCCATGCTCGGTTCACGATCCGGTGGCCGTGCTGGACTACGCCGAGAAACTGAAGGTCCTGGCAGACCGATACGCCAAAGAACTGATCGTCGTGATGCGGTGCTACTTCGAAAAGCCGCGAACTACCGTTGGTTGGAAAGGGCTCATCAACGATCCGAACATTGACGGTTCATTTCAAATCAACGTTGGGCTGCGTGTTGCGCGAAAACTTCTCGCCGACGTCACCGCGATGGGACTTGCGCCAGCGACCGAATTTTTAGACACCACGATTCCGCAACACATCGCCGACCTCATTGCCTGGGGGGCGATCGGTGCGCGGACCTGTGAAAGCCAAACTCACCGTGAATTGGCCAGCGGACTCTCGATGCCGGTCGGATTCAAAAACGCGACGGACGGCAACGTGCAGATTGCCATCGACGCCATCAAGGCCGCCAAGCAGCCGCACTGGTTCCCGGGCGCAACCAAAGACGGCATGAGCGCAATCATCCAGACTGCCGGAAATCCAAGTTGTCACGTCGTGCTACGCGGCGGAAGTCGCACGGGGCCAAACTACACGCTTGAGCACGTGCAAAACGCCAGTCAAGTCCTAGAGCGCGAACAACTCCCGAGTCGGCTGATGGTTGATCTGAGCCACGCAAACTCAAGCAAGAATCACGAGCGCCAGATCGATGTCGCGAAAGACATCGCCGGGCAGCTACGGCGCGGCGACAGTCCCATCTTCGGCGCAATGGTCGAAAGTTTCTTGGTCGAAGGACGGCAAGACTCGGGCCCGGGGACAAACCTTACTTACGGTCAAAGCATCACCGATGCCTGCCTCGGAATGGAGCAAACCGAACAGGTCCTCGAAATTCTCGCGGACGCGGTTCGCTAGTTCTTGGTCGCGCGTAGTTTGAAGTCCAGCCGGACTTCATATGCCCGAGGCCAAGGCAACCAGACCTTAACGTCGTCAAGGGTCGAGATCGTATAAGCGCCGTCGCTGGCATCAATCTTGGTGCCAAAGAACATGTCGCGGAAGTATTCGCCGAGAAACCGCGCGAGGTCGCGCTGGACAAAGTTGTTGACGGCCGAAAGCGAGCTGCCAGTAGTCTCTTCTTTGGAGGCTCCCGGAAGCTCGGCAATCAGTTGATAGGCCGCCGGTCGGGTGTATCGGTGGTACGCGAAGTCGTTGACCATGCGATGCAGCAAAAACTCGCATCGTGCCACTTCGTTTTCCACGCTTGGCTTACCAAACTTGTGCGACATCGCGGCAATGTTCGCCGCAGGAATCGCGGTGCCTAACGTGTTGCCGGCGGTGTTCCACCCGGCATAGCTCAAGAGCTTTTCAGCCCGATTGCGCTCGGTCAGAATTTGGAACAGTCGCGGATCCGCAACGCCGCTTGCGCCTAAATTGATGTCCGCAACGGCCACCGGCTGACCAAGATCAATCTCCTGACTTAAGATCGTTGAGAAAATTTCGAACGAAGACGCACGCGGGTTCGGACTGTTGATGAACAGCGAGTAGTCATACAACCCGTCACCGGTCGCAGGTCGTGCTCCGGCGGCGAAAATCTGATCCTCAAGCGACTTTCGAATCGGCTTCGACTCATATAGCGCGATCTGATTCATCGTCGACGGGTCGGAGAAAACGATCCGAACCCGGGGCGCCCAATTCGCGGCCCGAAGCATCGCGCGAGAAATCAGGATGTTGCTGTGCTGGTCGATCCCTTCGCAGAAGAACACCCTCGCGTTCAAATTGTTCTTTGAGACCGCCTCACGCAGCGCGTTCGTTTCGCTGACATGCGGACCATATTCACGGGCGTCATCTTGCCCGAGGATCAGGTAGTCCAGATCGCCTTTCTTTGCCAGATAAAGCAAATGACCTTGCAACTCGTGATTCCGTTTTCGGGTCGCTCTGTACCGCCGAACCTCGGCTTCTGGCACCATTTGGGTCGCGTTTCGAATCTTTTCTCGTAGCGCCGGATCTCCCGTTTGTCGCGACTGATCCTCAAGTTCGACCAATCGCGCCAGTTGCATTCGCCAACTCGCGGCTTCCCGAGTTGCCGTTGGGGCCAATCGCATCACCGCCGAAAAAGCGAAGATCTGCAGATTCGGAGCGCGTTCCCGCAACTTGACCAAACGGTTGAGTCTCGCCTTCGCCACACCAAGCGGAACCGAATTGACTCGGCTCTCAATCAGTCCGCCGTAGGCGATCATGTCGGTAGACACCACCAGCGCGTCTAGCTTTTCGATCGGCTGCGCCTCCAGCCAGTCCAAAATGGCATCAGGCTGTCCGGGCGATGTGAAGCGCCCGAGGGTTTGGTACGGCGGCATGCGGACTTCCGCACCTCCAATCCGACCGATCCACTGGGCAAACTGACCCGACGCCGGTCGACTATCGAGCGGAACCAGCAAGATCTGATCAGCTCGCGCAATCCCGACGAGCAATAAGCCGATCAGGATAGTGAGGAGTCGCACCCGGTTAAGGTACCCGCCGACCGATTTGCCCCTAGCCATTCGCTTCATCCAGGCCGATCCAACCCACCGCATCCGCGATGTCATCAAAAACGCGCATATCGGCCGGCAGGTTTGCCAATATCTCCTCTCCGTAACGCTTGGTCTTTAGTCGAGGATCAAGGAGCGCGATCACACCTTTGTCCGATGCCCGACGAATGAGACGTCCAGCACCCTGGCGCACCATCATCTTTGTCTGCGCCAGCGTGTGTTCTCGGAATGGATCGATTCCCTGCGACACCAGATACGCCATCCGCGCAATCTGAATCGGCTCCGTTGGCACTTCAAATGGCACTCGCACTAGCACGACGCACGAGAGTGTGTCGCCCGGAGCGTCGAACCCGGTCCAGAACGACCGTAGGGCAAAAAGGCTGATCTCGGGGGATTCCTTAAATCGATCGCCCACCGCGGCAGCCCCGGTTTTGGGCTGCATCAGAATCGGAAACTCATCCCGATTCATAAGCTGGAACACCCCTTCCATCTCTTTCCGACTGTGGAAAAGCGCCAGCGTCCGCCCCTGACAAGCTTCGATGATGTCTTGCAGTTCGCTCGCTAAAGCTCGGTAATAGCTCGCTTCGTTGCCGTCTCTCCGCGCCGCACTCGGGTCGGGAATCGATCCCACTTTCGGGATATAAACCGCTGCCTGGGAGGAGTGGTCAAACGGAGATTCTAGAATCTCCCGAAAGTCCGGCTTCAAGCCAATCGACCGCTCGAAGAACGTGAACTCGCCATCTAAAACGAGCGTGGCGGAGATGCACGCGTGCGGCACTTTGCTCCAAAGGATGTCGGTCAGCGGCGGACCCAAGTCGACAATGTCCTGCCGCAAAATCGCGTCCTGCGGCCCAAAGCCGAAACTCGGCTGGCCGAGATAGCTGACCGAAACGCCATGAGGGGTGAAAATCGCTTCGCACCCACGCGCAAAGTCGGAGAAGTAGCTGATGTAGTTTCTAGCCGTTTCCTTCAATCCACGATCCGATTCATCGAGCACACCCTCGGCCTGATCAACGATTCGCTGGGCAACGCTGGCGACCTCCATCACAAGGGCACGCGCCTGATCCAGGTCTGCAGCCGCACGGAACTGCTTCACCGCCGGATTGTCTTCGAGCTCGCTGGGCGCGGTTTGAAGAATTCCGGGCGTCCCAAGCCCCGCCCCGGGCTGCTCAAACTGCCGGATGTAGCCATCCAGATCCTTTCTGACTTCAATAAGGAATCGATCCCAGTTTCCGAACACCAGGAATGAGCCACGCTCCATTGCCGGTCGAAGCAAGCCTTCGAGTCGGCCCAACAAGCCGAGTAATGCTCGAATCCGTGGCGCGCTGAGTTCAAACTCCAGGCCGTTTTGCGCGGCAGAAGCGAAGTCATGAGCCTCGTCCAGCACCACGAAATCTAACTTTCCGAGAATTCCTTCGCCTTCTCCGCCCTCGGTCCCGCTGGCCATCAGCGCGTTCTGGATCACGACGTTGTGATTGGTGATGATCACCTTCGCCTTTTCCGCGCGGCGTCGAGCCGAGTAGAAGTAGCAATCGTGATAGACCGGACAGGCCCGCGCCGGGCACACGGGCGGAACCGCAATGCGGCTCCACGCTTTCGAAATTTCTGCCTTAGAAATCGGCGCGTTGCGGCGAAACTCGGTTTCGGTTCCTTCGGTGAGCCGAGCGCGAATGGCGTCCATCTGCTGCGGAAGGTGCTGATCCATGTCCACCAAGCACGCATAGCGCTGACGCCCTAACAGCAGCGCAGTTGGAACTTCCTCGTCGAACAGGGAGGCTGCAAACGGAACGTCCTTTTGCCAGTACTGATCAGCAAGAACGTTCGTGTAAGTCGCGATGACGGTCCGCTTATCGCCGGCGATGGCGTGCGCGAACGCAGGAATGAGACAGGCAAGGCTCTTTCCGAGGCCGGTCGGCGCTTCAAATGCACCCGATTGTCCGCCCGCAATGAGGTCGCTCAGCAGAGACGAAAGTTGCACTTGGCCGGCCCGTTCCATGAACCCGGGCTGTTGCCGCAACCGCTCAAATGCCAGCGCGATCAATTCTTCCGGCGACTTCGGCATCTACCGTTATTGTCGCCCATTCACTCGGAACTCGTTGAAGCCTGAATTCCGTACAACGTTAAGCTTAAGAAAAGGCTCGGGAAATCCCGAGCCCAATAAAAGTAAGGAAGTGGCCTGACTTCTCAGGTGCTATTTGTATAACACAGGCTTTGCGATTCCCCAAGGGAAATTTCTTAGCAGTAGCCCGTTTTGCGTCAAAACCCGCTGAAATCAAGAAAAAGTGCTAGGTGTCTTTACCACTCTTCGTTCGTCTCACGTCTTAAAATTTGATTCCCCCGAATTCCCTTCTACCGGGCTACACTAGTTCTCGCGCATGGCGATGAAGCAGGCGGAAGATAAGGAGATCACGTCGTCCCCATCTATTTCTGGGTACGAGGCTGGCTTCAGCCCTTTCCGCATTCGTGCCGTCATCCTCGGCTTCCTCCTGTGCATTCCGGTCACCTATGCGTGCACCAACCAGAGTGTCTCCGGCTTCTTTAGCCTGATGACCGCGCCGATTTCGGCGCTGCTGTTCTGCTTGGTCGCCAACATCATGCTGCGAAAAGTCAGCCCGAAGTTCGCCCTCTCGCAAAGCGACCTGATCATCATTTTCTGCATCACCGCTTGTGCGGGTGCAATCGCCGGCGAGTGGACCGAGTTTGGCCACGCTGCTACTTACAACTATCCCTATAACAGTAAGTGGAGTGACGGCTACAAGAACATCCTTTCCAAGAACGTTCCCGACGCCTTGGTCATCAAGGACTTCGAGGAAGTTAAGGACATCCAAGGCGGCGGCAAGGACATGGCCTACGTCTTCACGCGGCTTGGGACCTACCTGCCGCGCTGGGCAACCTGGGGCGGGCTCATTTGCACGTTGTGCTTCGCCATGCTGTGCCTCAACAGCCTCATGCGCACCGCCTGGTGCGAGCGAGAGCGGCTCACCTTCCCGTTGATTCAGCTTCCGATCGCGATGTGCGAGAAAGGCGGAGCCGGCGGCATGTGGAAGAGCAAGTACATGTGGATTGCCTTCGGCGTGATGTTCGGCATCGACATGCTGAACGGCCTGAACTATCTGTATCCAAGCTTGCCCGCCATTCCGGTCAAAACGCTCTTCTTTATCGACCAGACCTTTAAAGAGCCGCCGCTCAGCAACATTGGCGACTTCCGGATTTCGATTTATCCGTTCATGTCCGCCATCGGCCTGTTCATTCCAAGCGACTTACTCATCAGCATCGTCGCGTTCTTCCTGCTGCGAAAAGCGACCCACGTGGCCTTGGCCGCGAATGGCATTCCCCAAAGCACCTTCTCCGGTACCGGCTTGCTTCCCGGGCCGCCGTACTTTGATGAGCAGACCTGGGGTGCGGTGATCGCCATGTTCCTCGGTGCGCTTTGGGTGAGTCGCGAGTACTTGCGGGAAGTGTGGTCGGACATCCGAACCGGAAGCCGATCCGCCGATGGCGGCGTGACTCACCGGTGGGCGTTCATTGGCCTGATCGCGAGCTTCGTGGTGCTTGTGGGCTATGGCGTATGGGGCAACCTGCCCATCCCGTACATGATTTTCTATATCGCGCTGTTTCTGGTCTTCTCGGTGGTTCACACGAGAATCCGGGCCCAGCTCGGACCGCCGACGCATGAGTTCGCCTTCTTTGGCTCGAACAGCATCATGCATCGGTTTATGGGCACCAAGTGGATTTCGGACGGCCAAGCGGCCTACGTTTCGCAGGTCTTCCTGGTCATGAACCGCATCTACCGAAATCACCCGATGCCGTACCAGCTCGAGTCGATGAAGCTGGGCATGGGCGAGCGGCTGAACCAAAAGAAGATGTTCATCGCCATCGCGGCGGCCACGGTTGTCGGTTACTTCTTGGCCCAGTTCTTCCTGCAGGTCAAGGTGTATCGAACCGGAGCTATCGGTTGGACGGAAGCGCTTCCGTACATGGAGAACATTCTGCGGGACCGAAAAGGACCAGACATCACGGGCATCGTGATGACGATCGCGGGATTTGCGATCGTTATGATCCTCGATGCGATCCGATTCAAGTTCCCCGGTTTCCCGTTGCATCCCGCCGGATACATCCTCTCGATGAACTACGGCGTGGACTACTACTGGTTTGGAATGTTGGTGGCTTTGCTCATCAAGAACTTTGTCCAACGGTATTACGGCCTAAACGGGTACGACAAACTGAGGCAGGTGGCGTTCGGAATCCTCATTGGAGAATATGCTGCCGAAACGATCTGGATGACGATGGCGTTGATTACGAAGCAGAGCACGTATACCATCTCGTTCAATGACCGTAGCCTCGGTGGACAATGATCGAACAGCCCTCGGACTCCCTTAACCCAACCGAAAAGCCGCCAATTACCAAAGTCCAAAGTCGAAATCCCCTCGGCTGGGTTTTGCTGGTTATCCTGTTTTCGCTCGCGATTCTCAACTCGCTTGCCACCTACCTGATGCCGAGAAAGGCAGAAGCGCCGGAGGCAAACCTCCGCCAGGAAACAATGCAAGTCGAACTCATCGTTTCGATGCAGCGATTGTCTGGCGACTCTTCGATCCTGCGAGAGAGCAACAAATCGACCTGGTCCACGATCATCGAGCGGACCGAGAAGATTCAGAAGAAGAATCCGGAGGCTGCAAAAATTACCGCCGTTCTCAAGCGGGAAGCGGGACAGAAACTCGCGAAGGCTGACCTCGCGGCGCTTGCGCGGGCGAACAATGGCGATGCCTGGGCAACGGTCCTTTCCATCGAAAAGCCGTCCTTGGCACAGGCCAAAGAGCTCGCGAGCCGGATCACCGAAAAAGACTTCATTGCGACCCTCGCAAAGGCACAGGTTCGTGAGCGCGGCGGAGACAAAGGCGCACGAGCCGAATTGATTTCCACCAAAAAAGGAATGGTCGCGATTCTCGTCGGCGCGGTGATCGGATTCATCTTGCTAACCGGAGCCATTTGCTGGGTGGCCTACTTCATCGCGCGAAAGGCCGGTGAGTTTGTTCCGCAAGGGCTGCCTCTTGATCCGCCCGATGGCCCAACCCTTGATCGGGTGGCCCTGCTCGCGGCCGGGCTCTTCTTGGGCTTCATGGTTCTCTCGACTTCGATTCCGCTCGCACTCCGCAGCGTCTCGACCGTGTTCGCCTCCGGAGTGACTGGTGCGGCAATGTTGGTGTGGACGGGCGTCGCCATCAAACTGAGCGGATTTACCCTTGCAGACCTCGGTATTCAACGCACCGATCTTGGCAAGAACATTCTCTGGGGTGTTGGCGCGTTCACCATGGAGTTGCCGCTAGCCGGTTTATTTGCCGTGATCGGCACGCAAGTTCTGAGCTTCTTGCCCGCGCCGTCTCACCCGGCTTCGAACACGCTGATGGAAGACCAATCCCCGGCGGTGGTGATGACTTTGCTGTTCTTCGGCGCTTTCGTGGCCCCGATTTGGGAAGAAATCATGTTCCGCGGACTGCTATTCCCCGCAATCAAGGGGGTCACTCGGCGGTTGGTCTTCTCCGGTTTTGCCAGCAGTCTCATCTTCGCAATGATCCACCCGCAGGGCATTCCGATTTGGTTTGCGCTGGCGACGGTGGGCGGGGCAAGTTGCATGCTGCTTAACCAGACCCGAAGCCTAGTGCCAAGCATTGTCATGCATGCGTGTCACAACTTCACGCTGCTGTGCATTACCGTAACGCTGTTCTCCTGAAGGTCGGTCGCCTTGGTCCGACCCACTCGGGTACAGAGGAGCGTCCAGATCACGACCTCGATGCAACCGACAATCACCTTCCAGGACTGCGGCACTCTTGGGCTGAAGCTGAAGAAACCTTCAATCGGTGCGGCGATGAACATGAGCACGATCGAAGTGGAGAGCAGCACAAAGGAGTCTTTGCCGACCGCACGCAAGGCTTCTCCACGCGTTCTTCGACCTGGGTTCAGCACCGCGTAGCCAAGCCGCAAACCCGCCGCTCCAGAGATGATGAGCCCGCTGATTTCTGGCACCCCGTGCGGAAACACCGAGGCCAGCAGAAAGTCCAACTTGCCGACCTCCGCCATCCCGTTGGCGAGAGTGCCCATGAGCGCCCCGTTGGTGAACAAAAGATAGATCGAACCGAGGCCAAGGGTCGCCGCACCGATCCCTCCGGTAGCTAAGGCGGCTCGCGGGTTGTTGCTCGCGTAGAAGCCGGTCATCTGAATTCCCGCCGACCCGGACCGATCTTGAAACACGCCGGACTTCCACGCCTCAAAAACTCGGTTCCACCCGTCGGGCACGAGGGGATCTTGCAACTCTGGAATCGCCGCAATGCCGAAAAACACGAGAATTGCGGTGCCGAAGAAAATGGATGCCGAGGCGGCGATAAAGGGCCAACACCGCCGCACGGTTTGCGCCGACAAACTGACTGCGTCTCGGATGGCGGTCGCGAGGTTCCTTCGGGGCGCGCGGTAGAGCGTGCCGTAAGCTCGGCCCGCCAGATCGTTGAGGAACTCAATCAGCGCTGCGTTGTCAGACTGCGTTCGGGCAATAGAGAGGTCGCGCGAAACGCGCTTGTAAACCCGAATAAATTCTCTTAACTCTTGCGAAGAAAGAGTTGTGGGGTTAAACTCCGCTTTGTCACAAAGTGCGGTTAGCCGGGCCCAGTCCGATTCGCGCTTTGTGGCAAACAGTTCCTCATTCATGATTTCGCTCTCTCATTATAGGATCGGGAAACTCGCGCTGATGACGCTTTCGCTCGTCGTTAGCGTTCCGGCGTTTGCCCAGGTTGAAATCGTGGATGGACGGATTGAGAACGTTTCTGGCAAACAGTTCGAGCTGAGCACTTCGAAGGGCCGAATGAGCGCGCTGACCGATTCCAAGACCCGGTTTTGGTTCGGCCGCCAAAGTGTGGAGATGGAGAAGTTTCCGGTCGGAATCACGTTTTCTGCCCGAATAAAGGTGGCCGATGATTCGGCTACGGTTAAAGAAATAGCGGATACCGCAACCGCGGCCTGGCTGACCAATATTCGAAAGACTCCACAGTTGGGCACCGTACTGAGCACGAACGTTAAGGGGATTACCGTAAAGTTCGCGGACAATACGACCTTCACTTACCGAGCGACGGAGAAATCGCAGGTGATCCTGCAAGGCAAGGAGACCAGCCTCGAAAGCGTTCAGCCTGGACAGACGCTTTACTTTCACGCCCGGCTCCTTTCGAACTACGACACTTGGCTGAAGCTGGCTTCAGACGCTCCTCCGACCATCAAGCCGGAGACAACTCGATCCACGTCGAAAAGCGCGACGGCGAGCCAAGACCGGTCGCCGATGCCAAGTTCTGGCGAGATTGAGGGCACGATTGTGTTCTTCTATCCCAAGGCTCCGATCTTTGACATCGTAGTCGACGGACAGCGCTACCATGTCAACTACACCGCCAACACCCAGTTCATGGTGGATGGCAAAAAAGCCGGGCCAAACGTGCTGGATCTTGACCTTGTGGTGCGAATCAAGTACCGTCGGGACCGGTTCGGTAGAATCATGGCCAGTAAGATCTCGACGGACTAAGCGGACGCGCTCGCTCCTCGCACGTCCGCCTCGTATCCAAATCAGTTTGTTGCCGTTCTATCTATTGTCCAACGCATGAGCGTGAATCCGAACCGGCCCGAGCCAGAAGACGGCATACCGAGTTATCTCAACCGTCTTACCCAAGCTCCCCTCCTGACCCAGGAAGAGGAGGTTGCCCTCACGCGTGCGGTTCAGCAGGGCGACGCGCAAGCTAAATCTCGCCTGATCGAGTCCAACATGCGGTTGGTGATCAATATTGCGAAGGGGTACCGCAATCGGGCGATTCCGCTAGAAGACCTGATTCAAGAAGGTGCTATTGGTCTGATGCAGGCCGCCGAGCGGTTTGATCCGGATAAAGGATTCCGATTCTCAACCTACGCGACGCACTGGATTCGGCAAGCCATCGGGCGCGCGATCGATAACAAATCTAAGGCCATTCGCCTCCCGGCCCACGTGAGCCAGTCGATCCGAAAGATTGAACGAGTGAAATCAGAACTCGCTCGCGAGCTTGGGCGGGAGCCGACTTTGGAGCAGATTGCCGTCGTCATGGGTTTGACGCCCAAGAAGCTTCAGACCTTGATGCAGTCTTCTCAAGATCTTTTGTCTTTGGATATGTCGATCGGAGATTCCGGCGGAATGACCCTTGCTGGCCTCATTCGAGACGACTCGGAGTCTGACCCCGAAACGGTTGTGCTCGACAAGGAAGTTCTGGACGAACTTCACCAGATCCTTTCGGAGCTTAACGATCGCGAGCAGCGGGTGATGCGCATGCGGTTCCAAGTTGGCGAGCCCGATACTGCGGCACCTGATCCAGAAGAAGTCGCAAAGGAACTGAAACTGTCCCGCGAGCGCGTCCGGCAGATTGAAGTGCAGGCCATTAAGAAACTTCGGGCGATTGCCCAAAAGCGCCGATCGAAAGACGTGCTGGGCAATTGAAGCTCCTTTTTGGTAGAGTACGGCCGATGCGGTGGGTGCGAACCCGAGGGCGAATACGATGAGCCTGGTTGGAAAAGTCGGGCGAAACCGCTTCAAGTCGCGTCTTGCGATGGCACTTGTCTATGCGCTCCTGACCCTTGGCGCAATCACGACGCTTTATCCGTTCTTGTTGATGGTCTCGACCGCCATCAAGGGCTCTTTTGATCAGAACGGCACCGAGATCATTCCGCCGTATTTGGTCGACACAGGTGCGCTGCAAGAGAAGTATCTGGACGACAAGTACTCGGGCGACGCGGCGCTCATGACTTCGAACGCTATTGGAGAGAAGTCCGGCCCCGAGGTGGTAGCAGCATATGACCGTTTTCTGCGTCAGTTGCCGCTTGATATGTGGACGGCCGGGTTCAAAACGGCCCCCAACCAGGTGACGAGCAAGCTCCAGGTTCGGTACCAAAACTGGCTACGAGAAAAGTACGGCAACAACATCGAGAAGCTGAACCTGGCCTACATCGAAGAGAATGTTGCTTTTCAAACCGTGACGCCCCCGGCGGAGATGCTGGAGCGGAAATCCTGGTTCCCACCGGACACCCGAAAGTACAAAGAGTGGCGCGAATTCAAGGCAACATTGCCCGCTTCGTTCCGAATCCCGGTTCGGGAACAGCGTATGTGGCAAGAGTTTGTGCGCGGCAAGTTTCGCAATCAGTTCAGCGCGGTGCCCGTCGAGCTAACGGCGGGAGCGGACGCTTTTGAAAAGCTGCCGGTGATTCGGTTGCATCCGCTGATGACGGAGTTTCGGCAAAAGGCTCTCCCGGCCCGGTATGAGCCGGGGGCGACTGAGTCACTTTGGAGCCAGGAATTTCCCGGAGTTTTGCCCATCGGCGCGGCAGATCGGATCTTTGTCGAGGCGAATCAGATGGCCATTCGGCGCGGATTTGTTACACGGAACTTTGAGTACGTGCTCGACTACATCTTGCTGAACGGGCGGACGGTTTGGAATACCGCGTTCTTCTGCCTGCTCGCAATCGCCACTCAGCTCATCGTCAATCCGCTTGCGGCCTATGCGCTATCGCGCTACCCGGTTCGGCAGTCCGGGCAAATTCTGATCTTCCTTTTAGCGACCATGGCGTTTCCGGCCGAAGTCGCGATGATCCCATCGTTCTTGTTGCTCAAGGATCTTGGGCTACTGAACACCTTTGCCGCGCTGGTGCTGCCAACCGCCGCCAGCGGCTACATGATCTTCCTTCTGAAGGGGTTCTTCGATTCGCTTCCGCAAGAGCTGTTTGAAGCCGGACAGTTGGATGGGGCAAAAGAAACGATGATGATGCTCCGCATCGCGCTACCGCTGAGTAAGCCGGTGCTGGGCTACCTGGCACTCGTCGCGTTCATGAGCGCTTACAGTGCGTTCATTTACGCCTTCCTCATTGCCCAGGATCAGCAAATGTGGACGCTGATGGTCTGGATTTACCAGTTGCAGAACCTCGCACCGAAGTCGGTGATGATGGCCGCCCTGACCCTCGCCGCCCTGCCAACGCTGGCGGTGTTCCTCCTGGCTCAGAACGTAATCATGCGGGGAATCGTGCTGCCCGACGAGCGGTAGTTGCACAAGACCGCCAGTCTGAACGTCAAAGAGATGGGACCAATATGAACATTGCCATTCTAGGACGCGGAATCGTTGGGGAGACTTTGGGCTCACGCTGGGCGGGAGCGGGACACTCGGTGGTCTTTGGAAGCCGCAGCCCTGGTGCGCCGGACGAACTCTTCCACGCTGAAGCGGTCAAGGCCGCCGATGTTGTGGTGCTTTCCCTGCCGTGGAGCGCGATGAACGTGGCCTTCCTCGCAGAACTGAATCTCGGTGAGCGGCTCGTCATCGATTGCACCAACCCGATTGCGGCCGACTTCTCGGCCCTTGTTACGGTTGAAGAAGGCTCCGGTGCCGAGCGCGTGGCGAAGGCTGCGCCGCAGGCGAAAGTCGTAAAGGCGTTCAACACCATCGGCGTCAACATCATGGCAAACCCGACTTTTGGGGATACGAAGGCGACGTTGTTGATCGCTGGAGATGACGCCGGGGCCAAGGCAACCGTGAAAACATTGGCCGAAGAACTGGGCTTTCAGCCCGAGGACGCGGGTCCACTTTCGATGAGCCGATACCTAGAAGCCCAAGCATGGATTTGGATCAGCATGGCGATGAAGTTCGGTTATGGACGCGAAATCGCGTTTAACTTGCAACGAAGATAGCTCCCCGATGCTAGCTCGGGGTACCCTGCTCTATTGCCGCAAGGCTCTCTGTGCTGAGGCGTAGACCGCCAAACGCACGAACCCCAAAGGGACCAACACATACAGCATGGCAAACCGCAAATACGAAGCTTTTTACATTGTTCGACCAGACCTCACCGACGCCGAAGTGCAGAAGATCGCCGACCGATTCAAGGACGTCGTTGAGCAGCAGGGTGGAGTCGTCGAATCCGCCGCAAAGTGGGACAAGCGAAAGCTCGCCTACGAAATCGATGGCTTGAAGGAAGGGAACTACATCCTTATGAACTTCGAAGCTGGCGCCGCCGTTCCTGCCGAGCTGAACCGATTGATGCGAATCAGCGACGACGTCATTCGACACCGCGTCTTCCTCGTTTAACCCGAAACCGGATAAAGTAGCAACATGATTAACCGCATCGTTTTGGTCGGTCGTCTCACCCGAGACCCGGAACTTCGAACCACGACAACCGGCAAGAACTTCGTGAACTTCTCGATTGCCGTGAACAAGCGAATCAAGCCGACCGGTGCCGATGAGCGCGATGCGGATTTCTTCAACGTAAAGGCCTGGAACCAGACGGCCGATTACGTTTCGAACTACCTGACGAAGGGCCGACTCGTAAGCGTTGACGGTCGCATGGAGTCGCGAAAGTACACCGACAAAGACGGCAACAACCGCGAAATTTGGGAAGTCGTTGCCGACAACGTTCACGGCCTAGACCGACCACGTGACGATGCGCCAGGTGCTGGCGGAGCTCCTCAGGGACGCCCAGCCGGAGCCGCATCGAGCCGACCAGCCGAAGACGAATACGATCCGTTTGCCGACGAGTGATTACTCGGCGGCAATCGATTTTCCGCGCCGGAAGATCGTTTTTCCGTTAAGCGCCAAAATCAGCATCACGATGGCAATGACCGTCGTTGCCGCAAGCACGCGCATCACGTTCTCAATCATCAGGCTGCGTTTTCCGGTCACCGGATCGATGTGAATGCAGCCAAAGAAGATCTCCTTGGTGGCTTCCGTGATCGTCCCTTCGTTGGCCAAGGCGATTGCCTTTTCGAACCGCTCAACCTCGTAGTTCGCGCCGAGCGAATAGCTTGAGATTTTGCCCTCGGGCGTGAGCATCATGATGCCGCTTGGGTGGCTCACTTCGTTCTTCTTCTCGTCGTAGGCAAACCGGAAGCCCATGGAGTCGGTGACTTTGCGGATGTTCACCATGTCGCCCGTCAACAGGTGCCAACTCTTCTTCGTTTTGTCGAACTTGGAGTAGCTGCCAAGAATAGACTTCTTCTTCGCGCGCGCCAGCTCCCAGGTTTCCGTTGGGTTGATCCCGATGGCAACGACCTCAACATCCCGCCCGACCTCTAGCTTCTTGGTCAGGTTAAGCGCCGCGACAACACCGGTGAGTTCGAGGTAGCAAGTTCTCTCACACCGGTAAAAAATGGGGAGCAAGACCACCGGACGGCCGCCGAAGATTTCTTTGACGGTCTTCACTTTCCCGTCATCGTCGGTGAACTTGGCGTCCAGCGGAATCTGAGCGCCCATCTTTTGGTCCACCCCGATCTCGTTCATCTTCGGGCTGCGGAACGCCACATCCGGATCCACGTCCGTACCGGTGCCGTAACCTTGAGCAAAGCTCACGCACGCAAGCGTCCCGACCGCAAGACTCAAACCAAACCGAAAGCCGAGATGCTGAACCAACATCTTGATTATACGTTCCGGCCTGCCTCACGTTCGAATTTATGGGTCACGGCCCCAGATGCCATCCGACGCGTAAACTGACCAGCGGCATGGAATTGAAATTTTGGAAGCTCGAAAGCATAGGCAACGATTTCCCTTTGATCCATGCTGACGACTTCAAAGGAGACCTGTCGGCGCTTGCCCAGAAGGTCTGCGATCGACATTTCGGAGTCGGCGGTGACGGATTGCTAACCCTCCAAAAGATCGGAGAGGGCCAGCTCAAAATGCGGATGTTCAATCCAGATGGAACGGAAGACTTCTGCGGAAATGGCCTTCGCTGCGCGGCCCACCATGCGGTGCTGGAGGGTTGGGTTAAGGATAAGTTTACGCTGCAGCACTTAGACCGAACCGTCCCGGTTACGGTAAAAGACGCACGAATTGAGACTGAAATAGGCTCGGCCTCTTACGATCCGAAACTGATCCCGGTCAACGCAACCGGCGAGCCTTTCAAGGTGCACGTTTGGAGCGGGATGGATGGCGGCATGCCCCTTTCGTTCCACGGCAGCGTGCTTACCACCGGATCCACGCATACCGTGATCCCGACGGTTGCGATTCCGGACGACGAGTCTTTTCTTTCCGTCAGCCCCAAAATCGAAGTCGATCCAAAGTTCCCCGCTCGCACTTCCGTCATCTGGTCGAAGGAAGTCGCGCCGATGCACCTGCAGATCCGGATCTGGGAGCGCGGCGTTGGCGAGACTCAGGGTTGCGGAACCGGGTCTTCGGCGGCAGCCGCCGATTACCTGCGACGCAAGGGCCTCGGCGGCACGGTCCGCGTGGACAACCCGGGCGGTACGGTGGAGGTTTCTATGGAAACCTCGCACCATCCCATCACCATCGCGGGAACGGCGCGCCAGGTTTACACCGGAACTCTCAAACTATAGTTTTCGGGCAATAACCATCATCTCGACCTCGTCGAGACTTAATGGTCGCTGCGCCCAAGCGCCCGCAGTACCACCGTAAACATTATCCACCGTAAATCCGGATTCTCGAACCATTCGGGTCACTTCGGGCGGAATGAACAATCGCTCGTACACGTTCACGTGCTGAACGCCCTCCGGCAACTCCCATTCGTCGGTGTACGAAGCAATCATCGTTGCCGGGTCAAATCGGCCCTCGGCAACCAGCTCGTCTTTCATCTGGCGAATCAAGCTGTAGCCATTGAGGCAAGTCAAAACAAAGCTGGCGTTCGGCTTTAGGTGCGCGGCAATGCGTTCAAAAATTGCCCGGTCGTGCGCTTCCGCGTCCTCGCCCATGTTGATCAGCCCAAGCCCGCCTTCGCAAAGGCACACCGCGGCGTCGAACATGCGGTCCAAGGTGAAGGACTGCGCGTCCGCCTCGACAAACTCGATATCCAGCCCTTCGGCGGCGGCTTTCTCCCGCGCGACGGCTAACATTCCCGGACTTAGGTCAACCCCAGTGACGCGGTACCCACGCTTTGCAAATTCACGGGCGTGGCGACCGGTTCCACAGCCAACGTCCAACACCGTTGATCCCACGGGAATCGGATACAAGTTGAGCAAAAACTGAACTTCCAATGCGGCATGTGCGGCAAAAGGGTTCTGCTCATAGAACGGCGCATGGGAGTCGAAGAACTCCTTCCACGTTCGGTTGATCATGCAGACAGTATGATGCCCCGCTTACCATTGGCAAGCGGGGCATCGTTGCGAGCCTTATTCTGGCCAGCGAGTGAGCGGCGAGAACGTGCCCGCCATGGTGAGGTCGAGGAACTGCTTGCAGCCCATGTCTGGAGCTGGAATGCCGAGGTTCGCTGGCTTAACCGTCGTGGTGTCGGTAAGGCAGTAGAACTTGCTCCAAATGTCAGCGCGCGATGGCATTCCAACGTAGCCGGCACCCTTAGGAACGGCGGCTGGGTTGAATGTGAAGCCCTGCATCTTGAACGACTTTGCATGTCCGTCGAGGAACGCAAAGTTGAACTGGCCACCGTGTCGAAGTCCGCTGTTCTTCGCTGGACCATCGTAGTGGGTGAGGATCGAACCGATCGCGGAGATCGTGTAGCGGCGACCGTTGTAGGTGTCACCGAATGCGGCGAGTTCGGCTGGGCTTTCGCTGGCCGTTGCGCTCACGCCCGGAAGGAAGCTGTTGCCGCCACCGGTGCTAACTTCGGCGCCAACCAAAGCACCACCGGCCCAGATGCCGAAGCCCCAGTTATAACCGTAGCCAAGGCAGCGGCTCTGGTCCTTTGCCGCTGGAACGAAGTAGCCAGCTGGGGTGCTGGCGTTGTTGCAGCTCTGTGGCTGACCTGCCGGAACTTCCTTCGTCCAAACGGGCGAGAAGAAGATGTCCATGTTCTTCACGTAAGGCTGGAAGTGCTGATAGATGTCAACGCCCTGGCCGCCGATGATGTAGGCAGTCGGCGTGGTGTCGTCATAGTCCGCCATGTAAAGGTGCATGCCGGTTCCGATCTGCTTCACGTTGCTGAGACCCTGCGATTTCTTCGCAGCGTCCTTTGCCTGAGCAAACACCGGGAACAGAATGGCGGCAAGAATGGCGATGATGGCGATGACCACCAAGAGTTCGATAAGGGTGAAAGCTTTTCGCATGCGCTTCTACTTTAGGCAAATATTGTTAAGAGCGTGTAAATCACTTTCGATTTCTTTGGCTAACGAGCCTTGGCCTAGGGGATTTTGCGCCTTTTTCCGCTCCCCACAGAATATCCGCCAACTCTCGGTCCGGCGCTGACTCCTCGCGATAGGTGTGGAACAACCGAGCCGAGTCTGCCGCGCGATACGCGGTCGGGGTATTCGCCCGGAAGGTCGCCTTCGCCGGAAGAATCGCCCGGTACGGCTCGGCGTTGACCACTTTATCCGCGAAAACGTTCAGCGGCTGCGCGGTGTACATCATCTGGTTCGCTGGCTTTATCCCCAGCAACCACTCCACCGTCCGCAAAGCGCTATCCGTATTAAAGAACCGGCTGTCGACGTGCGCCCGCTTCACCTTCGGGTGAATCACGAAGGCGATGCTTCGATGCCCCTCAACGTGATCGTAGCCGCCCTGTGCGTCGTCCTCCACGCAAACAATCGCCGTCTGGTTCCACAGCGGCCCGTTGCTTACCGTCTCCACCACCTGCCCGAGCGCGTAATCGTTGTCGGCAATCATCGCCGATGGCGTCGGCGCCCCGGGAGTCGTGCCGTTCGTGTGGTTATTCCCGAGGCGGAGCAGCATCAGCGGCGGAACATTCTTCGACTTGATGAGCTTCGCGTAATCGGTTCGCCACGCGGCAACCCGGCTCTTGAATTCCCGGAACTCGCGCCGATGCTTCGGATAAGTTAGCCCGTATTTCTCCCAAGCGTCGCTGTCGGCGTAATCGAGGTCGTACATTCGGAAGTTCGGATCGACTCGTCCGGCAAACGCCCGCATCGTCGGCTCGTTATCGTTCGAAATCGGCCGCCCGGCTCGGTCCCGCAACGGCACGCCGAGCGCGATGTACATGCCGTAATTCTTAAACTCGCGCCCCTGACGAAGCGCGTTGTCCCAAATGTATCCGCCCGGCGGGTCGTTCACGTTCCGCAAGCCGTAAGCATCGGCCGGCGATCCGTTGTTCTGGCCCTCGTAGTCGTACTCGCGCTTTCGTCCGCTGTACTCATACTGGGCGTTTCGCTGAACGTATTCGCTCGTAATCCCCGCGGTCGACCAAGACCAGCCGTCCGCGCTCATTTCTGCGTTCGCATAGAAGTTATCGAACAGCACAAACCGCTTGGCCAAGGCCCGCTGGTTCGGAATCACGTCGTCTCCGTAAAGGTGCAACTCGGGCATTCCGAGCCCCTGAGGAAGGTCGCCGAACATCTGGTCATAGGTTCGGTTCTCCTTCACGATGTAGATGACGTGCTTGATTCCCGCCGGAACGGGCGGCAAGTTCGGCGGGCTCGCGACGTGGTTCAAGCGCAACGTAAGCCGCGTCTTTCCTGTCAAATCCCGCATCTGCGAAGGCTTCACCGTGTAAGCCAATCCGCGGAGCGATGCGCGAATTCCGGGTCCGGAATCGCCGTTCTCCATGCCCAGCTTCTTCATCATTGCGGGCGGAACGTTCGGGTTCTTTAAGCGATCCCCTTTCGCGCTTAGCACGTGCAAACCAGATGACGAAGCCACAACGTCGGTCGGGTACCAACCCGTCGGCACCAGCCCCTTCAACTGCCGCGATGCCCGATCGAACACCGCTACGCAGTTCAAGTCGCTCAGCGCGACGTACAAAGTCTTTTCGTCCGGTGAGAGGGACGCACCAAGCGGATTGGTCCCCGGCAATCCGCGCAACGCGATTGGTCGGGTGAGATATGTAGCAACAACCTCATCCGAAGTTGTATCAATCTCAGAAACCGTGTCGCTGTTCGAATTGGTCACAAACAGCCTCGACCCATCCCGGTTCAGACTCATATAGGTGGGTTGCTCGCCGGTGCGGATTGCTCTGCGAACCGCCAAAGTATCCGGATCGATCTCCAGCACGTGCCCCTCCCGCTCGCTGGTGACAAATAGTTTCGCTGGTCGAGTCCCCGACGCTGGCACATACCGAACATCCAGCGGAAAGCCCGAAATCGGCACCGTGGCAACCGCTTTCGGGTTTCCGCGCCGGAACTTGATGATTGCCCCCTTCTGCTCGCTCAGCGCAAACGTCTGGTTCCCGATCACGAAGATGTCCTGCTGGTCGGCAGACAATGCCACCCCCGCAAAGAATTGCGGCATCAGCGCGCCAATCAGTGGCCGCGGGGCGGAGTAAGTTTCAACCGGGCCCTCAAGTTGCCCCGTCTCCGAAACGCGGTACGCCGCAACCCGATCAGCCGCGCCGTGCGATGCCCAAAGCATCAACTTGCCATCCGGCTGCTTCACAAACGCCAATCCGAAATACAGCCCGTCCTTGCCCGACTTCTTCCCGGGCGGCAGGCCATTGAACTTGAGCGAACCCGCAACCCGCCCGGTGGTCGTGTCAATGATGGAAAGCCGTTGATCAATGCCGGCATTCGTCACCGCCATCCAGCGCCCGCTTGGCGACAATTCCGCGTTCACTGGGAAGCCACCGACCGCAACTGGCGAGCCCGTCGCCTCAATCAATCGGCCCGTTGAATTCGGAGTCTGTAGCGGGAGAGAAAGCAGCAAAGCCAGCATTGGATTAACCGAAAAGGTAGCTGACAAGTGTTTGCGGAAAGTTAAGAGTCCCGCCGCTAGGCGAAATTGGCCATCCTGGCCCTTCGCCCGCCCATCCTTTGGCTGATACTAAACACGAACCAGCCCCCCGAAACGGTGCGCTAAATCCGAATCGTCATGCCGTCGAAGCCAGGTTCGATGCGGTACTTGCCTAGTTCGCGCTCCAGATCCGAATGCCGCGCCAAGCCTTTGGCGCTGTGGTGCGTAGTCACCACGCGGCTCTTATCGTGCAGAACCTTCGATTCGCGCAACGCCTCAACGACGCCCGCGCACGCCTCAATGTCCAAATGCCCTTCATACGTGCTCTTTCGGAGCCCATCGGTGCACTCGATAACAAGAAGATCAAGGCTGTAATCCTGCAAAAATCCGAACGTCTCTTGCTTCCACACGCCCGTATCCGTGGCGTACAAGAACGTCTTCCCTTCGCGCTGAAAAATCAGGTTCTGCGAGTCCTCGTCTTCCTTGTGGCGTGCCTGAATCGGAGTGATCGTGTAATCCAGGTGGGTGAAAGACTGGAAGCTGAAAGTCTGCCGTACTTCGATCGGCCAATCCGGAAACGCCTCGGGCAAGGCGGCCGAAATTCGGTCGTTTCCATAAATGATGTAGGGCATGAACAACTGATCCGTAAACGGAAACAGCGTGTATTGAATCTCGCGCCGGGCGAAGTGGTCGTCGTGACCGTGGGTGAAAATCAGCGCGGTCCAGTCGGCGGCGCGGAGCTTGTCTCGCTGCATCTGGTGCAGCGAATCGGGCGGAAGATCGATTTTGATGTGCCCATCGAGCAGGGCCGACGATCGGGTGCGAACGTCTTTGCCGCCATAGCGCCGGGCATAGCGCGAAATCTCGTCGTCACCGTAAAAGGTTGGAATTCCATCTGCGGCGCCGGTGCCAAGCAGTCGGATTTCCATCAGCGCGCAAAGTCTCCGTATCCAAACATCGCCACCCCAGAAACGGGTGCCGGAGTGAGGCCAAGGCAGCGGCTGGGCAAGCGAACCCCTCGTTGGACAAGCGTGCGGATGACATCCAAAGTCAACTCACCAAATTCCATCGTGGACATCGGAACCTTGGCGGGCGACACATAAAGACGAGTCAATGGATTCCCCCAAACGCGGGAGACGAAAATCTCATGCCCGATCCATACTCCGAATTCCTTTAGCATTTCGATCTCCGGACCGTCATCTTCACTTAGGTGTTCCTCCATGCGGGTTGGATTAAGGACAAAGGCCCGACCATCGGCCACTCGGAAAGCGACGTCACCCAGAGCAAGCGGTTCAGACGTTCTCGGCGACAATGTCCCCAGTTTTCGCGCCGTCGCCAAAAAGTCCTTCGAGTCAATGGTAGGCAACCCGACCGACCAAGGGTGGAGCTTTTGGCCTACGAACGAACCCAGCACGACCATCGCAAAATGCTCTGCCGCGTTTTCTTCGAGGTTTGATCTTTGTCGGCGGAAGTTGAGCGCGGCCTCCAGCTCTTCTGCCCCGGCAATCACTAAGGCGTCGGTGATCTCCGGAAGCTCGGCTTCCACGCGATATACATTTGCCTCACCATAGCTGCCAATCAACTCGCCAGAAACGCCGTTGATCCAGCCATCAAACGCGGTATCCGTGGTCACCGCAACAATCGGCTCAAGCTGGGTGCGCGTTGCTTCCAGCAAGCGCAGGCGATCCTCTCTCCGGTTCACGTCGGCCAAAACTAATGGCGTTAAGTCATCTAGACGAATGAGGGCAATCAGGTACCGGCAGGTGCCGTAATCCAGCATGAAAGTGCGCTCGCGGCCGGTGCCGAGGATTGCGGTCCGTCGCCAATCTGCCAGTTGCGCCGCTGATCGGGCGTAGCGTATAAATTTGCTCCGGTCATCGGGCTGCCCTTCGGGGCTAGAAAGTCGACCGATGTTCACACTGCTCGGCAATTGGGGCACCGAAAAGGTGGAATGAGGGCCAAGAAAGCCGTTGGAGACGGTCGGGTCGGCCTGCCGCCGTAAGGCACGCCATGGCCGAATCTGGATCATTCTTTTGACTTTACCGAGTATTGCCGCGCAACGACTAAGTCACCGGTAGACTTTTCGGACTTGGGTGAGGAAACGAGGATGACGACCGTAGACACTGGGGTGGAAAAATGGCGGAAAATCTCGGACCGAATTGACGCCCGCCTGGCGGAGCTTTTGCCATCCGAAACCGAAACGCCCGGACCGCTGCATGCGGCCATGCGCTACGCCGCGCTTTCGCCCGGAAAGCGGGTGCGCCCGATCCTCTGCCTCGCCTTCGCGACCGCCTGCGGAAAAGACGACCGAGTCGCCCTCGATGCTGCCTGCGCCATCGAGATGGTCCACGCCTTCTCGCTGATCCACGACGACCTTCCCGCCATTGATAACGATGACCTACGCCGCGGAAGGCCGACTTGCCATAAACAGTTCACCGAGGCCATCGCCATCCTCGCCGGAGACGCCCTCTTTGCCCTATCGGGCGAGATCATGCTCTCCACCGGCAACGTTGCCGCTTGCCAGACCCTTGCCGCCGCCGTGAAGCGACTGGTTCAGGGCGAAATGCTGGACGTGCTAAGCGAAGGCAAGGAGATCGACCCCGAGACCCTGCGCTTTATCCACATCAACAAAACCGGCGCGCTGATCTCGGCAAGTTGCGCCATCGGTGCCCTGCTTGCCGATGCCCCGCCCGAGCTGGTCGCAAAGGCGAATGAGTTTGGCGAGGACATTGGGCTCGCCTTCCAGATTGCCGACGACATCCTCAACGTAGAAGGCGACCCGAGCCAGACCGGCAAATCGGTGGGATCGGACGCCGAGCGGAAAAAGGCAACCTACCCCGCCCTTTATGGCCTCGAGGACGCGAAGGCAAGAGCCCGCGAGCTAGCCGCCCAGGCCGAGGGCTGCCTGCAGGACTTCCCCGGGGATGTTGAACCGCTTCGCGCCCTCGCTCGCTTCAGCATTGAGCGACTTCACTAGCAATTCCTGACGCTTTTTGGCCTCGCACGGCGTCCTTGGCATATCCGGGGGCGATGGAGCCTTATTGGTTTTTGAGTAGCGATGCGACCAGAAAATCTATTTGAGAGTCAAGCAACGATTAAAGTAATCGGCGTGGGTGGCGCCGGTTCGAATGCCGTCAACCGCATGATTGCCGAAGGCGTTGAAGGCGTGCAGTTCGTCACCATGAACACCGACGCGCAGGCCCTGAGCCAGAGCCGCGCCGACGTGAAGCTTCAACTGGGCGATGAGCTCACCCGCGGCCTCGGTGCTGGTGGCGATCCTCAAATCGGCGAGCGAGCCGCCCTTGAGAGCGAGCGCGACATCGAAGCCATTCTCGATGGCAGCGACATGGTCTTCATCACCGCCGGTATGGGTGGTGGAACCGGCACCGGCGCAGCCCCTGTGGTCGCCGAAATGGCCCGCAAGCTCGGCATCCTTACCGTTGGCGTTGTCACCAAGCCGTTCATCTTCGAAGGCCCACGACGACGACGACTTGCCGAAGAAGGTGCCGCGAAGCTCCAGAGCCAGGTCGATACCCTCATCACCGTTCCAAACGACCGCCTTCTCCGCGTGGTCGATAAGCGCACGACGATGCAGCAGGCTTTCGCCGCAGCGGATGACGTGCTGCGACAAGGCGTCCAGGGCATCTCGGACATCATCCTCTTCCCTGGGATCATCAACGTCGACTTCGCCGACGTCCGCAGCGTTATGAGCAACGCCGGCATCGCCCTCATGGGCCTTGGCCGAGGCATCGGCGAGCAGCGCGCTAAGATGGCTGCCCAGGCCGCAGCGACTTCCCCATTGCTGGAAACCAGCATCGAAGGCGCAAAGCGACTGTTGGTCAACATCTCCGCCGGTCCCGATTTCAGCATCGGAGAAGCCCACGAGGCCATGGAGTACATCCTCCAGTTCACCGACTCGGAAGACGCCGACATCATCATGGGCCACGTGCTGCGAGATAACGCCGAAGGCGAGGTCCAGGTGACCTTGCTCGCCGCCGGAATGGGCACCAGCTCCGCCGGTACGGTGCGAACCTCGCGAGATCGAGAGATTTTCTACGATGCCGGTAGCGAACCAACCACCGCCCCGGTGACCGCCATGTCACCCCGAATCGATCTCGACGAGATCGACCTCGACATCCCCACCTTCCTCCGCCGCCAACGCGGCGGCTCGGCCTAAATTTAGCCCTGCACGAAAACCGACGCTAGATCGGGAACACGTAACTGGTCCAACGCTTGCCTCGCCAAATGGCGGGGCATTTTTTATTTAGAGGTTGGCGTCCCGTTTGAACCCCTTCTCCATTCCGATGGAGAAGGGGCAGGGGATGAGGACCCGCCCAGCCGAAATTTACTCCGCATATTTATGGATTGAGACATGCTTTCAAGATAAGTCTCATGGTAAAAATGGGTTGACCATGACTGCTGCACTTGTGATCCTTTTGGGATTTCAGATCTCAAATTCGGCCTCCTCCGCGGCCCCCGTTGAACTCGCGCGGATGCCGACAAAGGTCATTGAAGGCGTGTCGCCGGTCAGTTGGAGTTGGGACAGCAAGTTCTTGGTCCTGACTGCGCCCATTGCTCGACAAGGACGTGCGGGTATTCGTCGAGCTTTGGGCCTAGGTGAGGACCTTCCGTTCCCCTATCCGCGCCGACTCCTTCGCTACGGATTGGACTCCGATACGCTTGAGGAGGTAATCACGGTCAAAGAAGACTTTCGGATTGAAGATGTGGCCTGGGTCGGGCCCGGAGCCGATTTGCTTTTTGTCGCCTCGTCAATCAATAAGGAATCCTCAAGCGTATTTTTTGCGCCGAAAGGCCAACCTGCCCGGGTCGTCGCGCAATCCGATTCGGCAACGCTCATTACTTTCGCGACCTCAAAGCAAGTTCCGAGAGCCTTAATCTGTCTGAGCGGCCAAAAGAACGCACCTAAATTGCTCCTAGTCACCGCCAACGCAACCACGGAGATTCCGGACGTACCGGAAAACCTCCGGGTCTGTTCTGTCGGGAATACAGACTCCGATCGTTTTGCGACGTTTGTTGGCGTCGAGCAGCCGATTGGCCAAGGGCAATCCCGCCTCTTCGGAGTCGACTTAGCGGCCGGAAAACTGGTTCCCATCGAAAGCGTTCCGAAAGAGCCAACGGCAAGCAAACCAAAACTCGTCGAATTCACCCTTCGAAGCGCCGAGGCACCGAATGCAAACTTCGCGGGCTACGATCTGCTCGCCAAAACCCCCGATAAAAAGCTGGACCTGCTCACGCGTCAGGTGGTTGACACCAAGGACAGCCCCGACGGCCTCAAGACCGCCGCGAGAATGCTTGAGTTTTGTCAGATCTTCGAATACGTTGTGAGTAAGAAGCGAGCGATCAAGTAAGTGGCACGTGAGGTGCGGCATTATTTGTTTTATTGCCATTTGAAGCAAAACGCCGGGTAAATCTGAACTCATGTTAGAATACGGGAGTGTGATCCTAGATTGCCTTGATCCTCATCCTCAACGATGCTTGCCTTTCAAGGACCTCAGGTCCTTGCATAGATTGTGAGAAAACCACGAAGCACAAGACCTAAGCAACACTCATGCCCTAGGTGTCCCTTAAGCCACGAATCCCATTTCAAGCAATGACACTTTTCACAATTCTGACCCTTTGTAACTCATTCACTTGCGCACCTTTCACACAATTGTCAGCAACTCAAGTGTATAGTCAGCGGGCAAAATCCTGCGTAACTATTGAGAGCAAGAACTCGCTAGGATCCGGTGTTTTTGTGGATAATGGCCGACTGTTAGTTACCGCGAGTCATGTAGTTCAGGACAGCTTTATTGCCAAGACCCGAGAGTATAACATTTCCCTGAAGCTGCTAACTATAAACAAAGCTGCAGATATAGCGGTCTTTGCGGCTAACCCACCGAGCAAACATTCCACAGAACTCTCTCTAGTTGACCAAAAACCTGGAAGCACTGCATACACGATCTCATCACCACTGGGTCTGTTTTCAAGATCGATTTCTGATGGAATTGTGAGTGGTAGTCGAACCGTAGGCTCACTTAAACTCATACAGTTTACGTCTCCAATTTCTCAAGGGAGTTCAGGAGGCGGCGTGTTCGATTCTTTAGGAAAACTTACAGGAATCATCTCGAGTTTTGCTAAGGACTCTCAGAATATAAATTTTGCAGTTAGCGCATCCACATTACGGAGAGAGATACAGCGTGCCAAGGCTGTCTTAAGTCTTGACGAACATCGGAGGCAGGTTTCGTTTACAAAGTCAGCGGGCCAGTACATCTTAGGTACTTACGGCCAAGCCCGCACCGTATTAAAGATATATTCTGCACCGAGCGAAACCAGCAGACAATACTATACCGCTAAGGCTCTCGAGTACTTTTGCATCAATCCAAGCTCAGATCCTCAATGGAAAAGGGTCCTTATGTCCAACAATGCTTGGGGCTACGCATTGTCATCCAAGATCGAAATGTTACCGTATGCGGTCACCACGAAGAACTTTAACGCCGATCAAAAGGCAACTCCACCGGCAGCAGTAGGTGCGGGTAATCGTGATGCTACTGTAGGCTTAGCCTTAGGTTTCCTCGGTGCTAAGGTTGGACAGGGTCAAAAAATACGTTCAAGCGGCCATTTGGTAAAACTCTTGTTCGCCTGTATTGGAGTTACAATACCAGAGTCCGCCAAATCGCAATCAGAAATTGGCACGGCTGTTGATAGGCTAGAGAACCTCCAAGTTGGCGATCGGCTCTACCTTTACTCGGAGAGACGTGACGCGATAACCCGGGTTGCCATCTATCTTGGTGATGGCACAATGATCATGGCTAATGAGGATGCTGGCGTTACAGCGATATACGACATTTCCCCGAAATTCCGGGAAATCCTTGTGGCTGCACGCCGATAGAGCTGCGAGACGGTCCGCGCTGTGGTGAGCGCTCTTTGTTACGCCGATCTGTTGCAGCACTTTCAGAGCAACAGGACAACTAAGGACAATCGTTTTCCCTTGTCGGTATTCGGAGGAGTAATTTCACGAGTCATCTCCACCTCCCAACAATTTGAATTTTGAACAGATGCCCCGCGGAGTCCGATCCTCTCCTCGAAAGCTGGGTCAGGTCGAGGTAGGTCTGGATCGGCGAAACACCTAGCGCTCCGAACGATTTCCATAGATATTGATGTTGGACGCCCTATCACCCCTTCTGAGCCCAAGTTCACGACCAAGATCGTCGGTCCATCGCGTTCCTAAAGTCATCCCGCTTGTCCTCTTCCATTACACCGGATCCTGATAAGGTCGGCTCCAGGCTTCTGGCCGCTTTTTATCTCCGCAGAGCTAGGAGAACGGAAATCGAGGAGCTGACTGCCACACCGATCCAGGCGTAATAAGGTGCCCGGCGAACCTGATAAAGCTTGCTTAGATACATCAGGAGCTTCAACGCTCGCAACGTAAAGCCCGCACCGAGAACCCAGATCGCCGCAGCGACGATCGACAAGTAACCGGGCCCCTCAGTCGACATCCCAAGCGAAATACCTGCGACGCAGAGAGCAATGCTCACCCCAATCGCGATCTTGAACTGGTCTTCCAGCCACGTTCGCTCCATTAGCTGCCCTGACCAGAACTCAAAGCTCGGCCAACTCGAAATGCGGCGAACAAGAAATTCACGCTCCCAAGAACCGTAAAAAACACCCATTTGGGCTTGGCGATTTCGAAGATCACCGGCATGAATACGAACCAGCTTGAGATAGCAAGATGCACCGCCATCTCCGAAAGATGCTCCTGCTTCTCGCTCCCGCGTCGCAACTTGAGTGCCACAGCACCCACCCAAAGCGCGGAAACCAGCATTACGGCTCCAACCACCTGCAAAACAGAGCTATTCAATCCGACCTTCGAGGTTCGCGTCGACTGCTGTATGCACGTGCCGTGCACATCCGAACGCAACCCTCTTTTGAAAACATTACCCTCGCAGAAATCCTTGGTTTACTTTTCTAGTCCCAGGTACCTATTAAGCGAAAGCCACGGATCTTCCCGGTTCCAACCAAACCCGAGCTTCCGAACCAATCCGAACAAACCCGAACCTAAAATGCCGTTTAATTAATTAATCCGCTTAGGGGGGAACGTTAATTAATTACGGCCAGGACGCGAAGAAACGCCCCTCCGAACCGAAGTTCGGAGGGGCAAATGGGGAACGTCAGTTGCCGCGTGGGGCTTGTCGTTCGAACTTGAACTCTTTGCCGAGCATCGAGGCCCACTTCTTCTTCTGGTTGCTGGAAAGGATGGCGAGCACTTTCGCGTCGACTTCCTTTCTCATTGCTTCCATGCGCTCTGGATCCATTCCACCAGGTCCACCCTGTCCACCAGGACCGCGCTGCCCGCCAGGGCCGCCTTGATCACCAGGACCTCCCGGTCCTCCGAAGCCACCCTGGCCACCGGGTCCACCCTGTGGAGGACCGCCGAAGCCGCCCTGTCCGCCGGGGCCACCCTGTCCGCCAGGACCTCCAGGTCCGCCTTGGCCGCCGCGACCACCCTGAGGTCGGGTGAGCTCACGAATCTGCTCGCGCTGATCGTCGCTCAGATCGAGCTTCTTCGCAATGTCGTCTCGGTTCATGGCGCGAGTGCCTTCCAACTGAAGCGCGAGTTCGCTGTAGCGGGAGTACTGCCGGTCGTTCAAGATTTCCTTAACCTTGGCATCCTGCTGGGCTCGCATCTGCTCGTTCATGCCACCCGGTCCGCCAGGACCACGCTGGCCGCCAGGGCCGCCCTGGCCACCAGGTCCACCTTGTGGAGGGCCGCCAAAGCCACCCTGTCCGCCGCCGCCAGGTCCGCCCTGTGGAGGACCGCCAGGGCCACCTTGTCCGCCAGGACCACCAGGACCGCGACCGAAGGCTTCTCGAACCTGCTCGATCTGGGCCTCAGACAGCTTGAGTTCCTTCTGCACATCGCTGCGCATCAGAATGCCGGGGCCGCCCTGCATCATGCCGCCGCGCATTCCTGGGCCACCCTGGCCGCCCGGTCCGCCTTGGCCGAAGCCTCCGCGTCGCTGTCCGCCCTGTCCCTGTTGCGGTCCGCCGTCCGGGAACCCTTGTGCCATCGATGCCGCGCAAACGGCCATCAGCGCTGTAACGACGATCAAATCTCGAAACTTGAGGTTTTTCATCTGTGTCTCTCAAGAATCAGTCTAGGGGCCACTTGTGAGGAATTTGTTTGCTTTGGGAAGCTTTAAAAGGAATCGCGATCCTTGGCCCAATTTGCTCTCGACCGACGCTGTTCCGCCATGGGCCGAAACGATGGTTTGCACAATTGACAAGCCCAATCCGGCGTTAGTTGAACCTGAGCGCGCCTCATCCACCCGGTAAAAGCGCTCGAAAAGATGCGGCAAGTCTTTCTCGGCAATTCCGGGACCAAGGTCCCGAACCGAAATCTCGACCTCCTCGCTAACCTCACAAACCGCCAATTCCACCCGCGCCGAATCAGGCGAATACCGCAGCGCATTGTCCAAAAGGTTAGAAATCGCCCGCGCCAATGCGTCGATGTCGCAATCCAAAGCAATCGCCTCCTCCGGCAAAACGCAGTCAATCCGGTCCGCACTCGCAATCGGCAGTCGCTCCAGGGCCCGAATCACCACCGTCGGCACATCGGTCGGCACAATCTTCAGCCAACCCCGCCCGGAATCCGCCCGGCTGAGCACCAGCAACTGCTCCACCAGTCGAGTCATCGATTCCGCCGATTGGCCACAAACCCGCAGGGCTGCCCGCAGCTGCTCCGGCTCCGATCCCGGCTCCGACGCCGCCAGCCGAATCCGCGTCAACGGCGTTCGTAACTCGTGCGAAGCATCGGCGGTGAATTGCCGCTGCCGATCAAACGCATCCTCCAGCCGGTCTAGAACCTCATTAAACTTGCTTCCCAACCCGGCAAGCTCATCCTGCCCGCGAATCGGCAACCGCCCGCTCAGGTTTCGCCCAGAAATCTGCCCTGCCGCGTCCGCCATCTCCTGCACCGGCCGCAGTCCTCGGGTAGCAAGCAGCCAAGCCCCCAGCCCAGCTACCAAGCAAGCAATCGGAACAAACAACGCCACCGTCGTCGCCTGCGACCGTTCCCAAAACTCAAAATCCCGCAGCCCCCGCGCCACCTGAATCGCCGCCGCCTGCCCTTCCTGGTCCTTAAAGGGAACTGACAGCACCCGCACCGACATGCCGTCGACCTGCACCACGCGCACATCCTCGCGCCCGGCGATCGCGACCTTGGCCCCCTCCGGCGAAATCGCCGCGACCTTTCCATCCGGAAATTCTGCAAACCCATTCGCCTGCACCACCTGACCATCGCGATAAAACCGAATCGGATCAGCCGACAGCCGGGCCAAATTGCCTTGCCGCCCAATCGGACCTGGCCCACCAAAACCGCCCGGCCCATCTGGACCCGGACCTCGGCCCATCCCAAACCCCGGCCCACCTGGACCTCCGGGCCCCTGCCCCGGACCTTCCCCCTGTCCTGGACCTTGCCCTTGTCGTCCGGGCGGACGCATAAATCGGCCCACCATGCCTCGCATGTCGCGATCGATATCTCCCCGCAACCGCTCCCGCTGGGTGAAAAAGAGGGCCGAGGTAAATCCAATCAGGCTCACGCCCAAAATGCCGGCAGTCCAAAGGGTCAGCCGCAGCCGAAACGAGCCCTGGATCAACCCGCTTCTCCGGTGCTGCGAAGCGAATAACCCAACCCGTGCATGGTGTGGATCAGCCTAGCCTGCTCGCCCGCATCCACCTTCTTCCGCAGCGAAGCGATGTGGAAGTTAATCGTATTTTCGTTCCGATCTTCATCCTGCCACAGCGCATCCATCAGCAAAGCGCGAGTCACGATTCTTCCTTCGTTCTTTGCAAGAATTTCAAGCAGAACATATTCTTTTTTGGTCAGCTTTAGCTCTTGCCCCGCGCGCTTCGCCACGTGGGCATTTGTATCGAGCTCCAGATCTGCGACTCGCAAAATCCCTGTCCGCTGCACCCAGTCTCGCCGCACCAAAGCCCGGACCCGAGCGGTCAGTTCTCGCACGTCAAACGGCTTCACCAGGTAGTCGTCGGCCCCGGCATCTAGCCCCTGAACGCGCTCATCGATGGTGTCCCGCGCGGTCAGCATCAGCACCGGCGTTCGGTCCCTTTTCGACCGTAGGTACTGGCAAAACTCCAGGCCGTTCATCTTCGGCATCATCACGTCCAAGACGACCAATCCGTAACTCGCCTGAGCGACGAATGACTTCGCCTCTTCGCCGTTGTAAGCGATCTGCGTGATGTAACCCTCGGTCTCCAGGGTGGCCGCGATTCTGCTCGCAATAATCGGATCATCTTCCACCACCAGAATTCGCATTGTTGTTACGGTACCGACGAATGATGAGAAATATGTGAGGAGTCTCACCGGAAATCCATCACGTGAACTCGCAATTTTACGTGTCCCGCGCAACTTTCTGGGTTCGCGATTGCGTAAGATGACCTTGGGGATGCGGGGGCACAAAGTCATATCGACACAAACAAATCACGGTAACGTGGTTCGCGCTATGCGTTTGCCGCTCACGTTACTCCTGACCAGCCTTGCCGGAATGGCATTTTCCCAGGCTCAGGAAGCCAGTCCCCTGACCAAACTCACTTTGGACGACGTCGTTCGGCTCACCAAAGAGAGAAACGGAACCATTCGAGCTGCGTTCGCAGACCTCGATGCCGCAAAGGCTCGCAGCCAGGCTTCTTACAGCGCGTTCTTCCCGACGGTCACGCCTGGTTTCCGCTATCAGTATCAGCGGCAGGAAACTGCCAGCGCGCAGTTTGGCAACCGAACCTTCGTCTTCGACCAGAAGCAGACCCAAATTGACGGCAACTGGACCTTCCTAGACTCGGGCCAGCGCGACGCCGCTTTCCGCCTCGCCAAGCGAAACGCCGATGCGACCCAGTTCACGCTTTCTCAGACGGTTCGGCAGACGTTGTTCAACGTTCAACAGCAGTATTACGAAACCCTGCGAGCCCAAGAGCTTCTCAAGGTGACCGATTCGCAGGTCGTCCGCGCAAATGCGATCTTGGAGCAGACCAAGAAGCGAGTTGAAGTTGGAGACGCCGCGCGAAAGGACATTCTGCAAGCCAGCGCCGATGCGCTCAACGCCCAGGTCAACACCATTGCCGCCCGGAACCGCGTGGCCAACAACGGTGCGACGCTTAAGGCTTCGGTCGGAATTGACCAATTTGAGCCGTTGCCAACGCTGGTGGCCGTCGACTCCGAGCCTCAGCTTGAGAAGCCTTCTGACCTTGAAGGACTGTTCAAGTCCGCGCTCGAAGTTCGCCCAGACCTCCGCGCCCAGCGAAAGCGGCTAGAAGCCCAAAAGTTCGCGCTGAAGCAGTCGCTGATCAACGCCGGTGTTTCGTTCAACCTCGACGGCGGCTACACCTACCAGTTTTCTCCGAACCAAGGCGCTAACCAGTCGCTGAACCTGACCTTTAGCTATCCGCTCTTCGACGGCGGATTCCGACGTGCGAACGTCCGACAGGACCGGGCAACATTGGAGTCCAACGTTCAGACCCTGACCCAGGCAGAGCGAACCGCGAGGGCAGAAATTGAAAGCGCATACACGACGCTTGCGCAAAATGTCGACCGGCTCGCCGCCGCCAAGGCCGCCGTTGAAGCCGCCCGCGTGAACTACGCAGCAGCGCTGGGTGCCCAGCAGGCCGGAGCCAGCGACCTTATTGAAGTTTTGACCGCACAAGTTTCGTTGGTCACCGCAGAGAGCAACTACATCGAGGCAGTTTATGACTCTCTCATCAGCGACCTTCGGCTGAAACTTGTAACGGGCAAACCCCTTCCCGGCGAATAGTCCATGAAAAAGACGATCCTTATCATCGTAGGCATAGTCGCGCTCGGCGCTGGAGGTTGGTACTACACCACCCAAAACCAGACCCAAGTCGCAGAGGTTGAGTACCGCTATGCCGCGGTTGAGAAAGGATCCTTGCGCCGCTCCATCTCGGCAAGCGGACAAGTTGTCGCTCTCACTGCAGTTGACGTGAAGTCAAAGGCGGGCGGAAACGTCGTCAAGCTCGCCGTCGAAGAAGGTTCCGTCGTTAAGCAGGGCGATCTCATTGCGATCATCGACCCCGAGGACACGAAGGCGGTTTACGACCAAGCCAGCGCAGACCTCGAGAGCGCTAACGCTCGCGCTCGACAAGCCGAAATCAACCTGGACCTGCAAATCAAGCAGTCCGAAACGGCCGTTCAAGACGCTCGCAACTCGCTTGCCGCCGCAAAGACTCGGCTTGAGCGAGCGACGATTGAGGCATCGCGCCAGCCGGAGCTTTCCTCCGCAGCCGTTCGAACCGCACAGGCGAACCTTGAGGCGAGTCTCGCGGCGCTTGAGCGACTTCAGAAAGTCGACATTCCGCAGCAGCGCGCCGATGCTCAGAACGGAGTAACCGACACCCAGACTTCCGTAAACACCGCAGAAGCCGAACTCACGCGCCAGCAGTCACTACTCCAGCAGGGCTACGTGGCGGCATCGGCCGTTGATAACGCGCGGCGAACCTTGGCCACCGCAAAGTCGAACCTGGCATCGGCAACCCAGCGACTAAAGACAATTGACGATTCGGCTCGAATCCAGATTGCCTCGGCAAATGCCGAAATCGCACGAACCCGAGCGGCACTCAGCCAAGCAAAGGCGAACTCGACCCAAGACGCCGTGCTAAAGACAAACTTGGCCGAGTCTAGGCAGGCCGTTCGGTCCGCGGAAATCGCCCTGCAAATCGCCCAAGACAACCGAGAGCAGGTTGAGATTCGACGCTCAGAGTTGATCGGCGCTCGAGCCAGTACGGTTCGAAGTCGCGTTTCGGAGCGAAACGCCAAGATCAATCTCGACAGCACAACCGTTGTTGCACCGCGAGATGGTGTCGTGACGGTGAAGTACTTGGAAGAAGGCACGATCATTCCGCCGGGAGCCAGCACCTTCGCTCAGGGGACCTCCTTGGTTCAGATTTCGGACGTCACCGAGTTGTACGTAGAGTGCGCAGTGGATGAAGCGGACGTCGCCGCAGTAAAGGTCGGCCAGAAGGTCAGCGTCACCACCGAAGGATTTCCAAACCAGAAGCTCGAAGGCAAAGTCACGCGGGTCAACCCAGCGGCGACGACGGTAAACAACATCACCGCCGTTAAGGTCCGAGTGAAGCTCAACGCCGATAACAAAGTGCCCGTGGTTCCAGGAATGAACGCGACCTGTGAGTTCATCACGATGGAACTCAACGATGTCATCGTGGCGCCATCGCAAGCGGTCACCGCCGGCGCAGACGGAAAGTCCACTGTCCGCGTCAAGTCTTCCGATCCGAAGAAGCCAGAAGTCAGAACGGTTGAGATTGGCGAAGCTGGAAACGAAGGAATCGAGATCAAATCCGGCCTTAAAGTTGGCGAAGAAGTCGTTACGGCCGAAATTGATGTTGCCGAACTTCGAGAGATTCAGCGAAAGATGAAGGAAGCCCAAGAAGGCGGCGGATTGGCTGGTGGCGGCGGACGTCCGAACCAGAACCGACCTCGGGCCACGACCGGCGGTGGTGCTGGTGCGGGCGGCGGAGCGCGACCACGGTAACGATTCGTCGGTACCAAGACGTACTTCAAAAAGTAACGGTTAGATCATGAATATTGCCGACGCGATTGGAACTGCCCTCCGGGCGATTGCCGCCAACAAGCTGCGATCTGCCCTCACCATGCTCGGCGTCGTCATCGGCGTTGGCTCGGTGATCGCGATGATCGGGATCGGCGAGGGCACCAAGAAAAAGTCCGTCGAGAATATTCAGGTCATGGGCACGAACATGCTCACGGTTATGCCCAACTGGCGACGTGGCAACGTGGCCGGCGGTCCCAACGATATTCCGACTTTGAAGGACGAAGACGTTGGCGACCTGAAGCGTTCCGTTCCCCTCATCGAGCTCATCACCGGATCGGTTGGGGCGCGAGCAAGCGTTAAGTTCAAGAACATCAACTACTCGACTCAGATCAGTGGCGCTCAGCCGCAGGTCGCCATCATTCGCAACGCGACGAAGATGCACCAGGGCACTTGGTACACGATGGAAGACGAGGCCGAAGCTAACCGGAAAGCCGTTCTCGGCTTCCTGGCTTACCAAGAGTTGTTCGGCGACGACAACGCGATCGGCACCACGATCCGCATCAAGAATCAGACCTTCGAAGTGATCGGAGTGGTGGCGTATAAGGGCGGTTCCGGCATGTGGAACCCAGACGACCAGATTTACATTCCGCTCTCCACGGCCAAGACCCGCCTGCTCGGGCGAACCAATCTTGACAACATCGTGATCCAGGGTACGAGCGCTGAGCTATTGCCAATCATGCAGCAGCAGGTGGAAGAAACCTTGGGCAAGAAGCGAAAGAACGCCGGCGGCGAGCCGCTCTTCCGGGTCATCAACCAGGGCGAGTGGATTGAGCAGATGGAGCAGCAAACGCGCCTGCTTTCGACTTTGCTTGCGGGTATCGCATCGGTCTCCCTCCTCGTTGGCGGCATCGGAATCATGAACATCATGCTCGTTTCGGTCACGGAAAGAACGCGAGAAATCGGCTTGCGAAAAGCCATCGGCGCAAAACGGGAAACCATCTTGGGGCAGTTCCTGCTGGAGAGCGTCGTGATGTGTACCGTTGGTGGCTCGTTCGGCATTCTCATGGGCCTGAGTAGCGTGGCGTTTGTGGCGCAAGCGCTCAAGGTTCCGCCCGTTATCAACAGCACGGCGATCATCGTGGCGTTCGGATTCTCTGCCGCTGTGGGGCTCTTCTTCGGCCTGTATCCAGCGTTGCGAGCATCTCGACTCCAGCCCATCGAAGCGCTTCGTTACGAGTAAGTTTCGGCTATAGTCTCCGCATGGATCGCGTAAGACTTGGCGTTATTGGACTCGGAAACATGGGCGCGGCTCACATCCGTGAGAGCTTGCCGAAGGTGGATCGACTTGTACTCACCGCGGTGAGTGACGCCGATTCAGCTCGCATGGATCGGTATGAGAAGGTCGCACAGTTCGAGAACCCTTCCGACCTCATCCAAAGCGGCCTTGTCAACGCGGTTCTGATCGCCACGCCGCACTACGCACACACCAGCGTTGGCATCGAGGCCCTGGAAGCAGGGTTGCACGTTCTCGTTGAAAAGCCCATTTCGGTTCACAAAGCGGACTGCGAAAAGCTGATTGCCGCCCACAAGGGGCAGGTCTTTGCCGCCATGTTTAACCAACGCACCGATGGCGCCTACCAAGCGATCCGCCGCATGGTGCAGAGCGGTGAGTTGGGCGAGATCAAGCGAGTCAGCTGGATCATCACAAACTGGTTCCGTAGCGAGGCCTACTACGCTTCCGGCGGCTGGAGAGCAACCTGGGGTGGTGAAGGCGGCGGCGTGCTTCTCAACCAAGCGCCGCACAATCTGGACCTCTTCCAGTGGATGTTCGGCATGCCAGTCCGGCTCCGCGCTTTCTGCGGATTCGGAAAGTATCACGACATCGAAGTCGAAGACGATGTCACGGCCTACATGGAGTTTGCCAACGGCGCGACGGGAACGTTCATCACAACGACTGGCGAGTACCCCGGTTCGAACCGACTCGAAATTGCTTGCGACCGAGGTCGTGTGACTTACCAAGACGGCAAGATCGTTTTCGACCGAACCTGGGAGTCCGTTTCTGAGTTCTCGAAGTCGACCCCGTCGAGCTTCCCAAGCATGTCCACCTGGCGATGCGAGATTCCGTCGAGCAACCCTGCAAACCAGCACTTGGAGATCATCAAGAACTTCACCGCCGCGATCTTGGATGGTGCGGAGCTGCTGGCGCCAGCGGTCGAGGGCATTAACTCGGTCGAACTGGCCAACGCAATGGTTCTTTCTAGCCTCGACGGTGAGACGATCGAATTGCCAATGGACAGCTCGCGATACGAAGCGAAGCTTCAGGAGCTCATCAAGAACTCCAATCGCTCAAAGCCAGCCGGTAACTCGGAAGTCGCCGACCTTTCGAAATCGTTCGGAAACTAAGCCTTCGTAGTTAGATGGTCGCGTAGTTGCTCCATGAGTTCTCCATGCTTTTCCATGGAGAACTCATGCTCCGGATCCAGCCGGAATGACTCCGGGAACATCAACGGCGGCAGCGTTGCACGGTCGGTGGGCTCGTCCTCAAACCTCGGCCAAACGTGCGCGTGGAGAAATGGATCGACATTTCCGTAGATTGCCAGATTGGTTCGCTTGGCCTTTGTAACGGCCTGTACCGCCTCGCTCACGAGCGCCAAGTCCTCGAGAAAGATGCGCCGCTGATCCCACTCAAGGTCATTCAACTGCCCCACAATCGGGTCGGCAAGAAGTAGGCAGTAGCCGGGAAGAAACTGATTGGGGCTCAGCGTGAGAAAACCACTTCGAAGCCGCATGATCAGCTTCTGATCTTCACCGCTACGCAGGGCTTCAATTCGTTCTGCAGGAGTCACTCTGAACTGACTGGAAGCGGGGGCTCAACGATGCGGCCAAACTTGTGGTGCGTGAGCGCCTCGGCAAAACTCGCCAGGGTCTTGATGCGATCTTGGGCCACGTTCGGATCGAAATCAAGATTCGGGCTACCGACCAGAATGGGCAGCACACGCGTTCCCGGCTCCGTCGGTGGTTTGATGGTGCCAATTGAATAGATCAGTTTTCGGTCGCGCAAGTACGGGAAGACGCTGCGAAGTTTTGCCGTTTCAACCGCTCCGTCTGAAATGATGATGAAGGCACTGTCGATCCCCTGATCACCGGCAACGTCGACCTTCAGGTTGTGTTGCTGGGCGGTGAACTTCCCAAGCAGGCTCTTTGTGAGGACCTTTGCGAGGTTCTCCGTCTGTGAGTTTCTCGGGAAGAAGATCACTAAGAACGGATGATTCGTCTCCAGGCCCGTTGTATAGGATGTTTTGTCGAGCCCACCAAGCTCGCTCGTCGACTTCATGCTCACGCGAACTGGGATGCTGCCGGTTCGGAGCATGAGGCCATCAAACGGGGACTTCACGGGTTCGGCGCAGAACCGTTTTGCGAGCTCGTCCCAAAGTGCAGTTAGACGGCGCCGGTAGGAGTGGTACGCGTAGATTCCTATCGCCGCAAAAAGCACGATGAGAAAGGGTCCAATCAGTTTGTCGAAGCTATTCATTCAGACTGCTCGATCGTTTGTTTGCATCCGTTACCGTGTGGGAGTTTATATCGTGATGGATAATCGACACTGTGCAAAAGTCCCGCGCTTTACTGTTCACCGCCGTCGATGTCGTTGAGCTTGCCGAGGTTCAGATTCCTCATCCGGAACCGGGTGAAGTGCTGGTCCGCACCGATTTCAGTTGCATCAGCCCCGGGACCGAGCTTAGGTGTCTGGCTGGATTACAGCCCGGGCTGGAGGAATGGGGCTATATCCCCGGCTACGCGGCCGTCAGTACGATCCTTGAGGCACCGGAGAGTGCAAAGGCAAAGGGCCTGATTGCCGGAACGAAGGTGATCGGCGGCGGAACGCTGCGCGCGTCGGTTCCGCGGTCATGGGGCGGGCACACCGAATTTGCTGTCCTTTCCGCCGACAGTTGCATCCCGCTTGAGGAGAATGACGATCTCGTTGCCGCAAGCGCGGCACGATTAGCCGGCATTGCGTACCGGGGCGTTCGATACGCCCAGGTGCTCCCAAGCGAACGAGTTGCCGTGCTTGGCCTTGGCGCAATTGGTCAGTGTTCCGCCCGCCTGTTCCGCGCCACCGGTGCGACGGTGGTAGCGATCGATCCGGTGGATCAGCGCCGGGCCCACGCCGAGGCCGAAGGCGTAACCACCACTGACCCCGAGACCGCCGGAACAGAGCTTGCAAATTCCTTCGATGTCGTCGTTGATGCAACAGGCAGCGAGCGGGCAACGGCGCTGACGATTTCGCTCGCCAAAGGCCACCCGTGGGATCGCCCGGAAACCAACCCGGCGCGGATCATCGTGCAGGGCAGCTATCCCGGCAACGTCAGTTTTCCGTATCAGGCGACATTTGAGAAAGAGTTATCGGTGCGGTTTCCCCGGAATGTGGTCCGGCAAGACATGGAAGCGGTGATGGACCTTCACCGGCGGGGCCGGATCAATTTGCGGTCGATCGTGTCGGATGTGCTCTCGCCGTCAGACGCGCTCAGCGGCTACAACCGCCTGAAAGCAAGGCCGGGCGAAATCACCTTTGCGTTCGATTGGCGATAAATTTACTGTCCCCTAAACGAGTGACGCTAAAAATCGGGGCACTCACACGTTAGTGTGATGCTGGAACATGAAAACGTATTCCCGAAGAGGAGAATTTTCATGCAATTTCGACAGCTAGGATCACTTTTAATCGCTTCGCTAGGTTTGGCTGGCGCAGCCAACGCTGACCTGATTTCAATCAGCGGCATGACCCCTGGAAAATTCAGCACGGTCACCATCAACTTCAACGGGAGCAACTCGACGGTTTACGCCGGTCCGCAGCTTTCCACGTTCGCAGGCGAAACGTTCGACGCCTACTGCGTTGACCTGCAGCACTTCAACTATCTGCCAGCAAGCTACAACGTTGACGCAGTCAGCGCTGCCGGCAACCTTTCGAACGGTGCCCGAGTTTCGAAGCTGTACAACAAGTACAGCGGATCGGTAACCGGAGACGCTGCCGCTGCTCTCCAGATCGCAATCTGGGATGTCATCTACGACAACGGCGACGGACTCTCGACCGGCATGTTCAAGTCTTCGCTCTCGGGTGCCAAGCTCACCGCTTTCAACGGCTACCTGAGCGACGCTCTCACCGGCATCACCGGCGACGCAACGTTCTTCAAGCCAAATCCATACAACGGCAACAAGAACCAGGGCCTCATCGGACCTGGCAAGTACAACCCAGTACCTGAGCCAGCTTCCTTCCTCGCATTCGCGCTGGTTGCTCCAGCTCTGATGCGCAAGCGCAAGAAGTAAGAAAGACAGTTAAGCGGCCCTTCGACTTGTTCGAAGGGCCGCTTTGTTTTGCCTTAGGCTTGGGGCAGAAGGGTGAGCACGCGTGGACCGTCGGCGGTTATTCCAACCGTGTGCTCGAAGTGAGCTCCGAGGCTGCCGTCTTTCGTCACAACGGCCCAGGGGTCATCTTTTCGATGCTTCATGTCGCCCCGACCGGCAGTAACCATCGGCTCAACGCAGAAGGTCATTCCAACTTCTAACCGAATGCCAGACTTTGGCCGACCCGTATTCAACACATCCAGTCCGGGCTCATGCACCGCCGTACCGACGCCGTGCCCAACCATGTTCTTGAGGATGGAAAACCCGTTCTTTTCGACGTGCCGTTGAATCGCGTGGCCGATGTCTCCCATCGTGTTTCCCGCGCGGCTCTGCTCAATCCCGTGCCACATGGACTCTTCCGTGATTTTCATCAGCTTAGTCGCACGGTTAGAAACTTCCCCGACCCCGACGGTGATTGCAGTATCCGCGTGCCAGCCGTCAACGTTTGCCACGAGGTCGATTCCAAGCACGTCGCCTTCGCGGAGCAGCTTCTTGCGAGGCGTGCCGTGGATCACTTCATCATTTACGCTGAGGCAAGTTCCAAATTGGTAGGCGGTGAGTGAGAAGCCCGGGTGGTAGTTCAGCAAGCTCGGCTTCGCGCCATGGGCCGCCAACGTTTCCAGTGCCAGGGCCTCTAAATCTAGGAGCGAGACGCCTGGCTTAGCGGCATCGCTCAGCGTTTTAAGCGCCAGGGCGGCCACTTGTCCCGCTACCGCCATTGCATCCATCTCTCCAGGCGTTTTGAGCCGGATAGGGGGTCTAGGGCGGGAAGCTAACATAAATTTATGGTGACACGTTTGGCGTTGGAGGAGGCGTTCTCGATTCGAAACTGACGCCGGTCACCTTGCCGGTTGAGTCGAAATCAACGTAAGCATCTTCCTCAGTGAATGTCTTCGTTTCACCGCTCCACGCGGATCGTTCGTAGCGGAAGTAGTACGACCCATCCGCCTTTTCGACCGTTGCCTTGGGGTTTCCGATGCTCTTCAGAACATCCTGTTCTGACTTTCCGGGAGTGATGGCGCCCGCTTTGAGCTTTTGGATGGCGCTGGGAGCGGGGCCTGGTCCGATGATGGCCTGCAAGCCGAACCAAGCAATCGCAAGAAACAACGCCGGGCCCCCGATGAAGAAGGCCCAATCAATAGGTTCAAGTTTCCGCTTGGTGGATTTCATTCCGGCAGCATATGCGCCATTTTTGCTCGCTTCGTTTCCATGTACTTCTCGCGAGCAGGATTTGTAGGCGCGATGATCGGCACGTGCTCCACGATCTCAAGCCCGTAGCCCTGAAGGCCCGCAACCTTCTTCGGGTTGTTTGTCATCAAGCGAATCTTTTGTGCTCCGAGTTCGGCAAGCACCTGCGCGCCGAGCCCGTAGTCTCGCAAGTCGGCTTTGAAACCGAGGGCAAGATTGGCTTCAACCGTATCAAGCCCTTGATCCTGCAATTCGTAGGCCTTGAGCTTGTTCACAAGACCAATTCCTCGGCCCTCCTGGGCGATGTACAGCACGATGCCGAGCCCTTCGGCCTCGATCATCCGTAACGCCATTTCGAGCTGGTCGCCACAGTCGCAGCGGAACGAGCCAAGCAAGTCTCCGGTAAGGCAGCTAGAATGCGTCCGGACGAGGATCGGCTGTTCGGCTGAGGGGTCGCCTTTGACGATGGCCACATACGGGGCAGCCTCGACTTCTGCCTCAAACACAAACAAGCGGAAATGACCGAACTTGGTCGGAAAATCGATTGGGCCCGCGGCCAGCTTGACGAGCTTCTCGGTTCGGCGACGGTAAGCAATCAAGTCTGCGATCGTAATGAGCTTTAGATCATGCTGGGCCGAGAAGACCTCAAGGTCGTCGAGCCGCATCATCGTGCCGTCTTCATTCAGGATTTCGCAGCCAACGCCAACCGGCTGAAAGCCGGCGAGGGTGCAAAGATCGACAATCGCCTCGGTGTGACCGGCTCGGACCAAGACACCGCCCTCTTCTGCCCGCAACGGAATGATATGGCCCGGACGCGCTAGGTCAGAGGCGGTCGCTTTTGGATCTACAAACACGCGCACCGTTGCAGCACGGTCGCCTGCCGAAACGCCCGTCGTCGTTCCGTGCAACGCATCTACCGTCTCCGCCATCGCCGTCCCGTGGCGAGCCGTGTTTTGCTTGGTCATCATCGGAATCGACAACTCCTGCAGCCTTTGAGCAGTCGTTGGGATGAAGGGCACACCACGACCATGGCGGATCATGAAGTTCATGTCGGCCGTAGAGCACGTTTCCGCCGCGCAGACCAAGTCCCCTTCGTTCTCGCGGTCCGGATCATCGACCACAACAATCATTTTTCCAAGCCGCAGATCGGCCAGCGCTTCATCTATCGTCGCGAACGGCATATGTAGAGATTCTACGGTCCCCAGACTCAGGACCGCCGGGACAACATGGAACCCCGTGAGTTTTGCGTCGTCTGAAGCAATAAGCCGCAATCTTGCTGGCAAAAATACTGGAGGTAATGAAATGAAGTTTGATCTACGATTTAGCGGACTCGCCGCAGTTCTGGCGTTGACCATGGTGATCGCGCCGGTTACGGCATCGGCCCAATCTCTGAACGACCTGAGCAAGCTGGTTGACCGGCGCCAGGACAAGAAGAACGAATGGCGGAACATTGGCATCGCCTCGGGTGCTCTCAGCGTGCTCGGCCTGCTCAAGAAGGACAACACCCTGTTCTTCGCCGGTGCCGCGGGTGCGCTCTACTCGGCAAGCCGGTACGAGCAGGATCGCAAGAGCCAAAGCCAGCTCCAGCGAACGAAAGCGGCGTATTTTAGCCGCCCCTACTTCAACCGCGATGGGTACCGATACACGCGGCAAACGAAGTGGAAGGACGGCAAGAAGTACATGTACTTCTCCAAGTCGAAGCTGAAGCGCTAACGGCGCAGGGCTTTCTTGGTTTTGTAATGCCGGAAGGCAAACAGAGCCCGAATTCCGAAACCGGCTACGGAGTCCACAAAGGACCCGTAGCCCGTTTTGTAGGTGATCTCGTCTTCCAGGATGGATCGATCATCCAACGGCAAGAAGCGGTGATGATGCCGAAACTCCTTGAACGGCCCTTCCTCCGAGAAATCGGTAAATCCGTTTGGCCCGGCCACTTCGATCACCGCCACCCACTTCTGCCGGAACGGACCAAAGCCGGACCATGTGACGAAGCGGGCTCCCGCATAAACGCTGAGATCGTCACCCTCCACTTGCAGGTTGAGAAACTTTGGCGTGAGCGCGTACAGCGCTTCGGTGGAGCTGTGAAAAGCGTGCAGCTCGGCCACGGTGCAATCAAGTTCGGTACTGAACACTAAGGTGGCCATCTCTATCGTTCTACAGCATTTCCCGCCTGCACAATCTCAGAGGTACCCTTCGGCTTCAGATACGTCCCGACAACAACGTCGTTGAAGGAAACAATGAACCAAACCTACGCCATTCTCGGATCTGGCATGCAAGGCACCTGCGCTGCCTACGACCTCTCAAAATTCGCGCCCGACGCCACGGTCAAACTGGGCGATCTCTCTTACGATCAAGCCAAGAAATCGGCTGACCGCGTGAACGGCCTCCTCGGTACCGAACGATGCCACCCGTTTCAGGTGAACGCGAAGTCTCCGCTTGAACTGGCACGATTCCTGGAAGGTGTCAGCACACTGCTGAGCTGCGTTCCCTACTACATGCACCCGGCCATCGCCAGAGCGGCGATCTCGTCGAAAACGAACATGTGCGATCTCGGCGGGAACACCGAAGTCACCCAGGAGACGCTTGCCCTTGATGCCCTGGCAAAGGAAGCGGGTGTGGCGCTGGTGCCGGACTGCGGGCTTGCTCCCGGATTGGTCAACAGCCTTGGGCTTTTTCTCATGGAATCGATGTCTCACCCAGAATCGATTCGCCTCTATTGCGGCGTACTTCCCCAGCATCCCGTGCCGCCATTTAACTACAAGCTCACCTTCAACGTTGAGGGTCTTGTGACCGAATACGACTACCGCGCTATCGTGCTTCGAGACGGCGAGATTCTGGAAGTGGACACCCTCTCAGAACTTGAAACAATGGAGGTCTCGCCGCTGGGGAAACTCGAAGCGTTTACAACCTCTGGCGGAACCAGCACCGCGCCTTACACCTTCCAAGGTCGACTTAAGAACTACGAATACAAAACCTTCCGCTTCCCTGGCCATTGCGAACGCATGAGAATCTTCAAGGACTTCGGACTTTGGCGAGAAGACGAGGTCGAAATCCGCGGCATGAAAGTCCGGCCAAAAGATGTATTTTGCCGAGTGTTCGGCGAAGCATTGGGGCAGATCGAAGACTCTGACCAGTGCGTGATTAGGGCGATCGGCGAAGGTTCTAACAATGGGGAAAACGTGCGGACAGTGGTGGATATCTTTGACAAAGAAGATCCCGAAACCGGCTTTACGAGCATGGAACGCCTCACCGGCTTCAGCCTAAGCATCGTCGCCCAAGCGGTAGCTTCCGGCGCTGTTCCGGCAGGAGTGAATCGGTACGAGACCGCGATGACGGGAACGGCGTTCGTGGAACAGCTTCGCCGCCGGGGCGTTTCGGTTTTGGTGAGCTGACCCCATACTCACGCCATGAATTGGTGATGTCCGGACGTTAAAGCTCTGGGAGCGGCAGGTCGCTCGGCTTCGCCAAGCCCAGCAGCTTATAGGCCGCGTCGGTGACCGTTCGGCCGCGGGGGGTGCGTTGGATATAGCCCATTTGGAGGAGGTAGGGCTCGTAGACGTCCTCGATGGTCGTGGCATCTTCGCCGGTGCTGGCGGCTAGGGTGTCTAGGCCAACGGGGCCGCCTCGGTAGCGTTCGATCATCATGCGTAGAAGTTGGCGGTCGATTTGGTCTAGGCCGTTATCGTCAATCTCGAGGGCGTGGCAGGCTTGGGCGGCGATAGCGCGGTCGATTGTGTCGTAGCCGTCGACTTGGGCGAAGTCACGGACGCGGCGGAGGAGGCGGTTGGCGATGCGGGGGGTGCCGCGGCTTCGGCGGGCGATCTCTTCTGCGCCTGTCTTGTCGATGGGGAAACCGAGAATGTGCGCCGAGCGCACGACGATTTCGTACAACGCAGCCCGGTCGTAAAACTGGAAGTGGGAAATGATTCCAAAACGGTCGCGGAGAGGGCCGGTGAGTAGCCCCTGGCGGGTAGTTGCACCGACAACGGTGAACTTCGGAACGTCAAGCCGGATCGATCGGGCGGCCGGGCCTTTGCCGATCATGATGTCGACCTTGCAGTCCTCCATTGCTGGGTAGAGAATCTCCTCTACGGTGCGGCTCAGACGATGAATTTCGTCAATGAACAGAACTGCGCCAGGTTCGAGATTGGTGAGAATTCCGACCAAGTCTCCGGGGCGCTCGACGGCGGGGCCGCTCGTTACGTGTAACTCTGCTCCCATTTCGGTAGCGATAATGTGGGCGAGGGTGGTCTTGCCAAGGCCTGGCGGACCGTACAAGAGCACGTGGTCGAGGGCTTCGTCTCTCTGCCGCGCCGCCGTGAGAAACACGTTCAGATTCGTCTTCAGCTTTTCTTGCCCAATGAACTCGTTCAGACGGCGCGGGCGGAGGCTTAGCTCGGCGGAAAAGTCATCCGTGTGGACATTTGGATCGAGCTCATCTCCGCGAGGCATAGGTCAGTTTAGCGCGTGAGGGTTAGGCGCGAAGTTCTGCGAGAGCGAGGCGGATTTGTTCGGCAATGTCCTTGCTTTGCTTCGACACTTTCTCGGAAATCGCTTCGATTTCGTTTCGACGGTAGCCCAGCGCAAGCAGCGCTTCGGTGAGTTCGCTGTCAATCAGCTTGGGCGCGGCGACAGGCACCGTGCCGGGGATTCGATGGGCCATCATCACCTCGGCAACCTTGTCCTTGAGCTCGACAATGATGCGCTCGGCGGTTCGGGCGCCAATTCCGCTGGCGCGGGCCAATGTCTTGGCATCCTGTGACACGATCGCTCCACAAACGGCATCTTCGCCGACTTGTCCGAGCAGACTGAGCGCACTCTTTGGACCGCAACCGCTGACCGAAACCAAAAGGTCAAAGACTCGGCGCTGAAATGGGGTTCGGAAGCCGTAAAGGGTGTTGCTGTCCTCTCGAATCACTTGCCGAATCATCAGTTCGACTTGGCTGCCGATGGAACCCAAGCTCAGGGCAACGTGATCGGGAATGGTGACCTCGTACCCGACCCCACCGCAATCTATCAGGGCGAGGCTTCCCTCGAGGTCGGCAAGCTCACCGCAAAGTCGTCCGATCATCCTGCGCAAGTGTGGCACGGAAAGCGATTGGAGTAAGTTACGGGAATGCTTGGTTCCGCTCTTCTCACCGTAGCGATGGTTGGTGCCCCTGTTCAGACCCCGCAGGACGAAACGTTCTCGCGCAAGATTACGAAAACCGTGAGTGCAGGATTTCGGGTCGCTTTGCCCGAAGGGTACGACAAGAACAAGCGGCAAAAGTGGCCGCTGATGGTCTTTCTCCACGGCTCTGGCGAACGCGGAAATGACCTCAAGGCGGTATCCGTCCACGGTCCGCTGAAGGAGATTGCCAACGGTCGAAAGATCCCGATGATCGTGGTTGCGCCTCAATGTCCGGCAGATAAATGGTGGGACATTGACATGCTCGGCGGGCTGGTGGATCACCTGGAGCGAAAGTACCGAGTCGATAAGGAGCGCATCTACATCACCGGTCTGAGCATGGGCGGGTACGGAACCTGGGGCTTAGCGGAAGCGTTTCCGAACCGGTTTGCCGCGATCGCGCCAGTTTGCGGCGGCGGAAATTTCCGATTAGCGAATACCATTGCGCACATTCCGACTTGGGTGACGCACGGCGACGCAGACGGCGCGGTGCCAATTGCGGAGAGTCAGCAGATGGTAGATGCGCTCATCCGGGCCGGGGCGAAGCCGCGGTTTGACATTATCAAAGGCGGCGGGCACGACGTTTGGACGGACTTCTACGCGAAGGACGAGTTTTACACCTGGCTATTGGCACAGAAACTGCCGAAAGTTTAAGGTCTAAAACAAAGGGCGGCGTATCATTTTAGGTAATGGTTAGTAGCGTACTGGCAACCGATTTCATGGATCGTCTACTGCGCTCGGCGGTCAAGTTGGAACTGCTCAAGGGGCATGTTTACGAGATGTCCGGCAGCCGGCGGGATCACAGCAGAATCCAGTCAAACATTGCCAGGCTGGTTTATGACGGAGGTATTGCTCCGGAGCTGGAGTATTTTGGACCGGATCAATCAGTCCGAATCAGCCAAGAATCTTACGTTTTTCCAGATGCCTCGCTAGCCCTTGGCGCAGAATTTGAACGGTTCCGCGGCATTGATGCATTGGTGAACCCGCTGGTTATCGTGGAGGTACTGTCGCCGTCAACGGCGGAGCATGATCTCGCACGAA
>Ga0164295_10000182_pt1 | contig 53216 bp, 40 predicted proteins | sample GEODES006metaG_FD_111798 | JGI IMG/M metagenome (GOLD analysis project Ga0164295, IMG submission 111798) | Oligotrophic lake water microbial communities from Sparkling Lake, Wisconsin, USA - GEODES006 metaG | ecosystem: Environmental > Aquatic > Freshwater > Lake | place: USA: Sparkling Lake...
AGGAGCGACTTCTGGCCGTTGTGCCACTTGCCGGTGGCGAAGGTGCGGTAGCCGGCTCGCTCGAAGGCCTCGGGCCAGGTATCGCAGCCTTTGAGTTGTTCGTGGACGTGGAAGAGCGACCGGCCGGAGAGCAGCATCGCCCGGCTCGGCACGCAGACCGCTCCCGGCATAGCCCCCATGCAGGAGACGCGATCCAGCACCGTCCCCCGGGCGACGAGGGCGTCGATCGCGGGCGTGCGGATGTGCGGATTGCCCAGCGCGTGGATGGCGTCGGCCCGCATGTCGTCGGCGAGTAGCACGAGGACGCTCGGGCGATGCGACGCCGCAGCCGCCGTCTCGCTGACCGCCCCACGCCTCACGGCGTCGGGCGTGGACGGGCCTTCGGAGACGGCCGCGGCGTCGGCGAAGGGCAGCGGCCATGCGGGGTCGGGCACGTGCTCGCTGTCGAGGATCTCCGTCATCCGCTTCACGACCTGCGGATGCCGCGCGGCGACGTTCATGGTCTCCGCCGGATCGGCGGCAAGATCGTAGAGCTCGACCGGGCCCGGTTCGCCAGGCTGCTTCGGACCGGCGGCGCGGCGAATCGCCTTCCAGCGACCGTCTACCGCCGCCTGCCAGGCGGCCTCCGTGAGTTCGCGGTAGAGCGTCCGCTCCTCCGGCGCGTCGGCCTGGCCCAGGAGGGCCGACATCAGGCTCGTGCCATCGAGCCCGGCTGGAATCCGCGGAGCGAGGCCCGCAAGATCGAGGAGCGTCGGCAGCCAGTCCTCGAACCCGGTCGGGGAGGCGATCGTGCGCCCTGCCGGGATCTTCCCGGGCCAGACGGCGACCGTCGGCACGCGTAGTCCACCCTCGAAGGGCGAGCCCTTCCAATCCCGCAAGGCACCGTTGCTCTTCAGCCGTGCCGTGTCGAGGCCGCCGGTGCCGGGCCGGGTAGCGCCGTTGTCGCTGGAGAAGACGAAGATCGTGTCGTCGGCCAGCCCGAGGTCACCGAGCAGTGTCACGAGCCGGCCCACCTCGCGGTCCATCCGGGTGATCATCGCCGCATACGTCGCCAGGGGATGCCGGCAGGGCACGTAGCCCCGGCCGCCGAGGTAGGGCTCCTCGTCGCCGAAATGCTTCCGGTACCCGGCCAGCGACGGCTCAGCGGTCGGCACCTGGAGCGCGAGGTGCGGCACCGTGGTCGGCACGTAGAGGAAAAAAGGCCGGCCCGAGTTCGCCCGCACGAACGCCAGTTGCTCCGCGGCGATCAGGTCTGCGGAGTAGGTTTTCCCCGAGAACGGTGCGAAGTCGCCGGCGGCCGGGGGCGGCTGGTCTGGGATCCTCCCGCCGCGTTGAACCTCGGGGTTGTCGACGGCGATCCGCTCGCGGTCGCTCCAGAGGTGCCGTGGATAGAACGTATGCGCCTCGCGCTGGCAGTTGTAGCCGAAGAACCGCTCGAACCCGCAGGCGAGCGGGTCCGAGGCACTGTCCGGCGGCCCAAGCCCCCACTTGCCGAAGCCGCCGGTCGCATAGCCCGCGTCACGGAGGATCGTGGCGAGCGTCACGGTGCCGGCCGGCAGCGGTGCTTGCCCCTCGGGCTTCGCCTCGCGGTTCGAGCGGACGGCCGCGTGCCCCGGGTGCCGGCCTGTCAAGAGCACGCAGCGGCTCGGAGCGCAGACGGCGCTCCCCGCCCAGTGCCGCGAGAGCCGAGTGCCCCGGGCGAAGAGGGCGTCGATGTTCGGCGTCTGGATGTCCTTCGAGCCGAGGCAGGAGAGATCACCCGTGCCAAGGTCGTCGCAGAGGAAGAACACGATGTTGGGCCGACGAGTCTCCGCGGCCGCGACCGGTGCGGCCGCGGTCATGGCCGCGGTCACCGCCAGCCCCGCAATCATGAACCACACTCGCATCGTCACCTCCCTCGACACCATCGATTCTCGCCACGAACCCCAGGGTCATTAACGGCTGGACAGAGCAGCGCGGAGATAGTCGGCCACGGTGGCGTGCGTCATCCCCGTCCCCCCGGGATACGCGAGTTCACAGTCCACCCCGACCTCGCCGAGCCGCTCCTGGAGTTTCACGCCGAAGTTCGCCGAGTGGGTCGGATCCCTGGCGGGCTTGCCCAGGTCCGGCGGCGCCGCATAGACGAGATAGACGGGCGGATCGTCAGCCGACACGAGGGCATACGGGGAAACCTTCTCGATCTCGGGTAGCAACCGGTCGCGGGCCGCCAGGAACGCGGCGAAGGGGTCGGTCACCCCGTTGCGGCCCTTGATGAACCCAAAGGCATGGCCACCGTAGGTGCTGTTGGGGGTCCAAGTCTTCATCTGGAGCGGGTCGAGTGTGGTCTGGGCGCCCATCACGGCGACCGCCGCCAGCCGCGTCGACTGCCGGGCCACGGGATCCTCGCTCTGCGGATCGGCCATGTCGTCATGGAAGGCGAGCCAGAGACTCGAACAAGCCCCGGCCGAACTGCCACAGGCGGCGATCCGTTGCGGATCGACGTGCCACTCGACCGCCCGCGCGCGGATCGTCTGCAGCGCCCGCGCAGCGTCGGCGAGCGGGGCCTTCACGGGCGGATCGATCCCCTCGGCGAGAGCCTCCTTGATAAACCGGTACTCCATCGAGGCCACCGAGACGCCGGCGTCGAGCATGGCGGGCAGCACCTCGCCGAGCTTTTTCATCCGGTCGCCCGACAGCCAGCCACCGCCATGGATAAAGAGCACGAGTGGTGCCGGCCGCTCGGCCGTCGCGGCCGCGGCCATCCAGACGTGCATCACCTGCTTGGGATGCGGCCCGTAGGCGACGTCAGCCAACGTCGGCGGTGGCAGGCTCACCGCTGGCTTTTTTCCTCTCCCCTGCCCGGCAGCCGGTGGCGGCGCCGCGGCCTCACCCTTCTGGCGGCGGAAGGCGACTTTGTAGGGGTTTTCCGCGGGGCCGTCCTGGCGCTCGTTGACGAGATCCCGCTGCACATCGGCCCACCAGCGATCGTATGCGGCGGCGAGGCGGCGGACGACGTCGGGATGCTCGGCGGCCACATCGTGCGACTCGGCGGGATCGGCCGCGATGTCATGGAGTTCCCAGCCGTCGGGCCGATTCGTCACGTTGACGAGGCTCCACCGCCCCTCGCGGACGCGGCAGTTGCGAAACTGACTCGCGGCCGCCTCGCCCCGCTCCCAGCGACCCTGGTGCGTGACGAGCGGCCGGTCGGGCCATACGGCCCTGGCATCGCGGAGGAGGGGCACGAGGCTGCGGCCTTCCACCTTCGCGGCGACGTCCGGCGGGATGGTCACGCCGGCGAGTTCGCAGAGCGTCGGTAGCACGTCGATGTGCGCGGTCACGGCCGGCACGTCGACGCCCTCGGGCAGCGTGCCCTGCCAGCGCCAGAACGACGGCACCCGCGTGCCCCCACGCCAGACGGTGTTCTTGGCCCCCCGCATGCCGGCGTTGAACACGCTGGACCCGGTGGCCGTGCCGTTGTCGGTCGTGAACACGACCAGTGTCTCTCCGGCCATGCCGAGCCGATCAAGCGCCTCGAGCAGCCTGCCGACATTCGCGTCGATGTTCTCGATCATGCCGTAGAACCTGGCGATCCGGTCCCGCTGCCTGCGGTCGCCGACCCCTGCCGCTGCGAGCGACGCGTCATACGGCTCCGCCGAGCCCTCCGGGCAGTCGAGCGGCTCGTGCGGTGCGTTGGGCGTGATCAGGCAGAAAAACGGCTGCTGGTTTTCCGAGCGGCGGCGGATCCACGCGACTGCCTCGTCGAAGAACACGTCGGTGCAGTAGCCCGTCGTCTTGACGAACGTGCCGTCGCTGCGGATCACCGGATCGACATACCGGTTGCCCTCGACGTCGCCACAGCTGCCGGGAAACGTCTGGCCGATGCCCCCTCCGCCGTGGATGAACGTGCGGTCGAAGCCGCGGCGCCCCGGCTGGTAGGCATCTTCGTCACCGAGGTGCCACTTGCCGAAGATGCCGGTCGCGTAGCCTGCCCGCCGGAGGAGATCGGGCAGCGTCGTGGCCGTGAGGGCCAGCCGTTCCCGCTCGAAGATCGTGTGCGTGACCCCCGAGCGGAACTCGTGCCTGCCGGTGAGCAGCGCCGCCCGCGTCGGCGCGCAGGTGGGGCTGGCATGAAACTCGGTCAGCCGCACGCTCTCCCGCCGGAGCCGGTCGAGGTTGGGCGTCTTGATCACCGGGTTCAAGTGCGCGGCAACGTCGCCATAGCCCTGGTCGTCGGTCATCACGTAGACGATGTTCGGCGGCTGGCGGCTCCGCGCGGCGGAGGGCTTGTCCGGCGCCGGCCCGGTGGCGGCCAGCCTCCGGCAGTCGGCGGCGATCCGGTTCCAGACTGCCTCCAGGTCCGCCACGTCAGCAGGCTTTGCCGCAGCCAGATCCTTGGTCTCACAGCGGTCGGCGCCGAGGTCGTAGAGTTCCCACGGGCCCTGCTTCGTCGCGACGAGTTTCAGGTCACCAACGCGAACGGCGCGGTGGCCCTCGTGGCACCACCAGAGCGCGTCGTGCGCCGGCGGCGCGGCCGGATCGGCCAGCGAGCGGACAAAGCTCCTGCCCTGCCTCGGCGGCACGGCACGGCCTTCCACCTCCTCCGGAGGAGCCACGCCGGCCATGTCGAGCACCGTGGGCACGACATCGATCACGTGCACCGGCTGGTGGCGAAGGTCGCCTCGAGCGGAGAAGCCTCGCGGCCAGTGGACGATCCAGGGCGTGGCGATGCCCCCCTCGTGGACCCAGGTCTTGTGGCGACGAAATGGTGCGTTGGCACAGCTCGACCAGCCTGGGCCGAGGCAGAGAAAGGTCTGCCGTGACCCAGCCGGCGCGGAAGGATCGTGCCCCTCGCCGCGGATCATCATCTCGGCGGAGGCGCCGTTGTCGCTGAGAAAGAGGACCAGCGTGTCGTCAAGGGCCTGCATCGCCTCGAGCTGGGCGATGATCCGACCGACCTCACGATCCATCACCTCCACCATGGCCGCGTGGATCGCCATCTTCGCGGCCTGAAACTCCCGCTGATCGGGCGTGAGTGTCTCCCACGGCACCGGCCGATCGACCTCTCCCGGCCCCAGCTTTTTCAGGGCGTCTGGGAAGGCGTAGGGCGGACCCACATGCCGCTCGATTGCGGCCGGCTCGGTGGTCACGATGCCGAGTTCCTTCAGCCGCGTCCCTCGCACCCGCCGGAGATCGTCCCAGCCGGCCCGGTAGCGGTCGCGATACTTCGCGATCACCTCCGGCGGCGCCTGGAGTGGAAAGTGCGGTGCCGTGAATGCGACGTAGTGGAAAAAGGGGGCTGCTGCATGATCGCGGGCATGCTCGGCGAGGCAGGCGACCGCGTGGTCGCCGATCGCCGTCGTGGCGTAAAAACCGTCCGCGGTCGCCGGGACCGGCATGCCCTGCGCGCCGGCGGCGTCGAAGTAGTTGCTCTGGCCCGCGGCGGTGATCTCGAGCGACCGGTGAAACCCCTGCTCCCGTGGGTCGCCGTCGAGGTGCCACTTGCCCGAGTGGTACGACCGATAGCCGGCGGGCCCGAGCAGGGCAGGGAGGAGACGGGCCCAGGGTGGCCGCGCGGAGTTCACGCCCCCCTCCGTGCCAGGCAGCGCGTCCCGACGGATCGCCTGCGGGTAGTAGCCCGTCAACAGCGCCCCGCGGGTCGGCCAGCAGCGGGCGGTGTTGGAGGCCTGCGTGTACCGCAGGCCACCCGCCGCGAGCCGATCGAGATGAGGTGTGTCGATCTCGCCGCCCTGACAGCCGAGATCCGAAAAACCGAGGTCGTCGGCCAGGATCACCACCACGTTGGGTGCCGCACACGTTGTGGAGGCTGCCAGCGCCGCCACGGCGACAAGGACCGCGAGGACGGCCACCTGAAGACGTCGTATCCGCATGCTCTTCCTCCCGCCATCGCGGTCGGGCGGGGATTCCACCACCGTCACCCTACGGCTTGTCGATCTCGGCAATGACCTTGGCATACGCGGCGGCTCGGTCCTCCGGCTTCAGGCTCCGCAGTTCCAAGAGCATCGGTCGCAGTCCTGTCGCCCAGGCCGTGTCCTTCGCGATCTTCGCGTCGGCCTTCGCCCGCAGGGCATCGGCGTCGGTATCGTTGCCCGTCGCCGCCGTGGCGGCAGCGACCACGCTCCTCAGGTACTCCGCCGCCTGCAGGTCGGGGTTGGGAGCGGCCGGCGCATCGAACCGGCCGACCGCCCAAGCGATGCCCTCGAGCATGTGCTTCTGGAACATCGGGTTGTGCCAGGTGGCGTCGTTGTGGCCGAAGTTGGTCGAAAACACGCGGCCCTTCCCGTAGTCGCGGACCCAGGCCACGGGCACGTGCCAGGGCTCCTTCGGGCTGCTCGCCTGCATGTCGAGGCTCAGGAGCACGCGGAGGTTCTCGGGCTTGTAGCGGAGGTCGTACTGGTAGATCTCGTCCTGCCAGCGAAACCGCTCGGGAAACATCGCCGTCACGCGGTGGCCGGGTTCGTGGACGACGAAGGCATGCTCGCCGCCGGACCCCCAGGGATGGCCGGCGAAGTGGCCGCCGATCATGTCGCAGTAGGCGTCGGAGTTCTTGAAGGTGTCGGTCGCGGCATGAAAGCCGATGAAGGCCTTCCCCGACTTAACCCAGTCGAGGAAGCCCGTCAGATCGGGCACCGGCAGGTCACCGGTGGTGCTGAGGAAAATCACGCCGTCGAAGTCCCGGAGGGCCTCGGCGGAGAAGACCTTCGCAAACTCCTTCGCGAGTCCGGCCTGCCAGGCTTGTTCGTCCCGGCGAAACGTCTCCTGCTCCTCCTGAAACCCCGCCTCCCGCCGCTTCCAGTCGTCATCCGATTCCCCATCGCCCCGCGCCGGGGCCTTCGGCTGCGGAAGCCGGCCCGGCGGCATCCGGAGGAAGTCGCAGTGGAACAGGCCCGTCGAGCGGCCGAGCTCCTCGAGCACGGGCTCGGCTGTGCCGATCGACGCATGCCGAAAGCCGGTCGTGACGCTCACCACCAGCAGCCGCGCCGGCTTTTCGGCATCGGCGGCGCCCACAGGCCATCCGCATGCTGCCACAAGCCCAGCGGCCACCACTCCGAGAAACCAATGATCGCGCATCACTTTGCTCCAATGCACCACAGGGAATCGTGCGTCCGCAGGAACATCCGGCCGTCGACGCAGACGGGGGTCGCCACGGTCATCTCCTCCACGCTGCCGCCCCCGAGCACGGTGACTCCCGCATCAGTCGCGGCACCTGGCCACGGCAGAATGCTCGCCACGCCGTCCTCCCGGACCACGATCACGCGTCCGTCCACAATCACCGGCGAGGCGCTGTAGGCGTGGCGATTTTTGGGGAGTTCCATCCGCCACATGGTTTTTCCGGTGACGGCATCGAGCCCCTCGACCACGCCCTTGTCGGTGCACACGACCATCCGGCCATCCTTCACCGCGGGCGTCGGCACGTCGGCGCCGATGTCTCTGCGAACCCACGCCAGGTGCGAGCCGGTGACGTCGCCCGCCCCACCGCGGCGGATTGCCGTGATCGTGCCGCCGCGGGCATACGGAGCGATCACGAGGTCACCAGCGAGCACCGGCGAGGCGATCGAGCGAAAGAATCCATTGGCTTCCGGGTTGAGACCACCGACCCGCCAGAGCTCCTTGCCACTGGCCGCATCGTGGGCCGTCACGTGGTCAGCCCCGAGCACAAACAACACCTCGGCCGGCTCCCCCTTCGCCGGATCGCCCGCAGCCACCAGCGGTGTCGAGTAGCTCTGCGCCGCCTCCTCGGGGGCCGGCACGTCGCGGCCGTGCTTCCAGAGCAGGTCCCCCGTGTGCCTGTCGAACGCGGCGAGATAGGACGGGCCGGTCTGCATCACCGCCACCACGACTGCCCGGGACGTCAGCACGGGCGACGTGCCGAGATCCCACCAGAGCGTGTCTTCGCCGAACCGCTGCTGGAGGTTCGCCCGCCATGCCACCGCGCCATCGTCGAGATCGAGACAGGCGAGCTCACCGCTCTTGAAATAGACCCAGACACGCTCGCCGTCGGTCACGGGCGAAGGATTCGCGCCGGTCGCCTTCTTGTGCTTGCCCGTGCGGGCTTCGCCGAGCGTCTTCCGCCAGCGTTCCTGCCCGGCGCGATCGAGGCAGATCACGGCGTCCTTGCCATCGATCGTGCAGGTGACGACGACCCGGTCTCCCCAGATGGCCGGCGTGCTCGCGCCGAGGCCCGGGAGCGACACCTTCCAGAGGACGTGCTGGCCGGGGCCCCACTCGGTGACGTAGCCGGTGCCCGCGGCCGTGCCGTCGAACGCCGGCCCCCGCCAGTTGGGCCAGTTGTCGCCACGGACACTCGGGGCCAGGGCCGCAAGGGCGACGAAATGCAGGGCAACCCAGGTACGCATGACCAAGCACACTCCTCCGTCGTGATGACGAGCGACCCAGTCTACCTACCGACGCGTCGGCGCCGGCTGGGTTTTCGGCGGCAACCCCTCGGGACCGTACGGATCGACTGGATCGGGATTCAGCGACGCTCGCCGGGCGCCAACGGCCACCTGCCACTGCTCGAGCCGTGCCCGCAACGCCGTGGCCCGCTCGGGCCGGGCGCCGGCGAGATCCCGCCGCTCTCCCTCGTCGGCGGCGAGGTCGAAGAGTTCCACGCGGCCGCCCTCGTCGTGGAAGATGAGCTTTTCCAGCATGCCCGCCGGAGAATCACCGGCGAGGATCGCGGCGCCGGGCCGGCTGCCCTGATTGGAATAATGCGGGTAGTGCCAGACGAGGTCGCGGGCCGGCAGCATGCCAGAGCCATCGAGGACCGACCGGAGGCTCGTGCCGTCGAGCGGCTCGCCAGGCGGCGGCGACGCCCCGCCGGCGTCGAGGACCGTGGCGGCGATGTCGAGCGTGGTCACCGGCACGTCCGACGTCGCGGCCGGCTTCGCGACCCCCGGCCAGCGGACCACCAGCGGCACGCGGATGCCCCCCTCGTAGAGATAGCCCTTGCCGGCACGGAGCGGAAGGTTCGACGTGGGCGACCCCTCGGCTGTCGCCAGGCCGCCGTTGTCGCTCGTGAACACGACGAGCGTGTCGCGGGCGACTCCCTGCTCCTCGACCGCTGCCAGCACCGTCGACACCGCGTCGTCCATCTCCTCGATCATCGCCGCGTAGACCGGATCGTCCTGGACGGCACGGGCGGTTCGGCCTCCTTCCAGCACCTCCTTTGGCCCCGTGGCCTGCACGTCCTCAGCCCGCTGCCGCGCCTCGGCCACGCGATCCACCGTCGACCGCAGGGGCACGTGCACCGAGTGGAGCGGCACGTAGCAGAAAAATGGCTGATCGCGGCAGGTGGCGATGAACTCCGCCGCCTGCCGGGCGATTGCCCGGGCGTGGTGCGGATCGTCGGCGGGGCCCCGACCGGGCGGCACGTCGATCGAGCCGGTGGCGTCGAAGCCATGCGACTGCACATCCGCTGGAGGCCCCAGATGCCACTTACCGAAGATGCCCGTGGTGTAGCCGACGGCCGAGAGCCGCTCGGAGATCGTCACCTCCTCCGCGGGCAGGGCCCGGAGATAGTCGGCCTGCAGCAGGCTGCCCCGCCGCTCCCCTCCGATGAAGTTCGTGATCCCTACCCGGGCCGGAAACTTTCCGGTCAGGAGCGCCGCGCGGGTGGGTGAGCAGACGGGCGCCGCGGCGTAGGCCTGCGTGAAGGTCATCCCGGCGGCGGCGAGAGCATCGATCGCGGGCGTGCGGTAGAAGCTGCTGCCGGTGCAGCCGAGGTCCCGGGCGCCGAGATCGTCGGCGAGGAACACGAGCAGGTTGGGACGCCGCGACGGGGCCGCTGAGGCGGCGGGGCGTGCCGGCGACTCCCGTGGCGTCCACCAGCGATCGAGATCGGCCCGCAGCCGGGCGACCACCTCGGGCTGGGCGGCGGCGAGGTTGGTTCGCTCGTCGGGATCGGCGACGATATCGAACAGTTCCGGCTCGCCCCGGAGATACTTTTCACGAGACACGTCGTCGACGTGCCGACCCTGCCAGGTGGGGAACTGCTTCCCGGGGGCCGGCGGCGCCGGCACGATCAGCTTCCAGCGGCCCTGCGCCGTCCACCGCCAGAGGAGGCTTCTGGCAGGCTCATCGAGGTCGACAATGGTGTGGGTGTAGCACTCGCCGAACAGCTGATCGCGAGCCGCGGTGGCGCGGTCGTCGAGCAGGTTCACTCCCGGTAGCCCGGCCGGCGACTCCACGCCGCAGGCCGCGAGCACCGTCGGCGCGATGTCGAGCGCCGAGGCGAGGGCGTCGCTCGACCGTGGCCGGATCCCACCGGGCCGGCGAAGCATGATCGGTGTTCGCAGGCCGCCGTCGTAGGGGGAGCGTTTCGACCGCGGCGCGAATCGTGGCGAGGCGGGATCCTGGATCCAGCCGTTGTCGGTCACGTAGACCACGAGCGTGTCGCGGGAGAGATCCTCGTTGTCGAGGTGGTCGAGCAGGTCGCCGACCGTGCGGTCGAATCGCTCGACGTTCCCCCAGTACCGGGCGACGTGGAGGCTGTCGGTCTTCGCCGCGTAGTGGTCAACGAGTTCCTGCGACGGATCGTGCGGATCGTGCGGCAGCAGCGGCGCATACCAGACGAAGAACGGCTGCCCGGCGGCGCGGCAGCGGCCCATGAAGTCGAAGATCGGCTGCAGCGTGCCGCGGCCGATCCTGAGCCCCTCGTCGCCGTGCCGCTGCCCCTTCGTCATCCCCTCGTCGAAGCCGCCGCGGGTGAAATCCCCCTGCCACCACTTGCCCGTCTGCAGGCTCCGGTAGCCCGCGGACCCGAGCAGTCGCGGCAGCGTAGGCCACGCGTCGAGGTGCGCGTTCATCCGTCCGCGACCGGCTGCGAATGCCGCCTTGCCCTGCGGGCTCTGCCGCGGGCTGCCCGGGATGTCGGGCGGGTCGTTGCCGACGATCTTGTGCTCGTGCGGGTAGCGGCCGGTGATCAGCGACGCAAGGCTGGGGCCGCAGAGGCTGCTGGTCACATAGCCCCGGCGAAACAGCAGGCTTTCCCGGGCGAGTCGGTCGAGGTGTGGCGTCCGCAGGTGCTCGTGCCCCATGAAGCCATAGTCGCCCCAGTGCTGGTCATCGGAGATGATCAGCACCACGTTTGGGCGACTCGACGGCGGGCCGGCCGCCGCGACCACGGCCGCGCATGCGGCCCACGCTAACCACGTGGCCCTGGCCGCCACCCGCACCATCCGCCGCATGCTCATCGCCCAGATTCCCCAGCGCCGAACATCGCGATCCACGGACTTGCCGACCGCCTCTGCCACGGCGACATTGATGGCCAACCCTCAGCGTGCAGTATGCCGTCGGGTAGCGCCACCTGCATCCCCCTCCCTCACCCAGGAGCCGACCCGCATGACCGGCCTCCGACTGCTGCTCGCCCTGGGGTGTCTCGTGGCCTGCCGCACCGGACGGACCGCTGACATTCCCCCCAACGTGATCGTGGTGCTCGTCGACGATCTGGGCTGGAAGGACCTCTCCTGCCAAGGGAGCGACGTTGTCGAGACGCCGCACGTCGACAGGCTCGCGGCCACGGGCATGCGGTTCACCAGCAGCTATGCCGCTTGCACCGTCTGCTCGCCGACCCGCGCCGCCATGCTGACCGGGCAGTATCCCGCCCGGCTGCACCTCACCGACTGGATCACCGGCCACGAGCGGCCGCATGCGAAGCTGACGATCCCCGACTGGACCCAGCACCTGCTGCTCGAGACGGTGACCGTCACCGAGCGACTCAAGGCCGCCGGCTACGCCACCGCGGCGATCGGCAAGTGGCACCTCGGCGGCCGGGAGTTCTACCCGGAGCATCAGGGCTTCGATAGCAACATCGGCGGGACCGACAAGGGACAGCCGCCGAGCTATTTTTCACCGTACGCCATCAGCACGCTCACCGACGGCCCGCCGGGCGAATACCTCACCGACCGCGAGGCTTCCGAGGCGGTCGCCTTCATCACGGCCAACCGCGACCGGCCGTTCTTCCTCTACCTGCCGCACCACGGCGTCCATACCCCGATCCAGGCGAAGCCCGCGGTCGCGGCGAGGTATGCCGCCCAGCAGCCCGGGATGCCTCCCAGGCGGGCCGCCTACGCGGCGATGGTGGAGAGCGTGGACGACGCGCTGGGCCGCATCCTCGATGTCCTCGATCAGCTCGGCATCCGCGACCGCACCGCGATCGTGTTCACCAGCGACAACGGCGGCCAGGCGTCGCTTACCGACATGCAGCCGCTCCGCGCGGGCAAGGGATCGGCCTACGAGGGGGGCGTCCGCGTGCCCTTGATCGTGTCGTGGCCTGGGGTCACCACGCCGGGTACGACCAGCGATGTGCCGGTGATCACGCCCGACATCCCGGCGACGATCCTCGACCTCACTGCTGCCGGTGCGGCGCCGGATCAGCCGCTCGACGGCAGGAGCCTGGCGGCCGTGCTCCGCGGCGGCCCGCTCGGCCGCGACGCCATCTTCTGGCACTATCCCCACTACCACCCCGGCGGCGCCACGCCCTACTCGGCCATCCGTGCAGGCGACTGGCGGCTGATTCATTTCCACGAGAACGGCCGCGACGAACTCTACGACCTCGCCGCCGACCCCGGCGAGGCGAATGACCTAACCGGCTCACAGCCCGAGCAGGCCGCCGCGCTGCGGACGCTGCTCGACGCCTGGCTCACCGAGGTCGCGGCACAGCTGCCCACACCGAACCCTCACCACGACAGCGCCCGCGACCGGTGAGCCCTCGCGGCTTGCGGATCGGGACCGAGCCGTGTCGAATACGCCCGCGATACATCCCACCCGTTCTGGAGATCCATCCATGGCCAAGAAGTCCGTCGCCGCCCTCGACCCCGCCGGCAAGACCATCCTCGTCCGCGTCGACTTCAACGTGCCGCAGGATGACTCCGGGGCCATCACTGACGACCGGCGGATTCGCATGGCCCTGCCCACGATCAAGTCGATCGTGGACCGCGGCGGGAAGGCCGTTTTGATGTCACACCTGGGCCGGCCCGGAGGCAAGGGATTCGAGGCCGAGTTCTCGCTGGCTCCGGTGGCCACGCGACTCGGAGAACTCCTCGGCACGACCGTCGAGCTCGCCTCCGACACCGGCGGCCCCGACTCCCATGCCAAGGCCCAGGCCCTGCCGGCGGGTGGCGTGCTCGTCTTGGAGAACGTGCGGTTCAACAAGGGGGAGAAGAAGGGCGATGACAAGGCCTACGTCGACGGCCTTGCGGGCCTGGCTGATGCCTATGTCAACGACGCCTTCGGCACCTGCCACCGCACCGAGGCAAGCATGCATGCGGTGCCCGCGGCGCTGAAGGCCTCTGGCAAGCCGGCCGTCGTCGGCTTCCTCGTCGAGAAGGAGATCCAGTACCTCGCCGATGCGATTCGCCGCCCCAGGCGACCGTTCGTGGCGATCCTCGGCGGCAAGAAGGTGTCGGACAAGATCGCCGTGATTAAAAATCTGCTCTCGATCTGCGACCACGTGCTGATCGGCGGGGCGATGGCCTACACCTTCGCGCTCGCCCAGGGAGGCAAGACCGGGAAGTCGCTGGTGGAGCCAGACAAGGTCGAACTCGCCAAGGAGCTGATCGCGACGGGAGGCAGCAAGCTCGTGCTCCCCGTCGACACCCACTGCGCCGACGACTTTTCTGCGACGGCGAACAAGCAGATCGTGAAGGCCGGCCAGATTCCCGACGGATTCGAGGGCCTCGACATCGGACCAGACACGGCGGCGGCCTATGCCGCGATCATCCGCTCCGCGGGCACGGTGGTCTGGAACGGACCGATGGGCGTGTTCGAGATGCCTCCGTTCGATGCCGGTACCAAGGCGGTGGCGGACGCGGTGGCGGCGGCGACCGCGGCAGGCGGAGTGACGATCATCGGCGGCGGCGACTCGGCGGCAGCCGTCGAGCAGCTCGGCTACGCCGACCGGGTGAGCCACGTGTCAACGGGCGGGGGCGCTTCCCTCGAGATGCTCGAAGGGAAGGCCTTTGAGACCGTCGCAGTCCTCGACGAGGCGTGAGGGCTGCCGGACCCCCAGATCACAGGCCAGCCGTGTCGCCGGTGGCAGGCTTGCCGGTCCGACCTACCGTCAGCCGCGTCGTGGCCCGCCGGGCGTAGTCACGATCGTGATCGCTGAGCGCCTCGATCGATACTTTCAGCCGACGGCCCGCCGCAGCGAGTTCGCAGGTGCCATCCTCACCGACGGCGACGAGCGTTCCAACCACGGCATAGCCGCCGGTGCGGTCGATCCAGCGGCGGACCGGTTCGTTCGCGCCAGCGGCGTCGAACGGGTCTTCGGTCGCTGGTTCGTAGGCGGCAGGCTCCTCGCTGGCCGGCTGGGGAGCGTTGTCCGCGGCGGGTGGCTCGGGCATCGGCGGCGCGGCGGCGTCAGGGAGCGGCGCGTCAGAGAGCGGCGCGTCGGCCGGAAATGGCGTGACGGCATCGATCGGTGCCGTGGGTCCACCAGCATGCTCCACCTCCTCGAACATGTTCGGTTCCTCAACGGCAGGCGGTTCGATGGCCGCAGCCGGCTCCTCTTCGATCATCGGCTCAGGCTCGGCCGGCGCCGGCGCCGCGGGCAGCTCCGGTTCCTCGGCTCTGGCCGAATCATTCGGCGCTAGCGCCGTCGTCTGCTGCACCGCCTCGCTGGCCGGATGAAGCCTTGGCAGGTCCGCCGTCGCCGCCGGAAGCTCCACGGGCTCGGCCAGCGTCGGTGCGGGTGCGGCCACTGGCTCCTCCCGCAGCACCGTCGACTCGACCGTGTCGACCACGACCATGGCATCGACGGGGCTCGCCTCGACGTCGCCCACGGTCCACTCCGTCACCACCTCGCCGTCGGCGACGGAGCACTCCGAGCAAGCCTCCGTCTCGACGGCCACCCAAGACGTCGTCTCAAGGCAGGCCAGTGGAAGCGGCATCGGGGCACACGGTTCGCAGGCGACCACACGAACCGGTCGTGGGTGACACGCATGCCGCATACGCCAGCAGGCGCGGGCCGTGTCCATCGATAGCGAGAGCGTGAGAACCCCGATCAGGCAGGCATGCAGGCAACGGCGCACGGATCACCTCGAAAAAAATACGGATGCGTTCCCTCCGTATGCTAATCGGGGCCGATGGCGACGCAAACGGCGGAACCGTACGCGGCCGCAGGCTAGGGCCAGCGGACCCGGCCAGCCAGACACCAGCCAGCGGACGGGTGAAACAAGCGGGGCCGGCATGGCTTTCGCCACGCCGGCCCCTCGTGAATCAAACCCGCGGGTCGCCTGCGAACGGGGTAGAAAACTGCGAAAATGACGGGGATCGTGGCCGCGTGGCGAGCACAGGGCCGCAGGGGATCCGGGTCAACGCGATTGGGTTGGCACCTCCGACGGAATGCGACTGCAGGTTCGTTGTCGTGCAAGAGGTTTCGGCACCCGCCACCACCCCCGTGCAGCGTTTCTGTCCGCAGCGAATAACCCGGCCGACCGTCACCACCCGTTCCTCTGATGCGCTCCCGACCCCTCCACCGTCACGAGCAGCCCATGCTGTTGCCGCAGTTGTGGCAGAGATAACAGTTCCCGTTGCGGACCGTGATTGAGCCACAGTTGTCGCAGGCCGGCGCGTCGATCTGGAACTTGGCAAACTGGGTCTGCCGGTCGGCGGGGCTAGCCGCCGGATCGACCGACATCTTCACGCCCGCCCGCTCCAGGAGCGTCGCCGTTGCCGCCGCCTTGGCCGCCACCTTGGCGGCAGACCCAGCCGGCTGGCCATTGGTGCCGCCAGGGTGCTTGCCGCGACTGCCGTTCACCTCGACCTTGGCCTTTCCGTGGCCATCAGCCAGCCCGCTCGCCGTCGTGGCGGCGGGCTTGCGCTCTGTTTCCGTGTCTCCCCCGGCAGCGGCCTCCCCGCCGCTGCTCTCCCCGCCGTAGGCACCGGGCCGATTCGCCTCCCGGTAGCCCGCGATGAACTCCGTACCCATCCAGCGGAAGAGGTAGTCGACCAGGCTCTTCGCCACCGGGATGTCGGCGTTCTTCGTGTAGCCCCATGGCTCGAACCGCGTGTGCGAAAACTTCTTGACGTACACCTCCAGCGGAACACCGTACTGGAGGCTCATCGACACCGCCGTCCCGAAGGCGTCCATCAGGCCGCCGATGGTGCTTCCTTCCTTCGCCATCGTGATGAACAGTTCACCCGGTCGGCCGTCGTCGTAGAGGCCGACGGTGATGTAGCCCTCATGGCCACCCACGTTGAACTTGTGGGTCACGCTGCGGCGGGTGTCGGGAAGCCGCTCCCGCCGCGGTGCGGCAGTCACCTTCGCCGCGGTCTTGTCGGCTTCCGAGCTGGTGTTGAGCGGCTGACTCTCCTTCGAACCATCGCGGTAAATCGCCAGGGCCTTGAGCCCCATCCGCCAGCCTTCCACGTAGGCTCCGGCAATGTCGGCAGGCGTCGTTTCCCGTGGCATGTTGACGGTCTTTGAGATCGCCCCAGAGATGAACGGCTGCGCGGCCGCCATCATCTTGACGTGGGCTTCCCAGGCGATGCTCCGCTGGCCGAGCCGGGGCTTGAACGCACAGTCGAACACGGAGAGATGCTGCCCCTTCAGGCCGGGGGCGGCCTCGATCGTGTCGTTCTTGTCGATGAAGGCCAGGATGCTCTCCACCGCGGGCTCGTCGTAGCCGAGCGTCCGCAGCGCCAGCGGCACCGTCTGATTCACGATCTTGAGCATGCCGCCGCCGGCGAGTTGCTTGTACTTCACCAGCGCGATGTCGGGCTCGATGCCGGTGGTGTCACAGTCCATCAGGAACGAGATCGTGCCGGTGGGAGCGAGCACCGTGGCCTGGGCATTGCGGTAGCCATGCTGCCGACCACTGGCGAGCACCTCGTCCCACACCTTGCGGGCGGCGTCGTGCAGATACTTCGGGCACGAAGGGTCGATCGTCTCGACCGCATCGCGGTGCATCTGCATCACGCCGAGCATCGGCTCCCGGTTGGCGGCGAAGCCCTCGAACGGTCCCACCGCCGCGGCGAGCTCAGCGCTGGTGCGGTTGGCAATCCCGTGCAGGATCGCCGTAATCGCCCCGCAGAGCCCGCGGCCGGCGTCGCTGTCGTAGGCGAGGCCGTCGGCCATCAGCAGGCTGCCGAGATTGGAGTAGCCGAGGCCGAGCGGCCGGTAGAGATGGCTGTTTCTGGCGATCCGTGCCGTCGGGTAACTCGCATGGTCGACGAGGATTTCCTGCGCCACGAGAAACACTCGGCAGGCCGCTGAGAACCGCTCCACGTCGAAGTGACCGTCGGACTTGCGGAACTTCATCAGGTTGATGCTGGCAAGGTTGCAGGCCGTGTCATCCAGGAACATGTATTCCGAGCACGGATTACTGGCATTGATTCGCCCCGAGTTGGGGCAGGTGTGCCAGTGGTTGATGGTGGTGTCGTACTGCACGCCTGGATCACCGCACTGCCAGGCGCACTCGGACATGCGGTGCATCACCTCACGGGCCTTGTACGAGGGCCCGGCCTTCGACGGGTCCGTGACCCAGCGAGTGGTCCAGGTGTCGTCGCGATCGACGGCCGCCATGAAATCGTCGGTGAGCCGAACGGAGAGATTGGCGTTTTGGAACAGAATGGAACTGTAGGCCTCGCCATTGAAGTTGGAGTCGTAGCCCCCCTTCTCAATGAGGATCCGCGCCTTCTTCTCTTCCTTACTTTTGCACTCGATGAACTCCATGATGTCGGGGTGATGGACCTTCAGCGACTGCATCTTGGCGGCGCGGCGGGTCTTGCCGCCGCTCTTCACCACGGCCGCCACCTGATCGTAGACCCTCATGAAGGAGAGGGGTCCGGAAGGCTTGCCGCCACCGGCGAGTTTCTCGCGCTGACTGCGGAGCGTGGAGAGGTCGGTGCCGGTGCCCGAGCCGAACTTGAACAGCATGGCCTCGCTGCGAGCGAGATCCATGATGTCTTCCATGTTGTCCTTGACGCTCTGGATGAAGCAGGCGCTGCCCTGTGGATATTCGTAGGGATTGTCGGGCATCACCACGTCGTGCTTCGCCTCATCCCACCGCCAGTTGCACGGCGTTCCCTTCACGCCGTACTGGTGATAAAGCCCGACGTTGAACCAGACCGGCGAGTTGAACGCACCATGCTGGTGGACGCAGAGCCAGGCAAGGTCGCGGTAGAAGTTCTCGCCGTCCTGCTTGGTCTTGAAGTAGCCGTCGGCAGTGCCCCAGTCGGCGATCGTGCGGGCGACGCGATGCACGAGTTGCTTGACGGAGTGCTCCCGCTCGGGAGTGTGGATCTCGCCGTAGAAGTACTTGCTGACGACGACATTGGTGGCCAGCTGGCTCCAGGCGGCGGGAATCTCGCAGGCCGGCTGCTCGAAGAGCACCTTGCCGTCCTCCCCCTTGATCGCAGCCGTCCGCAGCTCCCACTCCGTCGTGTCAAACGGACTCTCCGCTTCGACCGGGCAGAAGGTGGGGTGGATCTCGAGCGCCGTCCGTCCGGCGCCAGCCGAAGCGGCGCCCGGGGCGGAAGCGGCGGCCGGCGTGCCAGCCAGCGTTGCGGAGGCGTCGAAAGCTGCCATGAGTGGAGGCTCCTAGGAGTGAGGGGGCGGCCGACGGGGGCTCGGCAGGATCGTGCTGTCAGGTGCCGGAGCGACGTGTCCGGCGAAGAGAGTATACTTCCGTATAGTTCTTCCACAAATCGTCATCGGTCCCCGGCGGGGCCGATCATGAATCGGTCAGCAGGCCCAACGGGACCGCTCGGGGCGATGATCAAAAAGCAGTTCCATCTGCATGCTATCGCAAGATGTAGTGGCGGCCGGTTCCACGACCCCTTCCTGTGGGCCGGGGGGTGAATGTAGCGGGAGCGTCCATTGAGTCAAGCGACTTTCCGGCGAGGTGCAAAAGGGGCCGGAAAACGCCTGTTTGCGACCGGTTCGCGGGCTGCGGGCGGAGGTGACCCAGGGCACCCTTCATGGGGGGTTTTCAGGCGTCCGTCGGAACCCGCCGCCGGCGCGGTGCGACAATGACGGCAGCGGCCCCTGGCGGCAGGGGCCGACCCCGCCTCACATCCTGCAGCATCACCGGAGAATCGTCCATGCTCCCCCACTCCCTCACCCGCCGTCCGCTCGACGGCGTCCGCGTCTTGGTCCTCGTCGGCGACGACTACGAGGACCTCGAACTCTGGTATCCCAAACTCCGCTTCGAGGAGGCCGGAGCGCACGTCACGCTCGCCGGGGAGATGTCGGGCCGCACCTACTCCGGCAAGCACGGCTATCCCTGCACCAGCGATGCCGCGATCGCCGACATGGAAGCCGCCGACTTCCACGGCCTGCTGATCCCCGGCGGCTGGATGCCCGACAAGCTCCGCCGCCATCCCAAGGTGCTCTCCCTGACCCGGGAGTTCGCCGACACCGGGAAACTCGTGGCCGCGATCTGCCACGGCGGCTGGATTCCGATTTCCGCCGGCGTGTACCGGGGCGTCCGCGTGACGGGGAGTCCGGGGATCAAGGACGATCTGGTGAATGCCGGGGCCATCTGGGAAGACACACCGGTGGTCGTGGACCGCCACTTCGTTTCCAGCCGGAAGCCGGCCGATCTGCCCGCCTTCACCGCGGCCGCTGTCGACCTCCTGGCCACCGGTGTCGCGGTGTAAGATAGCCAGGGTGAGTCGCGCAACGAATCGAAATCTCGACGTCGTCAAGACCCGCATCCGCGCGGCTGGGCTGCGGTGCACGACCGCGCGAGTGGCCGTCTTGGAACACCTCGACACGGCGACTGGACCGCGGACGCACGCGGAGGTCTCCGAGGCCTTGGCCGACCGCGGCTTCGACCGGGCCACGATCTACCGGAACCTCACCGAACTCACCGACAAAAAGCTCGTGAGCCGCGTCGAACTCGGCGACCATGTCTGGCGGTTCGAAATCAAGCGGCCCGGCCATGCCAGCGATGCCCAGGGCGAGCATCCGCACTTTCTCTGCACGACGTGCGGAGAGATTTCCTGCCTCGACGACGTCCGGGTGGCGATCACGCCACAGCCACGAACTCGGTCGCCCGCCGGCTCAGCCGCAAAGAAGCCGCGCTCCGGCACCCCGCGGGGAGGCGGCATCCACTCGGTCACCGAGGTGCTGCTCAAGGGACGCTGCGGCGACTGTGGCTGACCGTCGGGCTCCTCAGGTCGGCAGCAGGTCCTTCAGGCGGTTCGTGGCGGCGCGACCGATCGGGAGCGGTTCGACGACTCCCTTGAAGAAGACGAGCGTCTGGTCGCGGGACTGCCACTGCGTCGAACGAATCGCGGCGAGCTGCACGATCAGCGAGCGGCTGATCCGCCCGCACGACCCCGCTGGCAGGATCTCCTCCCATTCGGCCATCGTTCGCCGGATGATCCGCGACCGACGATCGACGGCCTGCACGCGAGTGTAGTTTCGAACAGCCTCGATCCAGACGATGTCGGCATACGGCACGACCTCGAAGACCTTGCCTCCATCGGCTGAAAATGTGACCGAATCATCCGTGTCGCCCGAGGCCTCACCGGCTTCGTCGTCGCCATCTGATGGACCGTCATCCCCATCGGGCTGGCTGCTCGGCGACGCGACCAGCGCCTCGAGCCGATCGACCGTGATCGCCAATCGATCTCGATCGACCGGCTTGAGCACGTAATCAACCGCCCCCGCCCGGAAGGCGTCTAGGGCCCGATCCTCGTGGGCCGTCACAAACACCACGCGGGTCCCGAACGGCACGCTCGCCATGAGATCGAAGCCCAGCCGCCCCGGCATGTTGATGTCGAGAAACACCACGTCTGGAGACCTGCCGGCAAGAAACCGCTCGGCATCCCCCACGTCGCGGGCCGTACCCATCACCTCGACGCCCGAAAATGACTCGAGCAACTCAGCGAGCCTCTCGATGGCGTTGGGCTCGTCATCCACCAGCAACGCCGTGATCATCGCCACGTCTCCTGTTCCCCGGGTCCTTCCGATCGCGACCCGAGCGGCACGCGAATCAGCACCCGCACCCAGTCGTCGTCCTGCCGATGCGAGACGCTGGCCGATGGCCCCACCAGCAGCCGCAGGCGGCGCTCGAGGGACCGCAGCCCGGTGCCGGTTGACTGCCGACCGCCCGGCGCCACCCACCGGCCGGCGTTGGCCACCTCGATCGCCAGCCATTCTTCGTCCCGCCTGGCGACCACGTCCACCCGGATCGGACGCTCCGCGGTCTGACCGCCATACTTGATGGCATTCTCCACCAAGGGCTGGACCATCACTGGCGGCACGGCGACGTTCCGGACGTCGAGATCGCATTCAATCCGCGTTACCAACCCGTCGCCGAAGCGGACGCCCTGCACGGTGAGGTACTGCTCGAGGGCATCGAGTTCGCGTGACAGGGGTTCCAGCCGGGCGACCGGCCGCAGCAGAAACCTCAGGTAGTTGGCGAGCGCCTGCGTCACCGTGTCGATCGCCTCCGGATCCTGGCGGCAGGCGAGCACCGTGTTGAGCGCGTTGAACAGGAAGTGCGGACTGATCTGCCCCTGCAGATGCTCCAGTTCGTTCTTGAGTGCGAGCGACTCAGCCTGCATGGCGCGGAACTCCGTCGAATTCCGCTCGCGGATCAGCTGGTAGCCAAAGTAGAGCGCGCACCAGTTGGCCAGCATCGTCAGGTTGATTGCCAGCCGGGCCATCAGTTCCAACCGCGACGGGGCTTCCGTCACGCGGCCCGACGCTCGGTCGAACCAGAACAGCGTGAGCGTGATCAGGACGGCCGAGAGCAGCGAACCGCCCGCGACAAGTCCGATCTTCGACAGGCCGAGCCGCGTTAACAGCGGCTCCTGCCGCGACAGCCACCGCATGGCCGCCGTGGCGGCAAAGCACAGCGCCACCCCCACCGCCACGAACGGCACCGGATCGGTGATCGCAGGCCGAAACACCTTCACGATGACGAGCGAGGCCGCGAGGACGAGCATCCAGAACGCCAGATGGGCGGCCCAGAACAGGAGTTCACCGGCGGCCGGTGAGAGCGATCTGGTGGTGCCGGCAACCACGGCCTCGGACCGCCCTGCCGAAAGCGGGCCGCGAACGGGCACGACCGTGGCGTCGGTGGGGGGCATGAACGTGACGAGCCGCTGGGAGGATCCACGACCCTTTCAGGGGTGCCTTAAGGGTATCTCTCGCTCCAGTCGCCGTCCCCCCCCCGAAAGGCGGCCGTTCAGTACCACAGCCCCACGCGAACAAGCACCGTGTCGCCGGGATGGTAATCGCCAGTGTCGGTCAGGTAGTACTCGACAAGCCGGCCCGTCACCCAGCCGGTTTCGAGCCGCCAGCTGACTCCCAGGTCGGCCGGCCGGCGTTCCCAGCCGACGAGCAGCCGGTAATCGTGGTAGACGACGACGTCGTTCGTGCCGTCGTCGCGGCGGACGGCCCACTGGTTGCCACCGAACTCCCCGGCGAGGTAGAGCCACTGCGATCCCCGCGGCGACTCGGCGACCCGCCAGGCCAACCGCGGTCTCGGAAAGATGAGCTCGTGCCGCTGGTCGTCAGCCGGCGTCCACAGGAGGCCGCCGGCAGGCAGGAGGTTGACGTCGTAGCGATCGAGGTAGATCACACCCGCCACGACTCGCAGGTCTTCGGTCGCCTCCCAGGCGCCGAAGCCGTGGCCGGTAACCCGCAGGGCCTGCGCCGTGTCGTTGGCGAAATCGCTGTACCACCCCGGCGCGACCGCCAGGTCGACGCCGAGCCGCTCACCGACCTTCCGCAGCCACCGCGCCTGGATCCACGATTCGTAGAGCTGCGCCGGCAGGCCCGGATCGGTCGGGCCGGGCACTTCATCGACGAACGTGGTGCCGAAGCCGGGCGTCACCAGCAGCGGCGAGTCGACGGTCGGGGCGGGCAGCCCGATGGTCAGACTCGTCTCGAGCGTGGTCAGCCCGAGGCCATCGTCTCCCAGCCGCGGCAGTTCGGTGAGCGTGAAGATCGCCTGCTGGAGAGCCCCCGGCTTCGCGCCCGGCGGCAGCTTCCGGCCCGCCGGGGGCTCGAACTCCTGCCGGGGTTGGCCGGGCGGGGCCACGTCGTCGGGCAGGAGCGGCTCGCTGAGATCCTGGGGGTCGCCCAGCGCCGCCAGCCGGATCCTCGAGAAGAAGTCCTGCTCCACTGGTGGCAGCGGCACCACGGCGGCGGCCTCGTCACCCGAGGCCGTCGCGGCCAGCGCCACGCAGAGCACGGCGATGATGGCCCACGAGATCAATAGGCCAACCCCAGACGGAACATGATGGTCTGCGGCAGATCGACGATCTGAGGCGGCCCGTCGACGTAGAACAGCTGCCGGTAGAAGACGTAGCCCACCTCGAAGTTGCCCGCGAGGCCCGTCTGGGTCAGCGGCACGAACTCCGTACCCAGTGCGATCCGGATGTCGTTGTAGTCGAAGGGGGTGATCATGTTGTAGTTGGAGGTGCTGCGGCGGAAGGTCCAGGCGCCACCGCCGTACTCACCCGAGAGGTAGGCCCACCAGGCGTGCTTCTGCGTGCTCGCGTATCGCCACGACGCCCGCGGCGCCGGAAAGAAAATGTCGTACCGCGAGCGGTCGTTGGGGGTCCACGTGGCGCCGATCGCCGGCAGGATCTTCACCTGATTGCGGTCGAGGTAGATGACGCCCGCCTTGCCCTGCCAGGTCGGCGTCAGCTGCAGCGTGCCGATGGCGCGACCCATGATGCGCCAGCTCTCCCAGACGAGCACGTCCCAGTTGGTGTAGATGCCCACGCGGATGCCGAGCTCCGCCCCCCAGAGCGGAGAGAACTTTGGATTCCAGGCAGCGTCGAGGAACACGTCGTAGGTGCTCGGTGGCAGGTCGGCCAGTTGCGTCGCCGACGTTTCCGGGCCGTCCCAGAGCTGGAGCCCGAAGCCGGGCGTGATCAGCAGCGGCGCGTGGTTGATGTTGGCCGGCGAGTTGTGAAAGAAGGGCAGAGCGAAGGTGGCCGTGGTGTCGAGTTCGTTGACGCCCACATTGAGGTCGTTGCCATCGCCCATCAGGTAGGCCCAGCTGCCGCGGACGCCCTGAAAGACGTGCATCGTCTGCTGGAGGGTGGCGCTCTGGGAGGGGTAACCCGTGGGGAACACCGCAGCCTGTTGGGGACCGCCCGGCGGAGCCGTTAGCGACGGCGCGGCCGGGGAGTAACCGGGGTAGCCGGGCTGGCCGCTGAGTGCCGAGGGCGCCCAGGTCGATCCGGAGGGGCCCGGCGGCGGGAACACCTGCCCTGCCTGCGGGGCGTAGGCGTCCCACGTCGGCGGCGGCGACGACAGTGGCGCCTGGGCGATTCGGTCGAGCGACGAGGCCGCCGGCGGCGGCAGGTACGACGTCTGCGCGGCTCCCTCCGACCCCGCGAGGAGCAGGGTTGCCGCAACGACCAACGACACCACCAACCTCATGCCGCGCACGCTCCATCGAGCCGCGGATAGCACCGACGGCTCGAAACAGACCGACCTCCATCGAACGAGGACCGCGGGGGGTACCACGCATGCGCGACGAGAATCAAGGCCGCGGCACGGCCCTGACAGCGGCTAGAATCCGTCCGCTACGGAGGTTGCCCAGCTTGACAGCCGATTCCACCCCGACCGCCGATTCCCCGCCCCCGGCGGACGAGTTTCTCGATCCGACCGACCTGCTCCATGGCAGCGGGCTGGCGACTCTCGAACGCCTTGCGGAGTCTCCGTCGACGATGGACCGCGCCCGGGAGATCGCCGCCGATCCGGCGGCGCGGCTGCCCGCCGCCGTGATCGCCGATTGTCAGACGCTCGGCCGCGGCCGCCGCGGGGCCCGCTGGTGGCAGCCGCCTGGCAGCCTCGCCGTGAGCCTCGTGGTCGGCCCCGCGGCTGGGCCTCGCCACGGTCCGCGGCCGACATGGTCGCTCGTCTGCGGTATCGCGCTGGCCGAGTCGATCCGAGAACTCGAGCCGACGGTCGCCGCGACGGTTCGCTGGCCGAACGACGTCGAGGTCGCGGGCCGCAAGCTCGCAGGCATCCTCGTCGAGACCTCGACCACCGGCCGCGCCGTGTTCGGCGTGGGCGTGAATACGACCGGCCGGATCTCCGATGCGCCCGAGGGCCTGCGCGGCCGACTGATCACCATCCCCGACCTGACAGGCCAACCGCTCTCCCGTCGGCGGCTGCTGGCCACCTTCATTCCCAGGCTCTTGGACCTGCTGGCCGCGACCGACGCCGACCCGGCGCTCCTCGGCCGCCGCTACCGTCCACTGTGCGGCCTGCACTGCTTGCACGTGCAGGTGTTTGCCGGCGATCGCCACCACACCGGCATCTGCCGCGGCATCGCCGACGACGGCGGGCTGATCCTCGACGGCGCGGCTGGGCCCGTCATCATCCACGCCGGCAGTCTCACTCGCCCCGGCGACGAGTGGCGCGGCGGCGAGGCGTAGCGGTACCGCGACCGGCCGGCCTGGCCGCGATGCAGATCTCGCGGCCCGCCGTCGAGAGCTGCCGCGCCTGTGGTTCGTAGCCCCACGACCGGAAAGCGTCGAGCCAGCCGTCGAGCTCCGCAGACCGCGACCATTCCGGCAGCTTCAGGGTGGCGATGATGCCCCTGGGCCGCGCCGTACCCCCCGTGAGCACCCGCCCGATCGCGGCCATCGTGCTGGTGGGATCGATGTTCATGTCGGTGAGCAGCCAGTCGCAGCCCTGAAACTTCTTGAGCGGCACCTCGCGGGCCCGCATCCGCCACTGCGTGAACCGCGGGTGACCCGCCACGCGGTCGTCGACGAGCGCCGCGTCGACGCCGATCACCTCGAGCCCCGCCTCGAGCAGCCGTTGGCAGGCGCCTCCAGGTGCTGCGCCGAGTTCGATCGCCAGCTCACCGGCGGCCGGCTCGAGCCCGAACACCGCCAGCGCCTCGTCGAGCTTGAGCCACGCCCGCGAGACCGCGGACTCGGGCAACTGACCGGGATAGACACCGCCGGGCCAGGTGCTCGACGGTGTGCCCGCGCGATGCCAGCCCACCCACCAACGGTCGATCGAGTCGAGCACGATGTCGAGGACGAGGCCACCGGGCCGGGCGACGGGATCCGCTGCCGGGTCGTGACCGCAGGCGACGGCGACCGCGGCACGGATCTCGGCGACGGGAAGTTCGCCACGGGGATCCCGCGACCAGACGTGAACCGCATCCCAAGCGCCACCACCGACGAGTTCCCGAACGCGGGCCGCGGCGACGTCCACGGTGCTGCCGGCACTCTGGCCGAGCGACCGGACGACCGTGCGGGCGAACACCAGATCGGGAAAGAAGTCATCGGGAGGATCGAAGCCCGCCGGCCCGATCCGGAAGGTCGCCACGCCCCGGCGCCAGGCGGCCGGGGCAAAGGCCGGCAGCACTTCGGACTGCCGCAACCGCAGCGCCGCCTCACCCCCTCCCTGGCAGCCACAGAGCACGAACTGCCCGCGCTCACGGGGTGGGGGCTTTCCAGACGGAATCAAAGGAACCATGACCCGATGGTACCACCAACGAATTAGGCCGGCCCGGGCGCCCAAGGGCCCGGGCCGGCCTTTCTCGTCTGAGCGTGGACGCCCCGGTCGGCAATCGCTGGGTGCGAATCGCACCCGTCAACTGCAAGCCGAAGCGAAGGGATGCAGACCGCACCAGGCGGCCTGCCGGATCCCGCGAACGGGATCCCGGCATCGAATCCGCGTCGGAGAGAAGCCCGAGGGCGACACTCCAACGTCAGATTCAGCCGTGGCCCTTCTTCTTCTTGGCGACCTTCTTGGCAGCCTTCTTCTTCTTCTTCGCCATGGAAATGGCTCCTTACCATGAGCACCCTTTGACGGTTCTCACATCCACTCCCCCGGATGCTCTTGGGAGGGGAGCGGACGACGTTTCAGTGCGACGTGAATGCTGATCACTCACCATCCACGCCTCACCGATGAGAGTGTTGTGGTGGATGGCGCTGAAAACTGTCAAGAGAACTTCGCCGACATTTTCAGATTTTTTGCCCGCGAGATGCCCCGCTGTGACGAGGTGCGAGTCTCAAGACACGCGCGGCGTGGCGCATCAGGCTGGTGCCGTCATGTCATCGCACCGGCGTGACACCCAGGCATCGAGCATCGCGAGCTGCTTCGCAAAGTCCTGCTCGTCGACGCCGATCGGGCTCTTGAAGAAGCAGGCGAGCCACGGCAGGCCACCACGTTCGCCGGCCCGCTGCGCTCGTTCCACCAACCGCACGAGGTCGATCACCAACGGTGCTGCGAGGATCGAGTCGCAGCCCTGCCAGGTGAACTGCAGCGTCATCGGCGTGCCCAGGAAGCCGCGGAAGTGGACGTGGTCCCAGGCCGTCTTCCAGTCACCCATGCTCTGGATGTATTCGATCGAGACATGCGTCTGGGGCGGGTAGCCGAGGATCGCCGAAAGGAGATGGTCTTTGCTCCTGACCTTCGAAGCCTTGTTCCGCGGATCGTCGAGCACCTTGCCATCCATGTTGCCGAAGATGTTGTGGCCCACCCAGCTCATCACTTCGAGATGGCGGGCAGCGAACATCGGGGCCAGCACGCTCTTGAGCAGGGTCTCGCCGGTCTTGCCGTCGCAGCCGGCATGGGCGATCCCGCGGTCGAGGGCCAATCGCTGTAGACAGGCCGGATTCGCCCCGGTCGACGGCGTGAAGTTGACGTAGCTCGCCCCCGCCTCGACGGCCGCGAGAAAATAGAGGCTGCTGCCGGGCAGCGGACACCGGGAAGCGTCATCGAGAAGGGGTTCGAGTTCGGCGAAGTCGTGCGGGATTGGCAGCGTGGGGGGCGGCTCCGTGGACGAGATATTGACGACGACGACATGGTCGAGCCGCTCCGCGGCAGCGAACTCGACGAGATCGCGGCGCACGCGGTCCACGGCCGCTCGCGGCGTTTCGACGACGGCGGCCACCGCCGGGTCGGCCAGTCCGCGAATCCGGTCACCCGATGCGACCAGCGTGCCCGGCCGCAGACGCGGCTCCACCTCGGCGAAGAAGTCGGCGGCGATGTCGAGGAGCTCTGGAGCGATCGCCCGGCTCTCGCTCCACATTCTCCGTGCCTCGTCGCCAAGTCGGCCGCCGCGGATGTCATGGCCGCCCACCACGAGCTGGTCGAGGCCCACGAGTTCCAGCCGGGCGAAGGATTCGAGCGCCGTCACCAGACCGATCGGCGGCACCGCACCGTGGCGAAGTGCCGCCAGCCCCGTCATCATCGTCGTGGCGACTCCACCCTTGGCCCCGATGAGCCAAACTCCGATGCGGCGTGCGGCCATGCTCTGGGTCCGAAGGGGGGGCGGGCGCGGCTGGGAAACGAATAACCGGGTGGTATCATTCGTTGCCCCGCGAGGAGCGTCAAGCGATCGTCCGACGATGGGTTCCTTCGCGGCGCTAGGCCGGTCCCACCTACCCCGCCGCGGAGAGAATCTGTCGCATGGAGTCAACGAGCCTGCATACCGCCCGCCGCATGCGGGCCCTCGAGCCTTCGGCCACGTTGGCGATGGCGGCCCGCGCCGCCGCACTGAAAGCCGCCGGCGCGGACGTCATCGACCTGTCGGTGGGCGAGCCCGATTTCCCGACGCCCGAGCACATCTGCCGGGCGGCCGAGGAGGCGATCCGCGGCGGCAAAACCAAATACACACCCGCCGCCGGCATCCCGCAGCTTCGGCAGGCCGTGGCCGCCGACTACACCCGGCGGACGGGCCTGGCCGTCTCACCCGGTCAGGTCGTCGTCTCCAACGGGGCCAAACACTCCCTCCACAACGTCTTCACCGCAGTGCTCGACGAGGGCGACGAAGTGATCGTGCCCACGCCGTACTGGGTGAGCTATGCGGAGCTCATCAAGCTGGCGGGGGCGAAGCCGGTGTTGCTCGAAACCCGGATCGAGGACGACTTCAAACTTCGTCCCGAGGCCCTCCGGGCAGCGGTCACGCCCCGAACCAGGATGCTGCTGCTCTGCTCGCCGAGCAATCCGACCGGCGTCGTCTACACGCCGGATGAACTCGGCGCCCTGGCCGACATCGCCATCGAGCACGATCTCGCCGTCGTGTCCGACGAAATCTACGACCAACTCGTGTACGACGGCCGGGAGAGTGTCTCCTTCCCCACGCTGCGTCCCGGCCTGGCCGACCGCACGGTCGTCGTGGCCGGCGTGAGCAAGACCTACTCGATGACCGGCTGGCGGATCGGCTGGACGATCGCGCCCGAGCCGCTCTCGAAGGCGATGGGGAACCTGCAGAGCCAGGAGACGAGCAACCCCTGCAGCGTCAGCCAGCATGCCGCGGTGGCCGCCCTTACCGGGCCGCAGGAGTGCGTCGCCCGGATGCTGGCGGCCTTCGAGCAGCGTCGCGACCTCGTCGCGGCGCGGCTCCGAGCCCTGCCGGGCGTCCGCATTCCCGAGATCGGGGGCGCCTTCTACGCCTTCTTCGACATCCGTGAGCCGCTGGACAGGATGAAGGCCGGCGGCATCGAGACGAGCATGCAGTGGTGCGAGGCGCTCTTGGAGCGGCAGCAGGTCGCTCTCGTGGCTGGCAGCGCGTTTGGCGCCGAGGGGCACGTGCGGATGTCGTTCGCGGCCTCGGAGGCCACACTGGCCACCGGGCTGGATCGGATCGCCGCGTTTCTCCAGACGGGCTGACAGCCGTGGCCGCGTTGTCCCTCGCCGCGAGGTCTTCCCGGGAGCCGATCTACCTCGATCATGCGGCCGCCACGCCCCTCGATCCCCGGGTCGAGGCGGCGATGCATGCGGCGGCGGCGGTGGCGTTCGCCAATCCCTCCAGCCCGCATGCCGCCGGACGCCGCGCCCGTGCTCTTCTCGAGGATGCCCGCGAGCAGATCCTCACCCTCGTCGGCGGCCGCACCTCCGGGGCGATCCGGGATCGGCTCGTGTTCACCAGCGGGGCCACCGAGGCCAACCGCCTCGGCGTGCTCGGTACGGCCGGGAGTCATGCCGGCATCGTGGCCTATTCTCCTCGCGACCACGGGAGCGTGGTCACGGCCGCCGCCCGGCTCGTTGCCGCCGGCTGGCAGAGGGTGCCACTGCCACTCGACACCGGTGGCGGGGCCTGCAGCGCCGCCGGCAGGCTCGCGGCGACGAGCCGCAGCTGCCCTCTCGTGCTCTGCCTCACGCCCCTCTGCGGGCAGACCGGTATCCGCGACTCGCTCGAGCCGCTCGCGTCGGCCTCCCCAGCGACCGCGGCGCTGGTGCATGCCGACGCCACCCAGGCCATCGCCTGGGATGCCATCTCGTTTCGTGATCTTCCCCTGACCTCGCTCGCCTTCGCCCCCTGCAAGTTTGGTGGTCCACGTGGCATCGGAGCCCTCGTGCTGCGGGGAGACGTGCCTCTCGAGCCGCTCGTGGATGGTCCGCAGGAACGTGGCCTTCGCGGCGGCACGGAGCCTGTCGTCCTGGCGGTCGGCTTCGCCACGGCGTTGGAACTGGCTGCCGCCGGCCGCAGCGAAGCCGGCCGCCATGTCACCCTGCTCCGAGATGCTTTTGAGCAGAACGTCGTCGCGGCGGCCCGTCGTCACGGGATCGATTCCTACGTGGTCGGGCAGGGGGCCGATCGCGGACCGCACATCACGACGATCGCGTTTCGTGGCTGCGACCGGCAGGCCGTGGTGATGGCAGCCGATTTGGTCGGTCTCTGCCTTGCCACGGGAACCGCGTGTGCCAGCGGTTCGAGCGAGCCGTCAGCCGCCGTCTCCGCGCTCGGCCTGCCCTCGTGGGTGCCGGCAGCGGCGATCAGGGCCAGCTTCGCAGCCAGCATCACCGCCGCCGAGGTCGACCTGGCGATCGCGAAGCTCAATGGTGTCTTTCGCGGGTTCGTCGCCGGTGGCCTTCACCGATCCATCGACACCCAGTAGCCTGCCTCGGTCAGCGTTGACATGGCAGGGATGCCGGAGGGTGGTTTTCTCCTTGCAGGCGCCGTGCGCACGGGTTCGCCGATGGTCCCTTCCCAGCACGCCGGTTCCAACGCCCGGCTGGCCTGCCACCACGGCTGGCCTCTCGTGAGGGCCGCGTTTTCCGCCATCATCGAACCCACGATCGTATCGTGCGTGGGACCCGGATGCCCGCTGGTGATGGTCTGTGAGGCCGATCTTTCCCGGCTACTCGATGATCTCCGGCTGGCCTGCAGCGAATCCCACCCGCGACGGGCGGTGCTGCTCGATGGTCGCGAACTTGGCACCGCGCTCCGCGAGGGCGATGACGGAGCCGCGACGCATCTCCTCCGCTCGTTATCGGGGATGCACGTCGTGATCGTCCGCGGCATTGACCTGGTCGGGGGGTCCGACACCCAGCACGCCGTGACTGGCCTCCTCGACGACCTCGCGGCCGCCGGCGTGACCGTCTGCGTTTCACTCACCAGGCCGCCAGGCTGGACGGGCCTGGATCTCCCGTTGGCATCGCGACTGGCGGCGGGCCTGGTGCTCCACGTCCCGTGCCCGTCCCCGGAGGTGCGCGGAGACAGCGTTACCTCTGACCGCCGGTCGGTCGGTCGCATCGTGCGGGCCACGGCCGCTCGACACGGTCTGACCGCCGGGGACCTGATCGGCCCGAAACGAACCCGCAGCATGGTGCACGTCCGCAACCTGGCGATGTACCTCGCGCGGCGGTTGACGGGCCGCAGCCTCGATGCCATCGGGGTAGCATTTGGAGGCCGTGACCACACGACCGTCATGAGGGGCATCAGGAGCGTGGAAACCAGACGACAGACCGACGCAGCATTCGCTGGTGACATCGAAAACCTGGTCAGCGAGGTGAGTTCTCCCCGCAGTCGGCGGCCGGCGTGTCGCAGAGCACAGGCCTGATTCGCTCGCCACACCTGTCGGATCGATGTCGGTTAGCGGCAGACGAGCTGACGTCCACGCCGCCGACGATTCGAGAGACCGCTCACCAACAGGCAGCGGCGAGCACTCGTCTTTCAGAACACGATTGATCAACGCGGACTGCTCCACGAACCAACGCTATCTGCCCCTGAGATGACTTGTGTTCAACGACCAACCGGCAGGTTGTGCACTCCTTGACTGTTCTGCTAAACGACCGAATGACGCTATTTTTCAGTCTCCAAACCCATGGTTCTGCGGCTGGGCTCAGCCGGATGGTGCACGGCTTGACGAGACTGCTCCTGAAAGGCCGTTCCTTGTTTGTTTCTTCCTACCACTCTCTCTTTGAAACAAGAGAAGAAGTAAAACCACCCGGGGGCATTGGGCCACAAAAAAGGCCGGGCGGGGGGCGAACGCTATCCGGTTCCAGGACCCTTTTTTTCGGGTACAGTAAGGGGCTTCGGGACATCCCCATCCCGGGAAAGGACACGACCTGCCAATGAAGATTCGCTGCCCCAAGGAGGCACTGCTGTCCGCCCTGCAGAGCGCGGTCGCCGTGGTGCCGGCCCGGTCGCCGAAGCCCGTGCTCTCCAACGTCAAACTCGAGGCGACGAGGGAGTCGGTGGTTCTTTCCGCGACCGACCTGGAAGTGGGCATTCGCATCGAGATCGAAGGCGTGGAGACCGACGCGCCGGGCTCCGTGCTTCTCCCGAGTGGTCGGTTGATGGCGATCATCCGGGAGAGTGCCGCTGGCACCATGTTCGACATCCACTCCGATGGCACTGCGACAGTCGTCAAGGCTCCCCGGAGCGAGTTCCGACTGCCGGCCGAGGATCCGCTGGAGTTTCCGGCAGTGGCGAGTTTTCCGGAGGGAGGTTGTTTCGAACTCACGACCCCTCTCGTCCGCGAACTCGTGAAACGCACGGTCTTTGCCACCGACAATGAATCGAGCCGGTACGCCCTCGGCGGCGTGCTCGTGGAGTTCGCTCCCCCGGGTGTGATCGCGGTCGGCACCGACGGCCGTCGGCTGGCCAAGATGCAAGGGCCGGCCGAGTCCAAGGGGGATAGCCAGGGCGAGAGCCAGCCGATTGTTCCCGCTCGCGCCATGCAACTCATCGAGCGTTGCCTCGGAGGCGCCGATCAGCCGGTGCAGGTCGCGGTGCGACCCAATGAGATTGTCGTCCACACCGGCAACACGACGATTTCCTCCCGACTCGTCGACGGCCGATTCCCACGGTGGCGGGACGTCTTTCCGGATCGTCCCGACGCCATCTGTGTGCACCTCGTTGCCGGTCCGTTCCTGGCGGCGGTGCGGCAGTCGGCGATTGTCACCAGTGAGCAATCCAAGGGTGTCGATTTTTCCTTTGAACCCGGGCAGCTCGTGCTGGCGGGCCGATCGGCCGAAAGCGGTGAAAGCCGCGTGGAACTGCCGATCGACCATGCAGGTGCAAGCGTGCGAATCAAGCTCGATCCCCGGTTCATGGCGGACTTCCTCAAGGTGCTCGACCCATCGGAAACGGTGACGGTGGAGATCACTGACGCCCAGAGCGCCTGCGTCTGCGGCACCGAGGACGGCTACGGCTACGTCATCATGCCGCTGGCGGCCGACTGACGGAACAACGCACGTGGTGACCAGAGTGATGAACCGCCGTCCGAACGCCTCCGCCGATCCGCTCTCCATCGGGCGGGTGATGTCCCGACTGATGGCCCGTGCCGGGTACGACCGTGAGCAGTCTGCCTCCGCGGTGGCGGTCGCCTGGAACGAGGCCGCGCCCGATCCCTTCCGGGGAGCCTCGCAGGCGGGCGTCGTTCGCCGCGGGGTGCTCGAAGTGTTCGTCAGTCATTCGGCCCACGTGCAGGAACTCGGCTTTCACAAACATGCGATCGTCGCGCGGCTCCGGGAACTCCTTCCCGACGCCGGCATTACCGATATCCGCTGTCGGCTCCTTGCCGACGCCGGCCGGTCCACCTGATTCATCCATTCGCTGGGAGATCTTCAATGGCCAACGAACCGCAGCAGGACTACACCTCGGCGGACTTGAAGCACCTTTCCGACCGGGAGCATGTCCGCGAACGGTTCGGCATGTACATCGGTGACAACACGTCGCGAGGCCTGCACCACCTCGTGTATGAGGTGGTGGACAACTCGATCGACGAGTGCATGGCCGACTATGCGAAACACGTCGGAGTGACGGTCAACGTCGACGGCAGTGTGACGGTTGAGGACGACGGCCGCGGCATCCCGGTCGATCGTCACCCCCAACTCTCCGAGGAGATGGAACGCGATGTCTCCACGCTCGAGGGCGTAATGACCGTCCTCAAGTTCGGCGGCAAGTTCGAGAAGGGGGCTTATCAGACCTCGGGCGGGTTGCACGGCGTGGGCGTGACGGTCGTCAACTTCCTCTCCGAATGGTGTGAGGTGGAAGTCTCCCGCGAGGGGCACGTCTGGCAGCAGGAGTACCAGCGGGGTGAGCCGACCGGCCCAGTGCGGAAGATGGGCACCACGACCCGCGCCGGCACGAAGACCACCTTCAAGCCCGACCCGCAGATCTTTCCGCAGACGAAGTTTTCCTGGGACATTCTCTCGCGCCGGCTGCGGGAACTGGCCTTTCTCAACTCTGGAGTGCGGATCAGTTTCGCCGACGCGGCCAGCGGCACCAGCGAGGAGTACTGCTACGAGCGGGGCGTCGAGGAGTTCGTCGAGCACCTCAACAAGGCGAGTGATCCCGTCCATGCCGACGTGATCTCGATCAAGGGCTCCGGCGAGGGTGTTTCCTGGGACATCGCCCTGCAGTACACGGGTGAATACACCGAGAGCCTCCACAGCTACGTCAACAACATTTCCACCACCGAAGGGGGCACGCACGTCTCCGGATTCCGTGCGGCGCTCACCCGCGCGCTCAACACCTACGGGAAGAAGACTGGCATCTACAAAGACCTCGTGCCCACCGGGGAGGACGTCCGCGAAGGCCTCACGACGGTGATCAGCATCCGGGTGCCTCACCCGCAGTTCGAGGGACAGACGATGACGAAACTCGGCAACGGCGAGGTCGAGGGAATCATCAACTCGGCCGTCGGCGATTTTCTCGGCAAGTACCTCGAGGAAAACCCGAAGAGCGCCAAGGCGATCGTCCACAAAACCGTCCTCGCCGCCGAGGCCCGTGAGGCGGCCAAGAAGGCGAAGCAGCTCCTTCGCGAGCGGAAGGGAGCGCTCTCGGGGGGCGGCCTGCCTGGCAAACTCCGCGACTGCACCAGCCGCGACGTGGAGCGGTGCGAACTCTATCTCGTGGAGGGTGATTCGGCGGGCGGCTCGGCCGAAGGGGGGCGGCACCGCGAGTACCAGGCCATCCTGCCGCTGCGGGGCAAGATCATCAACGCCTATAAAAGTCGTGACGACAAGGTGCTTGCCAACGAGGAGGTACGGAGCATGATCTCGGCGATCGGCGCTGGAATCGGCGACGAGGCCGACCTCGGCAAGCGGCGGTATGACAAGATCGTGATCATGACCGACGCCGACGTCGACGGCTCGCACATCCGCACGCTGCTGCTCACGTTTTTCTACCGGCAGATGTATCGGCTCGTCGCCGAGGGGCACGTCTATGTCGCTCAGCCGCCGCTGTTCCGTGTCCGCTCGAAGAAAACCGTCTACTACGTCCAGACCGAGGATGAGATGAAGACGCAACTCCTCGATCAGGGCCTCGGCGAAGGGGTGTTCTCCCCGGGCGACGGCCGCGAGATCGCCGGGGAGGAGATGCAGAAGCTCTGCCGCACGCTCTCGGGGCTCGAGGATGCCCTGGTGGCGCTCGAGAAGCGGGGCGTGAGCCTGCGCGACCATGCCGGTCGCCGTGACTCGAAGACGGGCAAGCTCCCCATGTACCACGTCTACTACGGTGTGGAGGAGCACTGGTTCACGAGCCGCGACGAACTCGAATCATTCGTGAAGGGTAAGGAAAAGGCCGCCGGTGGCGAGTTGGCCGTGGGACGGATGGCGGAAGCCGAGGCGGCCGGCGACACCACGCCAGGCACGGCACCCGGCACCGGCGACGACCAGCTGGTGGTCGTCGACCTTCACGAAGTCAGGAGCATCAACGCGGCCCTCAAGGAGCTCGATGCGATGGGCTTCGGGATCGACTCCCTCCTGCCTGAGGATCGCACCGGCTCCGAGGAGCCTCGCTACAAGCTCCGCCGGGGTGACAACGAGATCGGCCTCGAGGATCTTCGCGGCCTGCTGACCGCCGTCCGCCGCGCCGGCGAGAAGGGCCTGTCGATCACCCGCTTCAAGGGCCTCGGTGAGATGAACGCCGAGGAACTCCGCGACACGACCCTCGACCCCGCCAACCGCACGCTGCTGCGAGTCACCATGACCGATGCCGCCGCTGCGGACGACCTGTTCCGCGTACTGATGGGGGAAAAGGTCGAGCCCCGCCGCGAGTTCATCGAGAAGCACGCGCTCGACGTCAAGAATCTCGACGTCTGATCCGGGTTTCCCGATCGGCCGCGGATGTCGAGTCGACAATGCTGCTCGAGCGCAATCGACTTCCGTGGATCGCCGGCTCGGGGGCGGCAAAAGTCGCGTCGCCCGGGCGAGGATACGCCCAAGGCTCCGCGAGCGTTCGCCGACCCCCTTCGCCCACCCGCTCTCGCTTACGGAGACGACGCTCCACATACACTGGACGTGTTCTCGGTCCGTACCCTCGTTCGGGAGCCTAGGCGGGATCGGGCCCGGCGTGATCCGCTCAGCGGCGGGTGGGATGGTGGCCGTTGGCGTTGTCGAACGACACGCTCAAGAGTTTCGCTGTGCCACGATTTGAGGGCACGATGGTGTGGGGAATTGCGGCATCGAGGTAGATACTGTCCCCCGTATCGAGCTGGATCTGATCATCGCCGTAGCTCAGCTTCACGCCGCCTTCGAGGACGATCAGGAAGCGTTCTCCGCCGTGGTTGTCGGGTCGATGGCGATTGCCCGTTCCCGAGACATGCAGGATGACGGGCTGCATCGAGCGGTTTTGCCAGCGGTCGGCGAGCGCCTCGATCGTGTAGCCGCCCCGACTGCCCCGGGCGGGTTTCGTGCGGCCCTCGCCATTTTTCACGACGACGTACCGCGGAGGCGAAGACAGTCCCTCGACGAGGCTGTCGACACCGCACTGGAGAACGTCAGCGAGGCGGACGAGTCCATCGAGCGACGGCGAGAGTTGCCCATTCTCGAGCTTTGAGAGCCAACTCACCGTGAAATCAGTTCGGGACACGACCTCCTCGAGCGTCATCTGGCGGGCGAGTCGGATCGTCCGCACGCGGCGACCAAGATCGGCAAGATTGAGGCTGGAAGACATGCCGGGGGCAGGATAACTCCCACGAGGGATACTCGCAAGAGGGGTGACCCCCACACCGCCGGAGGGACTCTTCGGTCGCTCTGTCGCCGGCGACACGATTCCGGCCAGGCGTCTTCGATCAGGCACCCGGCCTGCGGAAGTGCCGGTAGGCCTGCAGCACGTCATGAAGATCAGAACTGATCGTGACCTCGTCGTCGGCGAAGTCGGTCAGCCAGGTCCGATTGCTGGCAACGGCATCCGCCAGAAGCGGCAGGATGTCTCCGAGCGTCACCTGGACGCCCCGATCGGCTGATTCCTCGACAACGCTGAAATCACGGAGCGCGAGGTCTGGCTCCGAATACACTCGTAACTGTCGCATCGCCATGGGCACGCTCCCTTGCCGTGGGCCTCGCGGAGGCGGCGGGCGGGCCACAGGGCCCAGCCGTCATCCTGACGGTCACCGTCTCCGCATGCAGGGTCTATCGGCCGCCAGAGGCGTCAGGGTTTGGCCGATTTCCCCAGTTATGCGGAAAGAGCGGGCCAGGCACGACGGGCTTGGCAAGGTGGAGGGATTGGGGGCACTCAGCCGGGCCCGGATGGCTGCTTCTGGCTGGCGACCCGGCCGGCCCGAAACGCCTGGCCGATGCTCGTGGGGACGAGCGCCTCGGCAAGGATCAGCCGGGCCTGATTCTCCGCGGTGGCGGCTTTCATTTCCTGTTCCCGAGCGATGGCAACGCTGCGGCGTTCCTCGGCCCGAGCCCGGGCCACGCGGGTGTCGGCTTCGGCCTGGTCGGCCTGGAGTCGGGCGCCGATGTTTTCCCCGACCTCGATGTCGGCGATGTCGATCGACACGATCTGGAATGCCGTCTGAGCGTCGAGGCCGCGCTGCAGCACGGCCTTGGAAATCTTGTCGGGATGCTCCATGACGTCGAAGTGGCTCTCCGCGGAGCCGATCGACGTGATGATCCCCTCGCCGACCCGGGCGATGATCGTCTCCTCCGTCGCCCCGCCAATGAGTTGCTGCAGGTTCGTGCGAACGGTGACCCGCGCCCGGATCTTGAGTTCCACGCCGTTCCTGGCGACCGCCGAGAGTGTGGACTTGCCGCTGGTGATGTCGGGGCAGTCGATCACCTTCGGGGTGACGCTGGTTTGCACCGCGTCGAGCACGTCCCGACCGGCGAGGTCGATCGCACAGGCCCGGTCGAAGTCGAGGTCGAGATCGGCCCGTTGGGCCGCAATCAGCGCGCGGATCACGCGGGGCACGTCGCCGCCGGCGAGAGAATGCGCCTCGAGCCGTCGGGCCGTGATGTCGGGGCCGAGGCCGGCCTGCGTCGCCATGATCCGGGCCTGCACGATCGTCCGCGCGTTGACCTTCCGCAGGCTCATGCCGAGCAGCTCCATAAAGGTGACCCGAGCCTTCGACCAGTAGGCCTGGAACCAGAGCTGCCCGTAGTTAAAGACGAGCAGCAGCATCGTCAGGGCAAAGAGGCCCACGAGCAGCGCCGCGCCGACGAAGACTTCGGCGGGGAGGCCTGCGGGACGGTCGTTCACGGGGAAGTTCTCCAGGGAGGCGGTCGCGGGCCGTCGAAAACCCGACCGTGCAAGACTAGTTCGGGGTGGGCCCCGGTGAAAGCAGCCGCCTTTTCCCCGAAAATCAGCCCATGATCCAGCCCCCGCCGAGGAGCCGGTCGGCTGCGTAGCAGACGGCCGGCTGGCCCGGGGAGATCGGCCCGGGGGAGTGTTCGGGGCCGCCGGTGAACTCCGCCCGGAACCGGTCTGGGCCCAGCGGCGTCACGATGGCCGGCGCGGCCGTCCGCTGGGCGCGGCACTGGACGAGACACTCAAAGGGCTCGCTCGGTGGGCTTCCAAGCCACGTCGCCTCGGCGGCGACGAGGTCCGTCTCGGGCACCTCGGCCCGGGGGCCGACCACCACCCGGCAGGCATCGGCCTCGATGCGGATGACGTGCAGGGGTGAGCCCGTGGCGATGCCCAGCCCCTGCCGCTGACCCACCGTGAAGTGCTCGATGCCTGGATGCCGGCCGAGCACCCGCCCGGTGGCGTCCACGATTTCGCCGGAGCGGGAGCCGCCGAGCCGGTGCGCCACCAGCCGGGCATGCTCGCCCGGGGCGACGAAGCAGATCTCCTGGCTGTCGGGCTTGTCGGCCGTGGCCAGTCCGAGCGTCGCCGCCCGCGCCCGCACCTCCTGCTTCCGGAGTCTGCCGACCGGGAGCAGCATTCGTCGCAGTCGCTCCGGTCGGATGTCGAAGAGCACGTACGACTGATCGCGGGCCGGATCGAGGCCGCGGCGGAGTTGGGGCCCGTCGGGCCCATGATCGAGGCGGGCATAGTGCCCCGTGGCGACGGCAGCAGCCCCAATCGCGTCGGCATGGTCAAAGAGCCGGCCAAACTTGACCCACGAGTTGCACCGCACGCAGGGGTTGGGCGTCCGCCCACGGCCATAGTCTGCCGCGAAGGCATCGATGATCCGATCGAAGTCGGCCGTCAGGTCGAGCGCGTAGAGCGGGATGCCGAGCCGGTCGGCCACGCGGCGGGCGTCGAGGGCGTCGGTGGGGCTGCAGCATCCCTGGTGGCCTGGCCGCGTCGAGATCACGGCGAGCGGATGGGCTGGCTCGGCGGCGGGCAGCGGGGGGGATGCATGCCGCATGAAGACGCCGACGCAGTCGTAGCCCGCGTCAACGAGCAGGGCAGCGGCCACGCTCGAGTCGACGCCGCCCGACATCGCCACCAGGATTCGTGAGCCCGCGGGGGGCATGGTCACGACCATCGATGCGGCGTTTGGAAGGCTCACGCGATCAGTAGATGATCACACTCTCCACCCGGTGCGGAGCGAGCCGCTCACGTCCACCGAGCGGGGCGATCTCGACGAGGAACGACCCGCCGATGACCCGACCTCCTGCCGCCTCGACCAGCTTCATGCAGGCCGCCGCCGTGCCGCCCGTCGCCAGCACGTCGTCTACCACCAGTACGCCGGCGCCGGGCTCCAGCACGCCCCGGTGCATCTCCAGGCGATCTCGGCCGTACTCCAGGTCGTAGTCGAGGGCGATCGTGTCGGCGGGAAGCTTGCCCGGCTTCCGCACCGGAATCACGCCCACGCCGAGTTCCAACGCCAGCGGGCCTGCGAACAGGAATCCGCGGGCCTCGACCGCCGCCACGGCGGTCACTCCGGCGGTTCTCCAGGGCTCTGCCAAGGCCTGGATGGCCGCCGAGAAGGCCGCCACGTCGGCGAGCAGCGGGGTGATGTCGCGAAACAGGATTCCCGGTTTGGGGAAGTCGTGAATCGGCCGGATGTGGCGGGTGAGGTCCATGGAGGGAGTGTCTGCTGTCAGGCGCCGTGACGCAACTGGATCCGCGCCCGCGGGCCGCCGTCGATCTCCAGGGCCAGGCTGGCGAGCGTTTCCGACTCGATCTGCCGCACCCGTTCCCGTGTCAGGCCGAGGATCGCCCCGATCTCCTTGAGGGTCATCGGCTCGTTGCCGGTCAAGCCGAACCGCAACTTGATGATGGTCCCAGCCCGCTGGTCGAGCTGGTCGATCCTCGCGAGTACGTGCCGCAGCGTGTCCTGGTCGATCAACACGTCGGCCGGACAGCGAGCGTTTTCATCACGAATCAGCTCACCGAGCGACCAGCCACCCTCGGCCGAATCGACGTGCGGCGACGAATGGTTCACGTCAATCGCCTTTTTAATAATCGGGAGCTTCTTGCGAGCCAGCCCCAGGCTGCGAGCCACCTCCTCCGGCGTCGGCGGCCGTCCGAGAGTGTCGTTGAGCCGGGCCGTGGCCCGCCGCCACTTCGAGAGGATTTCGACCATGTATGCCGGGATGCGGATCGTCTTGCCCGAGTTGATCAAGGCCCGCTTGATCGACTGTTTGATCCAGTAGCTCGCGTACGTGCTGAATCGGGTGCCCATGGTGGGGTCGAAGCCCTCGACGGCCCGCAGCAGACCGAGGTTGCCCTCCTCGATCAGATCCGGGAGGAGCAGGCCGCGGTTGGCATAGCCGCGGGCGATGTTGACCACGAGGCGAAGGTTCGCCCGCACCATGTGATCGCGGGCCAGGGCGTCTCCCTGGGCGATCGCCCGCGCCAGTCGCTTTTCATCGTCGGCCGTGAGTAGGGCCGTCTCGTTGATATCCCGCAGGTACGTCTCCAGGGGATTTTGAACGGCAGTGACAGACGGCTTGCGACGAGGTGACGGCATGGCGTGGTTCGACTAAGGGACGCTGCGGTTCGGGAAACGCCGGTGGCCTGGCGGGAATCCGCCTACGGGCGACGATGCCGGAGGCGTCCGGCATACGGGAAGGTATCGGCGCCGGAAGGCGACAACTGCACAAGCCTGGAAGGACGGGCGTGCGGCGCGGGCTGTGACGGATGCACAGCCTGTGGCGATCGCGGGTCGCGGATCAGTCGGGGTCGGGCCGGGTCACGCCGGCACCGATGGTGCGATCGAGAAACTCGACGAGCGCGATGGCCGCCGGCGTGCTGCGGGTGGGGGTCGCGGCGGAGATCGCGGCGTCGAGCAGCACCAGCGTGCTGTCGATGCCTGAGGCAGTGAGCGCGGCGTCGAGCCGTGCGCTCTGTTCGGCAGCGACAGTCGCCTCACGTCCGCCGGACACGATCAGCGTGGGAGGGTCATCCGCCGTCACGTGCGCCAGCGGACTGGCCCGCTGGGCGACCTCACGAAACTCCGGCAGCGGGCCGCCGACGAGCCGGCTGGCCGGCGAGCCGGGGCGGTCATGCTGGCCGCCGAGTGAGGGCAGATGGGTGGGCGCATCGATCATCGCCACCGCGGCGACCGCGGTGGTGTCGCCCTCCTCGGTGGAGTTCGGCTGGCTGGGGCCGGCGGCCGGCGGCGTGTAGGCCACGAGGGCGGCGAGGTGTCCGCCGGCCCCAGCCCCAGCCAGGCAGATCCTCGTCGGATCGATGCCCCAGGTGCTTGCTTCGGCCGTGATCGCGGCAACCGCCGCGAGGCAATCGTCGAGTTGGGCCGGAAACACGGCGGTGTCGCTCGAGCGGTACCCGATGCTCGCCACCGCATAGCCATCGTCGGCCAACCAGATGATGGGGCAGTCGTCCTTGGAGCCGCTCTTCCAGTCGGGGCCGTGGATCCAGATCACGAGCGGCAGGCCGGCGCCGGTGCATCCGTCAGGCAGAAAGAGGTCGAATCGCTGGCGGGGATCGTCGTCGCCGTAGGCCTGGTCGCGATGGGCGATCACCGGCGGGCCCACCGACGCCACGCTTGACTCGGCCAGCGGAAACGCGGGCGGAATGGCAGTTTCGACCGCTGGCGTTGCACGGATCGGCAGTGATGCCGGGATCACCGCTTCGACGCGGGCGGCAGGGGGATCGAGTTCCACGATGCCACGACGCATGGTCCGCCGCTGGAGCCGCCGCGACGCCCGCGATGGCGCCGCGGCGTCGACCGGTAGCGGTGCGTCGGATGCCGGTCTCGGATCGTTTCGCCAGGCGAGCTGGACGGTCGACCAGTCTGTGCCGCTGGCGGCGGAGGCCATGGCACTCAGCATGGCGGTGAGCACCGCCACGAGGCAGGCAGGGACATCGAGGCGGTGTCGCCCGGCAGTAGCAGCGGCGGATCGGGGCTGGTGGACTGTCATGGCGGCGCAGGTGCCTCTGGACGGCCCGGCATTCCGCCATCGTACCACGACTGTGCCGGCCACCCCGCATCGCCCGGGGTGCGGGCGACGCGGGATTCGAGGCCGGTGTGCGTCACCGCCGCGCCGGCATCTGCCCGGAGGGCGTCAGCTCATCGATGATCCGCGGGATGTACTTGGCGAGCACGTCGGCGAGCTGGTCGCGGTCGATGCCCTTCGAGCGGGCGATGTCTTCGAGCTCGCGCTGGCCGAAGGCATCCTCGATCTGCCGCCGTTCGACCGGCTTGTTGGGGCCCGTGCGGACCCACGAGTCGACCTGGTCGCGCATCCCCTTCTCCTCGAACTGCTTGACGACCTCGGGTAGTTTCTGGGCGCCACCACCGCCGAAGATCTGGGTGAGGATGTCGGACAGATCATTGGGCGACGGCATTCCCTGCGGTGGCTGTTGGGGCCGCTGCTGAGGCTGAGGCTGCCGCTGTGGAGCCTGCTGCTGGGGCTGCGCCTGCTGCTGCGCCGCGCCTTCGAGGACCTGCTTCAAGATCTCGCCGAGGATGTCCATCGCCGTGCTCTCCGTGGATGCGCTGCCGCCCTTCTCGTTCGCGACCCGTGGCCAGTCGGCCACTCCACTGCCGCGGCCGATTGGCCGTGGAAATACGCTACCAGATCGCATCGGCTGGTGCGCCCTTTCGGCACCTCACGGCGGCGCCGGGGCCTCGCCTCCGTCGCGAGTGCCGAGTGCCCGCCAGACGGCCGCGTCGATATCGTCGCCCACCGTGCGGGCCGAGCCGTCCATCATCGTGGCGGTGACCAGGCCCGGGTGGTAGCTGCGGGCCGTGATGGCAGCGGAGGTTTTCGCCGTCGCGCTCGACCCCTCCTGCCGGGAGTTGAAGTCGATGTCGTAATCGAGGCCGTTGGCCTGGTGGGGCACCCGCGTGTTGGGGGTGAACGTGGTGGTGATGCCGGAATGGTGCACGCGGCCGTCGGGCCACTCGGTGTGCCCCGTGCAGTCGTTCGCCAGCGGGCCGAGTTTGGCGTCGCCCCCCGACGCGAGGCTGCTGACGACCGAGGGAGTGGTCGGGGGAGTCGGTCCTGGATCCGCCGTGTTGCGAACGTAGGCGGTGAATGCCTTGACCTCCGCGGTGCAGAGGGTGTTCGTGAGACCGTCGGCGAAGCGACCCGTGGTGAACCTGGAGTTGGGGTGGAATGACCCGTCACCCCCCGCGCCGGTTGCCGGATCGTAGATGAACCAGGTGCCGACGTTGAAGGCGTGGTTCAGCGGATGCACGAAAGGAACGCCGTTCTTCGTGCGGGCGACTGGGGTGCGTTCCGCAGGACAGATGAAACTCGCGATCCGGGCGTCGCGGACGGCGGACCAGTTCTTGGTGGGATCGGGAGTCCCGGTGGTGAATCCATCGTCCCAGGCGACTTCGAGGTTCACCCGCACCGCCATGGCTCCCTCTTCGAGATAGGGCAGGATGCGACCGTGCACCGACCATGAGCCGTTGTTGGTCAGGAAGGCGGTGCCCGGCGCGTGGAGCATGCTCGGTGGAAAGTGTCGGCGGGACGACTCGTATCCATGCACCGCCAGCGACAGCTGCCGGGCGTGGTTGAGGCACTGCGTTCGTCGGGCAGCCTCTCGGGCCGTCTGGACGGCGGGCAGCAGGAGTCCGATCAGCGTGGCGATGATCGCGATCACGACCAGTAGTTCCACCAGGGTGAACCCAGGCGTTGGGGTGCGTGATTGGGCCGTGACGGGCATCGCGAGCTCGCAGCCGGGATGGTGTGGGCACAACGCCTCGGGATCCTATCGGCGGCGGGCCCCGACGGCGCGGTGAATCCTTCACCGCGGGCGGCGAAGTTTTCCTCGGCCTGCGGCCATCAGTCGTCGAGACCAAGCTGCCGGAGCTTGGTCCGGAGCGTCGCCCGGTCGAGGCCGAGGAGTTTGGCGGCGGCGGTGCGGTTGCCACCGGTATGGGCGAGCGCCTCGCGGAGGAGCGTCGCCTCGACGAGCCGGACGGTACGGTTGTGGAGGTCTGGTTCCGGCAGCCGGGCGAACTCCTGGCGGGCTGCCGCCGCCCATTCCCGCACGGCGGTGGCGAGGTGGTGTGTGGCGGCCGCGACGGGACCGCCGGCGGAGCACACGTCGACCGGGAGGTGGGATCGTTCCAGCGGGGCACCCCTGGCGACGACCGCGGCATGCTCGACCGCGGCCTTCAGGTCGCGGACGTTCTCCGGCCAGTCACGGGAACGTATCGCGGCGATGAACTCGACCGTGACCGCCGGCGGGATTCCACCGGTGGCCGCGGCATGGCGGTTGAGCAGTCCGCGAACGAGCGGTTCCAGATCGGCGCTGCGGTCCGCGAGCGCTGGCACCTCGACCGCGAGCGACCGCAGGCGCTCGGCGAGTCTGGGGATGAGGCCGAGCATCGTGGGGCGGTTGCCCGAGCCGGCGATCAGCCGAACGTCCGCGGACGGCGCGGCATCGAGCACGCTCGCGAGTCGCTCCTGGACGTCCTCCGGAGCGAAGGCGATGTCGTTGACGAACAGCGTGCCCCCCGCGGCCCGGTCGAGGAGCCCGCTTCCGGGGGTGAAGAGTTCGCCCATGTGGGAGGTCGGGGCAAGCGCCCTGAGGCTCGTGGCCACGAAGGGGGCGTCGTGCCGCGGGCCGTGGTCGTGGATCGCGCGGGCGACCAGGGATTTTCCGCTGCCGGATGGTCCCGTGACCATCGCCGGCCGATCGCTCGCGGCGATCACGGCGATCTGCTTGAAGACCACCTGCATCGCGGACGACGAGCCGATGAGCGTGGCCGGAGTGGCGTCCGGATCGAGAGCCTTTCCACCAGCGCGGCCGGCCACGATCGCGCGGGCGATCACCCCCGCCACGTGATCGAGTTCGAACGGCTTGACGAGGAAGTCGAACGCCCCGGCCCGGACGGCGCGGACGGCCGTACCGAGATCTCCGAATGCGGTCATGACCACGACCGGTGCGGCGGCGGTGACCGCCCGCAGATCGGGAATCGCATCGATGCCGTCCCGGCCCGGCAGGCGGACGTCGAGCAGGATGACATCGGGAATGGTTCGTGCCGCTGCGGCCAGCCCCTCGGCGATGGTCGCCGCCAGGTCGACGGCATGGCCCTCGTCGGTGAGCATCTCCCGCAGGCTCCAGCCGATGGCGGGTTCGTCGTCGACGACGAGGATGCGGCTCATGTGACCGGCTCCGGAGCAGGGGCGGGAGCTGCGGGCGGGAGATCGATCACGAACCGCGTCAGCCCGGCCGTGCGAGCCCAGTGCAGCGTGCCGCCGTGCTGCTCGGCGACCGCCTTGGCCACCGCCAATCCGAGGCCGATTCCTTCGGCCCTGCCCGTCACGAACGGCTCGTGCATCGCGGCGGCCAGCGCTGTCGATGGGCCCGGCCCGTCGTCTTCGACGATCAGCCGAATGCCGCGGTTGTGATCCTCGCCGCGGAGCGTCACCCGTCCCCCCGGGCCGGCAGCGTCGATCGCGTTGAGGGCCAGGTTCACCAGGGCCGCGCGGAGGGCCTCGCGGTATCCAATCAGCTGCATGTTCGCAGGGGCCGCAGAGGTGAGGGCCACACCGGTGTGGCCGCATCGGGGGCCGGTCAGCTCACGGACCTCGTCGACGAGCGAGGCGATGTCGATCCGCGCGGGAATCTGGAACTGCGGCTTCCCCAGGGCGAGTAGTCCGCGCACCTCCTCTTCCACGATGTCCAACTGCCGACAGGCGACTGCCAGGCTGTCGTCGGTCTCGGGTGGGCCGCCGCGGGCCGTGCACCGGCGGCGATGGAGATCGATGGCCAGTCGGGCCCCGGTGATGGCGTTGCGGAGCTCATGGGCGAAGCCCGCTGCGAGTTGGCCCAGCAGCCGTTGCCGTTCGCCGGTGACGAGCGAACTGCGGAGCGACGCCAGTTCGACGCTCAGCCGGTCGACGCCGCTGGCGAGCCGTTCAACCTCGTCGACAGGGGTGGCGGCGGCCGTGGCGGCGACGAGCGTGGTGCCGAACTCACCGTGCGAGATCCGCTCCACGTGCCGCTCGATGGCGGAGATCCTGGCGGCGAGGCGACCCGTGGCGGCGAGGCCCAGGGGCACGAGCACCGCGAGGGTGGCGGTGGCGACGGCCAGCACCGGCCAGGCCGCTGCGAGCGAGGACTCGAGCAGGCCCTTCACCGGCGTGAGCACCAGCGCTCGTTCGGGACGAACCCCAGAGGCCCGCACGACGCCCACCGCATGCCGGCGACCAGCGATGATAATGCTCCCGCCGTCGCCGACGGTCTCGAGCGGGCCTCTCACGGCATCGAGGTCGGCCTGATCGAGGGTCGACGATCCCGGCGCGTCGGCCGCGTCGTCCCAGACGACGATGTGGCTGCCGGTCAGCCGCCGCAGGGCGTCGAGCACCGCAGGGGTGAGCGTGATCCGCGAGCGGCTCAGCGTTTCGACAATCCGTTCGCGGTCGCCGCGGGCCATGACGACGGCGTTCCGGCCTGCGAACCAGGCGGCGAACGCGACATTGGCGAGCACCCCCGCCAGCACCAGTCCGACCACGGGCGCAACCAGTTGCACGAACAGCGATCGGCCCCGGGACGAACAAACCATGCGCACGACAGCCGCTACCAGGTGAAAATCACTCGTGAGCCATCGTACCGCCCAGGCCGCCGTATCATGGAGCGATGCCGTTTCCGCGATCGATCGCCGTGCTCGCCTGGCTCTGCGCCGCCGTCACGACCGTGGCCGACGACCGGTCGGTGCCCGGCCCGCTGGTCGAGTTTGGCCCCGCCTCGGCCACGGCCCTGTTTTCCGGGGGCGGCCCCGAGTCCTGGGACCGCGACCTGCGGGAGCGGGGCTGGATCGTCCGCGACGGTGGTGGTTGGCGGCTCTGGTACACCGGATCCAATGTCGATCGCGACCCCGTCCGCCGCCTCGGTCTGGCGACGAGCCCCGACGGCCTCACCTGGACGCGAGCGACCTCCGGCCCGCTGGTCCGCGATCGCTGGGTCGAGGACGTGTGCGTCGTGAAGGCCCGCACGGCCGCGGGGGAACGCTGGCAGATGGTCGCCGAAGGGGCGGGGGATGTCGCCCACCTGCTGACGTCCCGAGATGGCCTCCGGTGGCAGGCCTGCGGGCCGCTCGACATCCGGTTCGCCTCGGGGGAACTGATCCCGGACGGGCCGCGGGGCACACCCACGCTCTGGTGCGACCGTGGCTGCTGGTACCTCTTCTATGAGCGGCACGATGACGGGGTTTGGCTGGCGACCTCGCGAGACTTCCGCACGTTTACCAACGTCTGCGACGAGCCGGTGCTCGCCTGCGGCCCCGAAGCCTATGACCGGCACGGCGTCGCGGTCGATCAGATCGTCAGGTACGGCGGCCGGTTCTATGCCTACTACCACGCCAGCCCCGACCCGGCGCGGGCCACGTGGCAGACGTGCCTCGCGGTGAGCGACGACCTCGTGCGGTGGACGAAGTACCGTGCCAACCCGATCCTGCCCGTGGATCCGAACCATCCCAAACGGTCGAGCGCCACGGTCGTGTTCGACGGCGACCGCCTGCGGCTCTACACGACCCATCCGGATCTGCGGGTCAGGTTTTCTCTCGACCGGGTGGCCGAGGGCTGCCTCGACCGCTGACCGCGTGGGTTACCGCTTCACGAGTGCGTCGCGAATCTCGCGGAGCAGCGCCACGTCTTCGGGCGGAGCGGCGGGGCCGTCGGGCTTCTTGTCCTCGAAGCGGGCCTTGGCCGTATTGATCGCCTTGACGACGAGGAAGATCGCCGCCGCGACGAGCAGGAAGTCGACCACCGACTGGATGAAGGGGCCGTAGTTGAGAATCGGGTAGTCCTGCATGAGCATCACGGGCTTCCCGTCCAGCATCTCGGCGGTGCCGTCGGCGAGGAGTTTCGGCGACTTCATCCGGACTCGCCAGGCCAGGTCGTTGAAGTTCACGCCGAACTTCGACGTCAGCAGATTCAGCGGCGGCATGATGATGTTCGCGACGAGCGAGCTGATGATCTTGCTGAAGGCACTGCCGATCACGACACCGACCGCCAGGTCGATGACATTCCCGCGCATGGCGAAGTCGCGGAACTCCTTGAACAGACCCATGATGTCGCTGACTCCTGAGAGCGAATACGGAAGGTGGCGAAAGAGTATGCCAGCCGCTCACCGAAAAGCACAACGCTCGCCGGCAGCGGCGGGCGGGTGCTAGAGTGCCGACGTCGGAAACCCAGCCCCTGTCGCGAGGTGCGATCGGAGGGCCCGTGAGGAGATCGCCGCCCGCATGTCCAGTCTTGGCCTCGCACTCTCTGGCGGCGGGTTTCGGGCCACGCTCTACCACCTGGGCGTGATCCGCTACCTCCGCGACAACGGCTCGTTGCCGTTGGTGGCGGACATCGCCTCGGTGTCCGGGGGCAGCGTGCTCGCGGCCCATCTCGTGCTCAACTGGGATCGTTACACCGGCAGCGACGCTGACTTTGCCGAGGCGGCGGCTGAGATCGTGCGGTTCGTGCAGTTCGATGTCCGCAACCGGATCGTCCGCCGACTCCCGCTGTTGTTTCCGCTGCGGCTGGTCGGCAAGGTCACCGGCTGGCGGGCGTCGGGCTTCACGCCAAACGCCCTCCTGGAGGCGTATTACCGCCGGTTTCTCTACGGCGATCGCCGGCTCTTCGAACTCCCTGAGACACCGGCGCTGCACATCCTCTCGACGAACGTCAGCGATGGCGTGATGGCGGTCTTCGATCGCGACGGCCTGCATATCCAGAAGCGGGAGCAGGGGGAAGCCGATCCGTTCCGGCACGTGGCCGGCCAGACCGCAAGCCTCGCGAAGGTGGTGAGTGCCTCGTCGGCCTTCCCTGGGTTCTTCCCCCCGGTGGAGATCACGGCGCACGACCTGGGCGTGCATGAGGGGCAGTTTCCGACCGAGTCCTTCACCGACGGCGGGGTTTACGACAACTTGGGCACGCGGGCATTTGCCTGGCTCACCAAGCACCGCGGCCGCTCCTACCACCGCGTCATCGTGAGCGACGCCGGCAAGCCGTTTCACATCCTCGGCAACGCTCCGCTGGGGTTCGTTGCCCAGTCGATTCGAGCCACCGACATTCTCTGGGATCGCGTCTGGCAACTGGAGCGGGAGAACTTCGGCGACCGCAACGGCTTCTCGTTTCTGCCGGCGACGCACGTCACCGATCCGCACGTCGATCCGCATGCTGTCCACCCCGTCGTGCAGGCGGAGGTGGCGAGCATCCGCACTGATCTCGACCGGTTCAGCGACCTCGAGGTCAACGCGCTGGTCGCCCACGGCTACGAGGTGGCCCGCAGCCTGCATCGCCGGATTGGTGACAAGGCGCTGCGTCCGGTCCGCGAGGGCCCCCCCTGGGAGCCGCTTCCTGGGCGGCATTCGGTGCTGGGAGGCGGTCACGACGCGGGGTCCGGGCCGGCGGAGACGACGGCCGCCGGCCAGCGGGTGGGCACCGCCCGGACCGTGGCCGCCAGTTCGCCGGCGCGACTGGCCGAACGGCTCCGAGGGTCGAGCCAGCGGAAGGTCTGGTCGACCCTCCTCGACTGGCATGACTGGCCCACCTACCTCTACCTCGTGCTCGGTTTTCTACTGTTTGTGTACGCGCCCGTGCGGTTTTACAAACTGCACCGCCACGCGGCGATGCTCACCAGCGTGATCGACTCGATTGCCAAGGGCGACCCCGACATCCGCCTGGTGCTCGACCTCGTCGAGACGAATCCGCTCGCCGGCTGGCAGCCGATCGCTGTCGCTGAGTCTGACGCCAGCACGGCCGACGACTACGCGGGGGTCGAGATCCTGTCGTGCAGCCGGATCAACGACCTACGGACCGCGTGGAGCGGCAGGCTGCGGCCCGACAGTGGCGGAAAGGTGCACTTTCGCGACCGTGTCACGCTACGGATCGATGACGATGCCAGACGCAAGCGAGGCATCGTTTTTCGGACGCCACTTCCTATCGAAGACGTCGAGTATTGGCAGCCACCGAGCAAGTATCCGATCCGTGTGCGGCGGGTGACGCTCCACGATGCCGACGGCCAGGAAGCCGTTCACTACGAGTTCCACGTCGACCTTTCCCAGGCACCTCTCGCCGAGCCGATCACGCTGGAGCTTGCCGCCGTGGCCCGATACACGTCGCTGACCGAGGGCCGACTGCCGTTGGTGATGCAGTTTGATGCGGACCTGCTCACCGTCTGGATCCTGTTTCCCGAGAACCATCCCTATAGAAGGTATGAACTCGTGACCTACCCCCGGGACCGGCCGGAGGAGGCCGCCCCGTTGATCTCGAGGTACACCATCGACCATCCCTATGGGCAACTCATCGGCTGGTCGGTGATCACGCCACGGCGGAACAGAGTTTTTGAGTGCCGCTGGATGGCCGACTGATTCGCCGTCAGCGAAAGGCCCGCAGGCCGAGCCAGACGGCAGCGAGGCCCAGCAGGTTGGTTGACACGATGTAGGCGATGGCCGGAATGATGCGGGCGGTCGTGAGCATGTCCAGCGCATGGAAGGCGAAGGTCGAATACGTCGTGAATCCGCCCAGCAGGCCGACGAGCAGCACGACCTCCTGTTCGGCGGTGATCGTCCGGGAGCGGGCGAGGGCGTAGAGTGCGCCAAAGGCAAACGAACCGAGCACGTTGATGGCCAGCGTGGCCCAGGGAAATCCAGTGCCGAGCAGACGGCCTACGATCCCGTTGCAGCCGGCCCGCAGGAGCGTGCCCGCCGCGCCCGCCGCGGCCAGCAGAAGCGTGTTGACCAGGGTGCTCATGGCATGCCTTCGGCCCGCCGTTTCCAGTTCAGAGAGACCTGCCAGGGAGAATGACACAGAGCCGCCGGCGGGAACAGGGGGGACGCTGGAGGCCTGGGGAGGGGTGGCAGTCTGGGGCGGCGCGAACTTCGGACCGTGGCATGCGTAGAGATCTTCAACCACGGAGGGCAATCATGGACGCGCACTTCAACGAGTATCTGGCCGCGGTGGCCGGCATGCAGGATCTCTACGGCCATCCGGCCGAGGACCATCCGACCGACTTTCACGACGAGGTGCTGCCGCAGCCAGCGGTCGCACCCGTGGCGGCATGAACACCGCTCGCCGAGAGCCGCACGAGCGATGACGCACGCGACGGCGTCACCGGCGCGCTGGGCCCCCGGTGTAGACTCCGGGTGGCGCTGGTGACTCGCCTTCCGGATGAGTCGTTTTGAAACCCGCGGTTTCCCTTTCGGAGCATGGCAGAGATCATGAGCGAACATACCTACAAGATGATCGAGTTGGTCGGCTCGTCTCACACGAGCATCGAGGCGGCGGTGCACAACGCCATCGCCAAGGCCGAGGTGGACGAGAGCACGCTGCGGTGGTTTGAGGTGCTAGAAACCCGGGGCCACATTGCGGACGGGAAGATCGCGCACTGGCAGGTGCGGGTGAAGATCGGAGCCACGCTCGCCGACTGACGCTTCGTTGCGCCATCGGAGCACAGGTGATGCAGATACTCATCCTCGTTCTCGCCGCCGTGCTCATGCACGCTGGGTCGGCCGCCGCGCAGTCCGGTCGCTTCGAGACCTTGAGCAATCTTCCGTTCGTCGAAAACAGGCCCACAGCGGAGACCGCAGAGATCCTGCGCGACGAGCTGCTGTTTCAGCGGGCGACGCAGACGTATCTCTGGGCGCTGCCGTTGATCAACACGCTTGGGATGAAGGTCGGCTCGGAAAAGGTCTTCGGCGTCGGTTACCACGTCCTGCCGGTCTGGAAGAAACGCCTCGACGCGAAGACCCTGATAACGACCCCTAACTCCGATGTCATCTATGCCATGGGCTACGTCGACCTCGGCAGAGATGGCCCGCTGGTGTTCGAGGCTCCGCCCAACCTGCAGGGCATCCTGCTCGATGCCTGGCAGCGGCCCATTCCGGTGGATGGCGGCAGGTTTTTTGGGGACGTCGGCCTGCCGGGCCCCGACGGCGGCAAGGGCGGGAAGTTCCTGCTGCTACCGCCCGGCTACGAAGGAGCTGTGCCGGACGATTGTTTCGTCTACCGTTCACCGACCAACAACTGTTTCGTTTTCCTGCGGGCGTTCTATCAAGACCCGAAGAACCTCGCACCGGCCGTCACGCTCATCGAGCAGTCGAGGATCTATCCGCTCAACGGCAGGGAAACCGCCAGGCCGATGGAGTTTCCCGATGCCTCCGGCGTGCCAGTCAATATGCTGCCGATCAGCGACGGCCGCGCCTTCGATGAGCTCAAGAAACTGGTGGAGAGCGAGGGCACCGCTCTTGCCGACTCCGATTCGCTCGGCCTGCTGGCATCGATTGGCATCGCCAAGGGCCGGCCCTTCGAGCCCGACGCCAAGACACGGGCGATCCTCGATCATGCCGCACAGACAGCGTACAAGATGAGCCGCGTCATCGGCTTCGAGGAGGTGATCGCCGGCCGTTCCCTGCGGATCTATCCCGAGCGCCGGTGGATTAACCTCATGGCCGCCGCGACCCCCGAGAATGTCGCGGGGCCGTTCGACCTC
>Ga0164295_10000183_pt1 | contig 53203 bp, 50 predicted proteins | sample GEODES006metaG_FD_111798 | JGI IMG/M metagenome (GOLD analysis project Ga0164295, IMG submission 111798) | Oligotrophic lake water microbial communities from Sparkling Lake, Wisconsin, USA - GEODES006 metaG | ecosystem: Environmental > Aquatic > Freshwater > Lake | place: USA: Sparkling Lake...
AAAAACGGATCTTCTTTTTGTGGTTTAATTAACTCATAATTTATTTGACCCGAAATACTTTCGTAGCCATTGACCACACTTCCGGCGCCTTTAGTAATTTGAATACTTTCGGCCCAAGTTCCTGGGATAAAATTTAAACCAGTAGCTTGTAAGGCACCTCGAATGGCTGGAATATTTTCTTCACTCATTAAAATATACGGGCTGGTTAATCCTAACATTTTAATTTGCTTGTTTCCCGTTACCGCATCAGAAAAATTTACATCTATAGACGGATTGGTTTCAAAACTTTCCGATAAATTACAACAAGCCGCTTTTTGTAATTCACCTTGCGATAAATGTTGCGTATTGGTAACTGCTTTTTGTTTTCTCCCTAAGGTATTTTGCTTCTTTACAATAGTTACAGTCGCAATATTGCTTTCAGAAGCTGTTTTTTCTAATTGAATAGTAAAATCAGATGTAACACTTTGTTGTATTTCAAGTGTCTGAAAACCCTCTTTTTCTAAAATTAATATTAGGTTTCGGTTTCCTTGAATTAAAGTAAACGAGCCGTTTTCATCAGAATACAAAATGGTATTTAATTCCTGAATTGTGATTTTTACATTTGAGATAGGATGGTTCTCCTTATCAATAATTTTTCCTCGTACACTACTTTGAGCTAAAGAAAATATTGGCAGTAATGCCAAAAATAAAAGTTTATACATAATTTAATTAATAAAGTTTATAATTTAAAAAAACTAAAAACGATATAAATTATGCGTAAAAAATAAGTTGAGAATAGAGTTTATAAAAAGGTGGTGCATTAGAATTACAATAGTAATCTACATTTTTTTTATTTGAGTAAAAGCAGGCTGCTTTACTAAAGAATTCAGGCGTTTTATTTATAAAATTTACAACAAAAAAATCAAATTGAAAATCTTTTAAAGTAGAGTAATCAATTTTGTTTTCGGTACTAATTTCCTCATTAGAACAGCAACCATCATGTTTATTATCAACAGAATCTGAAGAACAGCAAGATACTTCCGATGCAGAATCGACTAATTTACTTTCTTGATAAACTAAGGACACATAAGCAATTTGGTCATGGCAAAAATGCAAAACCAAACTAGCACTACTATTTACTAATAAAATAAATAATGCTAAAAAAATACTTATATGTTTCTTTAAATTCATTACTGCAAATTTATAATATTATTTTACAACCTATTGTTTATTAACACTTTTTTGATAAAAAAAAGCAGGAACAAATAAAATTAAAAATAAAGGCTGAATTAGAAATCTTCTCACATAGAAAAGAAATAAATAGTCTGGCGTTTTTGAAATATATAATAAACTGAAAAAAAGTATTATTAAAACCACAAAGAAAATAGACAATAAAAAAGAAGTTAATTTTACTATGGAAACATCTTTAAATAAAAAATAAACTATCAAAACTGTAAACATACTATTTATGGAATACCTGTATAAAATTCCTAAAAACAATTTAATAGTATTAAATTCTGGTATCGTTTTGTTTTGTGTATTCCCATGAAAAAAATCTAGAAAAGGATCATAAAACAACTCTTTTTCAAACATTCTAATTAGCATTAAGGCAATTACCAAAATGCCAATAATTGCTATATCTAAGACTTTACTTTTTTTCTTTTGCATACGCTGAAAATTTTAGCACCCAAACAACCCACAACACAAAAACTACTCCATAAATAATTAGTGGAAACAAAATATCGTGTAAAAAAGTGCCGTATTCTGGGTACTTATACAGCCCTGTAGTTAGCAAAGCAATTCTGAAAATATTCAATATGAAAATCAATATCGAACCTAAAAAAATATATAAAAAAGTAGCAATATATCTATTTGAAAATGCAAAAATAAACGATAAAAATATTATAATTACACTAATTGAGTTACAACCTTCAACTATCCTAGCAATATATTTGGAATTGTATATAACTTTATAGGAAGGTTCAAATTCATGCTTGATTATTTCGCAATTTGAACCAAAAAAAACAAGACTATTTTTTGTTTGTTCCGCTACAAAATGTGTGATGCCATCCACTTCATTTTTTTGTGAGTGGTATTGATCTAAATAAAAAGAGTATAGTATCGTAACGATAAAATAACTTAATAGAAATTTCGTTAGAAAAATAAAAAAAACTTGGTGCTGCTGAAATATGTTTTTCAAAATTTTAATTTTAACAAAAATATAATTTTTACTTTCTTATTTATACATAAATTTACAAAAAAATTAAAAATGGAATTTGAATCTATAAAACCGCTAGTAAAAAATATAATTAATAGTAATGATGATAAAGATGAAAAGCTTACTCGCATTTGTCAATTATTACACGATTCTGTTTCATATTACAATTGGGTTGGTTTTTATTTTGCAAATCAAGAAACCAAAACATTACATCTTGGGCCATATGTTGGTGCAGAAACAGATCATACCGTTATACCATTTGGAAAAGGAATTTGCGGCCAAGTTGCAGAAAGCAATGCCAACTTTGTGGTTCCAGATGTTTCGGCTCAGGATAATTATATTGCTTGCAGCTTTACCGTAAAATCGGAAATAGTTGTGCCTTTGTTTGTAAATGAAATAAATATCGGACAAATAGATATTGACAGTCATGTTATCGACCCATTTACAGAGGCAGATGAACATTTTTTAGAATTTGTAAACAAGCAAGTAGCTTCGCTCTTCTAAAAATAACCTACAACTCCTGCTTTAATTTCAATTAAAGATTTTTTTATTCTATTTCTATATTGAAAATCAAATTATTCTTCTTAATTTTGTTTACTTTTTTTTAATTAAAATTAAACAAAAAATGCCTGTTTCTCAAAAAACTGAATTAGACGACCTTGCTATTGATAGAATTATCGAAATGGCTTGGGAAGATAGAACGCCTTTTGATGCTATAAAATTTCAATTTGGCTTAGCTGAAGCGGATGTAAAAGCATTAATGAAAAAAGAATTAAAATTTTCAAGTTACAAACTTTGGCGACAACGTGTGGAAAATTGTAAAACCAAGCATGCAGCAAAACGTGTTGAAGGTATAGATCGATTCAAATGTAAATTACAAAGAGCCATTTCTAATAATAAAATATCTAAAAGATAAAAGCAAAAATGGAAAACAAAAAGCCAGACAATATTGTTTTTTCTGATGACAAAGGATACAATGCCAGTTTTCTACCCTACGCAACAAGTGTAGGTGCACCAATCATTAAAGTTGACGATGTGGCCGCATGGAAAGGAAGAGGTGTAAGAAATGTAAATAAAGAATTTGAAAATAAATTCAATGAACTTAAATTACAATATCAAAATTTAATGGAAGAGTTTGAATGGAATGAGTTGGTTTACAATTCAAAATTTTCATTTGAACCTATTATTGGTGAGATTTATCATTTATATGCAACGGGTGACGGAACTTACTTTTTGTCATTAATTCCACCAAACGAGTGGAATAAAGAACACATTGGAACCTTTCAACTAAATAGCGATAAAAAATGGGTGAAACTATAGTAAAGCATATTACTCATGAACAAATTATGAACATGGAAAAACAAGAACGTGTTCATTTTGCAAATAGCTTAGGTGGTTTTAAAAGCGTTGGGTTAATTGGAACACAAAACAATAAAAATCAAACCAATTTAGCTATCGTAGATTCTATTTTACATATTGGAAGCAATCCGCCTTTGTTTGGAATGGTATTTAGACCAGGCGTTGTGGCGCGTCATACACTTGAAAATATCTTAGAAACAGGTTTTTACACCATCAATCATATTAACGAAAAAATTCATAAACAAGCCCATCAAACGTCTGCAAAATATGATAGAGATTGTTCAGAATTTGACGTGACTGGATTAACTCCTGAGTATAAAAATAACTTTTTCGCGCCTTTTGTAAAAGAAAGCAATGTGCAATTGGCAATGGAATTCAAAGAAAAAATAACGCTTTCCATCAATAACACCGTTCTAATTATTGGAGAAGTGAAAGACGTTTATTTCCCAAAAGATTGTTTACAAAAAGATGGATTCCTTGATATTGAGAAAGCAGAATCTATAACTTGTTCTGGACTAGATAGTTATCACAATACAACTCAGGTATCAAGGTTAAGTTATGCTAAACCTGACAAAACAATTACTTCACTAATTTAATTTTGACTAAAAAAATTATCAATATAGTTTGGTTCAAACGTGACTTTCGTTTGATTGATAATGAAGCCTTGTTTCATGCGCATCAATCAGGAGTGCCCCTTTTATTGATTTGTTTTTTTGAACCGTCGGTTATGAGTTATGAAGATTCTGATATCCGTCATTGGCGGTTTGTATTCGAATCCATTCAAGATTTGAATAAAAAACTAGCGCCTTTTAATGCTTCCCTCTATTTATTTCATAACGAAGTCAAAACCGTTTTTTCGCATTTACTTCAGGAGTATGATGTCAAAGCCATTTTTTCGCATCAAGAAATTGGAAACAAATTGACCTACGATCGCGATTTGGATATGAAAGCGTTTTTTAATTCGAAGGAAATCGAATGGAAAGAATATCAATTGCATGGGGTCATTCGAAAATTAAAATCAAGACAAAATTGGGAACAACGCTGGGAACAAGTCATGCGCGATACACCTAAAACAATTAAAGAATCCGATTTAAAAACGATTGATTTAGCGTCTGATTTTTATAACAAAATAAAAGGACCTGAGTTAGCCGCTGAAATCACGAATCCAAATCCAAACTTTCAAAGAGGTGGCGAATATTGGGCCTGGCGGTATTTGGATAGTTTTGTCAAAGAGCGCTATGTCAATTATAGCAAACACATTTCGAAGCCAGCTTTAAGTAGAAAAGGATGCAGCCGCTTGTCGCCGTATTTGACGTATGGAAATATCAGTATGCGGATGATTTATCAGTATACCAATCAGCATTATGAAGCGTCCAAGAACAAACGCGCCATTCTCAATTTCGTGTCACGTTTGCATTGGCATTGCCATTTTATGCAAAAATTCGAAGACGAATGTGAAATGGAGTTTGAAAATGCCAACCGAGCTTATGATACTTTAATAAAACCAAAGAACGAAACCTACATTAAAGCCTGGCAAGAAGGAAAAACAGGTGTGCCAATTGTCGACGCTTGCATGCGATGTTTAGTTGCCACAGGGTATATCAACTTTAGAATGCGCGCTATGGTGGTGTCTTTTTTTACTTTTAATTTATGGCAAGATTGGCGAGAATTGCATTTCTTGGCAAGGCAGTTTTTAGATTACGAACCGGGGATTCATTATCCGCAAATTCAGATGCAATCGGGAACCACAGGAATTAATACGATCCGAATTTATAATCCCATTAAAAATTCTGAAGAACATGATACAGAAGGTATTTTCATCAAACAATGGCTGCCCGAATTAAAAGAAGTGCCACTACATTTGCTTCATGAACCTTGGAAAATGAACGAAATGGAACAGCAGTTTTATAATTGTAGCATTGGTATCGATTATCCTGCGCCAATTGTAAACATAGAAGAAACAAGAAAATATGCTAGCGATATCGTTTGGAGCTTTCGAAAAAAAGACGAAGTGAAAACAGAAGGCAAACGAATTTTGCAAAAGCACGTGAGTAATCCGAATCGGAAAACAAAAAAGAAAACACAATAATGGCACTATTTTTAAAAGCAGATTGGGAAAATATCATCATGGCCAATTATGAAATTGATCCACAAATTTTAATTCCATACGTGCCAAAAGGAGTTGAAATTGACTTGTTTGAAGACAAATGCTACATCAGTTTAGTGGGCTTTATGTTTAAAAACACCCAATTATTTAATGTCCCAATTCCGTGGTTTGGAACTTTTGAAGAAATTAACTTGCGCTTTTATGTTGTTCGAAAAGAAGGAAACCAAATAAAAAGAGGCGTTGTATTTATTAATGAAACTATTCCATACCCAATTGTAGCTTGGGTAGCCAATAAATTATACAATGAGCATTACACCGTCGTTCCTACTAAACATGAACAAATTTTAGGAACAGATTCAAATCAAATAAAATTTGAATGGCTAGTAGATTCCAAATGGAATAGCATTGATGTTCAATATTCAAATAAATCTAAGACTATGAAAAGTAATAGTTTAGAAAAATTCATTTATGAGCATTACTATGGTTACACTAAAGTAAGTGATAAAAAAACGGAAGAATACAAATTGCAACATCCAAGTTGGAAGACGCATACCCTTTTAAATTATGAAATAGATTGTGATTTTCAAGTGATGTATGGCCAGGATTTTGCAATTCTCAATGAAACAAAACCAGCAGCAGTTTTTATTGCTAAGGGCTCAAAAGTTGGAATAGAATGGAAAAGAAATCAACTGAAACTGTAGTATGAAAGGAGTAAAAAAGCAAAACCTACCAACCAAATTGTGTATAGTTTGCCAAAAACCATTCGCTTGGCGAAAAAAATGGGAAAAAGTGTGGGACGAAGTCAAATACTGCAGTGATAAATGCAGAGGAAAAAAATAAACTAAACCATGTCAAAAACCCTTCGATTACTTCTTGGAGATCAATTAAACTCCCAGCATTCTTGGTTTAAAAAGATTGATGATTCAGTGACTTATGTCATGATGGAAATTCGCACAGAAACCGATTATGCCAAACATCATATTCAAAAAGTGGTGGGTTTTTTCTCGGCCATGCAAGAATTTGCCTCCGATTTACAATTGCAACAACACCAAGTTGTTTATTTTCGTTTGAACGATACTAGCAATCTACAATCGTTTGAAAAAAACATTCGCTTTTTAATTGAAAAAGAAGCATTCACCCATTTTGAATACCAATTCCCAGATGAATACCGCTTGGACGAACAACTGAAAAAATTGTGTCAATCACTTGCTATTGCGACCTCCGTTTGCGATTCGGAGCATTTTATGAGTTCAAGAAACGAATTAGGAGATTTTTTTGAAGGTAAAAAATCCTTTTTAATGGAAAGCTTTTATCATATGATGCGAAAAAAACATCATGTTTTAATGGTAGGCGATAAGCCGTTGACAGGAAAATGGAATTATGACGGCGAAAACAGAAAAAAATTACCAAAAGACCACAAACCCACTTCGCCATTGGTTTTCAATAATAACGTTTCGAAAATCGTTACTGAAATTCAAAAAACAGACATCCAAACCATCGGAAATATTGATGCTAACAATTTTGTTTGGCCTGTTAATAGAAAACAATCTCTAGAATTACTCGAATTTTTTGTAACCGAATGTTTGGCACTTTTTGGGAGTTACCAAGATGCGATGACACCTAACGAATGGTCTTTGTATCACGCCCGACTTTCGTTTTCGATGAACGTGAAAATGATTTCGCCTTTAGAAGTGATTAACCGCGCTATATTGGAATGGGAAAAGAATCCCGATACAATTGCTTACCATCAATTGGAAGGATTTGTTCGCCAAATTATTGGCTGGCGCGAATACATGCGCGGAATTTACTGGAACAAAATGCCAGAATATGCCACGATGAATTATTTCAATAACGAAAACCAACTTCCAGAATGGTTTTGGACGGGAAAAACCAAAATGAATTGCTTGAAAGATGCTATTAACCAATCTTTAAATTATGCCTACGCACATCACATTCAGCGATTAATGTTAACTGGAAATTTTGCCCTTTTAGCCGGTATTCATCCTGACGAAGTCGACGCCTGGTATTTAGGAATCTATATCGATGCGATTGAGTGGGTAGAAATTACCAATACTCGCGGTATGAGTCAGTTTGCTGACGGTGGAATTGTAGGGACAAAACCTTATGTGAGTTCGGCAGCTTATATCGATAAAATGAGTCATTATTGCGGCAGTTGCTTTTACAAAAAAGCAGTTAAAACAGGTGATAAAGCTTGTCCATTCAATAGTTTGTACTGGAATTTTTATGATAAAAATGAAGACAAATTAGGCAAAAATCCTCGTATCGGAATGATGTATAATGTGTGGCGTAAAATGAAACCGGAAGACAAAGTTGCTTTATTGGAACAAGCTGAATATTATTTAAAAAACATAAATGATTTATGATTAAGAATGCACTAGTTTGGTTTAAAACCGACTTACGAATTGAAGACAACGAAACGCTATTAAAAGCAATTTCTCAAAGTGAGAAGATTATTCCAATTTATTGTTTTGACGAAGCCCATTTTGAGACTACTCCTTACGGATTTAAAAAAACAGGCCCTTTTAGAGCGCAATTTTTATTGGAATCCCTTCAGGATTTGGATGTTAATTTAAGAAAATTAGGATCTGGTTTACGCATTGTTTTTGGCAAGCCAGAAATTGAAATTCCTAAATTGGTTCTAGAATACAAAGCGCAAAAAGTATTTTCCAAGCGAGAAGTAGCGATTGAAGAAATTCAGACTGAAAAAGAAGTTCGAACGGAACTTTTTAAATTGCGATGTGAATTAGAAACCTTCAGCACCAGTACTTTGTATCATGCCGAAGACTTGCCTTTTTCCATAAAAGATATTCCGGATGTGTTTACCAATTTTAGAAAAAAAACCGAAAAGGATTCCGAAATACGAAATTCTTTTGATGCACCATCAAAAATAAATTCGCCTGAAATTTCTCCTCTGGAATTACCTACTTTAGAAGCGTTAGGTTTAACAAAAACTGCTATTGATTCTCGCGCGGTATTGCAATTTAACGGGGGAGAAAGCGAAGCGATTCAGCGTTTAAAACACTATTTTTTTGAGACGCAATATTTGTCTAGCTACAAGGAAACTCGTAACGGAATGGTTGGTGCCAATTATTCGTCCAAGTTTTCAGCTTGGCTGGCTTTGGGTTGTATCTCTCCAAGATTTATTTATGCTGAAATCAAAAAGTACGAAAAGCAATTTGGCGCCAATGATTCGACCTATTGGTTGGTTTTTGAATTGCTTTGGCGTGATTTTTTCCGATTTATGTTTAAAAAATACCAAACCAAATTTTTCTTGTACGAAGGCATAAAAACAGAGAAAGTGAATTCTAAATCCTTAAATGAAAAGTTGCTTTCACAATGGATCAATGGCACAACACCTTCCGATTTTATTAATGCCAATATGCTCGAATTGCAACAAACCGGATTTATGAGTAATCGAGGCCGACAAAACGTTGCCAGTTATTTTTGCAACGAAATGAATATGGATTGGCGCATTGGTGCGGCCTATTTTGAAGAGCAATTAATTGATTATGATGTGTGCAGCAACTGGGGAAATTGGGCCTATTTGGCCGGAGTCGGAAATGATCCAAGAGGTCATCGTTACTTTAATATTGAAAAACAAGCTAATGATTATGACAAGAATAAATCATATAGAAAGTTGTGGTTAAAATAAAAAAGAGTTAAAAGTTGCAACTTCAAAAATAATTTGTAAATTTGCACCCGTATTGAGATATACTCAATCTACATAATAATCATTTAAATAATATTAGCATGTATTTGACTAAAGAAACAAAAGCTGAAATCTTCGCTAAACACGGAGGAAAAGCTGAAAACACAGGTTCTGCAGAGGGACAAATTGCGTTATTCACATTTAGAATTTCACACTTAACAGAGCACTTGAAAAAAAATCGTCACGATTTTAACACAGAGCGTTCGTTAGTGCTTTTAGTAGGTAAAAGAAGAAGTCTTTTAGATTACTTAAAGAAGAAAGATATTTTAAGATACCGTGAGATAATTAAAGAATTAGGAATTAGAAAATAGTATACTAAAGGGGCTTTGGGCCCCTTTTTGTTTACAAATAAGCAGAAAAGTTTGGTTTTTCATTGGGTTAGAGACACGACTACAACACCTTTACAACAACACAACTAACCCTTTGTATAACCTTTGAGAATTAAATTTATGATTCCACAATTATTTGTAGAAAAAATCGATTTAGGTGATGGCAGAAGCATCACAATCGAGACAGGGCGTTTAGCGAAACAAGCTGACGGATCTGTAGTAGTAAGAATGGGTGATACGATGATCCTTGCCACAGCAGTAGCATCTCGTAACATCAACCCAAATGTAGATTTTTTACCTTTAACCGTAGATTATCGCGAAAAATTTGCAGCCGCTGGTCGTTTTCCAGGTGGTTTCTTCAAAAGAGAAGCACGCCCAAGTGATAGCGAAGTACTAACGATGCGTTTAGTTGACCGTGTTTTACGTCCACTTTTCCCTGACGATTACCATGCGGAAGTTCAAGTTATGATTCAGTTAATGTCTCATGATGAAGAAGTTATGCCTGATTCATTAGCAGGTTTAGCCGCTTCAGCAGCATTAGCCGTTTCAGACATTCCTTTTTACAACTTAATTTCTGAAGTACGTGTTGCGCGTATCGATGGAAAATTTGTAATTAACCCAAGCAGAGAAGACTTAGCAAAATCTGACATCGATATGATGATTGGTGCCTCTATGGATTCTGTTGCGATGGTAGAAGGAGAAATGAAAGAAATTTCGGAAGCAGAAATGGTAGAAGCTATCAAATTCGCACACGAAGCTATTAAAGTTCAAATTCAAGCGCAATTGCGTTTACAAGCTGCTTTTGGTAAAAAAGAAACGCGTACTTACGAAGGTGAGAGAGAAAACGAAGAAATTTACAAAAAAGTAAAAGCCGCTGCTTACGATAAAATATATAATATTGCTAAAGTAGGTTCGGCTAAACACGAAAGAGGTGCTGCATTTGCTGAAGTAAAAGAGGAAGTAAAAGCGTTGTTTACAGAAGAAGAATTAGCAACTGACGGTGACTTAGTTTCTAAATATTTCTATAAAACAAATAAAGAAGCCGTTCGTAACGTAGTATTAGAATTAGGTATTCGTTTAGATGGTAGAAAAACAACGGACATCAGACCAATTTGGTGTGAAACAGATTATTTACCAAGAGTACATGGTTCTTCCTTATTTACTCGTGGAGAAACGCAAGCGTTAGCTACAGTAACCTTAGGGACTTCAAGAGAAGCCAATCAAATAGATTCTCCATCTGAACAAGGTGAAGAAAAATTCTATTTACATTATAACTTCCCTCCTTTCTCAACTGGAGAAGCAAAACCGCTGAGAGGAACTTCAAGAAGAGAAGTAGGTCACGGAAATTTAGCACAAAGAGCGTTAAAAAATATGATTCCTGTAGATTGTCCTTATACCATTCGAATTGTATCTGAAGTATTAGAATCTAACGGTTCGTCTTCTATGGCAACCGTTTGTGCTGGAACTATGGCTTTAATGGATGCTGGAGTACAAATGGTAAAACCAGTTTCTGGAATTGCGATGGGATTAATTACTGATGGTGAAAAATTCGCAGTATTATCTGATATTTTAGGGGATGAAGATCACTTAGGCGATATGGACTTTAAAGTAACTGGAACGGCTGACGGAATAACAGCTTGTCAAATGGATATCAAAATTGACGGTTTACGTTATGATATTATGGAGCAAGCTTTAGGACAAGCACGTGACGGACGTTTACATATTTTAGGAAAATTAACAGACACAATTGCAGCTCCAAGAGCTGAAGTTAAAAAACATGCTCCTAAAATTATTACAAGAACTATTCCTGGAAACTTCATTGGTGCCTTAATTGGTCCTGGTGGAAAAGTAATTCAAGAATTACAAAAAGCCACTGGAACTACTATTGTGATTAACGAGGTGGATGAGCAAGGTCTTGTTGAAATCTTAGGAACAGATCCTGATGGAATTGCTGCGGTATTAGCAAAAATAGATTCTATCATTTTCAAACCAACCATGGGAGAAGCTTATGAAGTGAAAGTAATTAAAATGTTAGATTTTGGTGCCGTAGTAGAATACACTGCTGCTCCAGGAAACGAAGTTTTATTACACGTATCTGAATTGGCTTGGGAACGTACAGAAAACGTTACGGATGTAGTAAATATGGGCGATGTATTCCAAGTAAAATACTTAGGAATTGACCCAAAAACTAGAAAAGAAAAAGTGTCAAGAAAAGCACTTTTACCAAGACCTCCAAGAGAAGAGAAAAAAGATTAGGCATCTAATGCATAATCTTATTTTTAAATAATTTAAATCCCGATAATTTTCATTTTCGGGATTTTTTTTTAACCCTTTTGTAACTTTTTTATTTTTCTTACGTATAACAAACAGTACAACTAAAGTGAAGGGAAAAATTCAATGAGACAACTTAAAATTACCAAGCAGGTTACCAATCGTGAAACGGCTTCATTAGATAAATATTTACAAGAAATTGGTAAAGTAGATTTAATTACTGCCGATGAAGAAGTAGAATTAGCACAACGAATTAAAGCCGGAGATCAACGCGCCTTAGAAAAATTAACGAAAGCCAATTTACGTTTCGTAGTATCAGTTGCCAAACAATATCAAAATCAAGGGTTAACGTTACCCGATTTAATTAACGAAGGAAACTTAGGTTTAATTAAAGCTGCCCAGCGTTTTGATGAAACGCGAGGTTTTAAATTCATTTCGTACGCCGTATGGTGGATTCGTCAATCGATTTTACAAGCATTAGCCGAACAATCTCGTATTGTACGTTTGCCTTTAAACAAAATTGGTTCTATCAATAAAATCAACAAAATGTATGCTTTGTTAGAGCAATCTAATGAAAGACCACCTTCTGCTGAGGAAATTGCAAAAGAATTAGATATGACCGTAAATGACGTAAAAGAGTCTATGAAAAACTCTGGTCGTCACTTATCAATGGATGCACCGCTTGTAGAAGGAGAAGATTCAAATTTATACGACGTTTTACGTTCAGGTGAATCACCAAATCCAGATAGAGAATTAATTCACGAATCTTTACAAACCGAAATTGAACGTGCTTTAGAAACCTTAACTCCAAGAGAAGCCGATGTAGTACGATTGTATTTTGGCTTAAGTGATCAACATCCAATGACGTTGGAAGAAATTGGCGAAACATTCGATTTAACTCGTGAGCGTGTGCGTCAAATTAAAGAAAAAGCGATTCGCAGATTAAAACATACCTCAAGAAGTAAAATATTAAAAACTTATTTAGGATAAATTTAGTCGTAAAGTCTAAAGCCGAAAGTCTTAATGTTAAAACTCCGGAATCACTTTCGGAGTTTTTTTTAAATTATACATTTTTGCACAAACAATATACTTATATGAAAAACACACTTATTGCTCCTTCAGTTTTAGCTGCCGATTTTGCTAATTTACAACACGACATTGAAATGATTAACGCCAGTGAAGCAGATTGGTTTCATATTGACATTATGGATGGCGTTTTTGTACCGAATATTTCTTTTGGAATGCCTGTTTTGCAAGCTATTTCAAAGCACGCCACAAAAACAATTGATGTACATTTAATGATAGTAGATCCTGACAGATACATTACAACTTTTGCAAAATTAGGCGCTAATGTTTTAACCGTACATTATGAAGCTTGTAATCATTTACACAGAACGCTTCAAGCAATCAAAGCTGAAGGTATGAAAGCAGGCGTGGCGATTAACCCTCATACAAGTGTAAAAGTTTTGGAAGATATTATTCAAGATATTGATTTGGTTTGTATTATGAGTGTAAATCCAGGTTTTGGCGGACAAAGTTTCATTGAAAAAACATATGACAAAGTAGGTCAATTGAAAGAAATGATACAAAGATGCAAGGCCAACACTATTATAGAAATTGACGGCGGTGTAACCAACAAAAATGCGAAACAATTAGCTGATGCTGGTGCAAATGTATTGGTTGCAGGAAACTACGTTTTTGGAGCTATAAATCCAACTGAAACAATTGCTGATTTGAAAAATATCACAAGATAAATCCTAAAAAATAAAATTTATAAAATCCTTTGCTAATATATTTTGACAAAGGTTTTGTGTGACCGCGGCAGGGTTCGAACCTGCAACCAACGGAGCCGAAATCCGTCATTCTATCCAGTTGAACTACGCAGCCTTTTTTTTAGAGAATAGAATATAGAGTATAGAAAATAGAAGTGTACAACTTAATCTGATGTATATTTTCTATACTCTATATTCTATTCTCTATTTTTAAACCAATAATTTCTTAACAATCGTAGAAATGGTTTTTCCTTCAGCTTGTCCGCCAATTTGTGTTGCGGCTAAGCCCATAACTTTTCCCATTGCTGCTATTCCAGCGGCACCAGTTTCTGCAATAATTTTAGCTACAATTGCTTCTACTTCTGCTTCCGATAATTGTGCAGGTAAGAACTTTTCGATAACTGCAATTTGAGCCAATTCTGGTTCGGCTAAATCGGCACGGTTTTGTGCTGTAAAAATCTCATAACTGTCTTTACGCATTTTTACCAATTTTTGTAAAATTTTTATTTCGTCCGCTTCTGAAATTTCTTCTTTAGAACCTGAAGCCGTTTGCGCTAATAATATCTCCGATTTAATAGCACGTAATGCTTCAAGAGCTACAGTATTTTTGGCTCTCATAGCTTCTTTCATGCTATCCATAATTTGTGTAGATAAGCTCATATATTTTGATTTTAATTGTTTTGTGATATTGTTATGCGAAAGTAATAAAAAATCCCGACTCGTTACTAACTTGTCGGGATTTAATAGTTTTTAGTTTTTTTATTTTTTATTAATCTACATTATCATGTAAAAACGAATTATTTGAACGCAATTGCATGTCGTCGTTACTATCCATTCCAATAGACATGCGCGAAGGCGGGTTTTGGTTTGGCATACTTGTAACGTCTAATCCTAAACGACGGAAAGCAGGTTCTTTTTCCAAATCGTCAATTCGGTTTGGATTGTTGAATTTATGATTGAAGTTTTTCAATTTGCTTTTACGTTCTTCTGCTCTTGATTTTAAGATTTCTTCAATTGACATTTCAACCGGTGAAACTCCATCAAAGCTATAATTAGAATCGAAAGTAATTGGTGCTGCAACTGGCTCTTTTTGTTTGATAGTAAAATTTATTTCTTCATCAATTGGTTCAGCGGCTGCTTGAATACTGGCAGCTGGCTCTAACGTTTCTTCTAGTTCCTCTTCTAATGTATATTTAATAATTCCTTCTTCACCAAGTTCGGTAACTGGGAAAAATTGAACCGCCTCATTTACTTTGATATCTTTAGTTTCTTCGCTTAATTCAAAAACAACTGTATTTGGTGTGTTTTCTATTTTAGAATCGAACAAATCTAAAGAAAAATTGAAATCTAATGGTGCTACAACAAATTCTGGATCTATCACTTCAATTTCTCGAACAGAATTAGAAATAATTTCAAATTCTTGAACTGGTTGAACAGCTTCAACTACGTGCTGTGCTACTGGTGCTGCTGTATTGTATACAGGCTCCGACGCAACTGGTGTTTGAAATGCTGCAGATACATTTTCAAAAAATACATCTAAATTTTTAATATAGTCAGTTGTTGGAATTAAATCTGAAACCGGAGCTTGTACAATTTGTGGTTGTTCTACTTCAAAATCATTTAAGTCAAAAACAATTTTTGTTACTGGTTCAGCTGGCGTTTCAATAGGTGCCGCAGCTTCAACAGTTTCAACTTTAGCAATAGGCTCTTCAAAAGAAATAGTTGGAGTTGCCACCGCATTTGGTGTTAAATTATGTTCTACTTTTTGCTCACCGTCTAACGAATGAATAATTTTCTTTGGCTCTGCATTTACAATTTCTATTTGTTGTTCTACATTAAATCCTGTAGCAATAACGGTTACTGAAATAGAGTCGCCTAATTTTTCATCTTCACCAATTCCCATGATGATGTTGGCGTTATGCCCTGCTTCGTTTTGAATATATTCGTTAATTTCACTTATTTCATCGATAGTAATTTCATCCGAACCAAATGTGATAAGCAACAACACATTTTTAGCACCTGTAATTTTATTATCGTTTAATAATGGAGAATCCAATGCAGATTGAATAGCAATTCTAGCTCTGTCTGCACCTGAAGCAACAAAAGATCCCATTATAGCTGTTCCGCTATCACTTAATACCGTTTTAGCGTCTTTTAAATCAATATTCATTGTTAAGTGATTGGTAATCACTTCTGCGATACCTTTAGAAGCGGTAGCTAACACTTCATCGGCTTTAGAGAAACCTGCTTTAAAACCAAGATTTCCGTATACTTCTCTTAATTTGTTATTATTAATAACAATTAAAGAATCTACTTGTTTTCTTAATCTTTCCACACCTTCCATGGCTTGATCGTAACGATTTTTACCTTCAAACTGGAAAGGAATAGTAATAATTCCTACGGTTAGTATTCCTCTTTCTTTTGCTAATTGAGCAATGACTGGTGCGGCACCTGTACCAGTTCCACCACCCATACCGGCAGTAATAAATACCATTTTAGTATTTACGTCTAGCATTTTTTCAATTTCCTCAATGCTTTCTAAAGCGGCTTGTTGTCCGATTTCTGGCTTTGCTCCTGCACCCAAACCTTCGGTAAGATTTACTCCTAACTGAATTTTATTTGGTACAGGACTTGTTTGTAAGGCCTGAGAATCTGTGTTACACACTACGAAATCTACTCCAATGATACCTTGTTTGAACATGTGGTTAATGGCATTACTTCCGCCGCCACCTACTCCAATTACTTTTATTACGTTTGATTGGTTTTTTGGCAAATCAAATGTAATGTTTCCAAATTCGTTGTTGCTTTCCATATATTTGGCTTTCTTTTTATTGTGTTATTTGCTACTAATAACTTTATTCTACATTATCTAAAAACTCTTTAATTTTCCCTAAAAGGTTATTAAAGTCGTATTTCTTTTTTCTTTCAATTGGTTCGTTTTCAACCGGAGTTGAAGCAGGTTCTTCACTTGTTACTTTATTTTCAATACTTAAATCTACAACATCTGGTTGTGGAGTAACTACTACTGGTTCAGGAATTTTCATTTCTACAAACGGAGTAGCACTATTGGTTTGGTTACGTAAACTTTCCATAACTAAACCTACAGATGTAGCGTATAAAGGACTTGATAATTCCTCGCTAGAATTTCCAGCTAAATGCTCGTTTGGATATCCAATTCTGGTGTCCATTCCTGTAATATATTCTACCAATTGTTTAATATGTTGAAGTTGCGAACCACCACCTGTTAATACAATTCCTGCAATTAATTTTTTCTTAGACTCATCATGTCCGTATAATTTGATTTCTGCATATACTTGTTCAATAATTTCCACAACTCTAGCGTGAATAATTTTTGACAAGTTTTTTAATGAAATTTCTTTTGGATCACGACCTCTTAATCCAGGAATTGAAACAATTTCGTTGTCTTTATTTTCTCCTGGCCAAGCTGATCCGAAACGTGTTTTTAATAATTCGGCTTGTTTTTCGATAATAGAACAGCCTTCTTTTATATCTTCTGTAATTACATTTCCACCAAAAGGAATTACAGCGGTATGACGAATGACTCCGTTTTTAAATACGGCTAAATCTGTGGTACCACCTCCTATATCAATAAGTGCCACACCTGCTTCTTTTTCTTCTTCACTTAAAACCGCATCTGCTGAAGCTAAGGGCTCTAAAGTTAATCCTGTTAATTCTAAACCTGCATTTTTAACACAACGTCCTAAATTTCTGATGGAAGCGGCTTGTCCTACCACGATATGAAAGCTAGATTCTACTCGTGCTCCATACATTCCAACAGGCTCTAAAATTTCAGATTGACCGTCAATTTTAAATTCTTGTGGTAAAGCATGAATAATTTCTTCACCAGGAAGCATCGATAAATTTTGAACTTGACACGTTAATTGTTCAATATCATATTCTCCAATTACTTCTTCAGGATTTTTTCTACTTATATAATCGCTATGTTGTATACTACGAATGTGTTGTCCTGCAATTCCAACCACTACATCATTAATTCGATATCCTGAATTATTTTCTGCTTCTGAAATAGCTGCTTGAATAGATTGAATAGTCTGCGTGATGTTATTTACCACACCTCTATGCACTCCTAAACTTTTAGATTTCCCTACACCAAGGATTTCTAATTTTCCGTACTCATTTTTCTTGCCTATCATAGCCACAATCTTTGTTGTACCTATGTCTAAACCTACTGCAATACTTTCTTTGTTCATCATCTATTCTTTATTTTGAACACACAACTTGTTGTGTGAAAATTAAATTTATTGATTTGTACTTTTCAATTATCGAATCTTTAGAAGCGTATTGATAAAACGCTTTGTAATTTTTAAACTTTTTATCAATAAAAATTGGCTTTCCAAAATTTATATCGTAATCATGTTCTCTTGTTAGCATGTTCATGCTGCCATTTTTCTGAATCGTGATGGCTATGATATGTTTTTTTAGAAAATCATCTTTTTCAATGGTCTTAAAAGTCGCTATGAAACCTTTTTTAAATTCACCTTCAATATTTCCTTGAACAATAGGAACTCTTGATGAAAAATTATCTGACAATTGAAAAATACTACCATTTTTATCCACATATAAAACACGATTATCATTTACAACTCTTGCTACTGGGGACTTCTGTAACACCTTTGTTATTAACATACCGTCTTCTGAAATAAATACTTCAGCATTTTCGATAAATGATTGCTTTTTTAGAGCACTTTCCAAATCTTTCAAATCTACTTTATCTTTTTGAATTGAAGAAGTCCCTCCCAAATTTTGTATTAACAAGTTATTAACCATTTCATTTGTTAAAAACATTTTGTTATTCCCCTGAAAATCAACTTGTATTTTAGCAATTTTCTTGTTTTGACTTCTACTTTGAGTAAAAGAATAAAGAAAAATTAGCACAAAAAACATGATTACTAACCGAATATTTTGCCAATTAAATTTTTTCATTTAGTACTTTTTTTATGTCCTTTACCATTTCACCAATATCTCCTGCACCAATTGTAATATATACATCTGCATCAGAATTTTGAAAGCATGTTAATAACTTTTCTTTGGTTACTAATTGTTTATTTTTAGAATTAATTTTCTCTAATAACCAAGAAGCATTTACCCCTTCGATAGGCAATTCTCTGGCAGGATAAATTTCTAATAAAAGTAGTTCATCAAACTGAGACAAACTTTCTGCAAAACTTTCAACAAAATCTTTAGTTCTACTATACAAATGAGGTTGAAAACATGCTATTATTTTTTTATTAGGATATAATTCTCTTACAGCTTGATGAACTGCGTTTATCTCCGTTGGATGGTGAGCGTAATCATCAATATACACTAATTTTTCAGTTCTAATTTGAAATGAAAATCTACGTCTAACACCCTTAAATGACGCTAATGCAGTACTTATTTTTTCGTTTTCAACACCGTATGATTTTGCCATAGCAAAAGCTAACAAAGCATTGGTTAAATTATGATGTCCTGGTAACCCAAATTTTACATTTTCAATTAATTCAGTTGCGGTCTTTATATCAAAAACATAAAAACCATTTTCAATTCTGATATTTTGAGCGATATAATCCGCACCTATATTTACAGCAATTGTTTTTCCTTCTAAAGCCAATCCTTTGACAATAAATAAATTTTCAGAAGGCACTTTATTTGCAAACTCTTTAAAAGAAGCTTCAATAGCTGCCACATCACCATAAATATCTAAATGATCCGCATCCATAGAGGTTACACAAGACATATTAGGATGTAAATGCAAAAATGAACGGTCAAATTCATCCGCTTCTACTACGGTAACCGTTTTTCCTGTCCCAATTAAATTAGAATCGTAACCTTCTACAATTCCGCCTAAAAAAGCAGTAACATCAATGCCACTTTCATACAAAATATGTCCTAAAATACTTGATGTTGTTGTTTTGCCATGTGTTCCAGCAACAGCAAAACAGAAAGTGTCTTTTGTGATGATTCCTAACACTTCTGCACGTTTTTTTACTGTAAATCCGTTATCTAAAAAGAAGTTCCATTCTGAATGATTTTTTGGCACTGCCGGCGTGATAACTACTAATGTGTTTTCTGAATTTTTAAAGCTATCAGCTATTAAATTAATATCGTCTTCAAAATGAATTTTTATACCATTTTCTTGTAATTCGGATGTTAATTGTGTTTCTGTTTTATCATAGCCTGCCACATTTTTTCCAATGAATTGAAAATAACGTGCCAAAGCACTCATTCCGATTCCACCGATTCCAACAAAATAGACGTTATGTATTTGATTTAAATTCATTTTATTGTTGCTGTTGCAGTTGTATTACTATTATAATAATTTTTTTATTTCTTCAACTATCGCTTTTGTGGCGTTGGGCAATGCTAATCTTTTTATATTCTGTTCCAAGTTTTGTAATTTTCCTTGATCTTTAATTACTGCTTCGAAAACAATTTTAAACTCGGTTTCTAAATCGGCTTCTTTTATTAATATTGCAGCACCTCTTTCCACAATTGCTTTGGCATTTTTTGTTTGATGATCTTCTGACACATTTGGCGAAGGAATAAAAATGGTAGGTTTTCCAACAATACATAATTCTGAAACTGAAGAGGCTCCCGAACGAGAAATCACCACATCAGCCGCTGCATAAACCAAATCCATTCTATCAATAAATGCTAAAACTTGAACGTTTTCTTTATCGTTATATTTTGAATATTCATTTAAATAATGCTTTCCACATTGCCAAACAATTTGAAAATCAAGATGTAATAAAAAATCTAATTCTTTTTCAATTAGTTGATTTATTCTTCTAGCCCCTAAACTTCCACCTAAAATTAAAAGTGTTTTTTTAGAAACCTCTAAATTAAAATACGAAAGAGCTTCCTCTTTCTTACTAACCACTTCCATTAAGTCTTGACGAACTGGATTTCCTGTAATATGTAATTTTTCTTTAGGAAAAAAACGCTCTAAATTTTCATATGCCACACAAATGGAATTGGCTTTTTTGGCTAATAATTTATTTGTAATTCCAGGATACGAATTTTGTTCTTGAATTACAGTTGGGATATGCATTAATGATGCTACCTTAAGAACTGCTCCACTAGCAAAACCACCTGTTCCAATTACCACATTAGGTTTAAACTTTCTTAAAATAAAATACGAGTTTATTAAACTTGATGCTAATTTTAAAGGAAACATGGCGTTCTGTAACGTTAGTTTACGTTGTAATCCTGCAATCCAAAGTCCTTTAATTTGATAGCCTGCTTGCGGCACTTTTTGCATTTCCATTTTATCCTTTGCGCCTACAAATAAAAATTTAGCATCTGGGAATTGTGCTTTCAATTCGTTTGCAATGGCAATAGCTGGATATATATGTCCGCCTGTTCCCCCGCCGCTAATGATGAATCTTTTTTCCATTATTTTTTATTTATAACCGCATTCATTGGATTTTGTCCGTTTACTAAACTATCGCCTTGCGTATCTAATTCGTTTTCTTGTTTTAAAGATTCACGAATAGAATACTTCAAATCCTTTACTTTTTGCTCGTCTTCCGAAAGTGTTTCTTCAGAATTTTCGGCATTCATTACTACTACTTCTCTTTCAATTAAACGCTGTAAAGCAGCTTCTTTATCTTGAAAATCTTTTAAATCTGCAGCGATTTCATCTTCTCTTTTGGTGACACTTAAAATAATTCCTAACGACAAACATGTCATCCAAATTGAAGTTCCTCCACTACTAATTAAAGGTAATGGCTGACCGGTAACTGGTAATAATTCTACTGCAACACCCATATTAATTAATGCCTGAATTATAATTGGAAATCCAAGTCCGATGATTAATAGTTTTCCAAACAAGTTAGTTGTTTTATTGGCTCTAATTAAGAATCTAAAAAACAATAACATATAAAAAAACACTAATACGTAACCACCAATTAATCCATATTCTTCAATAATAATTGCAAAAATAAAATCCGAAGACGATTGTGGTAAAAAATTCTTTTGAATACTTTTCCCAGGTCCTACGCCATTAATTTTTCCAACGGCAATAGCAATTTTAGCATTTTCTATTTGATACTTGTCTTCATCTGGTTTATCTGTAGTAAAATTTTCAATTCTACTTACCCAAGTATTTACACGACTAAAGGTTTTATGTTTTGGAAAAGCTTGTGCTAATAAGAAAAAAAGTGCTAATACTGCCACTCCAATAGCTAATACGTATCCTAGATATTTTAAAGGATATTGCCCAATATATAACAACATAAAAACCATAGCAAACATTAAGGCTGCTGTAGAAAAGTTGGAAGGCAAAATAAATAGTAAAACAGCACCAACTGGTAACCATATTTGAATAACAGAATCTTTAAACGTGTATTTGGTTTCGTTAATTTTGGTTAGCGTTCTCGCAACATATACCATTAAAATTGCAAAAGCAAGGGTTGACGGTTGAAACGAAAAATTGACAAAAGGAATTACCAACCATCTACTAGCATTTGCCCCTCCAATAGTTTTTCCTTGTAATAAAGTAAAAAGTAATGCCGGAATAATTATCCATATTGCAAAAATGGAATATTTTTTAAATTTTTCGAAGTGCATTTTATGAACAAAAAACACAATAAGCATTCCAATAAAAAGATGCGTAAAATGTTTTAATAACAACATAAAAGTAGAACCCGTTCCATTACCAACCGTATAAACTAAATTGGTACTGGCACTATATACAGGCAAAAAGGAAACTATGGCCAGTAAAATTATTACAGCCCAAATGGTTTTATCGCCTTTAAGTTGGTTTACTATTTTATTCATTATAATTTTTGCTCTTGTAAATTAAATATAATTATAAATTTTGTACCGCTTGTTTAAATTTACGACCTCTATCTTCATAGTTTTCAAACAAATCGAAACTAGCACAAGCTGGTGAAAGCAAAACGGTATCGCCTTTTTCTGCCATTTTATTAGCTATTTTTACAGCTTCAGACATTGATGTAGTTTCTACAAACATTTCTACTAATCCTTCAAACTTATCGACTAGTTTTTTGTTATCAATTCCTAAACAAATTATTCCTTTTACTTTTTCGCGCACTAAAGCCATTAACTCGTCATAATCATTTCCTTTATCTACGCCACCAACTATCCAAACTGTAGGCGTATTTATGCTATCTAAAGCAAAAAAAGTAGCATTTACATTTGTAGCTTTAGAGTCGTTAATGTATAGCACATTATTTATTTTTAATACTTTTTCTAATCTATGCTCGGCACCTTGAAAATTGGCTAAACTTTCTCTAATAGTAGCTTTTCTAATATTCATTAATTGCGCAACGGCTGTAGCTGCCATAGCATTTTTTACGTTATGTTTTCCTTCTAAAGCAAGTTGATTAATTGGCATATTAAAATGATTTTCGTTAAGGTTGATATTTATTTCGTTGTTATCTGTTATGCTTCCGCCCATATTTAATTTTTTTGAAATTGAAAATGGCACTTTGTTTGCTTTTGTATGATGCGAGGAAAACCAATTAGAAATGGCTTCGTCATCTTCATCATAAATTAAATAATCTGTTTCGGTTTGATTCATTGTAATTCTAAACTTTGCATCGATATATAACTTGTAATCGTAATTGTATCTATCTAAATGATCCGGACTAATATTCAAAATAATTGCTATATCTGGCTTGTAATGTATTATTCCGTCTAATTGAAAACTGCTTAATTCTAACACATAACACTCGTGTTTGTTTTCAGCCACTTGCCAAGCAAAACTTTTACCGATATTACCTGCCAATCCTACATTTAAACCGCCTTGTTTCAATATATGATACGTTAACAAAGTTGTAGTAGTTTTACCGTTACTACCTGTAATTCCAATTGTTTTTGCAGTGGTAAAAGGCGCTGCAAATTCAATTTCCGAAATCACAGGAATTTTCTTTGCTAGCAACTTTATTACTATGGGAGCTTTATCTGGAATTCCTGGACTTTTCATTACCACATCAGCATTCAGAATTAAATCTTCAGTGTGCTTTTCGTCTTCCCAAGCAATGCTATTAATACTAAGAACTTCTTTATAATTTTCTTTTATTTTTCCAAAATCGGATACAAAAACATCGTATCCTTTTTTCTTTCCCAGAATAGCCGTTCCAACCCCACTTTCTCCTCCACCTAATACTACCAATCGCATATTATCTCAATTTTAAAGATACGAGTGAGAAAATGGCTAAAATGATTGCCACAATCCAAAAACGCGTTACGATTTTACTTTCGTGATACCCTTTTTTCTGATAATGATGATGTAAAGGGGACATTAAGAAAATACGACGACCTTCGCCAAATTTCTTTTTAGTATATTTGAAATACGCCACTTGCAACACTACAGAAAAGTTTTCCGCTAAGAAAATTCCACATAAAACAGGAATCATTAGTTCTTTTCTAACTGCGATTGCAATTACTGCAATAATTCCACCGATAGTTAAACTTCCTGTATCGCCCATAAACACTGTTGCTGGATAAGTATTGTACCACAAAAACCCAATTAATGCACCTACGAATGCGGCAATATAAATTGTCATTTCACCCGAATTTGGGATATACATAATATTTAAATAGTTAGAGAAAATAATGTTTCCAGATACAAATGTGAATATTCCTAAAACCAATACGGATATGGCGGAAGTTCCTGCGGCTAGACCATCAATTCCGTCCGTTAAATTTGCTCCATTTGAAACCGCTGTAATAATAAAAATAACTACAGGAATAAAAATTAACCAGGCCCAATTTTGATAATCATCACCCATAAAAGAAAGTACTTCTGCATAATCAAACGTATTGTTTTTCACAAATGGAATGGTGGTTTCCATTGATTTTACTTCTGGTGAAGTAGATTTAATAACCGTTTCTATTCCTTGCTTTTTAAGCACTACATCTTCTTTGATTGTTACGTTTGGATGAAAGTACAATGTTACACCCACAATAATACCAAGTCCAATTTGGCCAATAACTTTAAATTTTCCTTTTAAACCTTCTTTATCTTTTTTGAAAACTTTAATGTAATCGTCTAAAAAACCAATACTTCCCATCCATATGGTAGTCACTAAAAGTAAAATGATATAAATGTTATCTAATTTAGCCAATAATAAAACTGGAACTAACGTAGCCAAAATAATAATTATTCCACCCATTGTTGGGGTTCCTGCTTTTTGTACTTGACCCTCTAAACCTAATTCGCGAACCGTTTCACCTACTTGTTTATTTCTTAAATAATTAATTATTCTTTTTCCATAAATGGTAGAAATTAACAACGAAAAAATAACTGCTATTCCAGATCGAAAAGTGATATATTGAAATAATCCTGCACCTGGCAAATTATATGCTTCATCTAAATATTTAAAAAGGTAGTATAACATATTTTATCAATTTTAATTTCCAAAATTGGAATTTGGGATTTATTTTTTTTGAGTTTTATTTATCTAATTGTTTTAATAATTCTTGTACAATTTGCATATCGTCAAAGTCCTGACGGACTCCATTTATTTCTTGATAAGTTTCGTGACCTTTTCCAGCGATCAAAATAATATCTCCAGAATTAGCCATTTGACAGGCTGTTTTTATAGCTTGTTTTCTATCTAAAATTGCTACTGTTTTTTTAAAATATTGACCTTCTACTCCGGCTTCCATTTCTTCGATAATCCTTTGAGGATTTTCTGTTCTTGGATTGTCTGAAGTAAAAATGGCTTTATCACTTAATGAAGCAGCAATATTTGCCATAATTGGTCGTTTTGTTTTATCTCTGTCACCACCACAACCTACAATTGTAATTAATTGTTCATTTTTAGTACGAATATTTTCTATTGTTTTCAACACATTTTCCAATGCATCTGGAGTATGAGCATAATCTACAATAGCTGTAATTTTGGTAGTAGAAACCACAAACTGAAAACGACCTGAAACACTTTCTAATTCGGACAATAATCGTAACGCTTCTGTGCTTTCTATTCCTAATTCTAATGCTACACCATATATTGCTAATATGTTATAGGCGTTAAACGAACCAATTAATTTCGTCCAAACTTCTTCGTTATTAATTTTTAAAACCAATCCAGATAATTGATTTTCTAAAATTTGTGCCTTAAAATTAGCATATGATTTTAAGGCATATGTTCTTTTTTTGGCTATCGTATTTTGAAGCATTACTTCTCCGTTTTTGTCATCGATATTTGATATTGCAAAAGCTGTTTTTGGCAACTGGTCAAAAAATGATTTTTTAACATCTCTATATTCGGCAAACGTTTCATGATAGTCTAAGTGATCGTGTGACAAATTAGTAAACACACCGCCTTCAAAACACAAGGATTCAGTACGTTTTTGGTGAATTCCGTGTGAGGACACTTCCATAAAACAGAATTCGCATCCTATTTCCACCATTTCGTCTAAATATTTATTTATAGTTAGCGAATCTGGTGTAGTATGTGTAGCGTTATATGCTACCTCATCAACCATTATTTTAACCGTTGATAATAATCCTACTTTGTATCCTGCTTTTTTAAACATTTGATACAATAACGAAGCAATTGTTGTTTTTCCATTGGTACCTGTAATACCAACTAATTTTAGTTTTTGCGATGGATTATCATAATAATTGGCTGACAAAAAGGCTAAAGCTTGATTAGAATTTTGCACCTTTACATAGGTAATATTTTCTAATAAAGAAGATGGTAAATCTTCACAAACTACAACTTTAGCACCTAAAGAAATAGCTTTGTCAATAAATTGATGACCATCTGAAAGCGTACCTTTAATTGCCACAAAAACATCGTTTTTTGAAACCTTTCTAGAGTCAAACTCAATTTTTTCTATAGCCAAATCTGTGGTACCGTGAACCGATTCAATAGTTACTTTATATAATATGTCTTTTAATAAGCTCACGATAATTCAATTGTTATAATTTGATTTTTTTTAAACGTTTCGCCAGGATTGATAGATTGTTTTTTTACTTTTCCAACTCCTGTAAATTTTACCTTTAATCCTAAATTTTCTAATAAAGAAACAGCATCCATTCCAGCCATTCCTTTCACGTTGGGTACTACAGTTGTATTTCCTTGCGATTTTTTTTCAAATTCACGATACAGAACTTCTTGTTTTGGACTTTTTAAATTTATATTTTTAAATTTATTTGTGCTTGGCACATCTGTAAATATTTTTTGCGCAATTCTTTTAAAAACAGGTCCTGCCACATCGGCACCATAATACCCTTTTGTTTTATCTGGATTATGAACTACCACTATACAAGAATATTTTGGTTGGTCTGCAGGAAAATACCCTACAAATGAAGAGGCATATGACATTTCTGCTTTACTATAATTTACCTGAGCGGTTCCCGTTTTTCCAGCCATAGAGAAATCTGCAGAATACAAGCCTTTACCTGTTCCGTTTTTAACTACGTTTTCTAGCACTTTTCTAACTTTTAACAAAGTTTCTTCGGAACATATTTTCGGATTAATTACCTCAGGATCGTACTTTTTAATGGTTTTACTCCATTCTTTTATTTCGCTTACAAAAATTGGTTTTAACATTTTACCGTTATTCGCCACAGCATTATACAAGGATAATGTTTGTAACGGTGTCATTGAAACGCCATAACCAAATGCCATCCAAGGCAAGGTTGTACCATACCAATTTTTAGCACCTGGTTGTGGAATTATAGGCTGTCCTTCTCCTTTAATTTGTAAACCCTGTTTTTTATTTAGTCCATAACTATTAATTCTGTTAATAAATTGCCAAGGATTGTTTTTATAAGCTTTATAGGTTGCTTGTACTAAGATAGTGTTAGATGAGACTTCAAAACCTTTTGCCAATGAGGCAATTCCGTATCCGTGATGATTGGAATCTTTAACTGGTTTACCTTGGATCATTACTAATCCACCATTAGAATTATAAACGGAGCTAGTGTCTGCTTTTTTATCATCAATTAGAGCAATTAAATCCATTAATTTAAAGGTTGAACCAGGTTCATGAGATTCCGTAAGTGCATAATTTTGAGTTTCGAAATACGAACCATCTTCGGTTTTTCCTAAATTTGAAATGGCTTTTATGTAACCTGTTTTGGTTTCCATAACTACCACACAACCATGATCTGCTTTGTATAATTCTAATTGTTTTAATAATGCATGATGCGCAATATCTTGAATAAACACATCAATAGTTGAAATTACATCGTACCCATCAACTGGATCTAATTCATTAATATCAGAAATAGGTTTCCACTGATTTTTTGCAATTTTTTGCATCCAATGGTGACCATTTGTTCCATTTAAATATTTTCTAAACGCATATTCTAAGCCTTTTCCTTGGTTCCCGTCGCGTTCATAACCAATTGTTCTGTTTGCAATTAACCCTACAGGATGCTTACGCACCGTTTGCTGTTCTGCAATAATGCCACCTTTATTAGCTCCCAACTTAAATAGCGGAAACTGTTTTACACGCATATATTCTGTAAACGTTAATTTTTTTGCGACTAAAAAGTACCTGTTTTTTGTGTTTTTTGCTTTTCTTAATTCTCTTTGAAACTCTCCAGAAGATTTTCCTACTAACTTGGCTAGCGAATCTGATAAACTAACATAATATTTCTCAAAATTTTCATCAGATGGTGTCGCCGCATCAAAACGAATGGTGTATTCAGGAATCGAAGTAGCTAATAAACTACCATCAGAAGAGTAAATATTTCCTTTATTGGCTGGGATTTCGAAATTTTTAACAGTGCGTTGTTTGGCTAATTTTCTATAATACTCGCCACCTACCCATTGAATGTTAAACAATTTTATAACAATTGCAAAAGAAAACGCAACAACGCAAACCACCACAAATGCTAGTCGGTAAGAAATAATATTGTCGTTTTTTATTGCCATATTTTTAATTTATCTATAAAACTTTTTTCTTTTGGTTTGCGTATTACAATTTTTTTTGGAGGGATTGTTGAAGGAACAATTTGCCTTGCTTCCATTTTTTTGGAAACAGTTGACTCCATTTTTAATTTCATTAATTCAGAACGTGTATCTACAAATTTCGATCGCAATTCTTTTACTTCATTGGTTAAGCTTGTAATTCTATAATTTTTTTCATCGTAATTGTGGTTAAAATAAACCATTAACATAGCTAATGAAAACAAGTAAATTATAAATTTCCAAGTTTTTAGTGCATCATCATCAATTAAGAATTTTGCTTTTAATAAACTATATATACTGCTTTCTTTTGCCATTATTTTTTTTCTGCTACACGAAGTTTTGCACTTCTAGCTCTATTGTTTATTTCTATTTCTGCTGTTGAAGGCACAATTAACTTTTCAATACTTTTAAATGGAACTTCATAATTTCCAAAAAAGTCTCGCTCCGGTTCGCCTTCAAACATCCCGTTTCTCATAAACCTTTTTACCAATCTGTCTTCTAAAGAATGATACGAGATTACACTTAATCTTCCTCCAGACAGAAGTAACTCTTCCGTTTGTATTAAAAATTCTTTTAAAACTTCAATTTCTTGATTTACTTCAATACGAATGGCTTGATAAATTTGAGCTAAAATTTTATTTGCTTTATGACCTGGTAAAAAGCGAGACAACACATCTTTTAACTGCTCAGAATTTTTTATTTTTTTATCTGCTCTAGCAGCAACTATAACATTTGCCATTGCGCCACCATTTTTCAATTCGCCATAATCTACAAAAACACGTTTAAGTTCATTTTCTGTATAATCATTTACCACTTCATAGGCAGAAAGTGCATCATTTTGGTTCATTCTCATATCTAAAGCCGCATCAAAACGAGTAGAAAACCCTCTATCTGCCACATCAAATTGATGAGAAGAAACTCCGAAATCACCTAAAATTCCGTCTACTTGTTTTATACCATGAAAGCGTAAGAACCTTTTAATAAATCTGAAATTTTCATTAATTAATACAAAACGTTCATCATCAATGACATTTGCTAATGCATCTGTATCTTGATCAAAACCAAACAATTTTCCGTTTGGCCCTAAATGTTTCATTATTTCTCTAGAATGTCCGCCGCCGCCAAAAGTGACATCAACATAAATTCCATCTGGTTTAATATTTAAACCCGCAACTGTTTCTTTTAAAAGTACTGGGTTATGATATTCCATCTTCCTCTTCATTTTGGTTACCCATTACTTCTTCAGCTAAATCTGCAAAATCAACCATTGCATGTTCTAAAGCAGATTCGTATAAATTTTTATCCCAAATTTCAATTATTGAAACAGCAGATGACAATACAATATCTTTATCTATTTTTGAAAACAATATCAAATCTTTAGGAATTAATAATCTTCCTGTGGCATCAATTTCAACCATTCTTACACCAGCAGTAAACGCTCTAATAAAATCGTTGTTCTTTTTTACAAAGCGATTTAATTTATTTATTTTCTGCATGACTTTATTCCATTCCTTCATGGGGTACAATTCCAAACAAGGCTGAAAAACAGAACGCTTCAACACAAAACCTTCTTCAAAATTACCCAGTTGCTTTTTAAGAGGCGCAGGTACCATTAACCTTCCTTTTGCATCAACTTTGCACTCGTATGTTCCTAAAAATGTATTCAACTTTTATAAAATGAATTATTATTGAGACAAATTTAAAAAATATTTTACCACTTTTTACCACAAAATACCACTTTGTTAATAAGTTTTTATGAAAAAATATCAGAATTACCACTTATGGGCTGAAAATACAGATATTGACGAAGAAATTAAGTTTTTAACTTTTGAAGTATTTATGGGAAATAAGCTGTTAGTTGGAAAGGAGTTATTCAAGACAAATTGGAAATTAGGGTTTTAGCTAGGATACGATTTAATAATCTATAATAGTAAACATATGTGAAAAAAAAATGTATTTTTGTATCTATTAGTTAGTTGAACGCGAATACGTTTTTATGATAAAGAAAGAAAGAAAATACACTTATTTTGAAGCCGGTGAAGGCACGCCAATAATTGTGTTGCACGGTTTGATGGGCGGCTTAAGTAATTTTGACGGCGTGGCCAATTATTTTCCAAGTAAAGGTTACCAAGTAATTATTCCTGAATTGCCTATTTACACACAAAGTTTATTAAAAACTAATGTAAAGGCATTTGCTAGATATGTTAAAGATTTTATTACTTTCAAAGGATTAGAACGAGTAATTTTAGTAGGAAATTCTTTAGGTGGACACATTGGTTTGTATTTTACGAAACAATATCCTGAATTAGTTAAAGGATTAGTAATTACTGGAAGTTCAGGATTATATGAAAGTGCTATGGGTGAAAGCTATCCTAAACGTGGTGATTATGAATACATTAGAAAAAAAGCGGAAGATGTGTTTTATAATCCAGAAGTGGCAACAAAAGAAATTATTGATGAGGTTTTTGCAACCGTAAACGACCGAATTAAACTTTTAAAAACGTTAACCATTGCCAAAAGCGCTATCCGTCATAATATGGCTAATGATTTACCAAAAATGCATGTACCAACTTGTATAATTTGGGGAAAACAAGACAAAGTAACTCCACCAGAAGTTGCGGAAGAATTTAAAAAACTACTTCCAAATTCTGAATTATTTTGGATTGATAAATGTGGTCATGCCGCCATGATGGAGGAACCAGATCAATTTAATGCGTTGTTATTTGGATGGCTTAGCGAGAAAAAATTATAAATTCTCTTTTTGTGAAGAGAAAAATATCCTACGTCAATATTTTGAGTAGTTTAAATACTGTAAATCAAATGAAAATTAATACCGCCGAATTTGTAATTAGTAATTCTGTCGTGGAAAAATGTCCGAAAGACAGAATTCCAGAATACGCTTTTATAGGACGATCAAATGTTGGAAAATCATCGTTAATTAACATGATTACCAACCATAAAAACCTTGCTAAAACCTCTGGAAGACCAGGAAAAACGCAATTGATCAACCATTTTTTAATTAACAAAAACTGGCATTTAGTAGATTTACCAGGTTATGGATATGCAAAAGTTTCAAAAACCACTAAAGCAAAATTTCAACAATTTATTACCGATTATTTTGAAGGCAGAGAACAACTTATTTGTGCGTTTGTTTTGGTAGATATTAGACACGAACCTCAAAAAATTGATACCGAATTTATTGAATATTTAGGCGAAAGTGAAATTCCGTTTTGTATTGTTTTTACAAAAGCAGATAAATTAGGAAAAACGCATATTCATAAACACGTGGAAGCGTACAAGAAAAATTTATTAGCCAACGATTGGGCAGAAATGCCAAAATACTTTATTACTTCAGCAGAAAGTGCTTTAGGTAAAGAAGAAATTTTGACTTATATAGATGAAGTAAATCAAAATTTATTTACGGGTTCCGATTTTTAATTATAGGTACGCAGATTTTACGGATTTAGTCGGTTTATTATTTTTACTTCACCAACAACGAATGCTGCGTCATGGCGATTGGCTGAGTAATTCCCATTAAATCTAAAATTGTGGGTGCTACATCTCCTAAAACACCTGATTTAATTTGTATTTTATCGTTATCTACTAAAATTACGGGTACTGGATTAGTTGTATGTGCCGTATTTGGTGTACCATCTGGATTTATCATGGTTTCGCAATTTCCGTGGTCGGCAATTACAATTGTGGTATATTGGTTTGCTATAGCGGTTTCAATAATATCTTTTACACAAACATCAACAGCTTCACATGCTTTAATGGCTGCTGGCATACTTCCGGTGTGCCCTACCATATCGCCGTTTGCAAAATTTAAACACACAAAATCTACATCTCCTTTTTGTAATACAGGCACTAAAGCATCTTTTAATTCAAAAGCACTCATCTCGGGTTGTAAATCGTATGTGGCTACTTTGGGTGAATTTTTTAATATTCGAGATTCTCCATCAAAAGGTGCCTCTCTTCCGCCAGAAAAGAAAAAAGTTACGTGCGGGTATTTTTCTGTTTCTGCAATTCTAATTTGTTTTTTTCCAGCTTTAGAAAGTACTTCGCCTAATGTTTCAGTAATATTGTCTTTATCGTAAATTACGTGAACGTTTTTATAGGTGTCATCATAATTGGTTAACGTAACATAATACAACTGTAATTTATGCATATTTTGCTCATGAAAATCGGTTTGCGAAAGCGCCTCGGTTAGTTCTCTACCTCTATCCGTACGGAAATTAAAGAAAATTACCACATCATCTGGTTGTATCGTTTTTCCTTCTGAAGAAAATAAAGGTTGAATAAATTCATCTGTTACGTTTTCATCATAACTTTTTTGAATACTTTCTACCATATCTGATGTTGTTTCACCAATTCCTCCGACTAACAAATCGTAAGCTAATTTTACACGTTCCCAACGTTTGTCTCTATCCATGGCGTAATATCTACCAATCACAGAAGCTAATTTTGCATTCGTGTTTAAAAGAAAATTCTGTAAATCTTGTATGTATTTTTTTCCTGATTTAGGATCGACATCGCGCCCATCTGTAAAAGCATGAACAAACATATTTGACACACCATTTTCTTGAGCCGCTTCAATTAATCCTCGTAAATGAGAAGTATGAGAATGCACGCCACCATCTGAAACCAATCCTAAAAAATGTACGTTTTTATGATTTGTTTTTGCGAAATTAAAGGCATCCAGTAATGGTTTTTCATTTTTCAAGGTATGATTTTTAACTGCTAAATTAATTTTAGCTAAATCTTGGTACACAATACGTCCTGCACCTAAATTCATATGACCTACTTCTGAATTTCCCATTTGACCTTCTGGTAATCCTACGTGAAGTCCATCTGTACGCAATTCGGCATTTGGATAGTTTTTATATAACGAATCAATAAATGGTGTATTGGCATTATCTATGGCGGAAACTTTTGGATCTGGAGAATGTCCCCAACCATCTAAAATCATTAAAATTACTTTTTTGTTCATCACTATTGTATTAAAGATACGAAGTTACTGATTTTTTAAACGACAACTCAAAAAAATTATTAACGAAAAGGTTTTCTGAATTTAATTATAGAAAAGAAAATTATATTATTTTAAAGCATTCTTGGCTTGATTATAATCAATAAAATAGCGAATACTGATAGAAAACGTATGATTTAAATCTTCGTGATAAAATACTTTCTTAGTATTATAAACAAAATTTTTATCTATTGTATTTTGAAAAATGCCCGACGAATTTCTATATAAAAACGACATTTGACTTCCAGGTGCAAACCACCAACTATAAGACAAATCAAAGTTCCATAAATTCAAATTTTGATTAGCATTATCCGTGTAAGAATAGTCTTCAGTATAACCATTTTCTAATAATTTATAGTACGAATTATTTTCGGAAAACGACCAATAATGTCTTAATTTTAATCCAAAATTCATATTTGCCGTGATGGAATATTTTCCTTCTAAACTCGTTTCTAAAGTTTGATTATCTCTTGTTGCAAAAATTATATCATTTCCTACTCGATCCACGCGGCCTAAATCTTGGTATTCATTGAAGAAATTGTTTCTGTAAATTAAAGTAAATTTATCATTGAAACGATATCTCGGACTCACTTCCATACCCCAATACCACCAGCCTTTTGTTTCAGTTATTCCAATATTTGGATTGATATCAAACGCAAATTTATTATTGTAATTAGAAGAAATATAACCCCACATGCCATAATTTTTAGGGAAAATTACAAATCGCCCTACGGATTGCGGATTATAAAAATTATATCTTTCAAACGGATTTAAATTAATTCCAAAACCTGCGGAATGATTTTTTTTATTGGTTAAATTTAAATTAATATTAAAATTTTGCTCCTGAAGATAATTAGTTGCTTTATCAAATTGCGCAAACGTATTTAAACTTATCCTAAATGAGTTTAATTTTTCTGTCGATTGAAGTAATCGGTAATTCACATTCGCACTAATGGAATAATAATTGGTTTGAAAATTAACTCCCAAATCATTGTTGTCATACTCTTTGGAAACATATTCTCCATAGGCTGAAAACCTAAATTTTCCAGAGGTTTCACCAAATCCTAAATTAGCCATAATTCCATTTTTATTCTGCAAATTGGCATAATTATTTACATAACTATATTTTAGAGCACCATTTAAATTGAATGTATTCTTTTTTGTGTTCAAATCGAAAGTTGTAGCGGTAACATTAGCGTCTCTAAAGTTTCCATTTCGAGTTACGTTTGTATTAATTAATGATACGGAAGAATTTCCATTAAACCGCTGGTCTAAAACCAAAACATTATAATTGGCTAGTGGCTCCACTGTTTCTGTTCTGGTATTTCCTGTAATTATATCTCGAATAATAACATCGGTTTTTTTAGTAACCGTATTTAAAAAACCAATTCCTAAACCTTCTTTAGTTCTACCAGAAACTTTAACAGCATTCACCAAATCAATTGCGTTTGGAAAATCTATAACTTCTTCCGTTTCTGAAATTTCTGGATATTTACTGGCGCGTTGCCCAATTCGTCTTGAATAAAACAATCCGCCTTTGTTAAACAAATCGGTTCCTTCTGTAAAAAATGGTCTGTTTTCATTAAAAATTTGTTCGAAAGGACCTAAATTCAATATTTTATTATCAAATCTTGTTTGACCGAAATCTGGAATCAGAACCATATCTAACGTAAATGCATCGGTTAATCCATATTTCAAATCTAATCCACCTTTTAGCGTTCCAAAAGATTTTTCTTTACCCAAACTATTTAAATAAAATGAAGAATAAGGAATCAGAAACAAACGTGTTGGTGTATTAATTTTTTCAATACCATTTAATATACCTGCTTGTTGTGTGAAAAATCCTTTGCTATTATCTACTGGATTCCAAGTAAACATTTGTCGGTTTCTTCTTACTTCTCTAAAAAAGTTTATACCCCAAGTTTGTTTTTCTTCTTTTGAAAAACGAAGTGCGGCATATGGAATTTTCATTTCAACTACCCAGCCTATATCAGTAATTTTTGCTTTACTTTCCCAAATAGCATCCCAAGAAGTGTCTTCATTTTCCGTAGTTCGTATTAAATCCATTTGTCCATCGGAAGCACTTACAAAAAAACTAAATTCTTGCTGGCCATCATTGAACCCATTAATAAACACCCCAAAAAAATCGGTTGAACCAAAATTATCTCTTTCTGAAATTTCTTTTAAAATTTTATCCGGTTCATTATCATATAAAATAGCGCCTACATATATGGCATCATCATCGTAAAGTACTTTTACTTCTGTTCGAAGTTCCGGTAATTCTGGCTTTCCATTTTCTTGGTTAAACATTACAAAATTTTTTGCGATAGGTATATTTTTCCAATCCTCTTCATTAAGTGATGCATCAATTTTTATAGGATTTTTAATTTTTATGGTACTAATTTCCTTTTTATTATTTACTGGCAAAAATGGATTTGATGTTACCATTTCTTGAGCAAAAGAAATTTGAAATAAGAAAAGTATACTAAGAATTTGAAAGTAATTCATAAAAATATTTTGTGAATAAAATTATTAGTATTGCTATTGCTAAATTTGTTTCATTATGAAATGTTAATTTTTAAAATTAATTTTAATATCTACTTTTTTTAACAAAAATCTTCAAACAAAAAAACCATATTATCGGCAAAACGTTAAAAATTATCGTTAAAAAACACTAATTTATTTTTTTTATTCAAAATTACAATTATATTTGCCTGTGTTCGTTATTAAAAAACAACAACAAATACAATGCGTTATACATTTTTACCTTTTATTTTTTTAGGTTTTATTTTGCTTTTTTCAGATAATGAAAATCTGTTAAATACAACTTTTAAGACCAATGAATTTGCAACAAATGTTGTAAATCCAATTGCTATGGTGAAAAATGAGGCAGATAATATTAAAGAAAAATCGGAATTACTATATTGTGAAATTCAGCCTGAAGGATTTTCATTACCAGAATTAGAAATTTTCACAAAAGCATTTGAAGGGTACACTGCAATAGAAGCGCAAGGAAAAATTAAAAACAATATATTAACGATTATTGATTTTTCATTATCTTCCAAAAAAGAAAGAATGTGGGTAATTGATATGTTACATAAAAAAGTGATTTTTCAAACATTGGTTTCTCATGGAATAAAATCCGGAAAAGAATTTGCAAAATCGTTTTCCAACCAAAATGAATCTTATAAAAGTAGTTTGGGTTTTTTTTTAACAGGAGAAACCTATATGGGTAAGCATGGAATTTCTTTAAAATTAGACGGTTTAGAATTTGGGCTTAACGACAAAGCAAGAGAAAGAGACGTTGTGATACATGGCGCAGAATATGTTTCTAAAAAACTAGCAAATACACAAGGTTATTTGGGTAGAAGTCAAGGTTGTCCTGCAGTGGAACCAGGTATCGCTCCAAAACTAATTCAATCTATAAAAAATAAATCGGTTTTATTTATTTATCACCCTTCAAGAATGTACGTTAATAAATCTAAATTAGTTTCTTAATTTATCGTACAACACTTTATCTAGATTATACATATCATCTCTGAATTGAAAACCCGAATCGCTTAACCAACTCGTCCAATATAATTGATGAATATATATAGGTTCTTTTACTTTTATATAATAAGGTTCTTTATTTTTTTTAATAATTAAATCAATTTCATTACCAGTTGTCCATCTTCCATTATCTTGATTTTTTAATATTTTTTTTGCCAAATCAACTGGGTTTTGTACCCGAACACAACCCGAACTTAATGCCCTATATGACAACTGGAAATAATCCCTATGATTGGTGTCATGTAAATACACAGAATGATGGTTTGGAAAGTTAAATTTCACAACACCTAGCGAATTATTGTACCCATGATTTTGAACATATCTGTAACTTGAAGCTTTTTTTGGATTCCAATTTGATGGAGAAACAATATTATTTTTTCCATTATAAATGAGAATTCTATTTCTAATAAAGTAACTTCTATTTGCTACAGCTTCAACTGATAAATCTTCTTTAATTATAGTTGGCGGAACCGTCCAAGTTGGATTAAAAACAAAATTAGATAACTTGGATTGTAAAATTGGCGTCATTCTTTTGGGTTTACCACAAACAATTTTGTGCGAGGCCGTTGTGGTATTTTTTTGGATAAAATCTAATTTGTAATCTGGTAAATTAATTAATAAATATTGCTCCCCAAAATCTCTAGAAAACCAGCGCCAACGTTCTAAATTAGCTAAAATTTGTGAACGTCGTGTTTCTACATTATAATTTAATGCTTTAATGGTCCCAAAACCAATAACGCCATCAGGGTTTAAACCATGTCTTGCTTGAAATTTCTTTACGGCTTCAAGCATTGAACTGTCATAATTAAAGGAATAATTTGTGTTTTTTTCGTCTAAATCTTTCCAATATACTAGTCGCTTTTTGATTTCTTTTACTTCTTTTTGAGTAACCTTATACTTTAACTTTATAGATTTATTAATGGAATCGAAATTACTTTCTGGCATTTTATCAATAAGGACTAACGCTGCTTTTAACGAGGTGTAAATAGGATGATTTGGCAATAAATTTTTTATAGAAGACGCTACTTTTTTTGAAGAAATTGCAACTTTTAAGTGGGTTGCCATAGTAAATGGTTTGTCAAATAAATCCCAATTTTTATACACTTCGTCAGGATTTAATTTTCCTCTGTAATAATTACTGCAAAGTTTATCATAGGTTTGGGTTAATAAAACATCATATGCTAATTTTTCTTCTAATGACAAAGAATCTAGCTTTACTTCTAATTGATATATTTTATTTATATTGTAATCTTGAGGATTTAATCCTTCATATTTTGACTTTTCTATTTGTACGATTAAATCTTCTCTATTTTCTGCATCTACCCATATTTCGTGGTTTCCAAATGCATTATAAATACTTTTTATACTATCTGATTTATCAGCCAACATCTCTTCAGGAACGGCATGAATAGTCATTTTTCTTATGGTATCAAAATAATCTTCACTTACTTTGAAATCATCATTTTTACTGAGCTTAAAAGACAGAATAAGAACAATTATTATAACACTAAATAGTAAAACTTTTTTCATTTCAAATCAAATTTATCAAATTTACCAAAAAATACTAGCATTCCACATCAAATGCAAAAATGTTTACAATTTAATAAACAAAATATTTATACATTAAAAAATGAGTACCAATCTCAGGTATTTCAAACGAAGGCCCTTTTTTACTACAACCTAATTTTTCATAAAAAGGTACCGCGGTTTGTCTTGCATTAAACCAAAGCAATTCAACTTGATTTGATTCAATAAAATTGAAAATTTCTTCAATTAACAACTTTCCAAAACCAGAACTTTGGTACGCTTCTACAATTGCCATTCCACGTAATTGATATTGATTTTTAGTATCAAAATTTTCATTGCTTATTTTAAAAACAGAAGCTACACCAATTATATTACTTTCAATATATAAACCAAAATGAGTTGTATCTACAGCGTCGTCACCTAAAAAAAAACAAGTTTCCATAGGTTTTCCTTGCCTTAAGACCGCACTTCTAACCGGAAAAGTGTCTAAATAATTAATTTTTTTAATTGTAATTTTGTTCATAACATGTTATATATTAATAAATTACATGATAGTTTTTTATATTATTTATTTTTTTATTAAAAAACTTGCAATTAATCAGTTTTTCATATTATATTTGCACTCACCAAAATAAAAATGCGAAAGTAGCTCAGTTGGTAGAGCGTCAGCCTTCCAAGCTGAATGTCGCGAGTTCGACCCTCGTCTTTCGCTCTAAAACATATTGAATTTTAAAATTCTACCATGCGAAAGTAGCTCAGTTGGTAGAGCGTCAGCCTTCCAAGCTGAATGTCGCGAGTTCGACCCTCGTCTTTCGCTCTAAAGCCTCAAATTTTTTGAGGCTTTTTTTATTTTAAATCACTTAAATCGGCTCCTGTTTCTATTTCAATTGGCGCTTTGTCTTGTTGAAACAATATAGCAGATAAAGCTCCTTTCAACGTTAGTTTATTTCCCAATACTTCCAACCAACTGCCTTCTCTTAATCCTAGAACAGGTTGCGAATTATAGTGATGAAATTCTTTAATTCTAGTTTCCCTAGTTTCACCCATGTGCCGCAAACCTTCTATTGGATCTAAATAATGAGGATTTAAATTAAAAGAAACCAATCCCAACGTTTTAAAACTCGGAGGATATACTATCGGCATGTCATTTGTAGTATTCATAGTTAAACCACAAATATTACTTCCTGCGCTGGTTCCTAAATAAGGCGTTCCGTTTTCAACCACTTTCTGAATGACATCCAATAAATTATATTTGTACAACATAGCTACCAAAACAAACGTATTTCCACCGCCAGTAAAAATTGCCTCGGCTTTTAGTATCGCATCGATTGGATTTTCAAATTCATGAATTCCTTTTACTTCAATATTCAATTGTTTAAAAAACGGTTTTACTTTTTCTGTATATGCCTCGTGCGTAATTCCATCAGGTCGGGCAAAAGGAATAAAGACTAGATTGGAAATAGTTGCAAAGTGTTCTTTCAAAACAGGCAATAAATAATCTAAATAGGTGCCACCGAATAAGGTGGAGGTGCTTGCTATAATAACTTTTTTCATATACTTTACAAATTTTACTCTATTCTTAACAAAATTTTATAAGGATTGTATTTTTGTTCTTTTATTTTTACAAAAAAATTAATTCTTTTACTTATCAAAAAATACATTCATATAATTTTACTCTTTGTCTCCCAGATAGTAGTTTCACAAAACGATTCTATAATTAAGGGAAAAATTATTGTGGAAACCAACGACAATGAAGGTATTACTATTGTAAATATTTCAAACAAAACTAATACAATTTCTGGAAAAGGAGGCTATTTTAAAATAAAAGCAAAAGTAAATGACACTATTATGTTTAGCGCCATTCATTTAGTTGGCAAAAAACACATCATTACAAAAAAGGATTTTGGTAAAGATTTACTTTTTATAAAACTAGAGATTTACACGCGTCATATACAAGAAATCATGGTTACGAATGCTGATGATATTACTGCTGAATCTTTAGGATTGGTTCCTAAAGGACAAAAAAAATACACGCCAGCTGAAAGACGTTTGAAAACCGCAGGTGATTTTAACGGACAATTTGGCTTAAATACCGCTTTTGGTATTGATCCATTAATAAACGCTATTTCAGGGAGAACCAAACAATTAAAGGCAGAATTAGAAGTTGAAAGAAAAGAATTTTTACAATATAAAATAAATACTAACTTTGATTCCGAATATATTATGAATCAATTACACATTCCAGAAGAATATGTACAAGGATTTGTTTTTTATATTGTAGAAGATGAAGAATTAAAAAACGCGGCTAAAGCAAAAAACAAAACGCTAATTTCTTTTCGAATGAGTGCGCTTGCAGTTGATTTTTTGAAATTGAAAAATTTACAACCCTATTATCCAAAACCAGTTGAACCAGAAAAAAGTACAGAAGAAAATTCTATTCCAAAAACAGAATCAGAACCAAAAAAAAATGAATAAAATAAAGTTAAGTTTACTGATAATATTGTTTTCGTTTCTGAGTGCTTTTACTTTGCATAAATTTTATGTTGGGGTTTTTCAAATAGATTATTTTAAAGAAAAAAAAGCGGTTCAAATTACTGCAAGATTATTTATTGACGATTTAGAAAAGGCGTTATATAAAAAACACAACAAACATTTTTATCTTACCACAAATGATGAAATATCAGATGCAAACACTTATATCACTATTTATTTATCCGAAAAATTAAAAATTAAAATCAATAATAAAATTCAAACACTACAGTTTTTATCTAAAGAACAAGAAGATAATATTGTAATTTGCTACTTGAAAATTCCTTTTAAAGATAATTTAAAAGAATTAGACATTTACAATAATGTTTTATCCGATATTTTTAATGAACAACAAAATTTAGTACATTTGAACATTAATGGAAACAAAAAAACAATTTTGTTTACTAATACAGAAACCAACCAAAAACTGAAATACAAATAATTATGAAAAAGCTAATTTTAATCGTTTTCTTATTTTTCGCGTCATTTATCGGCTTTGCACAAGAGGTAAAAAAAGAAGAAACTAAAAAAGAACCTCAAGGGCACACTGATATTAATAAATTTAGTCAAATGTATGCCGAAATGGCTACGCCTAATATGTTTCGAACGGCTTCTGGTGCACCAGGTCCAGCCTATTACCAACAACGTGCGGATTATAAAATTAATTTAGAATTAGACGACAAACTATCCAAAATGTATGGAAGTGAAACCGTTACCTATTATAATAATTCCCCTGAATCTTTAGACTATTTATGGGTGCAATTAGATCAAAATATAGCAAGAAGAGACTCACAAACGCCTTTAATTGATTCTCAAACAATGCCTCAAGCTACTTCAGTAGAAAACTTCACCAAAACATATATGGGTAAAGGTTTTGATGGCGGTTTTAACTTAGAATATGTGAAAGACGAAAAAGGTAATGCCATGAAATACATCATAAATAATACTATGATGCGTATTGATTTACCAAAAGCCTTAAAAAAAGGAGAAAAAGTAGTTTTCTCAATCAAATGGTGGTACAATATTAACGATTACATGAAAGATGGCGGAAATGGTCGTTCTGGATATGAAGTATTTCCTGATGGAAATAAAATTTATGTTATTGCTCAATTTTATCCAAGAATGTGCGTATATAATGATGTAGAAGGTTGGCAAAACATGCAATTTTGGGGAAGAAGTGAATTTGCTTTAACTTTTGGAAATTATGATGTTAAAATTACTGTTCCTGCCGATCATATTTTAGATGGTACTGGGGTTTTACAAAACAGAAGCGAAGTCTATTCTGCAGAACAAGAAAAAAGATGGCAATTAGCTGAAAATTCTTTTGATAAACCTGTAATTATTGTTAATCAAGCTGAAGCAACTGCTGCAGAGAAAAGCTTCGCAACTACTAAAAAAACTTGGCATTTAAAAGCAGAAAACGTGCGAGACTTTGCATTCTCTACATCACGTAAATTTATTTTAGATGCAATGGCAGTTCAAGTTGGAAATAGCAAACCAATGGCCATTTCTATGTACCCAAAAGAAGCCAATCCGCTTTGGGAAAACTTATCTACAATAGCTGTAGCTCACACTTTAAAAACCTATTCAAAATATACATTTGAATATCCTTATCCAAAAGCCATTTCCGTTTCCGCAGAAGATCAAGGAATGGAATACCCAATGATATGTTGGAATTTCGGTCGCCCAGATGAAAATGGAAAAATTAGCGATAGAGTAAAATATGGAATGTTAGGGGTTATTATTCACGAAGTAGGACATAATTTCTTTCCAATGATTGTAAATTCTGACGAAAGACAATGGACTTGGATGGATGAAGGTCTAAATACATTTTTAGAATATTTAACAGAACAAGAATTTGACAAAAATTTCCCAGCAGATAGAGGTCCTGCAAAATCTATTGTTCCTTATATGAAAGGAAACCAACAGTTTTTAGAACCTATTATGAGCCATGGAGATGTAGTATATAATTTTGGTGCAAATGCTTACGGAAAACCAGCAACCGGATTAAATATTTTACGTGAAACGATTATGGGACACGAATTATTTGACCACGCATTTAAAACCTATGCCAACCGTTGGAAATTTAAACACCCTACGCCAGAAGACTTTTTTAGAACCATGGAAGATGCATCTGCAGTGGATTTAGATTGGTTTTGGAAAGGTTGGTTCTACGCTACTGATGTGGTTGATTTAGGGATTAAAAACGTAAAACAATTTTATGTGACAGAAGATGCTTCTAAAGAAGCGGCTGCAGCCGTGAACAGAAGAGGAAGAAGAATGCCAAACAGCGGACCAATGATTTACTTAGTAAATAGTGAAAGTCCCGAATTGAAACCAGAATCAAAAACAGCACTTGAAACCGAAAAAGTGATGGCTTTAAATGAGTATTTAAACAAAAATTATAATGCGGAAGAGAAAGCAGCATTAAAAAATCCAAAATATTTTTACGAAGTAGAATTTGACAAACCTGGAAGTTTAATGATGCCAATTATTGCCGAATTACAATTTGAAGACGGTACCACTGAAACTCATAAATTTCCAGTTCAAATTTGGAGAAGAAATAATACTACTGCAAAACGTGTTTTTGCAACAGAAAAAAAAGTAGTAAAAATTCAATTGGACCCAAAATTAGAAACAGCTGATATTGACGTTACCAATAATACTTGGCCAATAGAAGCCGTTGTAGATAAATTTGAACAAATAGAAAAGAAATAATAAAAATAAAGCCGTCAATGACGGCTTTATTTTTTAGTATTAATTTCATAACTTTTATTACCTTTGTAATTCATAAAACACAAAACTATGTTCGGTATTGGCGGAGGCGAAATTTTTTTTATATTACTTGTAATTCTAATGCTTTTTGGATCAGATAAAATTCCGGAAATTGCAAGAACGTTGGGTAAAGGTATGGCGCAATTAAAAAACGCAACCAATGAAATTAAACATGAAATCCAAAAAGGTTCCGAAGAGAACGGACTTGATTTAAAAAGTTTAACTGGCGGTATTTCAGATGAAATTGCTAGTGCAAAAAAAAGCATGACAGAATATATCAATCCTGTGGAAATTTCAAATCCCATTACGGAAATAAAAGAAGATATTGAAAACGCTACTGGACCAATAAAACGTCAAATGTAATGCTGGATTACTTAATTCATTTAGATAAAAAATTATTTATTTATCTCAATAATTTAGGAGCAACACCTTTTGATACTATCTGGCTTTTAATTACCAAACAAATCAATTGGACTCCATTTTTTTTAATTTTACTCTTTATTTTATATAAAAAATTAGGAACAAAAAAATTGGGAATAGCCATCCTAATAGTTGCTACATTAATTGCGTTTACTAATGAAATTACAGATGTAATTAAATTTTCAGTACAACGCATTCGTCCATGCAATGATGATGCGTTAGTGGGCTTAATAAGAGTAGTAAAAGATAGCGATACCTTTAGTTATTTCTCTGGACACGCAGCAAATTCAACAGCGGCCATGATGTTTGTGTTTTTAATTTTAAGAAAACACTATAAATACAGTTACCTCTTATTTCTGTATCCATTAATTTTTGCTTATAGCAGAATTTATTTAGGTTTACACTTTCCTTTAGATATTATTTCAGGATTTGTTTTTGGTAGTTTAACGGGGTGGTTATTTTATTTATTATTTGAAAAAATTTCAAATAAATTAATTATGCCTACAACACACGAGTAACCGTCAAGCCATCACGGATAGGTAATAAAACGGTTTCTACACGAGAATCTTCATTAATAATTTTATTATAATCTAGTAAAATTTGCGTGCTTTTGTCGTTTGCTTTAACTTCTTCTAAAACCTTTCCGCTCCACAATACATTATCGGATAAAATGATGCCGCCTTTATTCATCAAAGGCACAATCAAATGAAAATAATTAATGTAATTTTCTTTATCTGCATCAATAAAAACCAAATCAAATTTTTTATTTAACGTTGGAATAATTTCAATGGCATCACCAATATGTTGCACGATTTGATTGGAATACTCAGATAAATTAAAATATTTTTTTTGAATTTCTTCTAACTCTTCATTTATATCAATGGTATCTAAGGTTCCGTTTTCTTGTAAACCTTCTGCCAAACATAAAGTAGCGTAGCCTGTATAGGTTCCAATTTCTAAAATAGATTTAGGATGAATTATTTTAGACAACATACTCAAAACCCTGCCTTGAAAATGGCCACTTAACATTCGTGGTTGCAAAATTTTCTGATGCGTTTCTTTATTCAATTGCACCAACAATTCTGGTTCTTGTTGCGAATGATTGGTAACGTAATTTTCTAAATCTTCTGATATAAAGTGCATAATTTTTTAACATTTCAAAGTACAAAAGTACAAATTCCAATCGTTTAAACACCGATTCAAGAAATTTCTAAAATTAATATAATCAGCGTATCATTAAATTGGTATTATGAAAATTGATTAATTGGCACATTAGTAGTACTTTTGCCGTATGCAAGCAGAAAAAAAAGACATACGTGCCTTATCTAAAGAGCAGTTAAGAGATTTCTTTGTCGCTAATGGCGATAAAGCGTTTCGTGGCAATCAAATTTATGAATGGTTGTGGAGTAAAAGTGCACATTCATTTGAAAGCATGACGAATGTTTCGAAAGAAACTCGCGCTATGTTAGAAGCCAATTTCGTTATTAACCACGTAAAAGTAGACACGATGCAACGCAGTGAAGACGGAACTGTAAAAAATGCGGTGCGTTTACACGATGATTTAATTGTTGAAAGTGTACTTATTCCAACTAAAACGAGAACAACTGCCTGTGTTTCGAGTCAAGTTGGATGTAGTCTAGACTGCAATTTTTGCGCTACTGCCCGATTAAAACGAATGAGAAACCTAACACCTGGTGAAATTTACGACCAAGTAGTAGCCATTGATAACGAGAGTAAATTGTATTACGACAGACCACTTTCAAATATTGTTTTCATGGGAATGGGTGAACCATTAATGAATTACCCCAACGTAATGAAAGCGATTGACATGATTACGTCAAACGAAGGTTTAGGGATGTCGCCAAAACGAATTACCGTTTCTACGTCTGGGGTTTCCAAAATGATTAAAAAAATGGCAGATGATGAAGTGAAATTTAATTTAGCAGTTTCATTACATTCGGCTATTGAAGCCACTCGAAATGAGATTATGCCGTTTACTAAAAGCTTCCCTTTAACTGAACTACGCGAAGCATTAGAATATTGGTATGTCAAAACCAAAAGCAAAATTACTTATGAATATGTTGTTTGGAAAGGAATTAATGACGACAAAATTTCTATTGATGCCTTAGTAAAATTTTGTAAATATGTGCCTTGTAAGGTCAATTTAATTGAATACAACGCTATCGATGATGGCGATTTTCATCAAGCTAGCGAACAAGCTACAAAAGACTATATTACCGCTTTAGAAAAAAACAATATTATTGTAAAAGTAAGGAAAAGTAGAGGAAAAGACATTGATGCCGCTTGCGGACAATTAGCTAACAAATCATAAAAAAGGAGAAGCAATACTTCTCCTTTTTTGTGAATATGTGCTGTATCAATTAATTACCAATAGTAATTGTATATGAATTTCCGTTGATTGTAAATACGGCAGTATTATCACAATCGCCATTTCCGTAATCTAAAGTAGCGGTTACTCCATTTTTAACAAAAGTAATAACTCCTAAAACTAACAAAGGCTTATTTACTGCTAAACAACTCATTCTAGCTCTTAAAGGTGTTGTAATTGTTGCTGTTTGTACCGTTCCGTTTGGATGTGTAGTAGTCCAGTTTCCTGTAATTTTATAAATATTATCTGCAAAAATTTGAGTGGTGTTAAATCCTTCAACTAATTCTCTTGTTCTGGTTCCTACACGTGTATAAACATCTCCGTTTGGCATTGTAATAGTCATATCCAACAACATAACTACGATAGGATGTGGAGCAGATGTTGCAGTTGCAGCTGTTAAAGAACGAGTAAATGTTTTTGTTCCAACAAATTTAATATTGTTGTGATAAAAATTATCAAATGTATAAGTTACTGTATGAGAAACCGCTGTTGGTTGATGAACGAAACTAATAATAATTTTCCCTTTAACAATATTTCCATTGTTTAATTGACATCCTGTTGTTCCAAAATCAATGGTTTTTGTTACTTGAGTTCCTGGAGCAATAACAGTTCCAAAAGCTGGCACTCTTGTAATTGTAGCACAATTTGAAAATACCGAATTGTCATTATTTACACCTCTATATGAAATAGTACTTCCATCAACATTATCAAATAATTGATCTGTAATATTTGATATGTCGTCACTTGCCATATCAATTTTCGCGTTTACTAAAGCGTCTTCCGAAGTTAACGTATCCGGAGTTACTTCATTCTCTTTTTCACAAGCTGTGAAAGCAACCAATACTAATATTGGAAATAAAAATTTTGCTATTTTTTTCATCTTTAAAAATTTAATGTTCAGTAAATTAGATTCAAAAATACCGAAAAGGTTTAATATAAAAAAATATTTTTCTAATCCTTTAATGTGTAGTATCTTTGAGGTAATGAAAATAACCGAGCAAATAAAAGAACCCATAGCCTACGAAATGGAACTTTTCGAGAAAAAGTTTCAATTAGCTATGTCTTCAAAAGTCGCCTTATTAAATCGTATTACACATTATATTGTCAACCGAAAAGGAAAACAAATGCGACCAATGTTTGTGTTCTTAACCGCAAAAATGATTTCTGGAGGCACTGTAAATGACAGAACATATAGAGGCGCTTCGGTTATTGAACTTATTCATACCGCAACTTTAGTGCATGACGACGTAGTAGACGACAGTAATAAACGTCGTGGTTTTTTTTCAATAAATGCCCTTTGGAAAAATAAAATTGCAGTTTTAGTTGGTGATTTTTTACTTTCTAAAGGATTGTTGCTTTCAATTGATAATAATGATTTTGATTTATTGAAAATAATTTCTGTAGCGGTAAGAGAAATGAGTGAAGGTGAATTGCTACAAATAGAAAAAGCCAGAAAATTAGATATTACAGAAGACATTTATTACGAAATCATTCGTCAGAAAACAGCTACACTAATAGCTGCTTGTTGTTCACTAGGAGCTTGTGCAGTGGCGCCTGAAAAAGCAAAAACTATTGAAAAAATGCGCAAATTTGGTGAATTAATTGGAATGGCGTTTCAAATTAAAGATGATTTATTTGATTATACTGAAGATACTATCGGAAAACCAACAGGCATTGACATCAAAGAACAAAAAATGACTTTACCATTAATTTATACCTTAAACAATTGCATTTCAAAAGAGAAAAGTTGGATTATCAATTCGATTAAAAATCACAATAAAGATAAAAAACGAGTAAAAGAAGTAATTGCCTTTGTAAAAAATCAGGGAGGATTATCTTATGCCGAACAAAAAATGGTGCAATTTCAACAAGAAGCACTTCTACTTATTCAAGATTTTCCTGAATCAATATATAAAGATTCCCTTATTTTGATGGTAAATTACGTTATTGAAAGAAAGATTTAGACACTAGCAAAAAAAATGTCAAAATTCAATTTCAATAAAAAAACAATACCTATACAACCTTTTTTAAATCATTCTCGTCTTTACAAACGGTCAATTAAATTTGAGTTATAAAAATGCTTTTTTCAAAACCTACAAGGAAATTTCTTGTAGGTTTTTTTCTTTTAATTTAATAATGTGTATTTTTACGAACTTTGAATTTTCAAATTACCTCATTTTCAAATTATCGCAATACATTTTGATATCTAAAGAAACCATAGAAAAAGTATTTGACCAAGCTCGAGTAGAGGAAGTCATTGGCGATTTCGTACAACTCAAACGTTCCGGAAGTAACATGAAAGGACTTTCTCCGTTTGTAAACGAAAAATCGCCATCCTTTATGGTGTCGCCAGTGAAACAAATTTGGAAAGATTTTAGTTCTGGAAAAGGCGGAAATTCGGTTACTTTCTTAATGGAACACGAACATTTTACGTATCCAGAAGCCATTAAATATTTGGCAAACAAATATGGAATTGAAGTCGAAGAAACTATTGTTTCTAATGAAGATATCGAACAAGCAAACGAAAAAGAAAGCATGTATTTGGTCTCAGAATTTGCCAGAGATTATTTTCATAAAACTATGCTCCATACCGATGAAGGACAAGCAATTGGTTTGTCTTATTTCAAGGAAAGAGGGTTTACAAAAGAGACTATCGAAAAGTTTCAATTAGGTTATTCTCCTGATATTTGGGATGCGTTTACCAAAGAAGCCTTAGGGAAAGCCTATAAATTAGAGTATTTAGAAAAAACCGGACTAACCATCGTAAAACTAGAAGACGGAAAAACATTTGACCGCTTTAAAGGCCGTGTCATGTTTCCTATCCAAAGTATGAGTGGCCGCGTTTTAGGCTTTGGTGGTAGAATTTTAACTAACGATAAAAAAGCGGCGAAATATTTAAATTCGCCAGAAAGCGAAATCTATCATAAAAGTAAAGTTTTATACGGCATTTTTCAAGCCAAACAAGCGATTGCCAAACAAGACAATTGTTATTTAGTAGAAGGTTATACCGATGTAATTCAGTTTAATCAAAGCGGTATTGAAAATGTTGTTGCTTCATCTGGAACGGCATTAACAGCAGACCAAATTCGTTTGGTAAACCGATTAACCAATAATATTACCGTACTTTTTGATGGTGATGCTGCAGGTTTACGCGCTTCTATCCGTGGAATTGATTTAATTCTGGAAGCAGGAATGAACGTAAAAGTTTGTAGTTTTCCGGATGGTGAAGACCCCGATAGTTTTGCCAAAAACAATTCGTTTGACGTTTTAAAAAAATATTTAGACGAAAATTCAAAAGATTTTATTCAGTTTAAAGCTGATTTATTAATTAAAGAAGCCAATAACGACCCTATAAAAAAAGCAGAACTAATTAGAGATATGGTAAATAGTATTTCTAAAATTTCTGACACAATTAAACGCGAAGTGTACATTAAAGAATGTTCGCGCATTATGGATATTTCAGAAGACGTATTGTATAACACGTTAGCTCAAATGCTTAAGAAAGATATTTCTGAAGCCAATAAAAAATATACCGAAGAAAAAAAAGCATTTGAAGTTCATAAAAACAATGTGCAATTACAACCTGAAAAAATTGATATTTTATACGAATTGGAACAAAAAATTATAGAAATATTATTAATTAACGGTTCTAAAACAGATGATTTTACTGAAACATTTTTATCAAAAGACGATGCAGGAAACATTGTAGAAGTAAAAGAAACCAACTCGTATAAAGTATACGAAAAAATATATTTGGCACTTCAAGAAGACGAAATTGAGTTGTCAAACCCAATTTTTAAAACCATTTACTCCGATATAATCAATTACTACAATCAAAATATCGAATTTGAAATTGATAAATATATTTCGCAAACTTCACCAGAAATAGCCAATAAAATCACCTCAATTTTAATGCTTGAAGAACGAGATGTTTTACACAAATGGGAAAGTAGAAAAATCGTAGTGGAAGATAAAAACATTAATTTAGCACAAAGTGTAAATGAAACTATTTTATCTTACAGATGGTATTTATTAAATAGCATTATTGAAGAAAATAAAAACAAAATTACTACAGATATTTCTATCGATAATTCAGAAATCCTAACAACTATTAAAGATTACATATCGTTAACTTCCGTAATTGCAAAAAATTTAGGTCGGGTTTTAGCTCGATTTTAAACTAAACTTTTAGTTTTTCAAAGATTTTGGAATTTCACAAACAGGAATGGGTTGCATTTTATGTTGGTTCACTTTATTTAATCGTTGGTATATTTTAAATACTTCCGCATCTCTACCAACAAAATTTTCAATAGTTTTTCCATTTTCAATGGCTTCCATCGCCCACTCTAACTCGTCATAAGAAGCGCCCAATTGGTCTTCGTCACTCCTATCATCACCAAATAAACCATCTGTAGGCTTAGCAATTAAAATACTTTCAGGTACACCCACAAATTTAGCCAATTGTCTTACTTCGCTTTTCATTAAATCGGCAATCGGACTTATATCTACCCCACCATCACCATATTTTGTGTAAAATCCTACGCCAAAATCTTCTACTTTGTTTCCTGTTCCAGCCACTAAAAACCCGTGAATTCCTGCTAAGTAATACAAAGTGGTCATTCGTAAACGCGCTCTGGTATTGGCTAATGTTAAAGCTAAAGCTGCCTCATTTTCACTAGTTGGTACGCTGTTTTTAAACGTTTCAAAACTTGGTGTCAAGTCTACTCTTTCGTTAAACACGTTTGGGAAACGCGATTTTAATTGATGAATATGTTCATTCGCTCTATTTACGTGACTTTCTGCTTGATGAATTGGCATTTCTACACATAATACCGGAAAACCCGTTTGTGCGCATAATGTTGAGGTTAAGGCGCTGTCAATTCCGCCAGAAATCCCAATAACAAAACCTTTTACACCAGAATTTTGTGCATAAGTTTTCAGCCAATTGACAATATAAGTATGAATTTCTTCTAAATGTAGCGTTGTTTTATTTGACATAATTTTAATAAATAATTTAGGTATATAATTATATATTTGCAGTTCAGTAATTTTTGATAAAAATAGTAAATTTCATACGATGAAAAAATTAATCTTCTTGCTAATTTCAGTTTTTTGTTTCCTGCAATGTAAAAAAAAGGATGCCGTTGAAATTGTAGATATCAAAAAATCAGTAGATTTAAATATAGAACGTTTCGATAAATTATATGCGGCGGCTACTCCAAAAACTTTACCAGAATTAAAAAATCAATATCCATTTTTATTTCCAACGCAATTTCCAGATTCAATTTGGTATGCCAAATTAAACGATCCTATTTTTAAAGAATTAAATGTAGAAGTTTCGAAACAATTTCCAGATAATTCAAAAATTGAAGATGATCTAGAAATGTTGGTTTCGAGAATTAAACATTATTTTCCTGAAGAAAAAACACCACGAGTAATTACTTTAGTGAATGAAGTTTTGATTGATAAAAAAGCGTTTTACACGAATGATTTAATTTTAATTTCACTAGATACGTATTTAGGAAAAAATCATAAATTTTATGAACCGTTTGCCGAATATCAAAAAGCCAACTTAGAACCGCATCAAATAGCACCGGATTTAGTAACTAATTTTGCCTACAGAAAAATAGTGCCATCACAAGACAAAACATTAATTAGTGAAATGATTTATTATGGAAAATTGCAATATTTAAAAGACATTTTACTTACTGAAACGCCTAATCATCAAAAAATTGGATATACAGAAATACAAGAAAAATTCTGTGTGGAAAATGAATTTCAAATGTGGAGTTATTTAGTTGACGAAAAACTGTTGTACGATAATAATATAAAAAATTACCAACGTTTTATAGAAGACGGACCATTTACTAAATTCTATTTAGAAATTGATAGAGAATCGCCTGGAAGAATTGGTCAGTGGTTAGGTTGGCAAATTGTAAAAAGTTATATGGAAAACAATGATGTAACTTTAGACCAATTATTAAAAACAGAACCAACCGTTATTTTTAACAAATCGAAATACAAACCAAAAAAACAGTAAGTAGTTATTTTACTGTTTTACCCTATACCCTTTACCCAAAACCTTTTACCTAATAAAAATGAGCAAAACATCTGAAATTAAAGTAAATATAGCATTAGACGAAAATAATGTACCCGAAAAGTTAACTTGGACTGCACAAGACGGTGGTGTAAATAACGAAGAAGCCAAAACGGTTTTATTATCCATTTGGGATGCGAAGGCAAAAGAAACCCTTCGTATTGATTTATGGACAAAAGATATGCCAGTGGATGAAATG
>Ga0164295_10000184_pt1 | contig 53179 bp, 43 predicted proteins | sample GEODES006metaG_FD_111798 | JGI IMG/M metagenome (GOLD analysis project Ga0164295, IMG submission 111798) | Oligotrophic lake water microbial communities from Sparkling Lake, Wisconsin, USA - GEODES006 metaG | ecosystem: Environmental > Aquatic > Freshwater > Lake | place: USA: Sparkling Lake...
GGTGCTTGTGCACGATGTAAAGTTGCCCGTACATCATGTTCGGGTGCTTGTGCACGATGTAAAGTTGCCCGTACATCATGTTCGGGTGCTTGTGCGCGATGTAAAATTGCCCGTGCACGATGTTCGGGTGCTTGTGCGCGATGTAAAATTGCCCGTGCACGATGTACGGGCACCCGTGCACAACGGGACGGAACCCCGGTGCACGAGACATGGAGAGGCACTTCCGCCGCCACGCATGGCTTGATAATCAACGAGTCGCACCTGAAACAGGTTGAGAATCATCTCGCAGAACCTCCGCTGCCAGTGCCCGCCACCAGGTCAGTTAACTCGGCTCGGCCGATGGAGAAGGCAAAATCGCCTCGGCTTGATCCACCGTCGCCCAAAACCTCGCGTTGGACTCCGTCGCCATTTTGTGGCGGGTTTGAATACGCTCCTGCACGTCTGCTGGAAAATGCGATATCGATAATTCGAACGCTGTTTTCTGCGTTACGGCGGGCACAGCTTCGGCTGATGTCGGCTCCGGCTTTGCTGAAGAGTTGCTTGATCGTGCCATGGAAAAGAGAATGCGTTGCCGGCCGCACTTCGGCAATTCCTTTGCCAGTTTGCGCCGCAACGTTTCCCGACCGCTTCAATTGGTGCCGTAAATTGAATTGCGCTGTTCTCGTCAATTTGTCGGGAAGATGGAGTTTGCACCGAGGTATCATCTGTCCCTCATTGGGAGGCATTTGGTTGTGTTCTTGGAAGTACCCGCATTCCTCCCTTGAATCGGGATTTCCCCAGAGACACCATGATCTACTCAATTCGAGTGAGAGATAGAATCGAAGGGGGCGACTTATAGATCGCATCGGCAAGCATGTTTGGGTGCGGTTTCAATCCGCGCCCCCCGTGAAGGGGGCGACTCCATTTCAAAATCCGATTGGTCAGATCTTACAATTACTTCACCAGCGCCATCAGCTTTTCATAGCTGCTGACCACGTCGTATATGACTTCGTTGGAGGTGATCTTGGCGAAGAACTTCTTGGCACAATCGATTCGTGCTTTCTCGATCTCGCGGAGTTCGAGTGAGGACATGCTGCCTTTGGTCTCGGCGATGAAGTAGATGTGGCGAACTTTACCGGCGTCGAAGGCGATGGCCCAGTCTGGGTTATAGTCGCCCACCGGTGTGGGGATGGCGAAGCCGCGTGGCAGCTTGGCGTAAACCTTGACCTCGGTGCTGGCGTCCAGCTCCTCGGCGAACTCGCGCTCCACCTTGGAGTCGGTGAAGACGTAGTCGTAGATGTGGTTCTTCGCTTTGAACGCTGTGGAGAAGTCCTTCGGCGTTTTTTCGACAGCTTTGATTTCCGAGTCGTAGTTCCCGTCGATGGGATCATAGGCGAGGTGCTCGATGATCATGGTGGCCTTCTGCTCCTTGATCAGGGTGGAGGCCCGGGAGATGAAGGCTTCGGGGTTGGCCTTGAACTGGTTGAAAACCGGCAGCTCCAGTCTGGCGAGAATGCCGGCGACAGTTTTGCGGGTGAGCTGCGTGGACTCCGCGATTGAACCTAGCAGGTCGTAGCTGACGGACGCCTGGATGCTGCCCCGGACGCTTTCCGTGGTCTGCTCGTCCATCACGAACGCGCGCCTTGTGGCGAGGTCCTGATCGGTGAGCGAACTGTCCATCTCGCCTTTCTTGATAACGAACTTGAGCTTCTCCACCCGGAGTTCCTTGTTCAGCGCCTTGACCGCGTTGGTGATCAGCTCGTCTGAGTCGAAGGCCACGGTGTAGGCGGCCTTGCGGTTGATCTTCTGCCAGAGGGCCTGGAACTCCTTCTTGTGGAAGTTGTCGTTGAGGACGTTCTGTTTGGTGCCTCGGTTGTTCTCGTAGTTGGGGAGTGCTCCCTCCGAATAGACGGAGTCCACCAGTTGCAAAATCTGCTCGGCGTAAGGTTTGAGATCCTCGGGCAGCTCGGCGAGCTTTCCATCTTTCTTGGCCTGGTGGTAGGCGTCGGTGATGTGGTTGGCACGGTCTTTGTAGCGATTCTCGACAAGGTAGTCGTAAATCCCCCTCGCCATCATCGGTGTAACCGGCAGGCCAGCGCCGTCTGTGCCGGCTCCGGCGAGCACCTTGCCAGTGAAGTAGGCCTCGTTCGCCTCGCGTGGGCGCTCGGAGAGGCTGTCATGAATGTCGGATTGCAGGCCTTTGACGAATTCCTCGTAGGATTCGTTCGCCACGACCGTGAGCACGTTGATGTCGTGGGCGGTGGCCGGGTGGTCCATGCGCTCGCCGTGTTGGTTGACGCAGAGGCGCATCCCGCGACCGACTTCCTGGCGACGGGAAATCGTGCTGTCGCTGTGCTTGAGCGTGCAGATCACGAAGACGTTAGGATTGTCCCAGCCCTCGCGCAGGGCGGAGTGAGAGAAGATGAAGCGCACTTGTTTCCGGAGGCGCGTGTCCGCGTCGTCCTTCGGATCGGGGAATGACAGCAGGGTTTCCTTGTCGCGGAGGATCAGGTCATAGGCGTCCACATCGGTGGAGTTGCCGGCGTCCTCGCCGCGGGCTGCCACCGAGGGATCGACGAGCCGCCTGCTCTTCTTGTCGATGGAGAAGTAGCCGTTGTGGGTATTGGACGGCGTGATGTCTTTCAGGAACCGCTGATAGGGCGTGTCTTCCAGCTCCAGTTCCTCGTTGAGCTGGAGGGTGTATTCCTCCTCGAAGATCCGGGCGTATTCGCCGGCCTGCTCGCCGTCGTCGTCATACTTTCGGTATTTGGCGACGGCATCGATGAAGAATAGGCTCAACACCTTGATGCCTTCGGAAAACAGGCGGCGCTCGTTGTCGAAATGGGCGCGGATGGTCTCGCGGATCTGGATGCGGCGCAGGGTGATTTCATTCACGTCGCCGGAGACGCTCCCGGCGCTGAGGACCACTCCGTTGGTGAAGCTGATGGTGTTGTGGATCGCATCGACCTCCGAGATGACGTAGCCGTCATAGCCGCCGAGGCCATTCGAGAGCGTCTTGAGGTTGTCGCCGACGCCCACCTTGCGGAGGATAGTGCGGATGGTGCCGGACTTGTCCTTGATCTCGAACTCCAGCCGGGCGAGCGGTGCCTGCCGGGAAACCACGATGGATTCCAGATAGAGGTAGCGGGTGGTGCCGCTGAGGCCTTTTTGCGCAATCCCATGGACGCGGATTTTTTTGACCAGCTTCTGGTTGTAGGCGTCGAGGGCGTCGAGGCGGTGGACCTTGTTGTGCTCGGTCTTGTGGGTCGCGGAATAGCGGAGGACGAAGAGCGGGTTGAACTCCTTGAACGAGTCCGTGGTCTTCTTGCCCTCCATCTTCTGCGGCTCGTCGAGAATCAGGATCGGGTGGTTGGCCTTGATCACATCAATCGGGCGGCGGGACTGGAAATCATCGAGCTCCTCGTAGATGCGCCGCGCGTCCTTGCCGGTGGCGTTGAAGGCCTGGACGTTGATGATCATCACGTTGATGCCGCCGTCCGAGGAGAAGCTCTCCAGCTTGTGGGGCTGCGTGGAGTCGTAGGTGAAGAAGCGCGGGCGCTTGCCGTAGTCCTGGAGGAAATGCTCGGCGGTGATTTCCAGCGACTTCTGCGCGCCCTCCCGGATGGCGATGCTGGGGACCACGATGATGAACTTGCTCCAGCCATAGCGTCGGTTCAGTTCCAGCATGGTGCGGATGTAAACGTAGGTCTTGCCGGTGCCGGTCTCCATCTCCACGTCGAGGTTCACGTCGCAGTTCTTCGTGGCGACGAGTGCCTTGGATTGCGGCAGGTTGCGACGGCGCTGCACCTTCTGGATGTTTTCAAGGAGCTGCGCCTTGTCCAAGGCGATGGGCGCGTTGCGGAACGCTTCCGTGCCGTAGTCCATCTCCCCTTGCTTTGCGGAGGCGGCGAGCTTGCCGGGGTCGAGGCGGTAGGTCACGCCTTCCACCTTCGGCTGGCCGGCGAAGCAATCGACCACGTCTTCGACCGCGTCCGACTGGTATTCCTTGTGCTTGAACTGGAGCTTCATGGGGCGGTTTTAGGATTGACCGTGCGGTATGCTTGCTTCGGGTGGCGCTCCATATCGGGGTGTGTGTATTCCAGTTCTCCGTTCTCGCGCATGGGAGTGAGGTGATCACGTTTCAGGCGGTCCACTCCCTTGCGTCCTAAAGCCGCACAGATTTCGGCAGCGCTCATTGGGCGGCAGGAGCAGAGAGCGGCGATTGTCTCCCGGAGAGCTTCCTCACCCGGGCGTGTGCCCAGACTGGCGATTGCGTCTCTCAGTGTTGGAGGAAGTTGAAGAGAGTCCTGAGACGTATGGCTGCTCGGCAAAGACGTATGCCCGCTCGGCAAAGACGTATGCTCAGCCAACAAAGACGCATGCTTGGCGGCGGGGAAGGCCGCGCCCGGCACATAGTAGGTGGCGGAACCCTTGCCCTTGGCTGCGAGGAGTTCGGTATCCCGCAGTCGCCGGAGTTCCTGACTGACGGCCAATACTTCGCCGCCCGTTAGTTGGCGCAGCGTTTGATTGTCCACGGCTCCCTGTTCGCGGACGAAAATGAGCGCGATTTTCTGGCCATCGCTAAGCGCCTCGGGCACTTGCTTGAGCCAGACGAGGTCATCCTCGGAGAGGAAATGGTGCAGCAGGAGGCGGTTGACGAAGAAATTCTCGGCCCGGTTTGACTCGAAGGTGGGGAGGCTGAATCCACTCTCCCGCATAAGGCGGCGCATCGTGCGGATGCCGCTGCCCTTGGTCTCCGCTGTGTTGGTTTCATGGAAGATCGCCGCTAAAGTTGGATTGCGCAGTTCTGAACCTGGCTGACCAAGAGAGTCCTCGTTCTTGAGTGAAAAACCGGCGTTCCTGATTTCGATTCGATTGCTGTAGCGAATGACCTGGGTGGGCTGGTGCTCCCGGTAAGAGCGGTGCATGAGTGCGTTGACGATGGCCTCCCGCAGCACGCGGGCGGGGAGGGTTGGCGTCTCCGCCTGGACGCGCCCTTCTTTCAGCTCGAAGCCTTTGGGCAGATCGTCCATCACGGCGGCCAATACGCGGTCGACAAGCGCAAGCAAGGGGCCACGCATGTCCACGGTGGTTTCAAAGCGCCGCTCGGGATCGCCGACCCATTCCTTGCCGGCCACTCGGATGTAGTCCACCCGCACCATCGGCAGCTCGCGGCGGTGAGCCATGCGCTTGCCGAAAACCAACAGCCCGGTGAGCGTGGGTTTCCATACCTCGCCATCCCTGCGCACGGCATTGAGGGCTTGGAGCAGTTCGAGATCGTTGAATCCCAGCTCTTCGGCCTCCGGATTCACCTTCCGGCGCAAATTCCGATAGTGCTCGATGGCATCTGGATCGAAATCTTCGAGGCTGGCATGGGCAAGGATGGAGAGATCGTAGCTTTCACCCTGGCGGTTGCCGTAGAAAATGACCATGTCGTCATCCGTGCAGCTCTGGTCCGTGGAACCGATGCGCCGCCACGCGCCTCTCGGCAGCCCGTGTTTCTTGAGATAGATCGGCTTGTCGCTGGGGGCGCGCTCATCCACCTCCACGATGATCACCACCTTGCCCTCATATTCTTCAGCGATGACTCTGGGGCGGATGTGGGTGTTGAAAATTCCCGCGCAACCCGTAGCGATGTCCTGCTGGATTTCATCCGGGTTTCCCACTCCGTGAACCTCGTAACCGCCGAATAAATCTTCCTCGCTGCGCGAGACGCCCAGCACGATCCGTCCGCCGCCCTGGCCCGGTTCGTTGGCGAAGGCACAGACGGTTTCAAAAAACGAACTGCCTATCGAGTCCCCATGGCAAGCCTTCGCTTCCAGAGTCGGATGCTCGTCCAGTTCGTTGAGTTCTTTAAGGAGATCGATGATCACAGCGTTTTCAATTCGGTGTGCGGGCTGAGGGCTTTGAAGATTTGCTCGAAGTTGATCTTCACGGCGTCGTTGGCGTAGCCGGAGTCTCGGAAGACGGCGCGGAGGGGCTGGCGCTTGGCGAGTTCCTTGACGAAGGCCTCGTCCAGGCCGGTGTCGAAGCAGGCGGCGAGCGCGTTCTCGGCGACGAAGAAGACGCGGTGCTTGAGGATCTTCTCCTCGGTGATCGGCAGGGCGAAGTCCACGCCCCAATCCAGCAAGACCTGGAACAGCAGATCCTCGGGGCTGCGACCGGGTTTGAGATTGTCCACATGCAGCGAGAGCGTGTCCTGGGTGAGTTCGTCCGGTTGGTAATAGACGTCCGCCATGTTCGAGCTGTCGATCTTGAGCACGCGGAAGCCGATGTCGAGGGAGTCGAGCCGGGACTTGAGCGAGGTGTGCTCCTCTGAGCCCTTCAACTCATTGGTCAACTTGTCCTCTAGCTCCTTGCGGATTTTCGTGCCGGCGCGGCGGATGCGCTCTTTGCCGATCTCTGCGATGGTCTTGTAGTCAACATTGGAATCCTCGCTCTTCTCGTCGCAAGGCTCGGGAAGTTGCACCATGATATGCCGCCGCGTGCCGCCATCCTCGGCGTTGAGCTTCATTACTGCATGCGCAGTGGTTGAGGAACCAGAGAAGAAGTCGAGAACGATAAAATCTCGATCCTTAGAACCTATTTGAAGGAGGCGACTCAGAAGTCGTATTGGTTTTGGGGTGTCAAACCCAAAACCCTTCCCGAATACGCTGTGTATTTCCTTCTTGGATTCATCTGTGTGACCGCCTTCTTCATGGGGTAGCCAAGTCCAAGGCACGAGCCCATCAACCTCGGATAGATAGCGTATGACTTGTGGTTGGGTATCTCCGTTTGCGCCAAAAAATATCCTCCCGCTTTCTTTGAGACGTAGAAATTGTGATTCGATTGTGCCCCAGCATCTTCCCTCTGGAGGAGTAAATGTTTTTCCAGAAGGTGACGTAATTTCATACATTTGATTAGGCCTGTATCCTTGAGCCGTCATAGGGATACCTCTCCATCTTCCCTTGGGGTCGTTATTTGGATTTCGATATATTTTCGCCTGCGCATCAGTCAGTGGTATTCTACCGGATTGTTTTTCGAAAAGCTCCCGTTGGCGAGCGTACGCCACGATGTATTCATGGGCGTCTCCGATTGATCCGCGATTCTCCCGGGAATAACGTTTTTGCCAAACTATCGATGCTATAAATTGCGCCTCTCCGAATACCTCATCGCAGATCTTGCGCAGGTTTTGAACTTCGTTGTCATCAATCGAAACGAAAATCACTCCATCCTCGCTCAACAAATTCTTCGCCAGCTTGAGTCGGGGATACATCATGCTCAGCCACTCCGAGTGGAAGCGCCCGTTGCTGGATGAATTCTGCTTCCACTTTTCCTCCTGGAACATGGCGTTGCCTTCCGCATCGCGGGTGCCGGAAAGGAGGTCGTGTTCCTCTCCACTGATGGAGAAGTTGTCGTCGTAGATAAAGTCGTTGCCGGTGTTGTAGGGCGGGTCGATGTAGATCATCTTGACCTTCCCGAGGTAGGTTTCCTGAAGGAGCTTGAGGGCGTCGAGGTTGTCGCCCTCGAGGTAGAGGTTTTGGGTGGTCTCGAAGTCCACGGACTCGGCCTTGCACGGGCGCAGGGTCTTGCGGATGGGGGCGTTGGCCAGAGCGAGCGCCTCGCGTTTGCCGGGCCAGTCGAGCCGGTAGCGTTCCTGTGGCCCTTCGACGAGGTCGTGGGCGAGCTCCTGGCGCAGCAGGTCGAAGTCGATGGCGCGCTTGATCTTTCCAGTCTGCGGATTGCGGGATTCGCTGACGCAGTTGGGGAAGAGTTCGGCAAGGCGCGCGGCGTTGGCGGCGACGAAGTCTGGGGTTTCGAGGTCGAGTTTGGTCATGGGTAGAGTGATGGGTTATGAAATGGGGAAAGAGGGGATCACTCGGCGCATGAATTCGTCGAAGAGCGGGACGGTGAAGGCAAGGTCGCCGTGGGTGGGGCTGTAAATCATGCCTTTTTTAATCAAGCTGGCGCGGCGTGGGCTGAGGCTACCGACCTTGACGCCGAGGAGGTCCGCCACATCGCCGACGCGGCATGGACCCGCACCGAGTTGTGCCATCGCGCGGAGCAGGTTTTTTTCGCTGGGGGTGAGGCGGTCGTAGCGGACGCGGAAGAAATTCTCATCCAAGCGCCGGATGGTGTCACTGGTGGCATTGTTGATCACTGATTCTAAAATGGGGCTGGCATCGGCGCGATTCCAAGCCTGGTAGCCCCATTCCTGAAGGAAATAGGGATAGCCTTGGGCAAGGCGAAGGATTTCCCCGATAGCCGCAGGATCGATCTTCTCGCCCTCCCGCTCGATGGGTTCAGTGATCGCCTTGGCTGCATCGTTCGGAGGGAGAGGGCCGACGATGGGGAACTGAAACAGCCGCTCGGCGTAGGATTTGGACTCGCCAGCGAGACGAGGGAGGATGGGCAGGCCGGCCCCGATGAGTACCAGGGGAAGGCGCCGTTGCTGCATGCGGTGCATGGCCATGATCAAGGCGCTAAGTTCACGCTCGCCGAAATACTGGATCTCATCGATCAGGATGGCCACGGCAGTTTTGCGGTCCTGTGCGGCCTCCGCCACAACCATCAGCAGATCCGGAAGGTCAATTTCGATGTCTCCACTGTCTGCGGAGCCTTTTTCAGACTCGATGTCGATCCCGACCGGAATATCATCAAAGGTTACCTTGATGCTGCCGACAAAGCCCTTCAAAACCGCTAAACCCCGACGCACTTTCTCTTTGGCGCCTTCCATTCGATCAAGGCGGAAAAGTAGGCTTCGGAGTTGCGGCGCGAGGACCGCTGCGAGAGATTTGTCCTCGTGAGCCTCAATGAAAAGCGTTTGGTAGCCCTCCTTTTCTGCAAGGCGGGTGATTTCATTGAGGAGTACGGTTTTCCCCACGCCCCTTAGCCCAGTGAGGAGCATGCTTTTTTCGGAGCGTCCCGACTGAATCCGAGCGAGAAGGATGCGGGCTTGGTCGAGAAGTTGCGCGCGGCCCACGAGTTCTGGAGGCGGTGAGCCCGCGCCGGGAGAGAAGGGATTGCGGATGGGGTCCATGGCTGGAGTCGATTATTTCTATTTATACACGATTTCAAGTATAAACGCATAGAGCTTGGTAGAAATTGGCGTTGCGGCTTTTAAACGGCTTGAATCCTGACGATTTCCGCCAAGAGGGGTTTGAGTTGCTGGTTCAGCTCGACCTTGCGGTTGAACTGTTTCTCGCGGTGGAGGCGGGCGGTGAGTTGGTCGATCTGGCGGCGCAGGCGGAGATAGGCTTCGCAGCGGGCGACGTGAGCGGAGAGCGATTCTCCCGGGCGCGGTGGCAGCGGCAGCAGGGGCGCGAAGAGGGCAGCGTAGAGGTTGCCCAAGTCGAGGGCGGTCGGCAGCGGTAGCTCGTCGTGTTTCGGTTTCGAGAAGGCGCTGGTGAAGCGGGCACCGACAACCCACTGGCTGGAGTCGGCTTCGCTGGGGCGCTTGAAGGCGGCGCTGATGGCGATGCCTTTTTCCGAACGGATGCGGTGGAACACTGGGTAGGGAACGGCGCGGTCGATGGCGTGGAGAACTTCGTCGTCTAGGACGCCGGTCTTGAGATGAAGATCGAAAATCTGGATTTCTGGCACGCCAGGCCGTGCGGGCAGGTGGAGGGTCTCCGGAGAGAGTTTGTGCGCCCAGACGATTTCGGAGAGCTGCGAGACAAAGAGTTCCTTCACCCGCCGCGAAGGAACGGCGTGCAGGTAGATCCGGCTCTTGGGAACGGGTTTCCCGAATGCGGTCTGTGGCGGGTAGGCGAACATGGCCGGCGACTATTGAATGACGATGAAGGCGATGAGCTCGAAGTCGTCGAGACCACGGATCGAATCCACGAGGGCGGTGGTGGTGCCGGGCGTGAAGAGGCTGTCGATGTCGCTTTCCTCCTTAACGTCGATCATGGAGCGGATGGCTTGATCGAGTTGGAGTGAGTAGCGCTTCATGTCCCGCCCGTCCTTGGTGGCGGAGTTGAATTTGTGACAGAGATCGAGGATGGGTTCATCGCGCCCCTTGCACGCGGTGCGGGCGAGATCGAGCAGACGTTTCACCTCGGTGTGGCGGGTGATGATCTGGCCTTCCTCACCGACATACACGAGGTAGTAAGGATGGAGGCGGTTGAGCTGATCGATATTCACGCCGTCCTCGCGATTGCGCAGGGTGAAGAGCACGCCGGGCGATAGTCCGCGCTCGGGATCGGCGGGGACGATGGCGTGCATGCCATTGGGTGTGCGCGAGGGATCACCGTGCTCCTTCATGTAGCTGACGAGGTCCATGCGGAAATCATTGAGGCCGAGATCGGTGATGGAGATGCCGGTCTTGAGGTCCTCCATTTCGATGACCTCTTCCTGAAGGCGGCGGAGTTGCTCCTTGCGGTAGGAGATTTCATTGGCCTTCGGGTTGAGCGGATTGTCGCTGCCGGTGGCGGTGGCGTCCGCGATGACCATGCGGTTTTCGACCCGCTCCTTGAGGTTGATGTATTCGTCCAGCGAGATGTCCGGCCAGTAGTTGACGAGCTGGATTTGAGCATTGGTGGAACCGATGCGGTCGATACGCCCGAAGCGCTGGATGATGCGGACGGGGTTCCAGTGGATGTCGTAGTTGATGAGGCAGTCGCAGTCCTGGAGGTTCTGGCCCTCCGAGATGCAGTCGGTGCCGATGATTAGATCGATCTCGTGAATCTCCTTCGGCATGATGAGGGCCTTTTCCTTGGACCGTGGGGAAAACAGGGTCATTACATCCTGGAAGTCATAGCCCTTGCCGATGGTGGTCTTCGGACCGGTGGTGCCGGTGATTTTCCCGGTGTGCAGGCCGTAACGCTTGAGGTGATCGGCGGCGATGCAGTCGTAGAGGTAATCTGCGGTGTCGGCGAAAGCGGTGAAGAGCAGGATTTTGCGGTTGCCGGCATTGATCGGGTTCCCGACCTTGCCGCGGATGTGGTCGATGACGTGCTGGAGCTTGGCATCGTGCTCTGGGGTCACCTTTTCCATTTCCAGAATCAGGGCGCTGATGATGGCGTGGTCGTTTTGGATGGCGCGTTTCCACGAGGGGAGGTCGAGGTCTTCGAGAGAGATCTCCATTTTCCCGCCGAGGGGCATTTCATCAGGATCCGGCAGTTCGTCATCATCGGGGTCGAATTCACCGACGATGGCGCTGCTGACGGATTTCACGGCGGCTTTGCCGGATTCGTGGTCGGCGATCTGGGCGAGCATCGCCTGATTGGTCGCGGCGAGCTTGCACAGCGTGAGGCGGAAGGCGTGGACCGAACTTTCGAGTCGCTTGAGCAGGTTTACCGTCATCAAGGCGCGGATGCCCCTTTGCTGGCCTTCGAGGCTGACGTTGCGGGAAATGCCTTCGAGGTCGTCGCGGTAGGACTCCTCGTAATTCGACTTCCGACTGTCGAGCAGGTAGGCAGTCGGCGTGTAAACCGCGAGGTCGAGCTGGGTGAGTTGCTCGTAGATGGCGTCGAAGTCATGCACATCCTCGCGGCGAGTCAGGGGCGGACGGAACGAGAGGGGCGGAAGGCGCTCGGGGAAGGTGCCGATTTCCGATGTGTCGTAGTGGGCCTGGATGTGCTTGCGCGAGCGGGCGATGGTGACGCTGTCGAGGAGTTCGAAGAATTCGAAGTCGAGGGCTTTGAGGATGGCTTCCGGCGTGCGTTCCTCCGGCTCCAACTTGCTCCATCGGGTGAAGGCGGCCTGCGCCTGACGGAAAATTTCCTCGATGCTGTTGCGGGTCTTGAGTTTGGAACTGAGGTTTTCCGACTCACCTTCGTAGGCGAGGGCAAGTTGGTTGCGGAGGTCCGAGAAGCGGTTGTTCACCGGGGTGGCGGAGAGCATGAGCACCTTGGTCTTTACTCCGGCGCGGATCACCTGGCTCATGAGTCGCTCGTAACGTGACTCGCGCTCTTCCTCGCCGGGTGTGTGGTTGCGGAAATTATGCGATTCGTCGATGACGATCAGGTCATAGTTTCCCCAGTTAAGCTGCTTGAGATTGGTGCCGTGCGAATGGCCGCTCGTGCGCTGGAGGTCGGTGTGATTGAGCACATCGTAGCCGAAGCGGTCGGCGGCCAGCAGGTTGGTCTTGAGGTTGTGATTGTAGGTGAGCCAGTTGTCCGCGAGTTTCTTGGGGCAGAGGACGAGCACGGATTTGTTGCGCAGCTCGTAGTATTTCACCACCGCGAGGGCGGTGAAGGTTTTGCCGAGGCCCACGCTGTCGGCAAGGATGCAGCCGTTGTAGGTTTCGAGCTTGTTGATGATGCCAACCGCTGCGTCGCGCTGGAAGTTAAAAAGCTTCTTCCAGACAGCGGATTCCTGATAGCCAGTGCGATCGTTCGGCATGACGTCCTCGGTGATATCTTCGAGAAACTCGCTGAAGATGTTGTAGAGCATCACGAAGTAGATGCGCTCAGGGGAGTTCTCGGAATAGATGGAGGAAATATGGTCGCAGACTTCGCTTGTGACGTCTTCGAGTTTCTCCTTGTCGCTCCAGATTTGCTCGAAGAGTCGCAGGTAACCGTCCGTCATCATCGCGCCGGAGAACTTATTGACGATGTTAGATAGGGCGTTGCCCTGCTGATAGCCAAGATCCACGGCGGTGAATCCCTGGAGCGGGAAATAGACATCGGGCTCGCGTTCCTGTGGCCGGACGCAGGCCATCTGCTGCATAGAGGACTTGGTGGCATTCGAGCGGAACGTGACCTTGCGGCGGATCCACTCCGTGCACTCGCGGGCGATGGCGCGCTGGGTGAGCTTGTTGCGGAGCTGAATCTCGAATTCGGTGCCGTAGAGGCTGCGCTCGCGTTCGAGCTTCGGAATGAAAAACTCCCGTCTTTCCTTTGGCATTTTGTCAGTGGCCTGACCGTGGACGAACGTTGGTGAAGTAAAGATGAATTCGACGGACTCCAACTGTTCCAATTCCGACTTGAGTGCCTCGTAGGCGTAGATGGAAAAACACGATGCTGCGATCTGAAGCTTCGCGCCGGGAGTGACGGATCGTTTCAGATCGTCGCCGAGGAGGCTGGTGATGTTGTCGAGTGTTTGCATCTCTGGAATTTCAACCCTTCAAGTGAGTGTGGTTTGAGGGAGTGAGTGATTTTATCGGTGCCGGACAGAGAATCTGGCCATCTCAGCCGGATCAATATCGTCTTGATAGGTGAATGGCGAGTTCTCATCGGGCCTGTCGGCGATTTCATCATCTTCGATGGTCATCACCTGACACCGGCCGATCTGATTGTTGACGGTGAACTTGATCCCCCATCCGTCTTCGAACTCGTGGAAGGGATCTTTATTCAAAGGCAACACGGAGGATTTCAGGAATATGCGGACATCGGAAATCGGAAATCGCCCTGCGGTCATTCACGTCGCCCAGGAATCCCTTGCCGCCGACCGAATAGCCGACGCCGGACTTGCTCAGATTGACCCGGAACGGCCCAAAGTTGAGGGATTTGCGGTAGAAAAAGCCCATAGAAGATAAAGCTGAAACAGGGAAAGCGGAGAGCGGAAATGGAGAGAGTTTCGGATGCCTGAGGTCAGAGTTCAGAGGTCGAAGGTCAGAATTTACTTACTTCTATCAGATGGGGTGGGACAAATAGGGGGATACCTCAAAAAATCTGAAAAAAGTTTCACTTTTGGAGAATTTCAGATCGTGGGTACCGTAATCGTTCACTTTTGAGCAGCTGCCTCAAGGAAAAATCTAACTTTCATGAGTGGATCCGGGGTTGGATCCTGCTGGGGATTTCTCGCTTCCAAGAGGTGGTCCCGGGGACAGCTCGGGCGGCAGTTGAGGCCGGTGCGACGCAGGCGAGGATCGCGAAAGCTTAAGTGGCGATTACGGCGAGGTTATAAGGGTGCAATCACTCCCCTCTCCGCTCTTGCCCCCGGAGGTAGCTCGAATCGCCATGACATGGGAAAGGGCTTGGATACATTGTGCGGTTTCACTCACTTGCCGACCTCCTTCCCCCTGGCCTTGCAGTGGGTGATCCTGTGTGGTATCTCATCACTTAGATGGGCATCGCCGACCGAGATTATCACCGAAACCAGTCACCCAGAGGAGGTGGGTTTCTTGCACAACTCCCACCGGTGGTGAAATGGTTACTCATTGCCAACGTAGGAATCTATTTCGTCGATCTCATCCTGGATAAACTTCTGCGATACGTGGGTGCATTCACCATCGACTCCGCGATTTTTCACGCGCACCTCTGGGAGTTGGTGACATTTCAGTTTCTCCACGGCGGCATCGGCCACTTATTCTTCAACAGCATGGGCCTATTCTTTCTTGGGCCTTGGATGGAACGCTGGTGGGGCTCGCGTAAGTTTCTCGCATTCTATCTGCTCTGCGGCATCGCAGGTGCATTCTTTTACTCATTGCTTTATTTTGCTGGCGTCATCGTCAGCGATCCAAGTTCGCCACTCATTGGCGCATCCGCCGGCATCTACGGCATCTTCATCGGCGTTGCGGTGATTGCTCCTGAGATGCGCGTCTCATTGTTGTTTCCACCCATCGAGCTCTCGATGCGCCAACTCGCCCTCGGCCTCATGGCAGTCTCGGTGGGCTCCATCCTCTTGAAACTGGGTGGCAACACCGGCGGCGAAGCGGGTCACTTGGGTGGTGCCATTTTGGGGTTCATCTTGGTGCGCCAAGCATGGCTACTGGACTTGATGGATGGCCGCTCCATTACTCGCTCACCAAGGACACCAAGAACTTACCAGCCCAAGCTGAGACCGCGGACCACCCTGCTCATGGAACAGGAATCCGCCGTCGACCAGATCCTCGATAAAATTTCCCGCGATGGCTTTCAAAGCCTCACCCAAGAGGAACGCGACATCCTAGACCAAGCTTCAAAATCCGATAGATCCTGATGATGACCGATGCCGAAATGATTGACTCCCCAGACGCGGAGCAACAACTCGCCCGCCTCCGCGCAATCATGCACCGACTGCGCGCCCCCGGCGGCTGCCCATGGGATGCCGAGCAAACGCACGAATCGATCGTCCCCAACCTGATCGAAGAGGCCTACGAAACGGTGGACACCATCCAGCGAGGCGATCACGAACACCTCAAGGAGGAGCTCGGCGATTTATTACTTCAGGTCGTTTTTCACAGCGAAATGGCGGAGGAGTCAGGTCGTTTCAACCTCGACGACGTGGCACGCGGCATCAGCGAGAAACTCGTACGACGCCACCCGCACGTCTTCGCCCAGAGCGACGTGACCACCACTGATGCCGTGCTCCAGCAGTGGGATGCCATCAAACGCACCGAAAAGGGCGATGAAGAAAAGCCCTACCTCCACGGAGTCGGCAAAGGCCTACCCGGATTATTGCGGGCTCACAAACTCCAGAAAAAGGCATCGAAGGTCGGTTTCGACTGGCCTCATGAATCCGGTGTTCTGGCAAAGATTCACGAAGAACTTGGCGAGCTCCAAAGTGCCATCGAATCCGGTGACAGCGAGGCGGTTTCGGAAGAAATGGGCGATCTCCTTTTTTCCGTCGTAAACCTCACCCGCTTCCGGAACATCGACCCCGAGGTCCTCATGGCTTCCGCGAATGCCAAATTCGAAAAGCGCTTCGGTGCGATGGAACACCTTCTCAAAACCCAAGGCATCACACTCGGCGCTGCCAGCCCATCCCAAATGGAAGATGCCTGGGAAACCGCGAAGTTGAATTCAATCGGTTAGTGATTTCCAGCAGGCTTGCACCCGCCAGATTTTCAACCAAAGGCTTTGAGAAACCCGACCTCGATGGCGAGCGGCTCAAAGGCATTCGTCTCCAGAGTCCGGCGCAGTGAATCGAGGGCCTCCATCCGTTTGAGCAGACGACCTTCGGTTTCACCATCGGCGATGCGGCGCAATGACTCGGCGGACTCAGGGAAATCCAAACCGCTGGCACTCACCTTCATGCGCAACAGATCCGCCATCCATGCCATCAAGACATCGAACAAGCGACTGCGACACTCAAGGTATTCTGCCTCGGCAGCAGCCTTGTGAAAGTCCTCCCGCTCTTTAAGCCACGCGCCATCCGTTGCGTCTCGATAGACGGCCACCTCTTCTTTTTCCGCCGCCTTTGCGGCAAGATCCACTCGCTCGCGAACGGTCGTGAGAAACCCAGAGAAAGCCGCTTTCATGTGCAACGCCGCGATGGGCGTACCAAACCCGCGCAATGCGGTTGCATTCAACGCCGCAACCAACTCCCCCCCGCCATCCGCGAGTAGGGCTTGCCCACCCAACAACGGCAACCGCACGCAACGCGAAAGGATCGTCGGTAAAAGACGTTGGGGGTTCTCCGTTAGAAGCAGCAGCAGGGTATTCTGCGGCGGTTCTTCCAGCGTTTTTAAAAATGCATTTGCCGCCTGATCGTTCATACGATCGGCCTCCGTGATGACGCCAACCTTGCAGGCGCCCCCAGGTGCTGCGAGATGCAACGTGCCTTCGAGGTCGCGAATTTCATCCACCGTGATCCTCCGAGACTTCTTGCGTGGCCGGATGATCCGTACCCACCCGCTTTCGAGCTCATCGAGCAAGGGTGTCTCGACCACGACGGGATCGCCAAACAAATCGAACCCCGCGGATGCGCCACCGCCGTTGACCAGTTGCACCATCCGCGCGGCCAGATTTTCCTTCCCACTGCCATTGGCTCCGCTGATCAAAAATGCATGAGCCAACCGCCCCCGCTCGTGCGCAGAAGAAATCAACTCAAATGCTCGGTCTGCCAAATACGCCATGCGCCCCAATGCTCTCCCGAACGCCCCCATGTGCAACCAGAAATCCTTGCCCCCGAAGGATTTCCCGCTCCCAACGAGCGATCCAACTTCAAAGCCACAGTCTCAGCGCACAAACAGCAAGCAGGTCGGGCAAGGAACCTTGACCGTCGATGAGGCATCACCAAGCAGCCCCGTCGCCGGATCAAGCGCCAGGACGCTAATCGTGTCTGAATTCTGGTGAGCGCAGAGCAACCAACGACCACTCGGATCAATCTTGAAATGACGCGGCGTCTTCCCACCACAGGGGGCGTGTTGCAAGAACTTCAAAGCTCCCGTTTGCATATCTCGCTGACAAACAGTTAGCGAATCATGGCCTCGATTCGAAGCATAGACGAAGCGGCCATTCGGATGGATTTCAATCTCAGCCGTGGTGCTCGTTTCGGTAAAATCCACCGGCAAGGTGGTCACGGTGTCGATGACGTTCCACTTCCCATCCCTGTAGGTGGCGGTGAGGATGGTGTTGTTGAGCTCGTTAATGACATACGCATGAGACTCGTTGCTCGAAAACGCCAAATGGCGTGGCCCCGCCCCCGGCGCAGTGGACAGCGAGGGTAGCGGCTCGCCCAGTTTGGACGTCGCAGCATCAAACGGATAAACAAGCACCTGATCCAACCCGAGGTCGGGCACAAACACATGCGTATTGGACCGATCAAAATAAACTGCGTGTGCGTGTGGCCCATCCTGCCGAGGCTTGGTAGGGCCGGACCCCGTGTGATTCACCACCGATGCAAGCGCAGTTGGAATGCCTGCGTCATCCAAGCGAATCGTCGCGATCGAACCGTCCCCGTAATTGGCCACCGCAACCGTATGACCGGTCGAATCCACAGCCACATGACAAGCACCCTTACCTCCCGCAGATGATTCACCGATCGAGCGCAGCTGATGTTCCGAATCCATCGCGAATGCAGTCACCACGCTGCCACCATTGGGGAGCGGTTGGCTCGGCGCGCCGCAAGCATAAAGCACCGGCAAGGTCGGATGGAGCGCGAGGAATCCCGGGCTTTTGGTTGCAGCCGCCAAGGTCGGCTCACTGAGCTTACCCGTCGTCGCATCAAAGTCCGCAAGATAGATCCCCTGCCCCGCTGGAGTTTTTGAAGGACTTGTCCCGATGAAAACCGGAGCCGCTTGCAACGTGAAACAACTACACCAAAGTGCGAATGGAATTTTAATCATGAGATTCGAAAATGTTATAATTACAGCTTAAAGCCGAAGTGCTTTTTGGCATTGCCGAAACAGACCGCGCGGATCAATTCCGAAAGCGCCTCGAAATCATCTGGAAGTTCGCCGCGATCCGCCTCACCGCCGATAAGGTTGCAAAGAATCCTCCGGAAATACTCGTGTCTTGGGAACGAAAGGAATGAGCGAGAATCGGTGAGCATCCCGACAAAGCGCGAAAGCAAGCCTGTCGCGGACAGCGCGTCAAGTTGGAGCTCCATGCCATTTTTCTGATCGAGGAACCACCAGCCTGAGCCGAACTGAATCTTGCCTGCGACTGTACCATCTTGGAATGCACCTGTTAGGCAAGCGAACAGATAGTTGTCGCGAGGGTTGAGGTTGTAGAGCACGATCTTCGGCATCGCTCCGTCGGACGAAAGTGCGTCGAGGTATTTGACCAACGATGCGCCCTGTTCGGTGTCGCCGATGGTATCAAATCCGGTATCAGGACCCAGTCGGCCCGCCATGCTCGAATTCACGTTGCGGAATGCGCCGAGGTGAAGCTGCTTGGTCCAACCCCTGGAAGCATCCAACTGGCCGAAGAATACCATTAGATAAAACGCGAATTTTTCTTTCTCCTCTGGAGTCGCGGCCTTGCCTTCCATCGCACGACCAAAGATCAGCGCGGCCTCGGCGTCGGTACAACTCAACGCCGGAAGACGGTCCAACCCGTGGTCCGACAAGCGGCCACCTGCAGCGTGGAAATCATCATGGCGCTTCTGCAATGCTGCGAGAAGATCTGAAAAACTGGCGATGGAATGGTTAGAAGCTGCCGCAAGTTTTCCCAACCATGGCGCAAGCAAATCCGGTCGATCGACCAAAAACGCCTTGTCCGGACGGAAGGTCGGCAAGACTTGAGTCGGAAGCCCAGCCGCTGCGATGGCGTGATGGTCGTCAAGTGGGTCGGCGGGATCATCGGTGGTGCCGACGACGCGCACATCGAATTTTTTCAGCAACCCATGAACGGAAAAATCCGACTCCGCGATCTTCGCATTGGTCCGCTCCCAGATCTCGTCTGCCGTGGCGGGCGACAGCATGAGGTCGATGCCGAAATAACGTTGCAACTCGATGTGGGTCCAGTGGTGGATCGGATTGCGAAGGGTGTAGGGCACGGTCTCTGCCCATGCTTGGAATTTCTGGCGCGGAGTGGATGCCCCAGTGATCAGTTCTTCGGGGACTCCATTGGCACGCATGAGCCGCCATTTGTAGAGATCCCCGCCTAACCAAATGTCAGAAATATTTTTCCAACGGTGATTGGTTGCGATCTCCCGTGGGGATAGGTGGCAGTGGTAATCAATGATCGGCTGATCCTTGGCCACCTCATGAAAGAGTCGCCGTGCAGTCGGTGAATGAAGCAGGAAGTGTTCGTCGAGATAAGCCATTGCAACGCCATTGGAACGCGAGATGACCCGTCGGCCAAGCAGGAAAACGAGGTATTTTCACCGGCTGCGAGTGCTCATCCTTGATGAACTACCCTCGATCCCGTCAATGTTCGCCTTCGATGAGATCCTCGAGCGTCTGGCGCTTGCGGATCACCGTGGCATTTCCACCCTCAACGAGAATCTCCGCAGGAAGTGGCCGCGAATTGTAATTCGACGCCATCGCAAACCCATACGCCCCCGCCGACATCAGCGCGATGTGATCGCCAGGGTTGAAATCGGGCAGCAGACGATCCTGACAGAAAAAGTCGCCGCTTTCGCAGATCGGCCCGACGACGTCGACCTTGATTCGGTCCGTGGAACTTGGTTCGACCAAAGGCACGATTTCGTGGTGGCCCTCGTAAAGCGCTGGGCGAATGAGATCATTCATTCCGGCATCGACGATCTTGAAGGTCTTGGCCGAGCCCTTTTTTTCATAAAGGCACGTGGTCAACAAAACACCCGCGTTGCCAACGATGTAACGACCGGGTTCTAAAAGGATTTTCAACCCAAGATCCTTGAGCCTCGGGACGAGTTCCTTGCCATATTGCTCGATCGTCAACGGGCACTCATCTTCTGGCTGGCTTGCCCACCAATCGGCATTGCCGGACTTGAGGGATTCCTGATAGATGATGCCGATGCCACCACCGATCGACCAGAACTCAATCCCGTGACGAGCCTTGAGTTCGGTGACGAGTGGGATCACTTTTTCCACTGCCTCGATGAATGGCGCGATGGACGTGAGCTGTGAGCCGATGTGCATTTGCAGCCCGCGGAGTTTGATGTTCTTAAACTCCTTGGAGGCGCGTTCGTAAAGGTCGGCGATCGCTCCAAAATCAACGCCGAATTTATTCTCCGACTTTCCCGTGGAGATGTATTTGTGTGTCTTGGCGTCCACGTTTGGATTCACGCGCACCGCTGCAGGCGCGATCATTCCAAGCTCGCCAGCCACCTGATTGAGGTATCGAAGCTCTTCCTCGCTCTCCACATTGAACGAGTAGATCCCTTGTTCCAAAGCATAGACGATTTCGTCACGGGTCTTGCCAACCCCCGCAAACGTGCAGTGCGCTGGGTCTCCACCCGCCTTGATCACCCGGAAAAGCTCGCCACCTGAAACGATGTCGAACCCCGCACCGTGGCTCGCGAGCAAGCGAAGCACCGAGAGGTTTGAGTTCGCCTTCACCGCGTAGGCCACCTCGTGGTCGATGCTGCCCAAGGCGGCATCCAAGCGCGTGTAGTGATCGAGGATGGTCCCTGCGGAATAAACATAGAGTGGCGTCCCGTGCTCGGCCGCAAGCGTGGAGAGGTCGATGTCTTCGCAGAAAAGTGAACCGTTTTTGTAGGAGAAACCGTGCATGGCGGAATTGGATTAACGGCGAATCAAGCAGGGGTAAAGCGAAGAAAGCCAACTCAACGCCCTGACAGGTGAATTCCCGCTGAATTTCTCCGCCCCATTTGGCCACCACTTTCTTGAGACCGGCGCACAATCCGCTGGATGAGGCGTCTGCGAACGACTAACAATGCCGCATGAAACGGGTGCTGTGCATCGTCTTGGACTCGGTCGGCTGCGGAAATGCTCCAGACGCGCGGGCTTATGGCGACGATGGCGCGGACACGCTGGGACATTTATTCACTCGCATCCCAGGGTTTTCGCTGCCGAACCTTGCGAAACTCGGGCTCAACCACTTGATGGATCTGCCCGCGGGTGCCCCCCCACTCCGCGACGCCGCATGGGCGCGGCTTACTGAGAAATCAACCGGCAAGGACACCACGACCGGCCATTGGGAATTGATGGGCTGCGAGCTTGAACATGGGTTTAAGACCTTCGAGTCCTTTCCCGCCGACCTCGTCGCGGAGCTTGAGTCACGCGGCGGAGTCGAGTTCATCGGCAACTGCGCGGCGTCCGGCACTGAAATTCTCGTCAAGCTCGGCGAAGAACACGTGCAGACCGGCAAGCCGATCCTCTACACCAGCGCGGACAGTGTCCTTCAGATCGCCGCACACGAAGAATCCTTCGGGCTGGAACGATTGTGGAGCCTCTGCAAAACCGCACGCAAGGTGCTCGACGAGCGCGAACTCCAAATCGGCCGCGTGATCGCCCGCCCATTCCTCGGATCGTCTGCCGGGACCTTCAAACGCACCAGCAACCGCCACGACTATTCACTCGTGCCCAGCGAAACGGTCCTCAACCGCCTGCAATCCGCAGGAGTCACCACGATCGGCGTGGGGAAAATTTCGGACATCTTCGCCGGATCCGGCATTTCGGAGTCCTTTCCGACCCAGTCAAACCAAGATGGCATGGCGGTCATCGATCGCCTGTGGCAAGAAGCACGCGAGGATTCTCATTTGATCCTCGCCAATCTAGTGGATTTCGATTCGCTCTACGGCCACCGCCGCGATCCAATGGGCTATGCGAAGTGCCTGCTTGAATTTGACCGCTGGCTCGGCAGCTTCATCCCTCAGGTGCATCCGGACGACCTCGTGATCGTCACCGCGGATCACGGCAATGACCCCTTCCACCACGGAACCGATCACACCCGCGAGCAAGTGCCAGTCCTGACCCTCGGGCTCGGACACCATCTGGCCGACGGCCACTTCGCCGATGTCGCCCGCTGGATCGAAGATCGACTCATCGATTCTTGAGCCCAACGCTTGCAGTTTTTCCCACATCATCGAATTTATCAGGTCCATGCCGCTTCTCGACGTCCGCAACCTCACCACCCGTTTCCATACCCGCAACGGAATCGTCCATGCGGTGGAAAACGTCTCGTTCCAGGTGGACCCAGGACAAACGCTCGGCATCGTGGGCGAGTCAGGCTCCGGTAAATCCGTCACCTGCTACTCGCTGTTAGGCCTTATTCCCCAGCCTCCCGGCCGCATCCACGGCGGACAAGCGATCTTCGACGGCATCGACCTTCTCTCCGTTCCTGAAAAACAACTTCGCAAAATCCGCGGCAAACGGATCTCGATGATTTTTCAAGACCCGATGACTTCGCTCAACCCATTCATGAAGGTGAGCGCCCAACTCACTGAACCGCTCGCACTCCACGAAAACCTGCACGGCAAGGCAGCGCTCCACCGCGCCATCGACGCGCTCGCCGAAGTCGGCATCCCCGACCCCGAAAAACGCATCCACTCCTACCCCCACGAATTTTCTGGCGGCATGCGCCAGCGGGTCATGATCGCCATGGCACTCATCACGCGGCCCGAGCTTCTCATTTGTGACGAACCCACGACCGCCCTCGATGTGACCGTGCAAAAACAAGTGCTCGAGCTGATCCGCGAGCGCCAAAACCAACTCGGCACCGCGGTCATCTTCATCACCCACGACCTCGCCGTTGTCTCAGAAATGTGCGACCACATCAATGTGATGTACGCGGGCAGGATCATTGAAAGCGCCGCCAAGGCCGACCTTTTCCGCCGCCCGCTGCACGCCTACACCCGTTCGTTACTCAAGTCGATCCCCGCCAGCCACGCCAAGGGCGAACTCCTTTACACCATCCCTGGCCTGCCACCCGATCTCTCGCGCCCAGTCACGGGATGCTCGTTCCGACTCCGCAACCAGCTCGGCAAGTCAGACGACTGCCTCACCGAGACTCCCCCACCGCTCGACGAAATCCACCCAGGACACTTCGCCCAGAACTGCCCCGGCTGCCTCGCAGAGGCATGAGCCACGCTTCTGATTATATCTAGTTTAGATCCGCCTCATTGCCCCTCGCCGCGCGCGAGCAACTCGGCTTCCTCTTCGTGCGAGTGGATCTGCAACGAGACCTGCACCCCTTCTCGGTCGGCGGCCGATTTCAAAATGCCGCGGATGGCCGATGCCGTGAAGCCATTTCTGCCGATAAGCATCGCCACATCCTGCTTGGAAAGCACCAGCTTGAAACGCAAACGCTTCGGACCAAGCTCGGCGACCTTCAGTTGGGCCTGAGCCGGCTCATCGATGAGATTGATGGCGACGTACTGTAGGAAATGCTTCAAGCGATCGGTCACAGGTTGCATGATAGAGTAACCATGAGCCCGTCCCCGCCAGTTCGCAAGCCAAGGTTGTGGCTAGGCGGCACAGAAAATCGGAGGGCATCGGGCGGGCTAGAAATCCTCGCCCATGAGTAAATTTCGCCCATCGGCCCTTTTGCATCCTTGCCACGAGAGAAAGCTGCCGTCACTTTCCCGTCCATGTCACGCAGTCACCGAATCACCATTCTCGCCGGAGACGGCATCGGCCCAGAAGTCATGGCCGAGTCGCTCCGCATCCTTGATGCCGCCGAAGCCAAGTTTGGCTTCACAGTCGCCCGCAGCGAACACCTCGTGGGCGGTGCCGCCATCGATGCCACCGGTCATCCGCTGCCCGCCGAGACCGTGGCGGTCAGCGAAGCTGCCGATGCGATCCTCTTCGGCTCGGTGGGCGGACCGAAATGGGAAAGCCTGCCGCCAGACATTCAGCCCGAGCGTGGTGCGCTACTGCCGCTCCGCAAGCACTTCGGGCTCTTCGCCAACCTCCGTCCCGGTGTCTGCTTGCCCGCACTCACCCATGCATCCCCCGTCAAACAGGAGCTCATCGCCGATGGATTCGACGTCCTCTGCGTCCGTGAACTCACCGGTGGAATTTATTTCGGCTCACCGAAGGGCCGCGAAGAACGCGATGGCGAGCCCGTCGCCTTCGACACGATGGTCTATCAAAAAAGCGAGATCCAGCGCATCGCCCGCGTCGCATTCACCGCTGCCATGGGCCGCAAGAAGCAGCTTCTCTCGGTGGACAAGGCCAACGTGCTCGCGTCTTCCGTGCTCTGGCGCGAGACGGTGATCGAAATCGCCAAGGAATTCCCCGAAGTCGAACTCTCTCACATGTACGTCGACAATGCCGCAATGCAGCTCATCAAGCGCCCGGGCTCCTTCGACGTGCTCGTGACGGAAAACCTATTTGGCGATATCCTCTCAGATGAAATGGCGATGATTTCCGGATCCCTCGGCATGCTACCATCGGCCTCACTCGGCAAGCAACGCGAGGATGGACTTTACTTCGGCCTTTACGAACCCTCGGGCGGCTCCGCTCCAGACATCGCTGGCCAAGGCATCGCCAACCCGATCGCCCAAATTCTCTCACTCGCCATGCTCTTGCGATTCTCGCTCGGAGAAATCGAAGCGGCAGATGCCATCGAGGCCGCTGTGGCCAAAACCATCGCCGATGGATTCCGCACCGGTGACATCGCCACCAACCAACCCGGCGAGACGAAAGTCGGCACCTCGGCCATGGGCGATGCGGTGCTCGCACGCCTCTAACAAGAATCGAGTAGATCAAGCCACAACCGTGCCGATCGTTGATTTTCGAGCAAGAAATCAACGTCGGCCGGAAGGTGGCATCACTCGTGGTCGCTCAAGAAGCGTTCTGCTTCGAGTGCAGCTGCGCAACCTTGGCCGGCTGCAGTGATCGCTTGGCGGTAATAGTGGTCTGCCACATCCCCCGCAGCGAAAAGCCCCGAGGTCTTCGTCGAGGTACGACCGGGATTTTGTAGGATGTAACCATTTTCATCCTTGTCGACCAAGTCACCCAGAAATCCGCTATTCGGCACGTGGCCGATCGCCACGAAGACACAGGCCACCTCGAGTTCGCTTTCTTGGCCATCGATTAGATTTTTCAAAGTCACCGCGCGCATCTCGCCTTTTTCATCGGTGAGGTACTCGCTCACGGTCGAATTCCAGACCGGAACGATCTTGGGATTTGCTAAGGCACGATCTGCCATGATCTTCGAGGCCCGCAACTCGTCGCGGCGGTGGATCAGATAGACCTTGCTGGCAAATCGGGTCAAGAAGCTTGCCTCTTCACATGCGCTGTCGCCCCCACCGATCACGCAGACCGGCACGTCTCGGTAAAAAGCACCATCGCAGGTCGCGCAGGACGTCAGTCCGTGGCCGATGAGCTTCTGCTCACCGGGAATTCCCAAGTGCCGCGGTGCTGCACCCGTCGCTACGATCAACGTCTTGGCCTCGAACGATTCCGAGCCCGCCGTGAGAAGGAAAGTCCCATCGTCGCGCCGCACCACGGATTCCACGCTTGCCCAGGCGATTCGAGCACCGAATTTCTCCGCCTGCGCCTGCATTTTCATCATCAACTCAGGCCCCATGATCCCGTCGGGGTGGCCCGGGAAATTCTCGACCTCGGTCGTGGTGGTGAGTTGTCCGCCAGGCTGCGTGCCGGAAAGGAGTAGCGGCGTCAAATTGGCGCGCGCCGTGTAAATGGCCGCGGTGTATCCTGCGCAACCGGTACCGATGATGATGACGTTTTCCATAAATTATAACGAACGAAAAGTGGTAAGCATGGTCCGCCGAATCGCCAACCGAGTCAATCACGAGCTTGAAAAACCCACCATCAGCGGCCTCTAGCCGATCCACACCGAGCGAGGGCCCACTCGAATTCCCAACGTCCTGACTATGGCCTTGCCCAAGCGCTGAATCGCACGGAAAGTCTGAACATAAAGCCAGCCGATGCATTTCGTCGAATCGACTGCCCGATGATTTCGCCCAAACCCACCACGCCTCGTGAACCACGTCTCCGTCGCACTTTCTCGTTTTGAAATGCTCTCAACCATTTTTGAACGCTTCGTTGTACCTAATGAAAACACCGTAATTTCATAACCCATGGCCACCCCGTCTCCCGAAAACTCCCGGCGCAAATTCCTTGGCAGCCTCAGTGCCGCCTTCGCGACCGTAGGTGTATCTGGCTCGCTTGCTTCGGGCGCCTCCGCCGAAACGCGCGCCCCACTCCCAAAGAAAACCATCTCCAATCCCTACATCTATGAGTTCTCGATCGGCAAGTTCGAGGCATGGTCGATCAGCGACGGCTACGGCACCTTCAAACAAGGCGTTTCGAAAAAAATGTGGCCGCCCGCCGACCGCGCAGAAATGACCAAGACCCTCGTCGCTCGTGGCGAACGCCCAGACGACATGACGCTCTACATCAACATCCTCGTCCTTCGGAAAGACAAGGAGGTGATCCTCGTCGATGCCGGCTTTGGCCCAAATCCGAACCCGACATGGGGATGGCTCGCGAGTGCTCTTGATTCAATTGGGATTCAAGTTCGTGACGTGACCCACGCGATGCTGAGCCACTCGCATGGCGACCACATCGGTGGTCTCGCGAGCGACGGCAAAATCTTATTTCCCAACGCGGCCATTCACGTCCTCAAGCGCGAGGTCGACTTCTGGCGCAGTCCAACCCCTGATTTTTCAAAGTCGCACCGCACCGATGACATCCAGCAGATGATTCAAAGCGTCCGCAATGCTTTCGACACGCTGCAGCCGAATCTCGTGATCCATGAGGACGGAGATCAAATCCTCGATGGCGCTATTACCCTGATCGCCGCTCCCGGCCACACCGACGGGCATGCGATTTTCCGCATTCAATCGGACGGCCAATCGCTCCTTCACATCTCTGACCTTGCCCACCATCACGTTTTGATGCTGGAAGACCCGAATTGGTTCATCGACTTCGACCACGACCCAGCGTCCGCCATCGCCGCCCGCAAGAAGGTCTTCGCCGAGCTCGCGCTCACCCACGAACGCACCTTCGGATTCCACCTCCCCTGGCCCGGCCTCGGCATCATCGCACCAAATGGCCGCAAGGGCTACCAATGGATGCCCGCGTCCTGGCGGTGGGATTTCTAAATCCAGAAACACTCCAGAAGAATTCCGACTAGCGCTTGCACCAGCCAGAGATTCGGTGAGAATCCCGACGTCCATGACTCCTGAATTTATCCGCGAAGCTCTCCGCCAAGTCCGTTACCCTGGTTTCTCTAGGGACATCATCTCGTTCGGCCTCGTCAAAGAGGTCACCTGCGAACCAGGACTCGTGAAGGTCCGCATTGAACTCGCCACCCGCGACCCCAAGGTGCCCGAGCAAATCTTCCAAGACTGCCACGCGATCCTCGATCCCCTACCCGACATCGGCTCGGTGAAAATCGAAATCGATGTGAAGGACGCGCCAGCCGCCGCGGGTGGTCACGGCAGCACGGTTGGTAAATCCTCGATCCCGGGCGTGAAGCGCATCATCGCGGTGGCTTCCGGCAAGGGCGGCGTCGGGAAATCCACCATCGCGGCAAACCTCGCGGTGGCACTCTCCGCCACCGGCGCCAAAGTCGGCCTCTGCGATTGCGACCTCTACGGACCCTCCGTCGCTCAGATGTTCGGCGCCAACGAGCGTCCGATGGCCAATGAACACGACGAGATCATCCCGCTCGAAGCCCACGGACTGAAATTGATGTCGATGGGATTTCTATTGGAAGATCGCTCACCCGTGATCGTACGAGGCCCGATGGCCACCCGCTACACCCAACAATTTCTTCGTCAGGTGGCATGGGAGGATCTCGACTATCTCGTTCTCGATCTTCCACCCGGCACGGGCGACATCCAACTCACCATCGTCCAAACGGTGTCCGTGGATGGAGCATTGATCGTCACGACGCCTCAGGAAGTCGCACTCATCGATGCCCGCAAGGCGGTCTCGATGTTTGCCAAGGTGAACGTACCAATCCTAGGGCTCATCGAAAATATGGCATGGTTCGAGTGTGATGCAGGCAAGAAATATTATCTATTCGGCAAGAACGGCGGCGTGCGTGAGGCGGAACACCTCAATGTTCCTCTGTTAGGACAAATCCCAATCGACCTCCCGACCCGTGAAGGTGGCGACTCAGGATCACCCGTTGCCTTACTTCCAAGCGGGCAAAATATCGTCTCCGACGCATTTCATGCGCTTGCCGCGAAGATCCGGGCGAAACTTCCCGTGGTCTAACCGATCAAATCCTTCGAGATCACTCTGCGCGCCAAGATCCTCGGTGGTGCGCACGTCGAATCGTCTTCCACTGGGTCAGGCTTTGTGGCATGAATTCACTGATTCGTTTTCACGAATTCCTTTTGCCATGACTGCTCCCGATCCCAAGCCGCCCACTGAGAAATTGCCCGATCACGAACTGCAAGCCCACAGCGGCGTGCTCCGAGTCGCCAAGGATCCAGTCCTACCCGTGCTTGACGTCGATTTCGATCCGGCGGTGCTCAGCGACCACGAGGTTCGCGAACTCATCAAAGAGCACATCCGCCAAGTCGAGAGCGCATTGCAAAAGCGAACCTACCGGCTTGAGGGAAATGCCTGCGAGGCATGCGCGCAAAAGCTTGAGAAAAAACTTTCCAAGATCCCAGGCGTCCGCCGCGCCACGGCGACCTACCTCGGGCGCGTGCTCTCGGTGACCTTCGACTCGGCTGTCGAGCCAGAGCACCGAATCGACCAAGACCTACAAGCCTCGGGCGCCAACATCAAACCGCTTGAACCACGCGGCTCCGACCGCCGCTCGTTGCGTCAAAAAATCTTCGCCGGCGAACTCAACGAGGAGATTTCCTGCGCGCTCGGCCTCGCATTTTTGGTATCCGCCGAAATCGTCGAAAAGACCTCCGGCATCAGTATCGCCACCCACGCACTCTATGGTGCGGCCTACCTTTTTGCCGGACAAAAGGGCGTCCGTTCGGCTGTGGCTTCTCTGCGCGAACGAGTGTTAGACGTCGATGTCTTAATGGTTCTCGCAGCCATCGGCGCAGCGATCATCGGCGCACCCTTCGAGGGAGCACTCCTACTGTTTCTCTTCAGCTTTTCCAACGTGCTGCAACGCCATGCGATGGAGCGGACCCAGCGCGCCATCGAGTCCCTCCTCACCCTCCGTCCGAGTGAAGCGCTGGTCAAACGACTCGGGGGCACGGTCAAGGTGCCGGTCGAGCAGTTAGAAATCGGAGAGATTGTCATCGTCAGGCCCGGCGAACAAATCCCAGTGGACGGCACGATTTCCGAAGGTCGCACCAATGTGGATGAATCTTCTCTAACGGGTGAATCCATGCCCGTTGCCAAGGCTCTCGGTAGCACGCTTTTCGCCGGAACTCTCAATCAAAGCGGCGGCATCGAGCTCACGGTGACGAAGCGCTCGGAAGACTCCGCACTCGCGAAAATGGTCAAACTCGTCGCCGAAGCCCAAGCGGAGAAATCGAACACTCAGCGGTTCCTCGAGAAAGCAGAACAATACTATGCGATGGGAGTCATCGGTTTCACCTTTCTCGTGTTTTTGATTCCATTTCTAGCAGGTGTCGATCCCGCTCACGCTTTCTACCGCGCGATGACCATCATGGTCGTGGCTTCGCCTTGTGCCTTGGTGATCAGTACGCCGGCGACGGTGCTCTCGGCGATCGGTGGCGCAGCACGGCGCGGCATTCTTATTAAGGGTGGCTCCCATCTTGAAACCGCCGCAAAGATCGACATTGTGGCGATCGACAAGACCGGCACCCTCACCGTTGGCAAACCTTCTCTAACCGAAATCATCACCTCGCAAGGCGTTCACGAGATTGGCGTGCCTCTACCTGCGCCCGCCACTGCACTCTTGCGTGCCGCCGCCTCGCTTGAGGCGAAGTCGGAGCACCCGCTGGCCCACGCCATCGTCAAGAGTGCAAGCGACCTCGGGATCATCCCACCGGAAGCAACGGATTTCCAATCCACCGCAGGAAAAGGTGCCGAAGCAACCGTAGAAGCCGTTCGCTACCTCATCGGTAGCGAGCGCTTGTTTCTCGAACTCAAAGCCAACGGAATCGAACCGCTCGCCGCTCAATCGCTGGCGCTGCAAGCGAAGGGAAAAACCTGCGTTTGGCTAGGCCAGCGCGAGGGCGACCGAATCACCGCCCTAGCGGTCTTAGTCATGGCCGACACGATCCGTGCCTCCTCGCGCCAACTCACCGCCGACCTCCACCGCCTCGGGGTCAAGAAAGTGGTCATGCTCACGGGCGACCAACGGATCGTCGCCGAAGCGATCGCGCAGGAGGCCAAGGTGGATGAAGTCTTCGCCGAGCTACTGCCCGAAGATAAACTGAAAGTCATCCGCGAACTGAAAAAGGAAGGAACCGTGATGATGATTGGCGATGGCGTGAACGACGCACCCGCACTCGCCATTTCGGACATCGGCGTGGCCATGGGTGCCGTCGGAACCGATGTGGCCATGGAAACCGCCGACATCGTCCTAATGGGCGACCGGTTAGAAAACATTGCCCTGCTTTTAGGTCATGCGCGGCGCGCCAAACGCGTCCTCACTCAGAACCTGGTATTTGCTAGCGCCGTCATCCTCGTCCTCATTGCCGCAGCCCTTGGCTTCTCGCTTGCACTTCCGTTAGGCGTGGTCGGACACGAAGGCAGCACGGTCCTGGTCTGCCTCAACGGCCTCCGGCTCCTCCTGATCGGCCGGGCCGATAGCCCCATGGTTAGAATATAACTTACAATTCTAACCCATTACCAAAAGCGCTTTCCCCATCAGTTCCCTGAGTGCGAATAAGTCCGCAGGAAGAGTTGGATATCTTTCACACTCGCGACGAAGCGGTTGAGTCCCTCCTGCTCGTCATTCAGCAGCGTGTAGGCTGGAATGACGATTTTCCACTGGCCATTCCACACACTCCGACCCACGAGCCGCGTGTTGGTAAACTCTGCTGGGATCGAGCTGTAGAAGAATGCAGCATCGCTAACGGGGCGGAACGCTTGATGCTTGCGGAGAATCCATGGCTGTTCGCTGAGGGTACCATTGGCGTCAAAGAACTGAGTGGTGTTGAATGCCGAGGTTCCGAGATTGTAGGGCAGCGGCAACGCTTGGTCGTGCACCGTCCATGTCCGCAGCGTGTTGGTGTCGCCGAGCGGTGGTGCGAGCATGCAGTCGCTACCGCAGGGGATCAAATAGACGTACGGCGTTGCGCTGAGCGAATTGGTGGTGTTGCTTGGGGTGCTGGTAGCACCCGGCGAGCCAAAGGAGTAGGGATCCATGCCAACGTAGCCCTTCACGACAATTCCGACACTGCTGATCTTGGTGGCGTAGCTGCTAGGCGTGTAGGCGTGGTCGTTGGCCGCGAGTGGCAAACCGAAATAATTCTGACCGTGTTGAATGGTGCTCCTGAAAGGAAGCACGATGCCTGGAACCGCCGATCCATCGGGCTTCTTCAGATTATTGCAATACTTCGCCACATCGGGATCCGCCATGACGTTGGGCACGATGTATTGCTGCATCGTCTGTTTCCACGCGTCGTCGTCGCTGGTGATCGTGTCGTCGTTGAGGATGCGGAACAATTCGCCACGCAGACTGAAGAGCGTGCCGTAAGGATCGGGGTTGTTGATGCCGAGTCGGCCCTTAGCAACCGAGAAGTCGGAGTTCAATTGCGCCATCGTACCGGCCAAGCCCGCATCGCCGAGGGTGCTGACCGTGGCCTGCGGCACATTGTCCGTTAGATCGCCCAGCGCACGTGAAGCGACGACGTTAGCGATCACCGCCTTGCCTGCCGTGAGATTTCCGCTCACTTCGATCGGGTAATTCCAAGTTTCAATTTTGGTAACCGGATCCCTCATCGACACCGCGAGGCTGAAAAGCCCGCTCGCCGCCAAGGCCCGATCCGAATAAATCGTGGTGCCCGAGCGTGCTTGGTCGATGCGAATCTTGAGCTCGTAGCTCAGATCGATCTGGCTCGAAGTGACCGGAGTGCGGGCCATTTCCTTGCCGCCCTTGAGCAGCACCACTTCGGCTCCCTCGGCGGTGATCGTCTGACCGACTTGGTCGCGCGCGATCCCGAAAAGCGTGTGATACGGCGCCGGTGGGAAAGCATAAGCCGAGGTCGTGAAGAGGCAGAAGAGCCAAGCCACAAAAGTAACGGCCATCCATCGCGGCAGGAACTTTGTCACACCAGTAAGAATTAATTTCATTAATTTGCGCAAAATTAAATGTTTAAAGGTTGTTGCCGAAGCCGAGCGCAATGTGAAAGCACTAAAATGCCAAAATTAGCTTTCGTTGGCATAAAATGGCATAAAATTGCGTTTTGGTGGCAAATTAAATGCCGTTCCCGTAGGAAATTGCCCCACGGAGCCCTGAGGAAGATGCGATTTTAAAGATCGACGCAGAAATCCATCCTGTGCCCATTTCATCCGATCGGTTGTCCATCCCCCCAATCACTGCGACCCAAGCCGAACGAGGATGACCAGATACAAGACTGTCAGAGCAATCGGCCAAGCAGTGCCATTCGTCTTAGCACAATGCGGAGCAGCGGCACGAACTGACTTCATCGTTTCAAACTCAGAAATTTTGACTAACATTAACGCATGTTGCTGCTCGAACCATTCCTAGAACCCTCCACCGTTTCGCTGAAAATCTGTGGTGTGACTACGGCTCACGATGCCGAACGTTTGGTCGAAATGAGCGTTGATGCTCTTGGCGTAAACTTTTGGCCCAAGTCAAAACGCTACCTGGCCCCGGAAAATGCTTCATGGCTTCTCGGCTTGAGCGAAAAAATCTTGCGGATCGGCGTCTTTGTAAACGAGTCCCCCGCCCGAGCCATCCAACTGTTTCATGATGGACTCATCGATGTCATCCAGCTTCATGGCGATGAAACACCCGAAGACGCTGCGCCATTTAGGGATGCAGGCATCCCATTCATCAAAGCGATCGGCGTGAAGTCGATCAACGATCTTGCGCGCGCCGTCGAGTTTGGCGCTTCTGCTATCCTGCTCGACGCCCACGCGCCTGGCGTCTACGGCGGCACTGGTGAGGTATTTGACTGGGAAGTCGCCTCAAACTTCCGAAGAAAGCATCCATCGTTGCCCATCATCCTCGCCGGCGGGATCGTTCCCGAAAACGCAGGGCTCGCGGCAATGAGCGTGAAACCTGCAGCCCTCGACATCGCCTCCGGTGCAGAGACTTCGCCTGGGATCAAGGATTTTGAAAAAGTCGCCGCTTTTCTAACCGCACTGCATCGCTAACCGAAATGTTGACCGACTCCCACTGCCATCTCGCCTCGCACCGCTTTTCACCAGACGAAATTCCAGCGGTCCTCGCACGCGCACGAGCCGCGCAAGTAACCCAGATGATTTCACTCGCCACACGGCTTGATGACATCGACGCCAACCTCACTCTCGCGAACCACCCGGAGATTCACACCTGCATCGGCATCCACCCCTGCGATGTTCATCAAGCCCCAGACGATGCCGTTTCACAAATCGCAAAACACGTGACCGACCCAAGGGTCTGCGGGATCGGCGAAACGGGCCTCGATTACTACCATCCATCACCAGGTGGTTGGAGTGACACTGATTTTCACAAGCGCCAGCAGCGCTTTCTCCAAGAGCACTTCGAACTCGCCGCACAGGCGAAACTCAACCTCGTCATTCACACGAGGGATCTCGAAGGCAGCGCTTCGTTCGAAGATGCACTCGCGATCTACCAAGAATACCATCGGCACACCCGCGCAGTCTTTCATTGCTTCATCGGCCCATGGGAAAATGCCAACCGCGTGCTCGCTCTCGGCGGCATCGTTTCATTCGGCGGAGTCGCCACCTTCAAAAGCGCACACCAAGTTCGCGCGACCGCAAAACAATGCCCCGCAGGACATTTCATGATCGAGACCGATTCCCCGTATCTCGCACCCGAACCCAACCGCGGAGCGCGCAACGAACCGTCATTCGTCCGCCAAACTGCAACGGCACTGGCGACCCTCCGCAGCGAGTCTCTTGAAGAGCTCGCCCTGCACACTCAAGAGGTCGCCAATCAATTTTTCCGTCTCAGATCCAAAATTGATTGAATCAATTTTGATGCCCATGGCGTTTTGACTCATGCAAGGACACTTCACATCTGTTCTTCACAAACTCAACCAAACACACTATATCCGACTCATGAATCCGCTACGAATCCTCGCTCCATCACTTCTAGCAATCGCACTGGTCTCCTGCGCATCCAATCCAGACACCACGACTGCAGTCGCCGCACCAACCAACATCTCAGTCGCAGATTCAGCCAATCCGGTGTACGACACACCCGCAGCTTATCAAGAGGCTGACCCCACCACCCCGACGATCGACCCCACCGCAGTCGACCCAACCACCAGCCCATCAACGCCCCCATCGCCGACAAGTGTAGCACCATCGAACGGCGCAGCAATCATCCACACCGTCGTCGCAGGCGATACGCTCTCCGGCATCAGTAAAAAATACAAAGTGCCTTCCGCAGCCATCAAACAGGCGAACCACATGACTAAAGACATCGTGATCCTCGGACGCAAAATGGTCATCCCTCCCGTTCGTTGATTCTAACTCAACGCCGCCGCGCGCCATAGTGCTCGCGGCGGCCAACTCTCATCTCATGCGCGTCCACACGGTAACCTGCCTTCTTTGCGCGCTCGTCGCATCCGCACTGGCCGAATCCGAACTCGCCCCCTCCGCCCCCAAAACCCAAGAGCCCAACAGAAAAGAAACGGCGCTCGATCACTTGCTTTCCGAGCGCGACTCAGAAAGTGCGATGGCTGCTGCGATCCAAGAAGCACGCGATTGCGGGATCAGCGACCAAGCGATCCTCGAAGCACGGTTCCTCTACCATGTCGACCGAAACGAAGACAATGCCATCGCGATCATGCTCCCTGAGTTCAAAAAGCAAGCCGAACACTTTAGGGTCGAGGACTCCGCCATTTTTAGCACAAGGGAAGATTGGTTAGCCGCAACCGAATATGTCGCTGCCATCGCCTCTCTAAAAAACGCCGACAAGACTGGCTTCAAGAAGCACATCACCGAGGCATTCTGGCTAAGTCCCAGGCAAGCCTCTGCGTTTGCGCCGCACATCGAACGCATGCGCCAGGAAGAAGTAATGTCGCAGATTCACATCGATTTCGAAACCAAGTTACACAGACTCACCGAAGATCAAACGGTGACGCTGAAAGACCTCATCGCAGATCATAAGGCAATGATCATCCACTTCTGGTCACCCACCAACCACGACTGCATCGAGAGCCTCCCCGACTTTGCAGTCACCGCAAAAACCCTGAGCGAACAGGGAATCGCATTGGTCTCGCTCGTGCCAAACAGCTCAGGCCCAATTCTAACCGATGCAAAAAAAGCGATCGAACCACTTCGCCAGAAGATGTTAGGCGCTTGGCTCATTGACGACAGCGATCACTCTCTCGCGTCTCAACTGCACGTGCAAACCTTGCCGACGTTTGTTCTAATCTCTAATGAAGGCCGCATTCTTTTTAACGGAGAACCCTCTAACGACGCGTTGTGGGAGGCACTCAAACGCATCGACTCAAAAATCATCCGCCCTCAATTGCATGAAGGTGGCGAGTAGCGAATGATCGCCAATTACTAGTAAGCTAGTAGTTCGCCACGTTCCTTTCGTTATTATTTAACTTTTCTTAAAAATCAGCACATTTCAACTTGACGGATATCCTAACGATCTATTCAATAACAAACAGCAAAGGAAATTCGCTTCCATGGCTCAACCCATTCAACCATCCAATCTCGAGCTTCAAGCCCTAACGGTTTTGCAGCACGAAGGTCCATCTACGGTAAGTACCGTAGGTAGGTTGTTACCGGATGGAAAAGACCGAGCCTACACCACCGTGCTCTCCGTAATGCAGAGCCTAGAGCGCAAGGGCCTAGTCACCCGCGAACTCACCGGCCGTGCCCATGTGTACGCTGCCACCCGCTCCCATGATGCGATCGTGCGTCGTGCGACACACGACTTCATCACCAACGTTTTTGGGGGGCGCCTTGAAGAGGCACTCCTCGCTACCCTCTCCGCTGGCATATTAACGCCTGAAGAGAAAACAAACATCGAACGTCAACTCCAACGACACAAAACAATGGCTGCAAAAAAAACAGTAAAAAAAGCAGCGGTGAAAACCGCAAAGAAGGCCGCTACGAAAGTTGCCAAGAAAGCCCCGGCTAAAAAAGCCCCGGCCAAGAAGGCTGCAAAAAAAGCGGTAACCAAAGCACCTGCCAAAAAGGCTCCAGCTAAAAAAGCACCCGCAAAAAAGGCTGCAGCTAAAAAAGCACCTGCCAAAAAAGCTGCAAAGAAAGCCGTCAAAAAGGTTGCTAAAAGCGCCAAGAAAGCTGCCAAAAAGGCTGTGAAAAAGACCGTAGCGAAAAAGGCTCCTGCAAAGAAGGCTGCTCCTGCAAAGAAGGCTGCTCCTGCAAAGAAGGCTGCTCCTGCAAAGAAGGCTGCCGCCAAGAAAGTTGCCAAGAAGGCTGCTAAGAAGTAATTAACGAACCTTTTGAGCGATGCGTGGCTGGGCTCATTGAGCCTAGTTTTATCGTACCTCCAAAAGGATTTATCAACGGCGGGGGATCTTCGGATCTCCCGCCTCTTTTTTTGCCAAAAAAAGAGATTGCATCCCACGGCGAGTCCACCCTAGGTTCGCCCGCCCCAAGAAGGCATGATCGTTGCGCGGTTAGCTCAGTGGTAGAGCACCTCCCTGACACGGAGGGGGTCACTGGTTCGAACCCAGTATCGCGCACCATTTTGATCGTAGCCATTAATCAGTCAGCTCGCTTTTGCTAGAGCTCTAAAAAATACGCCCCCGCTTGTTTCTAGCAAGCTAAATGCCTCCAGTGCCATAGCCCGACTACTACAACCACAGACACCCACCTCCTTATCTCTGAATCAAATAAAACGCCTGCGGTGAATTCCGCAGGCGCTCTCAAGGTCACACGTAGTAAAACTTATTTTTTAAGTCCCACAAAACCTTCTAACGACTTCGGCACAAGCACCGCTCCTACCGAGTGCATCACACCATTGCTGGCCATGACATCGGCACTGTAGACTTTTTCGCCATCAATCATGACTGAGCCGGATCCAATCTTGATTTCCACCTTCTCGCCGTTCATGGTTTTGACTTCTCCATCCGTAAGATCGGCTGCCAGCATCTTGCCAGCGACCACATGATAGAGCAGAAGTGAACGGAGCTTTTCTTTGTTCTCGGGAAGCAGCAGTTTCGTGAGCGCACCCTCGGGCAACTTCCCAAAAGCATCGTCCGTCGGTGCGATGAGTGTGTATGCCCCCTTGGCGGCAAGTGTGGCATCAAGATCAGCGGCTTTCAGCGCCTTCTTAAGGGTTGAAAAGGTCATGCTGTCACTGACCACATCCGTGAGCGATTTTGCACCGAGAGTCGTCTGCACGGACTTGGATGTTTCAGGCATATCATCTTGGCCCAAGACAACTGGGATTGCAGGAGCTAGGAAAAGGAATAAACCGAGGCATGCATAATTTTTAGTTTTCATCGTATGGATATGGTGGGGGTTAAGCATTCTCCCTGCGATCCGCAGCAAGAGTGGCATGGTGGTTTCGCAGGATGCATGCAATATCACCGGGCCCTACATTTTTCTTGTACATGCGTTAAAAATGACCACTCGCTTGGCAAATTCCGCTTGAATCGCACTCCACACCGCACACTGGCATCATGCGAAATGTGCGAAACCATTGCAGTATGCAAAGGGTTGCAATGTATCGAGCCATCATCGGGATTGGTGATTGATGCGCTGAATGGCTATTGTACTTGCCAACCCTTCACGCCTTTTCGTTTTCTCAAACCCGCCATGAAATCTTGTTCACTTGAGCCGCCAACCCCTGACGAACTCAATGCGCTACTCCGACTTCTTGATGACGAAACTCCAGAGGTGCGGGCGCATGTGACTGCACGCTTCGCACGTTGTGGCGGCGACATCAGTGAATGGCTGAGCACCCACGCTCACAGTTTAAACGATGCGGAAAGGCAACTGCTCGCTGAAATGCTCAGCCCCCCTCGCCGTGAAACCTTGACCCGAGAGTGGATCGTACCGACGGGTGGTGCCTCCGCGCTTCAAGAAGATTGGGAATCCTTCGAGTCACTGCTTCGAGTTCTATCGGATTTCCTTCACGATGGTATCTCGCTAAGGCAACCCCTTTCGGATGCTCTCGACCTCCTTGCAGAGGAAGCTGCTGAAGAAGGCTTAACGACTGCCAGTGAGCTACGAGACTTTTTATTCAAAGAATCACGTCTAACCGCAAGCCCATCAAACTACTACGATCCAAGTAATTCTGATCTCGCCTGGTGTATCGAAGCAGGGACCTCCAATCCGCTTGGGTTGTGCCTCATTTTCATTTTAGTAGGCAACCGTCTGAACTTAGAGATCGAAGGCGTCAATTTTCCTGGCCACTTCATGTGTCGGATTTACGAAGATGGCTTCCCCCTCATCGTTGATTGTTTCGACCACGGCCGCACCCATCTCCAATCCACCTTGCTTGAGAGCCCAGAACTGAGTCGTCTGCAGCGCCAACTTCTTCGACAATCGGTTGGCCCTGGGACGATCTTGCTTCGCTTGCTCAACAACCTCAGCGAGGCACTGAAAAAATCGGGGCGCTCCACGGATGCTGAGCTCATCCAAGAGCTTCGCTCGACCATCGAGTGACACTCACCAAACTCCAAGATCCGCCAACTGCCGACTCGCCGCTCCAGCCCAACCACGATTCGCAGCCGGTGATGCGGGCGATGGATGCAGGAGCCTACCAATGGCCGCTGAACTGCCACAGGCCTCCGCTGCACGCCGCCAGCGCTCTTCCGCAAAACCACCTACCCCAACGAGACAACTCGGTTTGAGCAGCGCGATGACCTCCTGCAAGTACACCATGCAAGCCTGCTCGACGGCAGCCAATTCCCCAACCGGCAACTTGTCAGGAGTCAAATTAGCCCCCGTGGCGCTCATCCACACCAGCGGACAATAGTTCAAAACAAAATGATCTTTGAAAAAATCGGCAGGATCCGGGAAACGCTCGGCAAAAAGCCCCCAAAATCTCCGACCACTGACTTCCGAACGCTGACATTGAAACCCTTCGATCGGTCGCTTTGGGTGCTCGCGCGCCGGCCTTTCGATCCGTGCCTCAATCTTCATCCAATCCCGAACCGCCGCCACTTCACCGAAGGGCACACCCGTCTGAGCCATCCCAAACGGACCGGGATTCATGCCAAGAAAAAGCACGCGCTTGGGTCCTTTTCCAAAGCGCTCCAGGTATTGCCGATGAGCCTGCCACGTGTAGTCCAAGGTGCGGTAGACACAATCGACCGGACTCGAAAACTCCACATCCCGCAATGCGACTGCCAGACGCTGGGTGGATGCGACTAAACGACTCATCAATTAGAACCTGTTAGGATTTCCAAGCAAATACCAGCAACAGCAGCGAGACAGGCAAGTAAAGCAAGGTGAAGAAAAACAAGCGGCGCGCGGAGGTACGCTGACCGTCGCGCGAGAATTTCAGCGCAAGCGCCATCATTACAAAAGCCAGCAAAGGCCCCCCAATCGACCATAGCAAATTCGCGAAACCCGCCACCATCGGCAGCAGTGAAAAAACCGCCAAGACCACCGAAAAGCTCGCAGAGAGTACGCCACTCTTGCGGCCGGTTTGATCTCCATTCGACCACATTTTGTAGCCTGCAGATTCATATTCCTGGCGAAAAAGCCAATTGATCGAGACGAAGTGGGGCAACTGCCAGAGGAACAACAAGCCGAATAAAAAGCAAGCTTCCACTCCGATGCGCCCCCCAGCGCCTACCCAGCCAATCACCGGTGGAATCGCCCCGGGAATGGCCCCGACCAGCGTGTTCACCGAACTCACCCGCTTGAGTGGGGTGTATACGAAAACGTAAATGGCCACCGTCGCGGCCGTGAGATAAGCCGCCAAGTGCCCAACTTGCACCGCAAGATGAATGATCCCGATCGCCGACAAAATCCAACCAATACCAAACGCAACGAGCGGATCCATCCTGCGAGATGGCAGAGGACGATCCGCCGTGCGCTTCATTCGAGCGTCGAGATCAACCTCCATGAGCTGATTGAATGCGGCCGATCCAAACGCGACCGCGGCAGTTCCTAACAGGGTGTGCACCAATTTCATCCAGTGCATTTCACCGCCACGTGAGCACAGCAAAAACCCGAAAAACGTGGTGACTAGCACAAAGAAATTCAGCCTCACCTTCAGCAAAACCATGAGGTCCTGCCGCAATCCGGGAATCACATGCAGAACCGAACCATCATCAGCAGGAATTGGATTGGAAATCGTATCATCCATGGGCACGCCCCACAATGGCGTTGATCCTCCACATTCCAAGCCACGACTTTCCTCCTCGGTAAGTTTTTCCGATTCATCCCCCACCAGTCGCCACTCGACCAGATCATGCTGGACAGCCCGTTGGCCTCGTTCCAGGGTCTCGCCCATGGAAAATCAGTTTGGATTTGCGATCAGAGGGGTGAAGGCCTCGATCGAGGAGGGAACAGACTTCGCGCCGAAATTTGATGCCGATGGACTCCTTCCGGCGTTGGCCATGGACGCAACCACCCGCGAGCCACTCATGCTCGCCTACATGAATGAGGAATCATTACGCCGGACCTTGGAGATCGGCGAAGCGGTCTATTGGTCACGTTCGCGGCAAGAATTCTGGCACAAGGGCGCCACCTCAGGCCACATCCAGCGGGTCGTAGAAATACGCACGGACTGTGATCAAGACGCCCTCATCCTCATGGTCGAACAAATCGGCGCCGGCGCCTGCCACACCGGCCGCAATTCGTGCTTCTATCGTAAAATCACCACCGAAGTGGGCTCGACTGGGGCTAAATTGGAGCAGATCGGACCCGGGAAATCGTTCGATCCGACGAAAATTTACGGAAAACCCTAAATTTCGATGCATTTCGCGGTTGCAATCCGCTTCCAGATCCGGTAGCCCTCCTCCCCCGCAGTTCTTGGCATACCGCAAAGTCCATGCTGGCAGCACATTATTTTACGCGAAGGAGGACCCATGAATATCATTAAGAAAATCGAGTCAGAGCAATTGAAGCAAGACGTCGCCGAGTTCAACGTCGGTGATACCGTGAAGGTCCATTGCCGGGTGGTTGAAGGCGGCAAAGAGCGTATCCAGATCTTTGCTGGAATCGTCTTGGCTCGCGGTGGCTCCGGTGTGAATGCAGCATTCACCGTCCGCAAGATTTCCTACGGCGAAGGCGTCGAGCGCGTATTCCCACTTCACACTCCACGGATTGCGAAAATCGAAGTCACCACCCGTGGCAAAGTTCGTCGCGCAAAGCTGCACTACCTCCGCGAGCGTGTTGGCAAGCGCGCCCTCCTCGTGAAAAGCGCGAGCTAAGCTCCGCATTCCATCATTTCAAACCACCCCATCTGGCAGCCAGATGGGGTGGTTTATTTTTTGAGCGGAACGATGATTTCCGCTTTCCTGCAGACCATGTCCGCGCCACGTTGCAGATGTGCGCGTTCCTCCGCTACTCGTGATCCTGCTCATCCTCACCGTGATCGGGGGAGTTTGGATTTCCAACACGCGCCACGTCGACTTCCTCAGCCATCCGAGCCGAGAGGAACTTGAAAAAACTCGGGTAACGGTCGCCTCGTCAATCCCCCAAGCCGATCAGGTGGACGATGCCATTTCTGCACCGCCCGCACCCGCCCCTCCTCCACCACCCATACAGACTCCTGAGCCGACCCTAAAGCCAGCAGATCTCACCAACCCCATCACCTTGCGCAGCTATGGCAGCCTGTCACCCAAAGGCCCAGACCACTTGGCCACCTTGGCAACACTCCTCGAAGAAAAGGGCGAGAAACAGCGTGCCTTGCTCGCCTGGGAACGCGTGATCGACGCAACTTGGGCAACTCCCAAACAAACCGCGACCGCCCACGCCGCCATCCACCGCCTGCGGCCCAACTTGCCCAATTGGAATCCCAAACCCGACTTGGCACTTCTTGTGACGCTACACGCCAATACTAGCAGAAAATTCACCAAATCACTCACCCCTGTCCTCGATGAAGTCGCCCACGAGCTCGAGCGCGCATCGTCAGGTATCATTAAATTCAAATCCAAGGTAACCTCGGGAAAGACCAGCGCTTCCGCCGATCGTGATACACCCATCGCCATCTGGTTCTCTGGTCCTGATAAAAAATCGCCCTCTACCCCGGTCATCACTTTTACCGCAGACCGCGACAACCGCCTGAATCAAGAAATCGAGTACGCCATTTACCAACTGCTCCGTGACCACCTCGGTCACATCCCCAACTACGCACGCCCTGTGGAAGTCACGGCCATGGCCGATGCCCGAAATGCTCTTCACGATTTCATTACTCGCCGCGGCTGGAACGCATTCGGAACTGCGATGAACCCACCCCCCCCTCCACCGCCAACACCCACCAGCACGACCCCATCCACTCCATCCGCATCTCGCCCTCAAAACAAAACGGAATAATGGGAATTGATTCTAATATTTTTCCTCGTTCAACGTTTTAGAACCACCGCTTCATTTCATCCTCGCACTATCGGTATACCCAAATGATCACTCGCCTCCTCCTCCTCATTCCTGCTTGTGCCGCTTTCGCATTGGCGGAGGAAATGCCCCCCCCCACTCCCAGTATCCCACCTGCAGCGACTGAGAATGCAAAACCGGCGCTCCCATCCGTCTCACAAATCGACGAGAACACCTTCAAAATCGGCGAAGTCACCTTCAACCAAAAAAACCGAGAGATCCGCTTCCCTTGCAAGGTGAATATGACCGAAGGACTCATCGAATGCATCATCGTCCTTCAGCAAGGAAAAGCCCACGAATCGTTGTTCATCACCGAGATTTGCCCAACCCATCTCAATCTTGCGTTCAGGCTGCTCCGCTACACTCCATCCCCAGAACTCTTCTCACTGATGGAGGATGGCCACATGACCGGAATCTATCCAGCTGTCAGCCCAATCATCAAATCTCGCGCCCGCATCGACATCGAGGTGGAATGGAATGACCATGGGACCACCCGCCGGTTCCCGATCAACGAATGGATTCAGAACTCCAACAGCAAAGCAACCATGACTGCGGGGCCATGGCTCTATACCGGTGCAGCTGTTCAAGCAGGAAAGTTCATCCCTGACCTCACAGGCGACATCGCCACCATCATGTTGGTCCGCGCCGCAATGATCAATTACCCCGGCTCCGACAACGGCGAGGAAACCGTTTGGTTCCCATTTCCTGAAAAAGTACCACCGCTCGGCACTCCCACCACTCTCATCATCACTCCTCATTTCAAACCTCAAATTCCTCCAAAACCATGAAATCCCTAACCACCGCCATCATCCTTGGTATTTCCCTTATCTGCACCTCCGCCGCATCAGCAGCTCGCTACGAGTCACTCAAACAAGAAATCCGCCAGTCAATTTCGCGCGGCAACACGTGGCTAAAAACCCAGCAGAAGCCAGATGGCAACTGGGATGACGATGGCCTCCCCGCATTCACTGCTCTCGCACTCACTGCGCTCGCACGTGACCCCAACCTCGACCACAAAGCCAAATTGCCCGAACCCCTCGAAAAGGGCTTCAGCTGGCTCCTCGCCCAACAAAAAGAAGACGGCGGCATCTACAACCGCGGCCTCTCCGTCTACAACACCGCTACCTCGGTCACCGCACTCGTCGCCGCTGGACGCCCCACCGACGGTCCCGCAATCGTGAAAGCACGCAAACACCTGATCACCAACCAGTGGGACATCGATCAAAAACAAGAAACCGATAACCCAAACGATGGCGGAGTTGGCTACGGCTCGCACAATGACCGTGCCGACATGTCGAACACCTACCTCGCCATCGAGGCGCTCGCTCTATCAAAGAAGGTGATTGAGGATGGTAAATTTGGGGATCAACCAGATCTCGATTGGAATGCCGCAGTCACCTTTCTTTCACGCTGCCAGAATCTCGAGGAAACTAACGACAGCGAGTGGGCATCGAACGACCCTAAGAACAAGGGCGGCTTCATCTACGGGCCTAACGAAACCAAAGCCGGCGAGGAAAAGCTTCCCAATGGCCGCACCGCCCTACGTTCTTATGGATCGATGTCCTACGCAGGCCTTCTTTCATTCATCTACGCCAAAGTCAGCGCCAATGACCCTCGCGTCGTTGCCGTCAAGGAATGGCTCGGTCGCAATTACACCCTAACGGAAAATCCAGGCTTGGGCGCTCAAGGGATTTATTACTACTACCAAACGATGTCGAAGGCTCTTGCAGCCGCAAATATCGGTCAACTGAAACTTGAAAACGGTACCGAAGCCGACTGGCGCAAAGATCTCGGCGAAAAAATCCTCGCAACCCAGCGTGAAAATGGTTCGTGGATCAATGATAACGGCCGCTGGATGGAGTCCAACCCAGTTCTAGTGACCGCCTACATGGTGATGTCCCTTGAACAAATCTACAACTCGCTCCCCGAGAAGTAACTCAACCAATCGGCGAAATACGCTACTCTTTCAGCTCGCCCGCGGTCCACGAACGACCCGCTCGTGAGCGTGTCAATTCACGTTGGCTCTTCACGAATTCAGCAGGAACCGCCGATGCATGATTCGACCACTCATTACGGATGTAGGTTGCAATGTCGGCAATCGATTGATCCGTAAACGCGGGGTTCATGCTTAAGCCGGGCATCGCAGCCGAAGGTTCATACATTTCGCCATCCACGACTACCGGACCAACCAGCCCGTGCAGCAAAATATTAATCAAGGTCGCTGATTTTCCAGTGACCCATTCGGATTCATCAAGCGGTGGCCCAAGATTTGCGATGCCACTACCGTCCGCACTGTGACACCCAAAGCAAGCTGCCTCACCATGGAACAATGCCTTTCCTCGTCGATACGATACTAGATCATCCCCCTTCAAGGGAGAAACGTTGTGAAAAGATCTATTAGCATCAGCACTGCCTTTTTCTAACCACGCGAGCAACTGCGTGTCGTGAGAATCCCTTAACTTGGAATCGCGAAACTCCAACTCATGATGATTCAATCCCGAAACCAAAGCCTCACGCACAAACGGCACCGAACCATGCGACTTCAACAACTCTCCCATCCGATCAAATCCCCTTGCCGTACCCAGTGGCCCAAGCGCGCGCATCAAATAGGGAACCACCTCGTCCGCCACCGGATTCACCACTAGCAACACTGGCTCCATGGCCGAAAGCTCAGAACCCGATAGACGGGTGCTCGCCCACAGCGCCGAGGACTGCAACTTCGCATCCGTGCAACGAACCGAACTCGCAAGATGATCGGCTCGCAACTGACCCATTCCATCAAGCGTCCAGATCGCATGGATCCGCGCAAGCGGCGCACCTTCATTCGCCATGGCCGCAAGAAGTGGTAATGCCGCAGAATCCTTCCGACTCACCAGCAAACGCTGCGCAGCCTCACGCTGCCATGCATTCGCCCCTGCAAGCAATCTCACCAAATCCCCAGTCAATAGAGATCGAATTTCCCGCACGGATTCAAGAGAACCTGCCACATGACGAATCCGATAGATTCTGCCACAACCACTGCCCGGAACATCCAACCCTCGACTCAGGATCTGATTCCTCAAATAGGTGGTCATGTAGGTCTTGTGTTGAATGACTCCGTGATACATGTCCACCACGTACAGCGAACCATCTGGTGCATTGTAAACATTTACCGGACGAAAACGCTCGTCGGTCGATGTGAGAAAATCAACCTTACCCAGTGGATGACTTCCGTTTAAAGCTCCATTGGAATCATTGATCCGAGTGGCTTTCACTAGATTGGATACCGATTCAGCGATAAAACCTGTCCCATACCATTCCTTCGGAAAGTTGGTCCCCCGATAGATCGCCATTCCAGCGGCGGCGGTCGTGCTCTTCAGCTTGTAAGTCTGCGGATCAAGCGTATCACTGTCGAATCCATTGGATTTTGCGACATAGCCACGATTCACCCCCGGCGTCACCCGCGATGGCCAGACTCGATCGCTCCCCAACTGAACGAAGTCCTTGGTCTTGATTTTGACACCAGGATTCCCCTGCAAAAGATTTGGCACTAACAGATCACCAAAGAGCAGAGTCGAGTTGTTGTTATGATAGAGGCGTCCAAAGTCATCACGGGCAATCCCCCACTGACCACGAAATTCGGTCGGTTCGATCACCCAACCATCACTCGTCCGGCGGATCCGCTTGTCGGACTTGGCGAGGTAGTAGCAGTTGTCGAGATTGGCCAAGAGCCCATTTGGCTTGTGCTCAACATTCCCGCTTTCGGCAAAATTTGAAGGGAGCTGCTGAAGATCACCCACCGCCAAATTGCCATCTCTCTTCACCCAACAAAGGCGATGCTCGTCAATGAACAATAACCCATCTTCAAATACGGCCAACGCACGCGGCAAATGAATCTTATCAAGAAACACCGTCCGCTTGTCGAACCGCCCATCGTGATCCGTGTCCTCAAGAATCACAATCCTCCCAGCCGCAACTGATTCTCCCTTACCATCGATGTCTGGCATGTAATCTCGCATCTCGCAGATCCACATGCGCCCCGTTGAATCAAAATCGAGACAAACCGGCTTATCGATGAGCGGCTCCGCTGCAACTGTCTCGATCACAAATCCAGGAGGTAACTGAAAGGACTTCAGCGAGTCCTCAACCGACAAAACGGGGCTCGCGGGAATCTGCGACCCGGCAACCACAGAATTCATCGCCTGCCCCACCACATCTCCCTGCTGAGCCGCAAGGCGCAACGAGAGGATCAATAGCAAAATTTGAAATCGAATGAACATGAGGAAAAATGAATGATTCCGAAACTCAGATTTTAATCGCTGTCTGATGCACGGATCACCCAGCGCAACTTTGCAGAGGTACTCCTTGGATTTAAACGCCGCTCATCATCACTCGCAATGATAACTTGATCATTTATATCCGAATACAGGCCATCGCGAATGCCTGCCTTGAATGACTGTTTCACCCGACGATCCTCGCCAGAATGAAAGGTGAGAATCGCCGCCCGACCACCAGGCTTCAGACATCTCGGAAGCTCGCGTAAAAATGCATCCAATGCGGTGAACTCTTCATTCACCGCAATCCTCACTGCTTGAAACACCCGCCGCACGGTGCGCTCACGCTCGTCTTCATCGCTCACCCGGATCGACTCGCGGATTGCCTGCGCGAAGCCCAAGGTGCTCGAAAAATGATTGCCCGCCAGCGCCTCGGCGATCGATCTTGCACGCGGCTCATCCGAATGATCGAGCAGCACATTTTCGAACCTCGCCACACTGACCTTGGCCAGCCACTCACTCGCAGACAACCCACGCTCAGGATTCATCCGCATGTCAAGCGGCCCCGCAACCTTGAAACTGAAGCCCCGCGACGGATTGTCGAACTGCATCGACGAACAGCCAAGATCCGCCATGACAAAGTCGACACTTGTTAAACCGTGCGACGCAATCACCTTGGCAATTCCAGCATAGTTCGATCGCACTGTCTCAAAACAACCCTCCGGATATCCCTTCGCGGCCAAGCGCGCAGCGGTCTTGGGAAGCTCCATCGGATCGATATCCAAACCAATCAATTTGCCCGCCGGTACGATCTTTTGCAAGATTCCCAGCGCATGCCCACCATACCCCAAGGTGGCATCCACTCCAATCATCCCCGATTGCAGTGCTAAAGCATCGATGCATTCGTCCAACAAAATTGGAATATGCGAGCCCGCTGGGGTTTTGCCTGCAGCGATCACCTTCGCAATCGTATCAGCATATCGCGCCGGATCGTGCTCCTTGTACTTATCTTCGAAGCGCCTCGGATTCTTGCCGCCATAGCGCTTGCGGCGTGGCGGGCGTGGCGGTTCCTCACTCACAACTCGGAATACTTCAAATTGTTACCGCGGGATTTTTCGACAGGGTAGCGAACATCATTGTGGGCAACTTTCGCCGCCATGACATCCCCTAGCTTGAAGCCTAGGTTGTCCGCGAGCTCGAAGAGCAGGATTCCCACATCGGCGATCTCTGACGCAATCTCGTCACGGCGACTCTCGACCCGCGCATCGATTTGCCCCGGTTGCTGCCAGACGAAGTGCTGCATCAACTCACCTGCCTCGGCTGCGATGGCAACCGCGAGGTCTTTGGCATTATGAAATTGACGCCACTCGCGGGCATCTACGAATTCCTGAATCTTCTCGGTCAGCTCGGAAATTGAATCGCTCATACACGAACGATGCATCGAAACTGAACCGACCGCGAGAAATTATCAGCCCCCGTAAATCTTCAAAGCGATTGACCAAGGTTTTCTCCAGAATTTCCCGCCTGCGAATCCCGCCTGCGACGCGTTAGCCCCCACAGGACCATGCTGCCGAGGATCCATGCCACCTGAGACTCTGGCACCACCGTCAGCTCGCCGGTGCTCAACATCATCGCTTGGCCTGCGAGCGTCTCACCACCGTCGGAATAAAGTCTGACTCGCGACAACTGGGAACTGCTGAGTCCCAAGGCGCTGGTCCCAAAGTAAACCTGATCCACACCCGCGCCGGCGGCGCTGCCCGACCAGTTCCAAATCGTCAATCCGCTGTCATTCAACCAAGCCACCAAACTGCTGTTGGCGAAGTGGAGATTCACCGATCCATCTCCCAAATCGATGATCGAATCCGAGCCCAAACCGAGCGCCGCGAAACTCGAAGAAACCGATCCACTGAAGGCCAGACCGCGAGTGGCCGCATTGTTCAACGTCAACGACGCATTCGCATTGGTCGCGTTCGATGCAGAAACCACCAGCATCCCGCCCGCATTGACTTGGATCGATGAAGTGGAACCCAACGCACCTGTCGCAGCAGCCTGCAGGATGCCCGAACTCACCACCGTGGATCCAGTGAAGCTGTTAGAACCTAACAAAACCTGACGGTTTCCGCCATCTTTGATGATCCCACCGCTGCCGGCAATCAAGCCGCTGTAATCCTGACGGTTCAGGCCCAGGGTGTTAAAGGCACTCAACAGACTCGCCACCGAACTGCTCCCTGCCAATGCCGCTGACGACACCGAGCTATCACCCATCGTCAAAGTGTGGGAAGCGGAATCGGCACTGAGATTGATCGAGGATGAAGCGGCTCCCGTGAGCGAGAGAATACTTTGATTCGCCGCAGACATCCTCAACTGCGAGGAGCCGGTGCCAGAATCGTCCATGATCAGCGCGGACCGAACACTCACACTCGGCAAGGCCCCCGCCGCGTTGGTCATTAGAATACCACCATTCCGGATGTAGGTCGGACCATTGTAGCTGTTCGCGGTGGACAAGGTGACGCTCGCACCATCGACTAACAGATCCGAGTTGGCAGAACTGCCTGAAATGGTACCCGTGATTTCAAAGGCACCTCCTGCGAGACTCAAGGTGGAGCCGTTTTTGCTCAACTCACCTGCTAGAGTCACGGTGCCATTCCCGGAGTTCCGCAAGACACCCGTTTGTGAGGTGATGGTGATCGCATTCGTATAGGTGTTGTTGCCACCATTATTTGCGGCAAGCGATTCAAACACCAACGCCGCTGAGGACTTCAACTCCAACGCCGCCGTGCCGATGTTGCCTTTTTGGGAAATGATCAGCTTGCTTCCCGAGTCGATCGATGCGACGCCATTGAATTCATTGTTACCGCTCAAGCGAATCCCGCCGCCACCGGAGATCTTCAACTCACCACCACCCATGATGTTGCCTGAGAAGTTTCCTTCGGGTCCTGTTTCGCTAAAGGTGAACCTCGCCCCAGAATCCAACAAAATCGCCGTGCCTGCGCTGGCCGCACTTGAAACCACATTGCCGTCCCGTGGCACGACCCGAGGCGCCGCCCCTAGGTCCGCTGCGGCCCCTGCGCGAATTGCCGCGCCGGAATTGTCATACGCCCAATCATGGACCACTCCAAGCGTGCCATCGCGCGTTAGCGTCACCTTCATCCACCCGTAGAAAATCGCATTCTCACGCGCCATTTTAAAGCCGATAAGAGACGTCTGCCCCTCCGTGAATTGCAGCGCGCCCGGCCCGAGGTGTCCGCTATCATCTTCAGCACCCGATCCGCCGTAACCCGACGAATAAACCAAGCCACTGCCGATCTCAGCCCCGAGGGCGATCGGCGTGATCGGATCTTCTGCCCCCGTTCCAACCCGCACTGGCTGAAATGCCGGCGAGTTCGCGATCCCGAGCCCTCCAAAGAATGCATTCAAATCCCAGCCACTGAACTCAGTCCGTGATTGCTGCTGACTGGTGACATTCAGATAGACTCCGTCGAAATCATCAGGAATCGAAAGGTTTCGCACGCCGCTGTAGACGATCGCTCCGTTCACCTGACTGGCACCGAGCCATGAAACCGCCACCAGAATCCAACACATCCGCCTGCCGAAAAGCAGTGGGCGCTGAAATGGTTCTTGGACTGGATTCATTTTGTTAAAATTCTAATGATATATTAGGAATCGCGCTCACTGCGCGGTCTCGACCCTCACTCGGAAGAATCGTGCTTTTTTCCCGTTCACAAAAAATGGATAAGGCACCGAGACCGCCTGAACTTCGGAATCCTCGGCGATGACAGCAGGGGTGGCACTGGAGGCTCTCCAATCCGTCAAATCTCCGCTGAACTCGACCGCGTACCGCAAGCCCGCGGCGAGATAGTCTTTTCGGCGCACAAACACCGCGCGAAACGTGAAGGTCGAACCATTCTTGTTCGCGTATGGCAGTGGGACCCCACGCTGCTGCAGTTGACTCCCTGACCATGACAATGCGGGTGCCGACCCGACGACCGGACTGAGTCCAAAGGCGTACTCTTGAAGATTTGATAATCCATCACCATCCGGATCCGGTACTGACCTACCTTGGCTGCCGCTTTCACCAAAGTACTGCACTTGCCACAAATCAGAAATGCCATCTGCCGCATAGGACCCAAAGTCATCGTTACCGACATTGAGCACCGAGACACTCACCGTATCAGATAAACTCCCATAAGTCGCCCGACCGACTGCGGCAGTTTTTTGATAGACCGAACCTGCGGTCACGAGACCACTTGAATTGATACTGGCAAGCGGCCCACTCTGAACCAGCCACGAGAGAAAGTTCCCAGGAAGCGTGGAACGACTCAGGTCGTCATAAACCGCAGTCACCGTGAGTTGTAGAGTTCCCTTTTCATTCAAGGTCACCGGCGATGTCGTCTCGTCAATGCTGATGCTTGTCGCGTCCATCAACTGACCTGCATACCCTGGCCTCAACGTGTAATCCGTCGAACTCCCACTTCCACCGGCACTTGACGAGGAATCTACGGTGTAGTCCTGGCTTCCACCTCTAAGCCCAGCCAGATCGACCACCATCGGCGTCAATTGATAGTCCGCACTGCCCTGTGCCACGAGAGACACCGGCAGAAAGTAGCCAGAGAAAAGAATGACACCGAGCAATCTCATAGATCAGTGGCTCAATGCTTCCTCAAGCTTCCGCAGACGCTGCTCTTGATCGGCATCCCGCTGTTTTGAAGCCTCGACCTCATGTCTCAAAGCCTCGTTTTCCCGTTGAAGTTTCTGATTCTCACGGTGCAATTCTTGAACTGCAGCAGCCGCATAAATCGTCAACGAATAAGTATCCACCTGAAGAATACTTGAGCCATCTGGAAGCCGTTCTCCGCTGCTTTTCACATCGTCAGGGAACACCTTGGCGAACTCCTGAGCGATCACGTTAGGATAACGCCGATCTTCAATTTCTGGGTGCGCGGTGCGATATTCTGGGGTGTAGCGGAAATCCACGAGACGGACTCGATCCAGTTTTTCCAAAGCCCCGGTGATCGATTGGACTTCGGTTTTGATTCGACGGTCGGAATTCGCTAGCCAGCTGCCAGCCGTGGTCTTGCTCACACTGCCAGCCACTTCAAGCGCATTGACGGCAGGGGTGCGTTTGATTCCCACCTTACCGCTGAAAACATTGTCCTCATCGAGCTTCGCGACCTGCACCGAGATGGCATCCGCACGTAAAACCAACGCATGAGAGACACCCGCAGCGAAATGGGTCACTTGGGTGGCCATGGCCGCAACGGTCGTTTGAGCATCGGAGTTATCGCCCCATGCGACCACCGACCCATCGGATTTCAGTGCCATGCTAAACGCATAGCCTCCCGCGATCTTGACCACACCTGAAAGACCGGCTGGTACAGTGGCCTGCCCTCCCCCGTCCCAGCCCCACGCGACAAGAGTACCGTCGCCCTTCAAGGCTAGGCTGTGATAAGCTCCCGCCGCGATCGCAATCACGTTGGTCAATCCTCCGGGCAACGTGACCTGACCTGCATCATCGCGTCCCCATGATACGATTGTTCCGTTACCGGTCAGCGCCAAGCTGTGATCATAGCCCGCCGCGATTGCTGTGACGGTCACTCCTGTCAAGCTGCTAGGAATTGCCGTTTGTCCAAAGCCATTGTCGCCCCATGCACGAACGCTGCCGTTCGCCAACAACGCAAGGCTGTGTTTCTCACCCGCAGCCACCTTGGTCGCCGTGGTGATGCCGCTCGGTATGGTGGTCTGTCCATAGGAGTTACTGCCCCACGCCACGAGTGTTCCATCGCTCTTCCGAACGAGATTGTGCGACGCTCCAGCCGCAATTTCGGTCACACCGGTGAGAGTTGAAGGGACGCCCGTTTGCCCCGTTGAATTCCCGCCCCAAGCGACCACGGTTCCTGCATCCAGAAGCGCAATGCTATGAGTACCGCCAGCCGCAACCGCGGCAACGTTTGCCAAAGTCGGCACGGTCGTCTGGCCATCACTATTATTGCCCCAGGCAACCACGGGAGCGGATGGAGGCGCAGTCATATTCGTCAAAGAAACCGAGCTGGTAATGACGGAATCGGTAAACGCGATGGTCTTACGCGTCAGAGTACCAGCATTGTTGGTGAGATAAAGATTGGTCCCATCGAATTCAACCGAACCCAGCACAGGTGCAGTTAGATTCGTACCCGCCGCAAATTTTAAAGGCGCCGCCGCTGAGGTGCCTGCTGCTAACGAGACCGTTCCCGTGAAAGTCGGCGATGCAAGCGGGGCTTTCAATGCGTCGTTGCCATTCAGCTTGTTGATTGCTGACAGAATCGTATCGCTCGCTGTGATATTACCTGCGCCAGAGATAAAGTTTGTTAGAGCCTTCCCAGTCACCGTGGTTGCCGAAATCGCAGTGGCACTTTGTGGCCCAGTCACATCACCAGATAGATTGCCGGTGAAA
>Ga0164295_10000185_pt1 | contig 53103 bp, 55 predicted proteins | sample GEODES006metaG_FD_111798 | JGI IMG/M metagenome (GOLD analysis project Ga0164295, IMG submission 111798) | Oligotrophic lake water microbial communities from Sparkling Lake, Wisconsin, USA - GEODES006 metaG | ecosystem: Environmental > Aquatic > Freshwater > Lake | place: USA: Sparkling Lake...
AATGTGTTTTTATCATTGTTAAAGTAATATAACAATATTATATGCTATTTTGGACTCTACAAATTACTATTATTTCTATCATATTAATATTTTTAGTTCATAATTTAATTGGGTTTTTTAAATCTACATTAACCGTTCCCAAAGTAAAAGATTTAGTAAACGCACCTATTCAGAAATATGAAAATATGTTGAGCGTTTTGTCTAATTCTGCAGCAGGTTCTTCAAATGCTTATTTACCCGAGTCTATAGAGCCCAATGTTTCGTCAATGAAAAATGAATTAAAGAGTTTTCTTAAGAACAAGCTCAAAGGCACGACCAAAGGTGTAGGGTCTGTTTCAAACAATGACGGAGGTAATACTACTTCGATTGCATCTTTAGAGTCTGGGTCTTCCAATTCTTTAAGCTATTCCGCCTTTTAAATATATATTTATGGGGTGTAATAGGGAGAAACTGATATAAAGATTAGTTGATTTATTTATAGAGAGAAATGCTAACAGAGTATGAACAAAATGTCTTATTGAAGGGCTTCCCCAATGCTGAACTTTCTTATGAAACTATTGTGCATAACAAAGTTCAAAACGCTGATTTCGTTTTGGCCATTCCTGACGGAAAAAAGTTTTTTGCGTGGTTTACCGTGCATAAAAGACAAAATGTCTGCGTTTTAATGGAGATTGGTTATAATAAACAAATATGTAATATACAAATAGCTCAATGCTGTTTTCAAGATGCATTAGCGTTTGGCACTATTTTTTACGGGACTATTTTTAAATATGAAAATCATCGTTTTTTTTCTGTCGAAAATCTGTTGCATTACAAGGGCAAGGATTGTTCTTCTTGGTCTTTTGATTGCAAATTAGATACTCTATGTCAAATATTCTCGAGAGAAATCCAACAACGCGCTTATACTCGATATAGCGTTGTTTTTGGGTTACCAGTGTTTCGCAAGACGATTCCAGATTTGTTAAAACAGATTCCGTTGCTTCCTTATAGAATCAAGTTCTTGCAATTTCGAGAGAAAAGGAGGAGTCAAGGCAATGATTGTTTCAATATGGTCTACAATCCAAATATGACCTTTGCAGAGCCTTCTTTCCAAAGAAGTCAAAGTCCTAGAACTAATGTCTCGAGAGAAATAGTATTTCAAATTAAACCGGACATTCAAAATGATATTTATCATTTGTTCACTTATTCTGGAGTTAAAGACGATGGTTATTATGGCGTAGCCTATGTGCCCGATTACAAATCTAGCGTTATGTTGAATAAGCTTTTTAGAAATATTAAAGAGAATGCAAGTTTAGATGCTTTGGAAGAAAGCGATACTGAAGACGAATTTGAGGATGTGCGCGAAGATAAATTTGTCTATTTAGACCGCGTTTATAATATGGTTTGCGAATACAACTATAAATTTAAAAAATGGACGCCTTTACGCGTTGCCCAAAAAAATGAAAGGGTTGCAACTAGGGATGATTTGAAAAGGATGAATATTGCCTTTTAGAAAAAAATAACAACTAAATATATATGTCCAATTATTTATTCAAACATCCTGTTACCCCATTAAATAATGTTGATGGCAATTTTGTCAATGTCGATGGTTCAAACTGGCCTGGTCGATTCGGTTCCATTGAAACATCTAGAGAATTTGCATTACCCGACAATTACAGTTGCAATGCAACCGCGGCGAATGCGTCAAGACTTGCACCAATGCAAAACGGGGGCGGAAAAAGAAGACGCACCCTTCGCAAAAAAATAAAAAATATTGTTAATAAGTATAGAATGGCTTCTAAGAAAATGAGAAAACAAACAAAAAAACGCTTGTTGTCTCTTTACAAACGCAAGGGTCACAAGAAACACGGAAAAACAAGACGACACCGCCGTGGTGGTAACGCGGTTCTTAATGGCCCTCTTGTTTCTTCTCAAAACTTGAAATTGGTCGATGGAACAAATGCGTACAATAACTCGATGGGTCCTGTTGATAGCGTCGTTGACCCCTATAATGTAAACAAAATGTTAGGCGGAAAGCGTTACAAGAAATCTAAAAAGTCGAAGAAGCAAAGAGGTGGTTACCATCAATTCCAAAGTGATATTCCCATCACTCAAACCTATTCTCGTGGAGGAATCTTGGATGCAAAGGACCTTGCTTTAGCCAATCCCGCCCCTTACCAAGTTTTGTCCAACTGCACCAATTGCGTAGACAATTACAATTACAACACCAATCGTGGTTTCCAATTCTGGGGTAATTAAGAAGTTGTTGGTTTCTTGGGAAGCTTAATTAAACACTTCCCTTGAAGAAGCGGGTCTTCTGCAACAGGTTTGCTGCAAGATTTACCGCTTGTTCCCGGTTCAAATACTACTTTCCATTTTTCTGTGTTCGTATCATATTTATCAATTGAAGTCTGAATGATTTTATAGTTTTGTTTCTTATAAAATTGTTTGCGTTTTGACCATTGATTCTGGAATGGAGTGTGTGAATCTACTATATCTACAACAATAGGACTCCCGTGTTTTTGTCTCAAGATGCGGCCTACTGCTTGTTCTATATCCGTCTTTGGCGTAACCATTATTAATGTGGTAAGTGATTTTATATCCAGTGCCTCTGCAGCCATCGAATAAGTGGCAATCACAACGCGTTTTCCTTCCGTTTCTTTGAGTGCGGCTTCTTTCATTCCGCCAATGTAATAACCCACGCTTCCGTCTGCAATACCACGCGTTTTAACGGCGTCGTGCAAATACTTCAACACATTCTTATTATGTGCCAACAACATAATTTGCTGGTCTTCGTTTTCTTGAAACATATCCTTGATAACGCGTAATATAAACTCTGTGCGGTGGTTATAAGTGCACAGTTTTGAAATCATTGTGCTGTATTGCACATTGCCTCGAAAATCCAGTTTGACTTCATTGAACTCTTCGTCGTTTGCCTTATAGTCAATAGCCCTCACAACAACCTTGTGTTCTTCATCTCTCTTCCCTTTGTATACCACTTCACCCAAGAACATCTTGAAGACTTTGGTCGTTCCGTCTTTGCGATTCATTGTTGCAGACAATCCCAGTGTGTATCTTGTCACCAACTTAAAGAGAGCGCACGAAAAGACTTCACTCGAAATATGATGCACTTCATCGATGATGGTTAAGCCAAAACTGTTGAAGGTGTCAGGATGGTATTCTTTCATTGAAATGGACTGCAACATACCAAGCACAATATCCTTGTTTTCAATGTCCATAATTTGACCTTGAATTCTTCCCACACGCGCTCCTGGTAAGAACTGCTCTATTCGTTCGACCCATTGATTCAATAAAAACTCCTTATGCACAATTATTAATGTTTTCTTTTTAAGTTGTGAGCATATATGCAGTGCTAATACAGTGTTATGCGTTACAGTAAAATCTCCTAAAACAAATCGTCGATTTCCGTCTATTTCAAACCCATAGTAATCACCGACTTCCAATTTTTCAATAATTAGCCTATAAACAAGCGCGTCTTTTATTTGTTTTCTTGGCGGTGATTTTTTTCTAGGAATCAATGTTGGTATATTTTCTAATCCACTACCATTAATGACGATTCTAAAGTTTGTGCCGTATTTTTTGATACCTTTATGTGTCCAAGAAGTTTTTTTTATATTTTTATAACAAGAAAACCCCAAACTTCTTACCAAATAAATAATATCATCTATCATTTTTTCTGATTTTTGTGAAATTTCAAAACCTCCATTTTTTATTAAATACCCGTCACTATCGATCAACCCCGCCAATAATTTTAAACGATTTTCTCTTGAATTACATTTGTATAGATATGGAATATGCTTATTATTAATTAAATTTAAAATTTTTAAGGTATTTAAGAAAACATTGTTGTTTACTCTGTGATTTCCGCATATAGAGTAGTCATATTTGCTTTGATACATCAATGATAAATTGTAGTTTCTTAATTTGTGTGCAAAATAATGCAAAACCGTTGCATCCTGACTTGTTATTTTTGATGATCTAGAAGACCCATCGCCCAACCAGTATCCTATCATATAAGGGTCTAATGGTAACGGTTTCGCTTCAAATTCAATTGGAACTTTATATCCAAGCAAAATGCCTCCTCGCCTGTGAAAGCATTTTGGTAATTTAAGAAACTCTTTTACCGAAATATCAACAATTGTCCCTTTTTGTATTTTTTTACTATGATATGAAGATGATTTTAACGATAAAATGTGACTCTCATTGCATATATAAGAGTCTCCCTTTTTACTGCTAATTTTATACATCTGCTCTTGTCCTCTAGCCAACGATAAAACATTTCTTGGCGTTGAATCGTCACCCATTAATACATCGCCAACTACAATATCTTGAACCTTTTTTACAGTTCCATCATACATTAAAATTTCTGTATCTTTTCCTAAACATTTGCCGTATGCACACGGAAGTTCTAAAAGACCGCCCCCTCGGCCGCCGCTATTTTCAATATGTTTCATAAAAGTTTGCACCACGGGAACTTGATTTTCTCGCAAATCACCGGCGAATGAAAGCGCAATATCGTCACCATCAGTAATCTTGTAGTCTTTGACGGGACCAAAATATTTTTCACCGTAATAGCGCGGAACATAAAACTTGTTATTGGATTCGCGGTAAATCGGAAAAGTGATGGCTTGCGCATTAGCTCCACTGGGTGCGCCCTGCGTAAAAGGTTTAGCAACCAGTTCTTTGCGCAAGGCGTGTTGTTGCTCGACATTCAATTCCTTTTTCAGAATCGTGTAGCCTTTTTGACCAAGATAAGTGTTTAGCGTTTTAGGGAAATAGTTTTCATTGATTTCTTCTGACATTTCTTTGACACCGTGTATTATATATTTTGTCTTTAAATGTTTAACTAGTTTTGATAATCAATTTTAATTAGCAGGAAATCAAAGATAAAATAAAATCTATAAATATGTTATATGGATAGTTTTCAAGACCTGTTTAAGAAGAAAAATATGGGTGAATTGCTTCTAGGTATTCTTTTTATAGTTTATTTGATAATGGGGTACAAGACGCCTACTGCGCTTGCAAATGTGATTGACACAACTTATGGAAAGGTCATTGTCGTTCTTGTTGCATTGCTTCTTTTTGCCAATTCAAATCCTATTTTAGGTGTTCTTGGATTCTTTGTTGCGTATAATTTAATTAGCAAATCGGAAGTTGCAACTGGAACATTTGGTTTAAATAATTATTTGCCTACTGAACAAAAGAAGTATTCGGCTTTAACAATGTATAATCAATTTCCTTATACTTTAGAACAAGAAGTCGTGAAGAAGATGGCTCCTTTGAACAAGGCTGACACTTCCGGGTCGAACACTTATTCGTTCAACCCTGTTTTAGATGACTTGCATGATGCTGCACCTGTCAACTACACTGGTGTTATTTAAAACAAAAACAAAAGGTATAAAAGATATCGAAGGTTATAATATAACTATGAAACTTCTCTCAGTTATATTATTCATTAATTTATTTTTAAAGTCATTCTCTCAACAAACAGTCTTTGGAACAGTATATGGAAAAACAAAAGATGTCGGCAATCGAATCTTGTATACCATTAGAAGAACTGCGCAAAAGAGAACCCTGGTAACAAGCAAACTGCACGCTATAACAGATTCAAACTATAAGAAACAATTTGCTCGTTCAAAGCTCGCGCGAGGTTCCGCTCTATCTAAGAAATGCAATTCGCGCTGTTCGGCAAAAACGCCTTGCAATAAACGATGTCAATTGGCGAGAGACCGTTATCAGCTAAGTTTAGCAAAGGCAAAATACAAGAAAGATAATGTAGTAAAATACACTAGCACACAATTAAACCAAAGATATTACAGTGGTAAGGTTTCAAAAGAAAAATGCAATTCTAGATGCCAAGCGGCTAAAGCCAGATATCAAAAGCAACGAATTCAGTATATGAAAACCTTTCACGAACCGTGTCAAAACGGTCATATAAAAAATACTGGGACACTTAATGGAAAACCTTTAAGTGACCAAGGGAACCCTAGTGGGGATACACCAGGTGATAAAACAACTATTGGTGGGTATGGAGGAGTTGCAAAAGGACGGCCGTTGGGCGCGCCGGGAGCAGGGCAGATTAATTGGTCAAATTCGGCAAAATATAATTGGCGCACTGAATGCAAAAGTTACTCGAAGATTCTTGGTTCAACAAAGGCGCCCAGTAAAATGCATAAATATTTATCTAGAGGGTTATTTTCCTGATGCATCCGAAACTTCTATCGCCACTGCATTTACAGCCTTTTTTGCTGCTCCTCCTGAAATAAACATTAAAAATCTGTAAATTAACAATATTAATACTATGAATATAAAAGCTGCTGCTATTAAAATGCCTACTTGACTATTAAAAAATCCGCCTAAATTATTTACTATTGCTGGTTTTGAATATTGGACTTCCGTAGTCTCTTCTGAGTTACCCGTGGGTTGGCAATCTATGTATATTTGTCCATCGCCATTTCCGCCTCCTACAACTGGTCCATACTTATTTAAAGAATAATATTCGACACGCGGAAATTCTATATCCATTACTGGAGTAATAAGTGTTTTTAAAGTATCCTTGGCTGCACTATCAATATAAACTGCATTTTCCAAACCAAAAACTATTACATTTCCCTTTTTATCTTCATAATAATAATAAAATGGTGTTTGTGGAACAATGTTATTTAAATTATAATTATTCAATTTAATGCTAACAGCTTCTCCTGAATTAGGCTTCAATTGCGTCGAACCATTTATAATATCTGTAAAAATTTGCGTTGCCCCACTTGTTTGCACCTTTGCTGAACTTAATGGTATACAAACCATTAAAGGCGCGCCAATACTTGTGGACTGATGTGTAATTATTATTTCACCATCTACTTGAACTCCGTTGAAGAGATGGAGAGAGGGAGAATAAATTTCTATTTTTTCGACATAATAAGTGTAACCATTAAAGGTTACAGGCGGAGGATTAGTGGTATCGTAACTCAATTGTAAATAAGAACCATAATTGTTTACATTGCAATTGCCACTTGTTTTATAATCAAATGAATAAGCGCATTTTTCATCGCAATAGTTGTCCCAGCGGCTCTTTGAAATATTCATTGGACTTTGACTTGTCATTATACTTACACTATTATTAGAAAATATAAATAAAAATCTTTTTTTATTTATATAAGACAAGACTATGAAATTAACTAAAGGCAAATTAATGAAAATTTATAACAAGAAAAGGCAGACAATGCGAAAATTAAAAAAAAAGGGAAAAAAGAACAGACGAGGCAAAACCTTTAGAAAAAGACGGCCTTTGAACTTGCATAGCAAAACTCTTAAAAAGATTTTGAAAAAAGGAGGTACCAATCGTTACCTTTCTGCTGGAGATGGAACCATTTACCAAGACCCTGAAAAATCAACTACTGTGGCGGCAGAGAAACTTGGTGGGGTTTTTGGAGAAGAAGATGGTAATCCTATAATGGCTGACGCAGTAGTTGCGCCCAATGGTTCTTATGACAGTGATTTAGCTGAGGCTACTTTTATTTCGGATGAACCATCTGCACCCCCCTCCCCCTATTACAGTGATTTAGATTTACCTCAGGCTAATGTTATTACACATGAACCATCTGCGCCGCCTCTTTCTCAAAAAAAATAGATATTAAGATTTTTAAATAAAAGGTAAATATTTTATAGTGTCGTTTTCATATTCCGTCACTTTAAAAGCTTTTTGATAGCCTTCAACATAGACAACATCTCCATTATATATTTTATCAACTCCGTATTCATTTGATGCATTTCTACCTTTAAATCTAATAGGAAGCTTAATGCTGTTATTCTGGTCGCTCATTGTGTAATATTGCCACTTGTCGCGATTTGTGAATAGAGGACGACCCATCAAAGGTAAAATCTTATCTGCAGATGACCCGTTTAAAGGTGTTAAAATGCCCATTTGACGATAGGCTGTGTCTACTGCACCAGGATTCGTCGAAATATTAATGGGAACACGGCCGGGAGGAGCAATTGCTATTTCTGGAACCAAATATCTCTCGTCGCGAAGAGGTGGAACATAAGGATTCATTAGAACATCTCCGGGCAAATTCGAATATGCGTAATTGGGGCGTGTGAATAATCCGAAGAAACTGGACCCAAACCCTGGACCGCCTCCTCCGGAATTATAGTTTCTCTCATCTTGTCTTTCTTGAATGACTATTTTGTGGTTGTTATTCACATTAACGGGTTTCAATGAAACATATATTAGATAGATGACAATAAAGACTACCACTAAAATAAAAAACATTGTCACATTTTCTACGCAAATTACTCCTGGTGGACACTTTTTATGAATTGACATATAGATGATATATATATGTCAATACTTTATCAATAAACCCATGTATTCTTTACTTGGAAGGATTGAAGTTCTTTGCTAAATCGGATAAACCTTCCAAATTCTTCAAATCAAAACCCTGCAACATTGTTTTGGCGTTCTCCATTAAAGGCGTCATACTCTTCATTGCATCGGCCAATTGCAATTGCTGGGTCATCAAACGCTGTGTGTCCTCGGTTAACTTTTGAATTCCATCGCTTCCTAAAATGTTATTCAAGTCACCATATGCATCTTCAATTGTCGACGCGTAATCAATGCGATTTCTGCGCTTGTTGCTCATCACATTCATTGCCTCGTCGCTTTTGTTAAGAGGCTTGACATCCGTACCATCTTCCTTGTCGTCATCTTTTGATGACTCTTGAGTAGCAGCGACGCTAGTATGGAGGGAAGTATCCGCTGTCTCGTCAACCGGGGTAATTACATTGCTAGCTTTTTTATCAGGCTTAGTGTCGCTTGGTTTTTTTGTATCGGGCTTTTTTCCTTCCATTCCCTCCTTTACAGTATTTCCGACCATCAATATGTTGGTAAAGAGAAGAGCGCCTCCAAGAACAACAATCATATTTTGGCTAAAGTTGGAAATCAAATAGGCGACAACAATGAAGAAAAGCGCAGCAGTTAATTGTCCCATAACTATATATCCCAAGACATTGGTTACTGCTAAAAATAGAACAAAGTATAATACATATTTATTGGTTAGTACTTTTGATACTGAGCTAGGTACTTTCATTTATATATATAACGCTTTAAATAAAAAATTAGAAAAAGTAAAAAAATTGATGGTTGTTAAACAATAATAAATAATCTCAAATAACATATAGAAGAATGCCAGACATTGCTAGATATTACGATGATAGTATTTCAGTAGATTCCTCTACAATTGTACCGCGTTTTAAAATTGTCTTGTGTGAACTCCATAATCCGGCAATTCACGGGTTTGACGAGAACTCTGACCCGGAAGTGCCAGGGCATTATTTGATTCATAGCAAATATGATTCCCTTGTTACAAATTATGATAGCGATAATAGTGACTATTTAGATGAAGAAGACGAATACGAATGTGACATTTACGATGTTATGCACGAATTCAAAAGACATATTTGGCGCAATATTGTTTCTTCGAGACAGTTTTCAAGTCATCCTTTCATTAGAAACTACAAAGCGATTGTGTCTAATGAAAATTATATTAAGCCGGAAATAGCTGAATGTTTGTATTTATCAGGCGATGAATGCGTTGCCATTTTGAAGACCTTTTGGCTAAGGCTTGTGCAGCGGGCGTGGAAGCGCGTCTATGCAGAGCGTAAACAAGTATATGCACGGAGAATGCGACATGATTCTTTAAGGCATCGTGAAACAATGGGAAAATGGCCATCGAGTTGTAGCAAACTACCAGGGCTTCACGGTATGCTCTATCAAAAACCAAAGATTCTTTAGTTGTCGCTGCGCTTCGCTTTAAGCCATTTTAGAATAATATTACATTTTTGGAAGCGCTACTTAAAGACGACGGCACGCTAGAAGTTGGCGAGTTTCTTCCACGCCTGCGTTTTGATTTCCCATAAGAATAACCACCTCTCATCTTTTTTCCTTTCTTTGCAGTTTTATTTGCAGTTTTCTTTGACCTCTTTTTGTTGATTTTTCTCGACTTCTTTTGATGTCTCTTTGATTTTCTTTTGCCACCTCTTCTTGCAATAGCGTCTTCGTCTATAAGAGGATTTCTATTTACATCAATTCCTTCTTGGTTTACCTCACCCTCGGCCAGCGCTCTAGTAGCTCTATCTATGCCATTTTGCAAATCTTGTAGCAATGTTTCTATATTTTGTATTGTAACTGTTGTATCTAAATCTGTTTCTTTCAAATTTCCATCTGGTGTTAATAACCCGGACACAGCTGTATTTGCTTGATTAATAATTAATAATAAAGTTTGTATAGTTTGCTCTAAGCGAGCAATTCTATTTTCATCTACTGGACCAGCGGGTGGTGCAGCCATTAACTCTCTTAATCTTTGTGATAATGCATTTATTAAATCAGAAAGTTCTATTATTTTGTTTTTAATTGATATTAACCCTTCTTTTACAGTTCTTTTATATTTATAAATTGATTTTTTATTATTATAAACCGCTGTTCCTAGTCTATTTAATGAATCCCATAGCCGATTAACATTTTCTCGAGCATTTGGTGTATCATTTAAATTGGCTATATTTGGTATACCCGAAATATCTTGCATTTGAAAATCATTTGGTAACGCGGCGGCATCTCGCTCCAAATTTAATCCTACAATTCTTCTTGTAAAATTTTCTCCCATTATTAGTAATTATATTATAATGAGATTATATTTCATTTTGAGTGGGCCCCATAATTTCCTCTAATTCCATCTTTATTTTTTCCATTTCTCTCAAAATATCTTTTTGATCTCTCTTGGTTTCTTTGATATTTGCCTCCGTCAACTTTGTACTGACCCCCAAATCTTCCGTATATTGTTTCAATACATTCATCGCTCTTAATTGGTCTTCTTTTTCTTTTATCATATAATCCCGGTATTTTTGATAATCTTTTTTGACTCCTTCTAAAAACGCATTTTCTTTCAAGGTTCGTTCCAAATAATTGCGCTTGTCTATCAACATTTTGCGTTTCGCAGCTATTTGTTGCTCTATTTGCTGCAAATATTTATCGCGGTCTGCTAAAGACAGTTGATAATCTTGTTGTTCAATTAACACTGGATTTATGCTAATCATATTATTAAACTATAATAATATTATTTAAATATTTTTGCAGTTTTAATTCATTTTCTGCTCTTTCTTGTCTTATGTCTTTTAAGTCCGCGTCCCTTGCTACTCACCGATCTCCACGCCGAATGACTCGACGATGTCGCTGATTTGTTATGAAATGGCACATAGTTTTCTATGTGTCTCGGCGATGAATGGCGTCTAGAAGTATAACTAGGACGAGGTCGAGGGCTTGAAGAAGAAGAAAACTTCCATCCTCTATTTTCACGGCGAATCTGTCTGCGCGTTTTACCCAATTTGCCCATTCTTCTTAATGGCATTCTAATATATAACGCGACAATTTTTCGTTATAATAAAAGAATAAAAAATACCATGTAGTGCGTTTTTTATTTTGCAAATTTTTTCTCCGCCTACAAACATCTAAAAAGCTTTATTTTAATAATTTAAACGCCGATTAAAATATAAAATCTTCGCTATATATTATTTAGGATGTCCAAGACTGTACAAGAACCTTTACTCACACCTGACGATAAACGCTTTGTTATGTTTCCAATTGCTCACCAAGATATATGGGAAATGTATAAAAAACAAGTGGATTGTTTTTGGCGCGCGGAAGAAATAGATTTGTCCAAGGATATGAATCACTGGACAAGCCTTTCTGACCAGGAAAAATACTTTATTTCTATGATTTTAGCCTTTTTCGCGGCCAGTGACGGAATTGTTTTGGAGAACTTGGGTTCAAGGTTTATGAGCGAAGTTCAAGTGGCCGAAGCACGCGCCTTTTACGGTTTCCAAATTGCAATGGAGAACATTCATTCTCAAACTTATAGTCTTCTCATCGACACTTATATCAAGAACCCCGAAGAAAAGGACAAGCTCTTTAATGGTATTGAGCATTACCCTTGCATAAAAAAGAAGGCTGAATGGGCTCAAAAATGGATTGGAGATAAACGCAGTAGTTTTGCAACTCGTTTGATTGCCTTTGCTTGCGTGGAAGGCATTATGTTCTCCGGCGCTTTTTGTTCCATTTATTGGCTCAAGAAGCGCGGTTTAATGCCAGGACTCACCTTTTCGAATGAACTCATTTCGCGTGATGAGGCATTGCATACTGAATTTGCCATTTTGCTTTATAAGAAGCTTTTGAAAAAAGTTAGTAAAGCCAAGGTTAACGAAATCATCAAAGAGGCAGTCGCCATTGAGACCGAATTCATTTGCGACGCACTCCCTTGCCGTTTGATTGGAATGAACGCGGAACTGATGACACAATACATTCAATTTGTCGCCGACCGCCTCGCTGTCCAACTCGGCTATGACAAGATTTATAATGTGAACAACCCATTTTCGTGGATGGAAATGATATCTATTGAGCAAAAGACAAATTTCTTCGAGAGTCGCGTTAGCGATTATGCTCTCGCAAATAAAACAGTTTCTAATGATGTATTTGAGTTTAACGAAGACTTTTAATACCACTTATTCCAAAAAGACGCGGGCAATTCGAATTTCTTCGTCTTTTTAAGTGGGATTTTCAGTAAATATAATCCAAGCGCAATTAGTATTAAACCAATATATTGAAAACTATGTTCAAACCGTTCTCCCAAAAATATATATGCCGCAGCGCTTTCCATAAGTCCACTTATGCCATCCCACGCGCCATTTACCATCATAACAGTAGAGTTCTGTAAAGCGATGATGAGCATTACTATTACACCAACATACCCGGCTGAACCAATTGCAAAGGGAACTAACCCGCCAGTATTGGCGAATTCTTTGAACGCAAAATCACCGATTATTTCTACCGCAGACAACGCTAAAATTTGGGGAAGACTCATTTATATTTTTATAATATTATAAACGATATTTATTAATTTCATTTTTCCAATAGTTTGAATATAGTATAGAAAAGTCATATTCTTTTTTGTGAATTTTCTCATATTCTTTATTCAAAAACTCTTCATTTATTTCAAACCAATCTTTTACAATAATAACAGGCAATTTCTCAAATAACGCATCTAATGCCGTTGAAATCATTATAGGAATAGTTCCAACCATTAAAGCTTCCCATGTTCTATGCGTATCTACACCTCTTCCCGGTGGAGATAAACAAAATTTATAAGTAGATAATTTTTTAATATAACCTTCAAAATTCTTGTTTTCATTATAAAGAAAATTTTTAGAACGGAAAATTTTTTCTACATCTCTTCTCATATTTTTATGTTCTTTTATTAAAGGAGTATCAGTTGTACCTATAGAAAAATTAAAATATAGCAAACTTGTTTTTAAATATTTATCCTTAAATTTTTTTTCTGGTTGAATGCAATGTTCATTTAATATTTTTAGTATTGGTTGTTTATCTTCTCCAAAAAAATTATGACTCGTGTATTGCCACTTTGGACCGAGAGGTATTGGCATTAATTTTGAGTTGGATATGCAGGGATTTTTTGTAAACCATTTTATCATATTTGAGCATTCAAGTAATTTTGTTGCACAAGACACTACATGTTCATTATATTGAGGAAACTCAAAGTAAGGAATACACAAGTCATCATTACATGTTGTTACTAATATATATTTTTTTTTCAACGACAATAAAACATTTGCGTAGTGCAACAGTAATTCCGTTTTTATAAAAATAACAGGAATCTTTCCATCTTTGAAACCATTCAAAACTAATTCATTTACTATTTCTTCGTTGTATAATTCTAATAAACAAATATCTGAAAAATAAATAAATAAATCATTGCTAATAAATGGATGTGAACTCTGATAATATAGTTCGCTCATATTAGTATTATTTTTAATAATACTAATAAACTTTTAAACCAATTTAATATTATTTTTAATAAAACAATATTAAAATACTTTTTCCATTATATTTATAACACTACTATGATTGTTGGAAATATAATGGGTGGACTCGGAAATCAATTATTCCAAATTTTTGCAACTATTGCATATTCAATTGAACACAAACAAAAATTTGTTTTCCCGCGCGAATTTCACGGAGGAGTTACAAAGAGACATCCTTACTGGGATAGCTTTCTCACACCCCTTAAAATTTTCACTGCTTTTCAATTCCCCCAAATGGAAGTCTTGAGAGAAAAAGGTTTTGAATATAACCCCCTTCCTGCTATTAGTAAAGACGAAAATCGCATTTTATACGGATATTTTCAAAGCTACAAGTATTTTGAAAGATATTATGATTCTATTTGTAGAATGATTGGATTGGAAGAACAAAAAAACCAAGTTCAACTGCTTCACCCAAACAATTACATGTTTATGATTAGTATGCATTTTCGTCTAGGAGATTACAAGCAACTTCAGGATTACCACCCCATTTTACCTTACGAGTATTATAGAAATTCTTTACAATGCATTATAAACGCCACTCTAAAAGATAACTGGGATGTTTTATTTTTCTGTGAAAAGGATGATAATGCCGAAGTATTTGCAACAATTGATAAGTTGCGTAAGGATTTCCCAAATTTAAAGTTTTTAAAACAAGACGACAGCGTCGAAGATTGGAAACAAATGTTAATGATGAGTGTTTGCACACACAATATAATTGCAAATAGTTCCTTTAGTTGGTGGGGTGCCTATTTCAACTATAATCCTAGTAAAATTGTCTGTTATCCGGAACACTGGTTTGGACCATCATTGAAAGAAACAAATAACACCAAGGATTTGTTTCCTGAACAGTGGACAAGAATTAGTATTTCTTAGCACTACTGCATAATAATTTTTTCATTTATTGAATGATAGAAATTATTTGTAAATCGCGTCCTTTATTTTTTGCATATTATAGACATCTGCATATCTATCATAAAAGTTATCGCAACACTCTATTCTATTTCTAAAAATTATAGCATTTTTATTAATCTCTTTTTCTGGCGTATAAATTTTTGTTACATCTTCGTAATTATGTAACTTACATTTATGCAAATTTTCAAGTGCTTCTGGCAAAAAATTTTTTATATACACACCAAAAGATAAGTCGTCGACAATATCGTGTCTAATGTTTTTTTTGTTATTTAATATATGTCTTGCAACATCTTGAGATATAATAATACAGGTCCCCGACGCGTATTCTGTTCCAAATAATGAATTGTCCATTACTCCCGAATTATGGTCAAGCCAATTTAAATTTAATATCGACCAGCCTGTATACACATTTTTTTCTGGCAACCCGCTACAATACTCTTTTAGTTTTGGTATATTTACCATAGTTGATATATTTGTCCGAACAATATAATCGTATTTACAGCCCAAGACATTGAATAAATAATCGATTGATTCTATTGTTTTGTGCATAATATTTAATAAGGTCTCTTTTCCATTTACATAGATAAAATCGTCGTTTATTTTAACATTTTCTGTTTGTGATTCTCTCATCTGAATAAAATAAGTAGAAACATTTTCAAAATTGTTTATATAAAATCGATGAATATTTACCATTTTTTTATATACTTCTGAAAAATTAATGTTATTTTCTGAATAAATAATTAATATAAGAATTTTCATTAATTATAAATTTAATAATTAGACAATCTTTATGTTTTATTTTTATTATTCTAATAAAGATAAGGTAATATATTTCCATAACCATCTGACAATTTAAAGAATAATTCGGGGGACTGGGCATAAATATATGTTAATAGTACCTGGTCTGTATTTTTCCAATCTTTCTTCGGTAAATAAAAATCCAAATAGCTTTTATAAATACCCAAGAAGGTATCTATGAACGATTTATGTAATATGTATGTACTCCCGGAAATATAGTGATAATAGTAATGTTGGTTTGCCATATGCGGCATAAATGTTTTAAAATCTGAAGATGCAAAAATAAGCCTATCTTTGGGCATTTTCATTAATTTGTCTACATTCGGAAATGGCGTTTTTGGTGGAGTGCAATTCTGGTCGCGATATATACAAATTCCAGCATCAATCCATCCATAAAACTCGCTGCCGAATATATTCATTTCTTTCGCTTTTTGTATTAAAAATATTTTTTCATTCCATATCATATTCAACTCTTTTGAAGGACAATGAAGGGGATGAGTTTGTATTTCATTGTAGTATTTATAAGTGTAGAAATCCTTCAACTCGAGTAAAACATAATGTGTTGGTAACCCCTCGCGATATTTCTTAACAATGTTTATGCTTTCTTTGTTTCCAAAGAAGACATAAGGACAATTAATTTTCAATGTTCTCTCGAACCAGTCATAATATTGATTATCGTGTTTATTTGGAATTACCCAGAAACCTGAAACAAATGTTAAAGGCGATGCCATTATTTGTTTATTTGTTTATTTGGTTTAGTATTTATATCTATTTTACAAAATACATATTAAAATTATATACTGTATTTATTTTATAATGTCAACTTCTCTCTATAAACAAGAGTATGTTCTATTAATTATGAATTGCGTCAAATATAGACCAAAGGCTATTGTTCAGAAAAACACTTGGTTAAAGCAATTGCCTTCTTATTTGCGGTATTATCATGTTATTGGTAATCCCGAGTTGGACACCGAATGTGGATTCTTATTCGATGAAGAAGAGAGAATCTTATATGTAAAAACCAACGATGACTATAATTCATTGCCACACAAAGTGATTTCGGCTTATGAAGCCATTGAAAAAACATTTGATTATAAATATATTTTCAAGACGGATGACGACCAGACTTTGGGAAATATTCGTTTTTTTGATATGACAAGAGGAATGGTTGAGCGTTTGGAACCGCAAGTCCATTATGGGGGAAATGTGGTTGATGTAAAGAAAGCTTATATCTCAAAATATCACAGAATACATCCTGAGTTGCCCGAGAATTTACCTATATTGCCCATAAAGTATTGTAATGGTCGTTTCTATTTCTTGTCGAAACAGGCTATTGGTGTTTTATTAAATAAGAAACCACAAATAGCAAAAGAATATTTAGAGGATTATGCGATTGGACTCCATTTGCCCAACAAGTACAAGGATAATGTATTGCAGATTCATACCGACCAGTTCTTCAAAGATATGTTTTAATTATTCAGTTTTTCATTTATCAAAGAATTTTAGTTCTTCTTCAATTTGTTCCCGCATTTTTTGCAGTTGTTGAAACTGTTCTATTTGTTGAGGCGATGTAGGTTTTCTCTCTAATTCCTCTTCGGCTTGTTTTATTCTTTGAAGTTGACTAGCAAAAAATTTCTTCTTATCCAAGTCCAACATTACACTCCCATAATTTGTTACGCGTTGTTCAATATCACTATAATCCTGCCTCTGTGTCACAGTTAGAGGAGTTATTAAAAACCATCTGTCCTTTTGTTGCAATCTGAACCAATATTTATCAATTGCATATATACGGTGATTGTGCGGTTCTTTCATTAAAAGTTGTATACCTTCTTTTATATTTGCAATAAGTGTATCAAAATAATGCCCGTTTACCATATAACTCGTAGTTGTTTGGCATCTGGTTACTTTTACACAATAATCTGCAGTTATTTCGTATGGCGGCATATTATTTCCTGCAATAATAACAACATCCCATTCTTTCTTAGGCGTATTCGTTAAAAACTTTTCAAATTGATTTTTAAAAAGCTGTGGATTTGTAAATTCAATGTCATCTTCCACAATAAGAAGATGGTCCCATCCTTGTTCTTTTGCCATTTGCAAACACTTTAAATGACTCATACTACATCCAATTGCTCCATTTGGTAATTTGATAGCATTAAACCGCGTTGATTTAATTCCAACTAATTTCAATTGTCCCTCGCACCAGGTTTTGCGGTCAGGCCTTGATTCCAAGTTAATATAAAATGAATGTTTAATTGTTTTCATATTCTTTTATTATAAATTTGTGAAAAGGGTTTAATATATTTTTGCGAGTATAATATATAATGAGCATTGATATTAGTCTTCACGGAGAACCAATTGAACTTGAAAAAGAGGTTGAAGTGCCTTTAACTAAAACCGTCGACACATCTGGTAATGAAATTGTTGGTCTTCTTATTAAACTTTTAAGTAGCGAAGAAAATGTCAAAATTTTGAAAGCTAACATTAAAATTACAGATAAATCCGTCGAGTTTATTAGACTTTTGTTGAACAATAATCCCGAAGTGTTTAAAACCATTGAAAAAGACATTAATGTTATTATGGTTGATGGAGTTTTGGATATAGCGGATTTACCATCAGTTATTTTGCTGGTTAAAGATGTTTTGAATTTGAATTTAGATTCAATAAAGTCTGGTGTTAAAAATTTAACTGTGCAAGATAGCATTCAATTTATCAAGGATTTGTTGTTAATTTTGATTGAACATGATTACATAACTGTAAATGATAAGAAGACAGTGGAAAAACTTATTGACGCGTGTATCGAGTTATTAAGCAGCACAATTAATCTAAAGACGACGCTTATTTCTCTCGTTACCTCTGCATTGTCTTTGAGTTGTTGCAAGAAATAAATCGCGAATTTATTACAACTTCTTCCAAATATAAATGAATTCCTTGTATTTTTGACCAACATTAAATTGCTTTGTCTCTCGTTTTGGTAGAATTCGAGAGTATTTTTTTAGTTCAATTAACTCGTTCGCTTCACCAAATAACGGCACACAAATCTTCTCATAAATGCATTGAGGTATATTTAAACAATAATGTCCTCCTTTTTTCAGATTATCCCATGTTACTCTGAAAATAGGTTTATAAAATTTTTCATCCCATTCGTCATTTGTCTTATATGGCGAGTCTTTTGAACCATAAATCTCCTTGTTATAATAAGGTGGGCTAGTAAATACCACATCATATTCCAGTGCAGAATAATCTACTTGTAACGCGTCTTGAAATCGCAAATCTATTTCGGTTTTTGAGGCCGTCTTAAGATGCTGACACATTTTTGTGTAAGGTTCCACCAAATTAACATTGGAATCAATGCCAATATATTTTGGTATATTCAATATGCAAGCACCCAAAAGTCGGCCACCCCATCCCATTGTAAAATCAAGGATACATTTGGGTTTCAAATGATTATACAGCTTGGCTGCCGTTGTAGGACGAAATATACTAATACCGCCATAATAAAGATTGAATACCTGTTTACCTATTTTGGTTTCGGTTAAGTATGGTTTATTCTTTTTAATGCTGTCGATTAGTTTGAGTGTGGATGCATCTCTCGACATATAAAAATCGCGATTGTACCAGAAATCGAAGAAGGAGATTCCGTGTTTTGACTTTGTATTCAAGAGTTCAATATGAACAAAGTATTCGATATATTTGAATCCAAGGGGCGAGAGAGGTTTAATAGCAGCCAAGTCTTTGTTAACCGCCTTTTGCAACTTCCCGAAATCTGCAAGTGCGGTCGCTTCTGTGTGTTCTTTAAGTTGTTTTGCAATATCTATTTTTTCGGAGTCGGAGTATTCGGAGAAAAAATACATATAATGGAAAGAGAGAATAATTCGAATACTGAATTATTTTTGTAACATTTGTTTCATCAAGACAATCTCTTTATCTTGTCCTTGTATAATCGAAAAAGGAAGACCCCCCAATATTTTTTCATCGTTTCCAGACTTTTCTATTTGCTTTTTCGAGAGAAAAACAGCCATTGAATGATGAGGTATCATACCCTCTAAATACTGGTCTTGTGTAACAAGTATCTGAAATCTTATAGCATATAAACTTGCAACTACCAATACTAGACCTATTAATACATAAGTCATTTGATTCAATACAAGTCCTTGCAACAAAAACATCCAACCCGTCATCAAAAGCGCCATATAAAAATCATTGATACTCAGTCTTACATCGCTCCATTTATCTGCCCATACCCACATTCCCGAGAGAAGTGCCGACGCAATTGAAATCAGTGTCATTGTGAATGTAGACATCATATGCATTTGCATTCCTTATTTCTATATTATCTAAATATTTTTTACCTTCGAACGCCACCCAAGCGAATATTTGCACTCGTTGTTGCGCGCGGTTTTGCTCCAATATAACGAGCGTATTCTGCAGAAAATATATTCACATTTGGTGGAGGCGGAGGCCTCACATTTCTTTGATAAAATTGCTGTTGTTGTTGTTGCTGTTGTCGAAACTGCTGTTGTCTTATTCTCCTTTCAACAAATTGTCGTTGTTGTTCCAAGGTCGGTTTATGAGATATATTCTGCCAATCTTCCGTGGTAACTACCTTCTTATTTGTACGGTTTGTATCCGGCCTTATAATTTTACTCGCCGGGTCTCTCAAATCATATTCATAATACTCGTTTTGCTCATAACCAAATGCCGTTAAAAATGATAAAATATTTATTACCCATATTCTTTCATTTCCCACAATATATTTATTGTCTTTTGGATTTAAAGACTCGCGGTCAACAGAAAAAGTAAGGCGATTTATTGTAGACAATCCATCTGCACCACTATCATTATTTCCCATATGATAATCTCTCGGAGCTACTAATCGAGAGACACCATCAAATAACTGAAGTATTTCTGGACTTCCTATTTTATAAAAATGACTCCTATCAACTATTAAATTATGTCTTTCGCATCTTAATTGCAAAACCTTGTCTTCGTTACCCCATCCCCAAAAATTCGGATACCCGTTTATTCTCTCAAAATCTTCCCCCTTTATTACTACTATTCCTCCTAAAGCATACTCAAACCCATAATAATGTTTTATTACCCCTGGAGTTGTTTGATAATCAAAGATCTTATGAAAAGGTAAAGTATCTACATCATTGAAAATAAATGTTATATTCTTGTAGTCATCCGGATACTTTTCTTTCATTACAAGAAAACCAATGTTTTTTGTCGCGCCTCGGTTGAAATTTCTATTATCGCATTGGTGTGAAAAATAAATTTCGTAATCAGTTTCACCCTCTAAAATAAAACTCATTTGATTACTGAAAAAAAACTTTTGCTCCAAACGATTGCGATAAGGAACTATAAATATTCTACTAGGTATAAAACGACCATCTTTTTCAGTCATTATAGTTAATTCTATTATTAATTTTTTTTTATTTTAATGCACCATTAAATTTAAATTGTATTTGGGGTTTGAGAATCAATTAAAATATATTATAATTTAACTCTTTAATATTATTAACTCTTTAATATTATTAAATATATTTACAATCAGAAAGGAAAAAGCGTAATATCATAATCTTGAATGCAACCTATAATATAATTCATTTCTTCTTCAGAAAGGACATTGTATATTGGCAATGATACCATTCTATCTGCCAATTTTTCTGCATTTTTGAATGTAAGACAATTTAGTTCTGAAAAGGCTTCACTTTTATAGAATGGTATTTTGTAATGAATTAATGTCTGTATTCCTCTGGAATCTAAATAATTCATAAAGCTATCTCTTTCAATATTATCATACAATTTAACAACATATAGGTGATAAGAATGATGCACCTTTTCATCTGTGTTTTTTATGTGTCTAAAAAAAAAAGGTATGTCTATATACATTTTCGCCAATTTTTGTTTATGAATAATAGTATTATCAATATCATCAAATTTGCAAAGTAAAAACATCGCTTGCAAGGTATCTAATCTCGAATTGGTTCCTTTAAGTTCGTGTTCGTATTTTTTTATAGACCCTAGATTCCTCAAAAGTTTAATTTTATTGTAATAACTAGTGTGCTTGGTACAAATAGCGCCCCCATCCCCGAGAGCTCCTAAATTTTTACTAGGATAAAAACTATGGCACGACATATCCCCAAATGAACCGATCATTTTATTGTTATATTTACTCCCTAGAGCTTGTGCACAATCCTCAATTAAAATTATATTATTATTCTTGCATATTAAAGACAAATCTTCCATATTGCAACAATCTCCATATAAATGAACTACCAGAACAGCTTTTGTTTTATAATTAATCACTTTTTTTAATTCGTTAATGTCAAATACACCATCTTCATCGCAATCTATTAAAATTAGTTTGGCATTTGATTTTAATGCGCCCAAAGCGCAAGCTATATAAGCGTTTGCTTGGATTACAACTTCATCGTCTTCATTTAATTCTAACAATCGAAATGCAATTTCTAATGCACTTGTACCTGAACTTAGTCCAATAGAGTAATCAACACCCAAATAATTTGATAATTTTTTTTCAAAATCCTCCACTTCTTTTCCGAGTATATAATTCCCCTTAGTTATTAAGTTTTCCAATTTATCAATGTACTCTTTACTATACAACTTGTTGTATTCAGAAACATTGTTAATGGGTATTTTGAACTTATTCGCGTCTACAGTTAAGGCTGCCATAAATTATAAATATACATTTATTAGTGTGTTTATATAATAATTTTTTTATAATATAAATTGTTGCGTCGTTTGCAAGTTCGTATTTTTTTTATTTAGAAGCATTATTATCGTCATAAATATATATATCTTCGCTAAAAACAGTGTCACATAGAACTAAAAATATTGCATCTTGTGAAAAGCTCTCCATCTTAATAAAATTATGCGGCGGAACAACAAGCCCTTGGTTGGGTTTGTCTAAGTTAAATACCTTTTCAGTTGATGAATTTGCACTTTTTGTTACTACTCTTACACTTCCACTTACATTTATTAAAACTTGTTTTGTTGTTTCGTGTGCGTGATAGCCTCGATTATTTATATCTGTATTCTCTGTAAATCCGTATATATAAAATATTCGTCTAATATTCATATCCAATTCATAATCGTTTATAGGAACCAATACCCCAGGTTTTTCATTTTTTTTAACATCAAAATTAAGTAAATAAGGTTCTTTAATCATATAAAATAGAATTATTATATTTCTTCGTTTTTAACTAATCTTGCGTGTCTAAAATAACTTTTTTAAATAGCTCAAATTTGTCTATTAAATAATTTTTTGCAGGTCCTTGAAAATGTAAACTGTAAAATCTAATTAAATTCTTTTTTGAATCTTCCACAAATACCTTTCCATTTGAAAACACTAAGTTTTTCTTACCATTATTCATAGAATATGCATTTTTCTCGTAATAACCCTCTGAATCATTAATATTATCATCGCATGTGGAAAGTTCATCATCTAAATTAAAAACATTAAACAAATTAAACACATCGAGATTTTTTTCTGAAAATAATAGATAATAAATCGTCATATCACAGACTCCTCCTGGCAAATTATTGTCTTTAAAATATTTTATCTTAGGTTCGATTAAATAAAATTTACTCTTGTTTACATAAATGTCGTAACATAAATCAATAAATTTATCGCAAAAATCTATAGTCAATAAAGAAGTGTGTATTGTTCCAGAGTTATTTATATTTTTATTTACATCGTGATGCCTATTTGTTAATAAATAAGCGGGTGTATCTATGGTTTTAAATAGTTTATTAGTTTTTTCTAATAAAATGCAGTCACTATCTAAATGACAAACCTTATCAATATTTTCTAATTCCATAGTTTTTCTGATGTAAAATACACGGAGAAAACACAATAATTCTATTCGTGCATCATTTGTGGAATAATTAGTGAAATTGTTAATAAAAATATTTATTTTACTAGAAAATAATTCTGTTAAATTTATGTGTTTAATGTTTTCAACGCCTATAAAAGTATTCTTATTTGTATCGTCTCCAATAACAATAACTTTGTTTTTTATCGAATTTAATTTAACACAATTTTGAAAATACTCTTGATTTCCCTTATGAAAAATAACTATAGGTACATCCATTATATATTTAAATGTTTATTTAAATATATATTTATATACAAATCATAACTATTTTACTTGATGAAATATATAAAACCACGATCTTTCGAAAAAATGACCCTCGCTTGGATTAACATGATGATTTACTTGTAATATTAAACTTTTATAGTAGTCAATTTTATTTGCTAGAATCAATTCTTTTTTAACAGCAAATATTCCAAAACTGTAAACATATGTTGGCATAGGGAAAGGCATTTTTATATTTTCTTCAAACCATTGAAGAAATGAGATTCTGTTATTATTTTTATAGTTATCGTGCAAGTAAAATTTATTATCTTTAATATTCCAATATCTATCGTCATGATGTATGTGTGGTGTTGATTTTGTATTAATAATTGCATCGTCTTTCATTTTTAATAAATGATTTACATCATTACTTCCCAAATGATCAGCAATTCTAGCTTGAGTAAAAACTACTACATCTGGTAAATTCTCATAATTTGTTATAATATAGTGTAAATATGTCTCACTTTCTCTTCCTACATTTCTTAAAAAAATTTGATTATCAATATTTATGGGAGTTCCTTTATTATAAATACATAAATTGTTCTTTTCACTTTCAAGCCAAGATATATCTTCGTTATATCTTGCAACAACAATTTTATATGTTGACATATTATATATTGACAGAATATTTATTGACAGAATATTTATTTTATATTTAAACGCGCAATAAATGCATTTTTTATATTTCTATAACAGAAACTTCTTTTGAATCGTAATTATAAAGTTTTTTAATATTATATTTATTTAATGGAAAAAAAGAGCTTGATAATGGACGCCATTCTCCATTTTGAATATTTATATTACACTCGTGTTGATTACAACAATTAGTTATTAAAATTTATTTAAATTTTTTATTTACAACTAGATAATCTAAAAATAATAAGATGTTTTCTGTGGACCAATGTTGCAAAACATCTTTTAAAATGCAAAGTTCGCCATCTAAAATTCTTTCCTTGTTGGTAAAAAAATCAAGATGTGTAAAATTGTATTTTGAAGATTTATAAATTTTTGAGTTGTGTTCTATAATTTTTTTATAAGCATCATAACCGGTATATACAATTTCAATATCATCATATATTAAAGTTCCACATCTAAAATCTCCGCAGCCCAGATCAACCACATTTTTGATATTATTGTCGCAAATAAAATTTTTTATAAGTGGAATATATGTGTTTCTATTATAATCAATTGTGCTTCCTACTCCACTGCTTCCATTGTATTCACTATTGCAATTATCTCCCCACACAGAGTTTTCATAAATGTTTGTAAATACATCTTCCATAATATTATATGTAGTTGATTTATTTTATATTTACATACGCAATAAATGTATAATCTAATTGATCTTTCTTAAATTCGTCTAGCCAATTTTCATAGGTACTAAATATAGGAGTTTTACAGTTGTGATCTGAAAAATTATCTCCCCACCTAGTTACATTAGTATCTAAATAAACGGGTGGGCATTCTGAGTAATTGCATATTTCTAAAACATCTTTCTTGTAATCGCTTGGTATATTGTGTCTTGTTCGACCATTATTGGGAACATCTAAAATATGATAATCATTTGATAAAATTTTCTTTAATGATAACACATCACCGTGAGTTGTGGGATAATTATCTTCAAAAATTATGTGAGGTATATTGTGTTTCTGCGCGTGTTTTAATCTTAAATAATTATTTTGATGGTCATCTATAAAAGCTACCGTGTTTTTGCATTCATCTCCTAATTCCGCAGTCCAATCGTGCTCGTTAAAATCCTTTGTTCGATAATCAATTTTATTACTCTTATACAGTATGCGGTTTAAAGCGGGTTCAATAGATATTATTTTGCTATTAGGACAAACTTTTTCAATGAGCCAAGAACTTTGTCCATACCATACACCACTTTCAATTATTATTTTGGGGTTTAAGGTTTTCAGTACAAAATAAACCCAAAACATATGTGGTGCTTTCATACCACCATCATTGTTCTTAATGGGTCTGTTTTCATTCAAAACTAAAAAATCATGGACATATTTTTCTAAGCTTTCAGCCGTGCAATTGTCGATCAAACTATTCATATAATATATTTTATTGTTTTACATTTAAATAGTAATAATCAATATAATAATATAATATATAATATAATGAGCTCTCTCTGTATTGTTTATTTGGCTTCTCCAAAAGATAGAAAAATTGGTTGTTGTGATTTTTCTTCAAAATTTGACATATTAAAAGCGTCTTTAAATATTACAACTACTTTATTTAAGAATACTGATATTTATGTCTTTCACGAAGATTTTTCAGAGTTACAATTTAATAGTTTACCAAAGGTAAAAGAGTATATAAAAGTAGATTTTACTGGCTTTGATGATATTTTTGTTGAACATATTTTTCCAAAAGGGTACATTTTAATGTGTAGATTTTTTAGTGGAATAATGCAAAAATATAATCAAATCTCAAATTATACTCATTATATGCGATTAGATGATGATTCGTATTTTTTAGAACCTTTCATAACCCAAGAAAAAATAAATAATATGTTACACTATGATTATGTATTTCGTAGTTTATTTAATGATCTTAAAGACCATCAATCTCTATTTAATTTCACAATAGAATATTTAAAAAAAGAGGGTTTTGAAAATTTAACAAAATTATATGAATATTTGAAAGAGATTAAATTTTTGGACAGTAATAATAATTATACAGGACTTGCGCCGTATAATAATTTTCATATTTCAAGTCTAAAATTGTGGAATAATACTTGCGTTAAAAAATATATTGAAGAAATAGAAAAGGGGGGTTACATTTTAAAAAATGGGTGGTTGGATGCAAATATTCACGCAATGATTATATTTGTAATAGCCCCTTTTACCGATTTAAAAATAATTCACAATGGAACCTTTGGTTATCGTCACAATAAACATTTTTCTTTTATTAATTCAACTGAAATTCAATGGCAAGATCATTTATCATTTTATCCAAAATTATAAAATACACACAAATTACACCAATTCAAGCAAAAATAAATTGTCTATTTGTCTTTTAATGCAATAATTGTTTTTATTAATAATGCTAATAAATTCAGTATATTCATATTTATAGTCAATTACTTTTATTACATCGTATGCTACATATGTAGAAATTTCTTTCTTTTCCGAAAAATGGATCCGATTTACAATTACATACTTGCTTTTAAGCGAGAGAATATTATCAAACACTTCCGCCGAATTGTATAATATGTCGAGAAATCCATCAACATATATTAACTCGTTATCACTATTTATTTTTACTTCTTTTGCATCACAAATGTAAAAATGCTCATATTTCCATTCATTTTTTGCTGTTTCAATCATAAACTTGGACATATCATAACCCTTATATAAAAAATTAAAACCATTATTTTTCAACAATTTGTATGTGCTTCCCACCCCACAAGGTACATCGTGAAATACAATCGAGTCAATGTTATCTATGTTTTTTAGACAATTTAATAAATTCACCCAGTGTGGAGGATAATTATTATTTAACTGACTCTTGTTTAGCTGCAATTGTGAAAAAGAAACTCTATGATTTTCCCATTGTTTTTCAATTCCACTAAAGATTATTTTTAATTCAGATTCCAATCTTTCTCTCAAAATATTCAAGTCCCTTTCAATGGTTTCGGGATGCCTCAAATTGAATTTTGCAGTATAGCAGTCTCCTCTCCTTTTAGGTATCCACTCGTGAACGCCCCTATAAGTATTTTCAATTGCTCTTCGTTGGGTTTCATTACCAACAACCCATTTTAAATACACATTTTCAAAATATTCTCTAATAGTCCCATTATTGACAAATGTGTCATAATACATTGTTTTTGTTTTAACTTGTACCGGAAATACATAGGAATAGTGGTACATTTGAACGCCATATCTATTCCACAATTCTTCGCTATCTATATGTTTTTTTGGTATCTCATATGGATAACTCATAGTGGGTGGTCTATGACTCAACCATCTTGTGCCTTTTACAAATTTAAATATTCTCAAAAAATTGTCTTTATTTAATTCAAAACCAGTTAAATAATTGTCAAATCCTCCATAAAAACTACAGCTTCGTACTCCGACTGATGTAGGTTTTTCGTTGTGCAACATAGTTTTAATTTTTAATATATCTTCAATAGTGTATAATTCATCAGCATCTATTTGCCAAACATAATCTATGTCATCTCTAACAAACTGCATATAAGCATTTGATTCTTCCAATTTTTCGTTGAATTGACCGTGAGTAATTGTTATTTTATTTTCAGGGTCATTAAAATTATCTAAAATGCTATTTGTTGTATCTTCAGATGTTGTTTTTCCTTTATTTTGCCAAAATTTTACAGGACCCTCAGATATTAGAATTTGCTCAACAAATGGATAAATCTGTTCAATGCATTGTTTTAAAACAAAATCACCTTCAAACACTATAATTCCAACGGCTATTTTAACATCATTTGTCATTTATTTATAATTATATATAAAAAATATAATTATAACTAAATATCAATTTAATTTAATTGGCTACTCTCAATAGTTTTTATTAATTCGTCTGCTTTTTTTATTTCACTAAAATAGTCGTCGTGTATTTTTTTCAATCCTTCGTGTTTATATATATCATTATTATTAGTAAAACAGTGATAAAATTCTCTGCTATGATGATATTCATTATTTTCAATCGAATAATGAAACTTAGAAAAATGCGTGAAAACTAAAGGTTGAGTCTGTGAATTGTATATTATTTCATAATTATGAATGTTACTCATGTCATATTGAGACCAATTCCACGGCGCACCGTGACCAATATTATCATCTATATAAATTTCATTGTCGGTGCAAATTACTGGAAAATAATCTAGGTATTTTTGATCACCACAAGTTGCAAGTTTTGGATATTTTTTAAATAAAACTGCATCAGCCCACCAAGCTAAAACTGCTTTTCCTTTTAGCGAATTTTTAAAATATACAACTCCTACATTAAAATTACCCGATTCACGCAATTGATTCCGATCTGTAAATCTATGTCGGAATATTCCAACATCTTTATCTCCAAATTGGTTATATAATATGTGAACATCTAAGTGAAAAAACACATCTGCATCAATATAAAGAACTGACTCGCAATCTGGTGGTTGACTTTTTAATATGTAGTTTGTAAAAAGTGATGCTAAAGACCACAAATAATACTGTTTGTTTGCATTTTTTAAATTATTAACATCTGGAGAAATGAGCAAAATATCTTCTTTATAACATTTAATATTATTATACATTGTTAAATTTGATATCACATTATAGGTTTTATTGTCTAGACATAAAAAATGAATAAATAGATCGTCAACCTTTCCATTTTGAATTGACATTAAAAGTGATAACGCAAAGTGTAAATAGTTTGAGTCGCACAACATTGTTATATGCTTCATTTTATAGTATATACACAATATTTGTTTATATGTTTTTGCAATAACTTATTCTTTTGTTTAATTTCGATTATAATTTTGCCATGATAATGAATAGAATGCAAAATGCGCAATATAAATTAGACCCAAAGGTGTGGGGACCTCATTATTGGTTCTTCCTTCACACCGTCACGATGTGCTATCCTTTAAGACCTAATACCATTACTAAAAAGAAATATTACGAGTTCGTACAGAACATACCTATGTTTATTCCTATTGAAGGGATAGCAACTTATTTTAGTAAATTGCTCGATGAATATCCTGTTACGCCATATTTAGACACGCGCGACACATTCATTCGTTGGATGCACTTCATTCATAATAAAATAAACGAACGCCTTGAGAAACCCAAGATTTCTTTAAATCAGTTTTATATTAATTATTATGAGGAATATAAACCGAAGGATGTGAAAATGAAAGAGTATTACAAGACGCGTGGGAAAGTGATATATGTTGGGTTGTTATTGGCGGTCGCTGCACTAATTTACTACTTGTATAATAAATAGATGGGTTTTCGAATTATAAAAATGTTTTGATAATATATACAATAGTATAAGTATGTTATCAAAAAGAAATAGAAGAAATAAAAAATATTCAAAAAAAAGAACAAGAATTTATAGAGGAGGTGTAAGAAGCCTTTTTGATTCTAGAGTAAGTAACAATTTTCATTCAAAACTTAAAACTCTTGTTGATGAATATGGCGAATCATTAAAAGAAGACGGAATAGTTACAAAATTAGTTTCTCAATACAACTGCAACTTTGATATTATTTTTTCATCTCAACTGTATCACATTGCAAAAAATGCATACACCATATTTATGAAACAATTTATGGGAGATAATACTCCGATTCGGGCAGAAATATTAAAATTTAATCCATTTTATGAATTATTAACACGCGAACAAGATAAAATTTCTTATATTTCTAGATTATTTGATATTGTTTCTAATAAAAATTATATATACATTTTATATTTAGTATTGTATAGAAAAAATAAAGAAAACTCACAAAATCATGACGAAACATTCGACTTGAAAAGTTATCTGGAAAAAAATCACTTTAAAGAATTAGAACCAAAAGAAAAAGAAGAAAAGATTGCTTCTATTATTCAAACAATAGAAGAATACGATGTTAATGTATCCACCTTAAAAAATAGTGGAACAATTGCTGGTGCAAGCCAAGAAGACATTGATACTTTTAAAATAATTATGGTTGCGTTGCAATCTTTTCAGCAAACTCTTCGTGAGTTTGGAAATATTTCTATTAGCATAAATGGAGAAGATAAACTAGATAAAAATACAAGTGAAATAGGTTTTCTGTATCAAGAAAAATCATTTCTGTTATTTGAAAAAATTATAACGAATATTTTAAATTTATTAACCGAAAATCCAAATTCTTCTATTTGCACTTTTATTTTATTTTTATTTTTTCCTTCTTCAACAGATATAATTGGAACTTTTTTAGTAGTATCATTACCAAGATCTATTGTTATAGTTAAAAATAATAATGATCCATTTGATCAACCTGGTGCAATAGGTGTGATTAACAATTATCCGCATGATTTTGAACTAGAAAATAAAAATTTTGTTCAAGGGTTATTAGACAATCCTACATCATCACAATCCAGTTATATAAATAGCTTGTTTTCAAGCGTATCTACTATTTCAAACAAAACTATTCTAGAATATATAAAAAAGGGGTTTTATATAAACATTATTATTAATGCTAGAAATTTTTACATGGAAACTACAGATGTGTGGTTATTAAAATATAGGGATTTAATTAATAATAAACAAATTATACTTGGTTTTGTAATTATTACAAGTATATATGATTTTAAAAAATTAACTTATAAAAATATTAATCAGATTAGATGGTATATAAATCAAAATGTTTTAACAAAAGAAATGCTTAATGAACTTACTAATGATTATTATGATTTGCCTGACTGCATTAAATACGACACTTCTTCTCCAGTAAATATAGTTGCGCAAGACCAACAAGAACAACAAGAACAACCAGAACCTCAGCAAGTAAATACAACAATCCCAAAGATTATATTAGGTTCAGCTGCAGCTGCAGGTGCTCTTACGGGTGCTATTCTATTAACTTTACATTATGGAGTAGGTATTCTCGGTGGAAAATCTAAAAAGAAGAGAAAGACTCGAAAATCGAGAAGAAAAAACAAGAAAATAAGAAAAACAAGAACAAAAAAGTAGGCTAGCCTTTGTTTATTATATTTATATATATTAACCAATGGCAAAAACTCATAAACAACGAAAAAATTATTCATTAAAGGGTGGCAAAGTGTTAGGTTCCGGCGGTTTTGGATGCATTTTTAGGCCCGCGTTAAAATGCAAAAGCAGGTCTGCATCCAAAAATGTGGGAGACCAAATCACCAAACTAATGAAAAAGAAATACGCCATCAAGGAGAAAATGGAAGTATTGAAATTTCACAGGCTATTGAAAAATATACCCAATTATTCCAACTACTTTCTTATAGACGGATTTTCTGTTTGCGAACCCGCTCCCTTAACCGTCGAGGATTTAGAAAACTTTGATGAGAAGTGCAATGCACTTAAAAAAATGAACTTGGACAAAGAAAATATCAATCGCAGAGAATCGTTGCAAGAATTGCTTGCATTGAATATGCCTTACGGTGGTGTCGATGTCAGCAAATTTATCGATGAACACTGGCACAATGCCAAAAAGATGGAGGAACTAAATAATTCAATGATTCAGCTCTTAGAAAGCGGCATTGTTCCTATGAACACTGCTGGCGTTTACCATTGCGATTTGAAATCCTCCAATATTTTGACGAGAGAAGAAGACGGTGCATTGCGCACTCGGCTCATTGATTGGGGTCTTTCTACAGCTTATCAACCCGGTCAGACCATCCCTAAAGTGCTAACAAATCGCCCCTTCCAATACAATGTTCCCTTTTCCAATATTCTTTTCACTTCTCTCTTCACCAAAATGTACAAGGCCTTCTTGGCAAAACATCCTAATCCGGATTATTATACGCTTCGCACCTTTGTTATAAACTATGTATTGGAATGGGTAGAAGAACGCGGCCCTGGTCATCTTAAAACGATGAACAACATATTCAAAAACTTGTTTGAGCAGGACTTGAAAAATATGGAAGATTCATTCAGAGGAGAGATAATTGAATACGATTTCACATTCTACTTCATTTTTGAGTATATTACCAAGATTCTTGTTGCTTTTACAAGAAACGGTAAATTCGACAGCGAGGCTTATTTGAGTCAAGTATTCTTGAAGAACATTGATGTATGGGGATTCGTCGTCTCATATGTTCCTATTGTCGAAGATGTGCTAGACGCTCATAAAAAATTAACAGCGGTGCAGTTTAACATAATTGACAAAATAAAGGAACTAATGTTGCTGCTGATTGATGCGAGCGATAAACCCATCAATATTCCAGTTCTTACTGAAAAGTTGAATGAGCTCAATTCGGTTTTCTCTCATTTTAAACGCACTAAAAAACTGGATTCCTCGTCTTCTAGTTCGACTTCATTGCCAAAGAAGGAACTCCTCGATGAACTTAACACAGCTGAAAAAAAAGCACTATCCGCTGGTTCGCTTTCACATGGAACTCGAAAGAAACTCAAGAAGAGACGCTTCCACAAGATGATGGTGAAGACGCTGAAGAATATCAAGAGCTTGCATAGCAAACGAGCTTGGCTTTAAAATAAAAAATAAAAATAGATAATGACAGTAAAAATTTAATAATTTTTAATATCATTTCATCGTCTTTTAAGGGTTCTTTTAGAAAAATAAGCTTTTAACTTTTTGAGGCTGTATTCCCCCTTCCACAGTTTGCTTAGTATATACAAGAGTATTATACTTAGTATCCAGTACACTATATAACCATATAAATAGAAGTTGCTGTAAGACCTCGAATAAACTGAGTTATCGCATAATATATTCACATTCAAGTCTTCTAGAACATTTGATTCCAGCAACTCGCTTAAAATAGCACGCCTCCCTGATTCATAAGTAATATATTTATTGGTCTTCTCCCAAGGTGGCAGGTCCATCATACCCATTTTATAATGCATATCATTGTACATCATAATATAATGAATAAAGGTTATGTAATCTATTAGCGTAGGAATTTTTGAAACTTGATATAACAAGGGACCAACTATATTCTTAACCAGAGGAGAATTCGACGATTCAACTATAATCAGATTGGGTGCACATTCATTGTATGTTTTCTGGTCAGGGAAAACTTCAAATACTTGCAATAAGCGGCGATCGCCTTTTTTATTATAATTAATTCCGCGATGATGCATATTTGAATGAAAAACCAGAATATCGCCTCTTTTAACATTCAATGCTTTTCTATTGTTGAAACTTTGCAGACTTGTGCCGTTATTGTTGTAATGATGACTTCCTGGGATGACTTCTAATTGCGCGTCATCAAAATAACACAAGCAAGTATAAATCGGCAAAAATTGGGTTTTGGTATGATTGTAAATGTCGCCGTGAAATGTCGAAGCATCAGTTGAGTTATTATTATTGCTAAATCTGAACTTTACATACTTTGGTTGAGTTATTACATCTCCCGCATTTCTTTGAATTGCCGGGAAAAATGTAGTGTCAATAAATTGTTTCATTATGGAATAATCGACTTTGTTATCGTGTTTCATACACGCTAAACCACTTTCTAATTGTTCATTTGTTAATGCATTTTGCAATAAAATATAACCGTCTCTTTTAATATCAGAGTTTTTGGAACTGAGTTCCATATATTATCGCAATATTTTGTAGTACTGAAATTTTAAACTAAATATATATTATGAAACTCGAATTATTTATTCTAGGTGTAACCGTATTCTTAATATACAATGCATATCACGATGGAAAATACACAAAAATGTTTTTCTCTTATAAAAAATACTTTCAAATGGGGTTTATGGCACTTCTAGGAATTTCTCTCTATCTACTAATTAAGAGAGACCCTCTTCAATGCAAGAAAATCCTGTTACACGCCAACAATGTGGTAAAATATATGCCTATTGACAAGTCTTCAATGGATATGCTTTCTCCAATTGTTGATTTTACAAGTAGCGCGGGCGCTGGAGGCTTTATGGGCGGCTTAAATCAAACAATGGGTCCACAAGAAACAAACTTTGAACGAAGAATGATGCAATCAGGAGGAAAAGCAACAAAGCGATCGGTGAGTGAAACCAAGAAAAAATATGTAGCATCGAATCAAAATTGGATCTGTGGCAAATGCAGCAAGCAACTGAACCACACATTTGAAATAGACCATAAGATTCGTCTTGAATATGGTGGAACTAACGAAGTAGACAACTTGATTGCTTTATGCAGAAATTGTCACGGAGAGAAAACGGCTATGGAAAATATGTAGTGACTTGTTAAAATATTTTATAATTATATATTATATATCTAATTATGAGTTCACCAAATAAACCAATAGAAGTACAAGGCGTTCCATTAACTGAAGCTGCAGCTATTGCTAATCCAGAAGTAGCTGGACGCACAATATTTGGCAGCATTATGCTGAATAAGCCGTCAATTATAAAATTGCTTATTTTAATAGTCTATGTAATTATTGTTTGCTATTTTCTTGTAAACAACCCAGGAAAACTAGTGTCTGATTATTCTTCCGTCTTTATTATTGTTACATTATTAGGAAGCGTGTTTCTATTTTTTACTGCAGTAAAATCGAATACCGCTTTCATAGATTTTAAATTTGATAATTTTAAAAAATCTGTTATACTGATTTGCTTTCTAGTTTTGTCTCTATTCTTTTATTACTATAACCCAGGAGGTTACATTATGCAATACATGTCAACACCTATTTACGGTTGCATCTTGGCTTCACTCATTTTTTTTGTTCTATTTTTGATGCTTAATATTTATTTTTCATATTTTTCTAAGAATCAAGTAGCAACCTCAGGTTCCACTGCATATGAAAGATTTATGAATGACTCAAACAAACTACTAACTTTAATGAAATACCTTCTTGGTTTGGGAATGGTAGGATTATTTATAGCAATACTAACCCTTTTTGGAACTCAAGCAGTTGCCGGATTATCATCAAATAATTACGGAAAAGTCGCTATTAATATTATTATTATTATTTTTATTGCTGCCATTATTTTTAGAGCATTGACTTATAGCAACTTTTATCAAAATAGTCCTCTAACGCAACTAATTGTCAATTCTATATTCTATATTCCTTGTTTGCTTGTCGCATTTATTGACAACTTTGTAAAACTAACTGGTCTTGATGTGAAATCCAAGGGCAAAGATAGTGGTCTCTTTAAACCCACAACCACCGATTATATTTTATTGGTTATCGCTATTTTATTGAATGTCGGTTATTTTACATACCCTTATGCTGCTGTAAAATTCTCAAAACAAGGCGGCCTTATGCTGATTGATAATCCGATTTATACGAATTCAGAACACATATTGGCATCTTACCAGAGTTTAAATAGAAATATAAATTACGATTTGAATTATGATGCGTCCTTCAATACAGATTTTAACTATACTTATGCCATTTCATTTTGGGTATATATTGATGCGGTCAGTCCCAGTATGAGCAGTGCATACAACACATACACTTCTTTGTTGAATTACGGAGGAAAACCGAATATTTTATACAAAGGTTCGGACAACACCCTAATGATTACAATGGACAACACTTCTGCACCAAAACCTAAATCAAATTATAAACCAACTGTGCCATTTGATACAGATGAACACGGAAATAGAATTATTTATGTGAAGAAGGATGTATTATTACAAAAGTGGAATAATATTATTATTAATTATAACGGTGGTACTTTAGATATATTCTATAATGGCGAATTGGTTAAATCGTCAATTGAAGTACTTTCTTGGATGAGTTATGACACATTAAGTGTGGGTTCCAAAAACGGTATTCGCGGAGGAATTTGTAATGTTAATTACTTCAATAAAAGTTTGAATGTGCAACAAATATATTACTTGTATAACTTTGTGAAAGATAATACACCTCCAGTTTACAAGAGTTCCGAAGAAACAATTAAAAACATTGCGGAAGAAGTTCCTAGTACGATGAATAGTTCAAGCATCAATAATTATACCAACACTTTGAGCGATAAAATTAAGAACAAGTAAACAACTCAATTCTCTAAAAAATTTCTGTTATTATATTATATCATGAACATTAGCACGATTCTGCTTATTATTGTTATTATTGTTTTGTTATATATTGTTGTTCGTTATATTACAACTGATGTAAATACATTGACCGGATTAAGTTCAGGCACAGCAATGACAACTATACCTTCTACTAGTTTAGCAAAAAGCGCAAGTGGAAATAATTCCGGCAATTATGCGTATTCTATATGGTTTTATGTAAATGATTGGAATTATCGTTATGGTGAGCCCAAAGTTATTTATGGGCGAATGGGCGATTCAAGTGGAACAGACAAAAAGCCTTGTCCTAGCGTAACATTGGGTCCCATTGCAAATAATTTAGACATTGCTTTAACTGTTTATCCCGGGGTTGACTCAGTATCAAATACAAGTGGGGATTCAAACTCTACTACGCACCATTGCGCGCTTCCAAATGTACCCATTCAAAAATGGGTCAACTTACTAATCAGCGTTTATGGTAGAACATTGGATGTTTATTTAGATGGTAAATTGGTGAAGACTTGCGTATTACCCGGAACTGCTCAAATTACTGATAGCGCAAATGTCTATGTTACACCCAATGGTGGATTTTCTGGATGGACTGCAAAATTCCAATATTACCCCAATTCGATTGACCCTCAAACAGCTTGGAACATTTATCAACAAGGATATGGCGCGAGTATGTTAAGCAATATTTTTGGAAAATACCAAGTCAAGGTTTCGCTGGTTGAAAACGGCGCGGATACTAGTAGTTTAACAATTTAGAAAAGACTTAATCTCTATAAAAGCATTTGGAATATATATTATTTTTGTTTTTCTTTTATAATATATATATGGATAATTCAGGTTATAATAGATCAAATACATCAGTATCAGGAACCGGTAGTGGCGAGACTAGTTTTCTAGATTCAAACAGTTTGGTTGCAAAAATATCATTTTTATTATTAGTAATATTTGTTTTCATTGTCGTTTTGCAGTTTTCTATATCTTTCTTGGGTTGGTTTTTTAACCCATCTGATTCGCCGCATTTAATAAACGGAATGGTTGACGCAAAACAGCTTTTAATTATTCCTCAGGACCCTTCTCAGTCTGGCGCAAAAACTATTAATCGTTCTGTAAATGCTACTGACGGTATTGAGTTCACTTGGTCAGTTTGGGTTTTTATCAATGATTTAGGTAAACCAGATGACAAATACCGACATATTTTCCACAAGGGCAACGATACTTTGGATACTACTGGATTAAACTACCCAAATAATGCTCCTGGGCTTTACATTTCACCAAATATAAACTCGTTAACAGTTATTATGAATACTTATGATGTCATTAACGAGGAAATTATTGTTCCCGATATTCCTTTGAATAAGTGGGTTAGCGTCATTATTCGTTGCAAAAACACAACAGTCGATATTTATATTAACGGCACTGTCACAAAGAGTGCAAAATTATTGGGCGTTCCTAAGCAGAATTATGGAAATGTGTATGTTGCTATGAATGGTGGGTTTGACGGATACATATCGAATTTGTGGTATTACAATTACGCACTTGGAACCGCGGCTATCCAGAATTTAGTCAAGAATGGTCCTAATACCAAGATGACTGGTTCGTCGGCAATGAATATGAAGAATCCTAATTACTTGTCGTTGCGATGGTATTTTTACGGAAACAATGACCAGTATAATCCTTAATCCACTTTTGATAAAAGTGGAATTTTTAAAAAGCAGAATATATAAGAATGTCTTGTTTAGGACCTGATTATAATCCTGTACCAACAAGAGAATGGTATAGATTTCAAAATGCTTGCCCAGGTACGGCACCGCAAGCCGATGAAGCGCTTTCAGCAAATGCGGCGGACCCAACAGTAGGAGTTCTTCAAGGCTATAAATATATATTGCCTGTATACAAAAAGGGTAATGTTCTTCAATATAAGAAAAACAGCTCAAATTTAACTCAGAATCAGCGCTATGCTCAAATAGCAAAAGGAATGTGGACAAATCGCACCAAAACCTGGGGTTCACAGAGTGAGTCTGTTACGAACCCAAATTCTAACTTATTGAAGCGTGTCAATTATAAAACTTTTGTGGTTCCAAATTACAGTGTAGATGGAACGGAAGTTGTAGAACCAGTTCTTGCCACTTCTGATATTACAAGTTGTTTACCAATTCCAGTAAAGAATTTTACAGCTCTACCGCCTCGGTCAAATTTAGTAAATAATAATCCAACTCTGCCAGTGGTTGTAAAATCAACAACCACTTTAACGATGCCTCCTTATGTTTATCGACCCAAGATTATTACCCAGGCCGCAATTCAAACAGGAGGTTCATTGATAGGTACCATTACTGCAAATCCTTGCACAGGGAAAATATTGCAGAAAACTTATACACAAGAATGCTATCCAACTTCAGATTCGGATGTGCCAGGACCATCCACTATTTTATGCTGGAATGATGGTTTGCAAACTTATTATCCAAGGACAAGACTAACATATGGAACAAGTGGTAACAAATGGCCTACAAATGCAAAACTTATTTTCTCGGCGAATGCTATTCAACCAGTCAATCCGGTTAATGTTCGTTCAGATTATCAACAGTTTTGATTGTAAAAACTATAAACTATAAAGTAAATTGAGACAGTTTTTTATATTTTAATATTAAATATGATGTCTTCTACCATAAAGGTTGCATATCTAATTTCTGGTATGACTAGAAATTACATATATTCATCACATTCATTCAAAAAATATCTTTTTGATAATTGCCCGGGTGATGTATTTGTGTCATTTAAAAGAGGGACAAGAACACATTATTCAAAGAAAGAAATAGTAGAGAGAATTCCAGTAAATGAGAGAATCAATATAAATGATACTATTGATGACCTATCCTTTTTGAAATATCTATTCTCGACCAATTTAAAGTATTTCAACTATGACGACGAAGAATATATTGAAAAAATGATGTCAGATAAAATTTCAACTCTCAATGAAGACTTAAAGCACGAAAAGGGTATACTAGACCAATACGCAAGAGTAAAAAACATTGCCGAAAAATTTGAATATTATAAAAATAAAAACGGTATTACTTATGATATTGTGGTTAGAATTAGATTAGACAGAATATGGTGGATAAATAGTGTAAATATTCGTGATTACATTGCCGATAAAAGCAAAATTTACATATCATATATTGATTGGAAGAAATCAAAATATAATGAATTCACGGAATGGGCGCAGGATTTTATATTTATGGGCGATGCGGAATTGATGCTCTATATTATGAAAGATTTTTTCAATAATATTTATAACTCTTATGATTTTGTATTGGAAGACAAAATGAATAAATCGGTTGAAATTCAGTTTGCAAATTACATTAATTCAAATAAATTATTAGAGAACAAAATAATAAACTCTAACATTAGATTTACTACTGCTGCTTTATATTGCGATAGACCATCATATTTATCTGGATATTTGGTGGGTACTACTAAAAATGTTTATAATGCACACAAAAAATACATAAAGGCTAAAAAGAATGTTGAAAACGCTTCATTAAAAGTGAACACAAAAAAGAGAGTAAATAAAATTAGTATGTCAATTTTTTAGTGCGTGTTTACATTCTTAGATTAGGATTAACGCATATTTCTTGGCTAGGGAAAATGTCTCCAGACATACATTGGTCGTTTTCCCCCACTTCTATGCAACTACGGATTCCTCGTTCTTCACCAATATAGCACCACCCCGCTTTTCCAGCTGTTTTACTCGCTTGAATGCTGCTATAAGAATCGTCGGCTTGGTATGTTGGTGTATCTTGTTCTGCACCACCCTTTTGATTTAAAGACGATGTTGCACTGTTTAATGCACTACTGAGCGAGTTGTCATAACTAGGGGTTTGTTGGTTAGTGGTTGGAGCACCCTTAATGGAACCAGCGGTTTGCTGCACAACATCTAAACCAGTTGTTACAGTTCCCGCAGCTACATCAATGCCTGTCTTGGCGCCAGTTGCGCTGACATTCACGACTTGTTTTGTGGCATTAATAGCAGTTCCACCAAAATACTGGCTAATGGGTGCTAAAAGGTCGGCGAGTGTTTGCGTCCCCTTGGCGAGATAAACAAAGATGTTGATGCCCAAAAATGCCAAGATGAAAATGATGAAAAGCCAAACACGCCAATCGAAATGGCTAAACCAGCCACCATCCGACGATGTCGTAGTTAAAGAGGGTATAGAAGATGCTCCCGAGAGGGAAGCAGCGGATGCAGGTGCGGGCGAAAAAATTTTGTTTTGTGATAACGGATTACTTGAAACAGCAGCGCTATTCATTTATATTTATACTAAAAATAAATATTATTAAATTTTTATTTTTACTATTTGCGACCTCCTTGCAAAAATCAATTAAAAGTTAATAAATACAAGAATTGATTCAAATCGCCTAATATTTCATCGCGAATGTTGTACAAGTCAGAATTAGACATTATATTCATAACCTTGTTTGAATCTAGACCAACTAAATATGACTTGAAATTAGCGACTTCCTTTTTCATCTGTTCGAGAGAAGTAAAGTCGCGAATAGGGATTGCCTTTACTTTTGTTAAATCGACGCGATTTCCTATTTTTCCAAGCAGAACTTCAACAAATTTGTCAATGTCATCATTTAATTTGGAATATAGTTCATCAGTTGCCTTGTGAGTCGCATAGCTGTGAGTTTTCCAATGGTAAATTTTCACTATATTGAGTATGCTTAAAAACTTCACTACAATCTCTTGCTCGAATTTTTGAATAGATTGCAAAGATGTACTTTGTGCGCGATTTTTACGCGTTTTCTGTTTCCTTGATAACTTTCTTCTCGAACTCATTAATATATACACATAAATTTTTTTATAACCTTGGTATAAAGGTCTCTCCAAAATTATTCATCTTTTCCAACTTCTCAATTGTCTTGTCCAAGTTCGTTTTACCTAGTTGGTTAAATAAATAATCTGTGTTGGGCGATTTCTCATTTTTCTTAATTTGCTTATAAATATTGTCAATCTTTGAAACTACTAGATTCACTTGGTCCTTGTTTTTAACGATTTCTTCGTTTAAATCGACCGGCTCTATCAAAAGAGATATTGCGTAATAAATAATATAGCGCCGTTTTCTTCCGCAGCCATTTGTATACTTTAAACAGAACAAGTTCAGCAAACTCTTTATTATTTTTTGTATTAGTTGGTTGTGATTTGTTACAGATTCTTTTAAAATGGCGTCCCATATTAACCAAATTATGTCTTGCTGATTTTTGCTATCCACGGGCATTTGTCCTCTTCTCTCGCATTTGCATTTCTCCTTCTTTGCCTTGCAAATATTCTCAAATTCAATTATCCACTCCATCCAATAACACGCGTTTATGGAATTCTTTCCATCTTTTGATATATTATACGCAAATTCATTCATTGCTATAAACAATTCTTTTGGGTCTTCAGGCAACATAATAGTTGTTCCAAATGACACATTTGGTGCTTTGAACCGGTCTGTCATTTGCGTCATATCAAAGTCTTCCTTCTTTATTTTTACCTCATCAAAACTATGCCTTCGTTTTGCATTGCATAATATACACATTATTTCAGCGAAGAGTTTCCTTATTTTAGGATTATTACGCATCTTCATCTCATTATTTATGTAACCACCGTGAATTATTTCCTTGAAATTATCTATTCTTAAATTCAAATAGATTGCCAATTTAGGATTACCTAAATGGATGTGTTTGCTATAAAAGAAGAATATTAACTCCCACAAATCACTGAAATGACCAGAACAAATAAATTCCGCACTCCAATAACACGCTTGTTCTATTTTAGAATTTATCAAATTATTTAGTAATTCTTTCTTGACATCTGTTTTCTTAAATTCAGAGAAGGTGATTCCTTTGAATTCCTTTTGTTCTCTTACATCGTCGATTTCATTATTTGACATATAAACAATATAATATAACTATTTCTATTAAAAAACAAACAAACAAACAAAAATATAGCAATAATACATAATAGACAAATGACCAATATTTTTTCTTCTATCAATAAAACATACAATAAACTATCCTCGTGGGGTAAAATATTACTATTTATCGTGTTATTTCTTATTATTGTTGTCTATTTCAAATCTTTTAAAAGACCTGCATCGATTGAAGGGTTTGAACAAGGCGACAAGTTCCTTTTGAAGACTGGAGATGGAATTTATGATGATTTTTACAGTGATATTTACGATTATTTAGTATACAATAATATCAAGGATTCTTACGAAGTTGGGGAAATTATTAATAAGACTTTGCCATCGGAAGAAAGTATTATTCTTGATGTCGGTTCGGGTACAGGACATCATGTTGCCGATTTAGCATCTAAAAACTACAATGTAGTTGGTATGGACATTTCACCTGCTATGATTAATAAAGCAAAAGAATTCTACCCAGATTACAATTTTGTTGTTGGAGATGCATTAAAAAGTGATAATTTTCTACCCAACTCCTTTACGCACATCCTTTGCTTATATTTTACAATTTATTATATGAAAGACAAGATGACCTTTTTTAAGAACTGTATGAATTGGTTGAAACCTGGTGGTTATTTAGTGCTGCATTTGGTGGACCGAGATATGTTTGACCCTATTTTACCTCCAGGAAATCCTCTTATTATGGTTTCTCCTCAGAAATATGCTGATAAACGCATTACGCATACTAGCATTACTTTTAATGATTTCAAATATGACGCAAACTTTGACTTGGATGACAAGACAGATATTGCAACTTTCAGTGAAAAATTCAAATTCAATGACTCGGGAAAAGTGCGCAAAAATGAACACACAATGTATATGCCAACAAGCGAATCCATAATACAAATGGCGCAGGAAGTTGGCTTCTTGTTGCAAGGACAAGTTGATCTTATTAAGGTCGCATATGAATATCAATACTTGTATATATTAGTCAAACCCAACTAAATATTTTCTTTTTTTCATTATAAGAAATCATTAATGCTTATTGATTATTACAATAATATTCACAACATAAAATACATATTTTTCATTCTCATATGTATTATATTTGCTCTTTTCTTGGCTTTTTGTTTGTATATTCGCTTTAAATTTGGGTTCTGGAGGGTTCAACCAGTGTTTCACATATATGATTTGCATTATTATTTATTTCCACCGGGAATCATTGAATATGGGGTTCCCGAGAGAAATAAGTATTGCAATTTTAAAGATGTTGAGACACTGAAATTTGAAACACTTGATAATTACAAGATATCAAAATTTTCCGGGTTTGTTCAGTCTCATTATTTGAGAAACAAAGAAAATGTGTTTTTGCCTCAGAAAGAAAACATTGTTCCTTATTTTACAGGACACAATCATCCTTGTTTTTTTTCATTTTACAATACTTCTGAGATACTTTTAGATTGCAAGACAAATACATCAATTGAAGATAAAAAAATAATTGCGGCGATGACTAGTAGACCACTTCACATCTATATTAATAATGGTAGTAAGGATTCATTCTTTGACGCGTATTATGTGGATTACTTGTGCGTAGACAAAAGTTATAGGAAGGCAGGAATTGCGCCGCAAATTATTCAAACGCACGAATACAACCAGCGCGTCTTAAACAAGAAAATCGTTGTTTCTCTCTTCAAACGAGAAGGCGAATTAACAGGGATAGTTCCTGTTTGTGTTTATTCAACTTATGGGTTTGAAATGCGAACTTGGAAGAAACCGCCGAGATTACCTCCGCATTTGGGCGTAATTGAAATTGGACCAAAAAATGTGCACCATTTGATCGATTTTATCAAGACACAGAATCCAAAATTTGACATTGTTGTTATGCCGGAAATTTCGAATTTGTTGGAGCTTATTAAAACCGGGAATGTTTATTGTTATATTATAGTTCAAGATTTCGAAGTATTGTGTGCTTATTTCTTTCGCAAATCGTGTGCTTATGTGCGAAAAAATGTAGAAATATTATCGTGTTTTGCATCTATTAATGCCATAAATGGTAAAAATAGAAAGGGTAAGAATGCGGCTATATTTGTAGAGGGTTACAAAGTAGCTCTATGGAAAATCTATAAAAAGCATCCTGGGTTTCAATACGCGGTTATTGAAGACATTAGTGATAATAGTGCAATTATAAAAAATATAATGTTGCGCACTAAGCCCACACTCGTGAGTCCTACCGCATATTTTTTTTATAATTTTGCTTATCCAACTTTTAAACCTGCAAAATGTTTGATTCTTCATTAACAACTGGATTGGTCAACCTTTACATAGTTGAAGTCGTAATGTTTCAATAAACTAGTAACTTCCTCGTCGTAATCGGTGAAAAACTCCAGAATATTGCGAGCTAGAACCCACAAAGACGGACCCACAGGAACACTTACAATGCTGTACTGGTATTCATTTTTCTTTACTTCGCCCAAATTTAGCACCCAATAAGGTGCTACAAAAGGCACGCCTTCTAGAGTCACCGAAATTTGACCAGGTTTGCTAATATCCTTGTAAAAGGCATATCCACTGATCTGTTCTAACTCACCCTTTTTATTCAATTGGGAATTCAAAACGCTTACATTATTGGGACCTAGAATGCCGTAATCAGCTGTTATGCATTTACCATAACCTTGAAAAGTGAAATCAATGGGTGCGGCGTAAACTTGATACCAATGGCCTTGGTATTTCTCTAAATCCAACTCGGATACAGTTGTGAAGTTGTTTTCGAAGAAGCCCGTTGTTTTTGCAATGGTTGCGGTAAAGATAAATAGTGTTGACCAAAACATTCGCATATAAATTGTATTCTATAAAAATCTTTATGTCTTTTATAGAATTGTTCTTTTTGTTTATCATTTCTGTTTATCATTTCTGTTTATTATTTCTGTTTATCATTTCTGTTTTTAGCGTGTATATTTTCCTACACGAGAGAAAGCGTCGACAATAAAAATGATAAAAACTCCTAAAAAGGAATATAAGACGACTTCTTCAGTTACTGTGTTTGTGCGTTCGTCTTGTTGTTCTTCTAAAAGATGAATCATATAGTTCAATTTCTCAATCAAAATATCTTGATTAGACAAGGGTCCGCTGTTTGACATTTGTCCGCCGTTAGACATAGGTCCTCTTGTAGAATTGGAATGCTTGTACGATGGCATATTATAAGGGGTTGTGCTATACATTGATTCATAATTAGGAATAAATCGTCTATAATAGTCTTCTGCCATATTCTGATTGTGGTCTTCGGAATAATGATTGTATATTGTACCTTGATTTGCATCATTTCCCTCACTCATTAAATTAGAAGATAAATTTGAACCTAATGAGGAAGCAGTAGATGAATTCTTCCCTTCTCTCGAGATTGTTGATTGAACACCCATTGATTGTGGTGGAGGAAGAGGGCTAAAGTCTGCGAGGTCATTTTGCTGGTCCGGCAAATTATGGATGGATTGAAGAACGGATAACACTTTTTCCGTATTTATATTATCTTTAGGATTTGGATTTGGATAACGCTTTTGGGTCTTATTTAGTGCGTTTCTTTTTTTTCCTATATGATTTGTCGTATCATTATTTACTACTTGATTTATTTCATTATCAAATGGTGCTGCATACATTGCTAAAGACATTCTTAATAAAAAATAAGATAATAAATTTATGAAACACACTGAATTTTAACATTTGCATTTTTGCAAAAAAATATAGAGTTATTTATATAATGACAAAACTGCTAACCGCCTTTACTACCCATTTTCATACAATTATAACTGTCATTTTTGGAATAATTGTTCTCTACATTGTTAGATATCCCTATTACTTGGAATACTATTTTGAGAACACTTTAGGAAGAGCCTCTTTAATAGCATTTGTTATTGCAATGACCTATTGCAATCCTATGTTGGGGGCCTTGGCAACTGTAGCATTTATTGGTTTGTATAATTCCCGTGTTATTGAAGGAATGGAATCCAAAATAGAAATTGTTGCTACACCAAACAAAGATGCAAAAAAAGACCCAAAACCGACTGATGCAACCACTACAACTACAAAGCCGACAGCAGTAAGTCCTTCTTCTGACGATAAGAAGTCAGAACCTGCATTAGACAAAGATTCTGAGGCAGCAACAGTTTCAAAGTCAGACGATATTAAACCGAGTGGAAAAGATAAGAAGAAGGAAGCATTCCATAATATGGCGTCAACTCCTGCCGATTTGAATGAAGGAAGAAACAGAATGTTGACAGTTGAGGATTATATGCGCATTCCCAAGTTCTCGAACCAAATGTCTTTTTCTAAATACTACGAGTCCAATGTAGAGCCTATGGCAAATTACTCGGGACCAGAAGGTATGCAAAGTACTGTTTCACTGGCGAATTAAGGATGCAAATAAAAAAATATAATCATATTTTATGAAGAGCAATTTGATTATATTTTTAATTCTATTTATTGCAGTTATTACTGCGATTTTTATGTTTTTTGTTTTACATAAAGAATCTTACTCATCTAAAGAAGGTTTTTTATCTGGATTTCGTCAAATGTATAGACCATATATTAGAAAAGCGCGTTTATACACAACAAACAACTATAACGCTCTTTCTGGAAAGACATCTGTATTTTTAAGGAGAGTGGGATTATGGTAATTTGAGTTCTTTTATTTGATTTGCAAGTTTTATTTTATAGTTTTATTATAATATGCCACCCAAACCTTCAAAAAAAAAAATAAATGTTCCAGACAATGCAAATGCCGCTGCTTCTGTGCCCGGGTTTCCAGGTTTTGGACCTGCACCTGCTTCTGTTGACCCCGCAACCAATGTTAGCTTCTTTAAAAACCCTTTTTTATATATTCACGACCACATTTTATATTTGAATAGCAGCAAGTTTTTTGCTGGCGTCATTATGATTATGTTGAATGTGGGGTCCAAGTTTATTTCTATTCAATTTAGCAAATCCACGGAAGAATATCTCAAGTTTTCTCTGAGTAAACAACTTTTAGTCTTTGCAATGGCGTGGATGGGTACTCGCGATATATATACCGCACTTGCTTTAACCGCCATTTTTGTAGTATTATCTGACCATTTATTTAACGAAGAAAGCAATTATTGTATTGTTCCTCACGCACACCGCGTGTTGCATAAATTAGTGGATTCTGATGGAAATGGAAATGTATCTGATACTGAAATAAATTCGGCTATTGCTGTATTAGAAAAGGCAAAGCGAGAGAAGCAAATGAGGGCGCAAATGAATGCTTACGAGAAGTTTAAAAGTGTTGATAATGACCTTCCTCAAAATAGTTCTACCAGCAAATAAACTTTGTTATAGTCTAGTGTTGTAGAATACATTAAAAATGGCTATATAATATTCTTAATGTATTATAAGTATGCTACCAGTTTCTTCAGCAATTCCATCGAAAATAAATCCAAGTGAAACCAATTATCCAAAATCATTAACCATATTATTGAATACAAGAATTCGCGGTTATCCAAAGCTAAAATACGAACCTTCTATGTCGATTCCCGGAACTCGCAGTGAAACCGTATATTTTGACCCTCTTGTTAAATTGAATAATAGTGTAGCGGGGTCGGTTCCAAAAGGTTATCCTCCATCTGAACTGTATACACAGTTTTTTGACAAGGGTGGGTTTGATAGTTTAATAAGTCGAACCTTGTCCACTTCTCTCTTTGGACAAGGAAAACGAACTATTGAGCAAGCAACCGATGAGGGTTATGTCGACAATAACATTAAAGTGACATTGAATCAACTATTCAAATCTGGCAATCGTTTCTATATTAAAGGTCAACCTTTTACGATAAACAGTTACGATTGGAACTACGGGGATTGGAGAGTTGGAACTAAAAATATAGAACGCCGATTTGCAATGTCAGGTTCTTCTTATGGAGAAGGCATTAATTCGATGATGCAAGTTCAATTTTCAAATCAAGAAGAAGCCGTTGCTGACCAAGAATTGGCGAACTTCAAGGCCACTCATCCTGAGTATGTGATGCGCGGAAAAATAAACCCAAGAATGTCCAAGTTTGATGATGCAGAACTTTTGTTAACTGGTGTCGCCGCAGGTGTTTCACAAAAGACTGCGGAAGGCGCTGTTACCAGTCCAGATGTTACTGTAAATCCAGAAAAGCAAAAGGCGTTACCCGACGCAATAAAACAACTAGTAGCTACAGAAATATTATTTGATAGCGCTATAAATGCTGACCCGAATACACCAAATATGGCGAGTGACCCTATATCTAAATCTTTATTAAACGCATTAAATGTTGTTTATTTGGAAGAAAAAGGCGAAAATCCTGACTTGGTTCCTTTATTTGAAATTTTCCAAACAACATTGAAAGAATATCAAGAATCATCGGATAAATTCAAATCATCTCTTGGTCTTCTCGATAAAGATGAAACTAATTTTGAAGAATTGGACGCTTTAAGTAAAGATTTAAAAAGAAATAAAGATGAGATACTCGGACAATTAGAAGCCATTAATTTTTCAGGGTTATCGAGAGAAATGGATTCAGTTATTGATATGTATAGACAAACGCAACCACAGCCCCTTGCGAGTCCTTCTAAAACACCCATTAATACAGCGACAATTGCCCCGCAAATAGAATCTGTAAAAAAACAAATAAGTGATTTAATAAAAACCCAGGAATCTCTTGTAAAAGATGCTACAACTAATCCCCAAGAGATGTTGCAAAAACAAATCGATGTTTTCTCTTTAATAAAAAGCGCAGACGCTTCTATGCGGGGAATAGAAGGATTATTAAATGGGTTAAAAACTATATATGGCGGACAACAATTGGACTCTGGCACAAGAATACAAACTCAGTTGGGGTTACAACAAATAGGGCAATTGTTTAAACAGTCGTCAAAGTTACATAATGCATTGCTTGATAAATATAAAGGAATAAACTATGACACCGCTTTACCTATAAAAGTAAGCAATTCTGTTTTAAAGTTAAAAGGAGTATACGACAAATTACTAGAAAATTTTATTAAAATGGTGGATACATATAAAAAAGATGGACAAACCGCGAGTTCTATCCTCTCGGATGATACTGTAAAATCAAAGGTATTGGGAGAATTGGGAAAACTGCAAAAGTTTAGGCAAGAATATTTCAAGACTTATAAACAATCATTGTACGACTTTTTAAATAAGATTAATAAGCAAATCAATTATATAAAAGCATTTTGCAACTATATTAAATTATTGTTGTCTATTCAGAAGAAAAAATTAGATAAAATGTATAAAAAAAAGAAGGATGAATATGATTCATTAGAATTATTGAAGTTGGTCATTTCAGTTGAAATGCTAGAATTTGACTATGCTTGTTATTTTTCTCTCCGCGATAACAGCCATTATTACACTTCATTATTAGGATATTTTGAGAAAAACATTAAAGATGTCATTATTAAAGTAGATAATATATTGGGCGATCCGTACAATGCAAGAGATAGTTTTGAAACTTATTTCAATTATCCTTTTTTGTTAACTATTGAAAAAAATCAATTGGATTGTTATAATATTAAATTGCTTATTTTTGATATTCAAAATGAAGCGGAGTTGTGGAAGAACATTTCGAAAAAGACGGACAAATTATTTGAACGAATAAAAGGCCTTGCCTTGAAATCAATTGAAAAGACTTATCTATTGTATAAAAAATATACTGAAACTTTTCCAGACCCTAATCAACGCGCTAAATTTTTACAAAGGTATAATGCAGGACAAGTACCCGTTCAAAAAGCGAGTTTACTAAGTTTTCGTTCCTCTACATCTTCTAGGGACGCAGCGCAAAGAGAACAATTTGTAAATTTATTAAATGCGCAAGTCATATCATATACATATATTACACTTTATGCTAGATTGTCTACAATAACATTGGCGCGACAATTGTCTTACACTACTCAGCAGTTAAATTTGGTGAATGCAGACAGAAATTATTACACATCTTTAAAAAGATATTATGAATCAGTAAAAAAAAATTTTGCGGGTGTAATTGAAATTGGGTTATTGTCTGACACATTATATGAAGACTTGGAACCAAAGTTGTGGACTCATACTAAACCTAAGGTAGACCCTATAATAGCACTTGACGAGTTAATTGTGCGGACAAATAAACAACTCGGCGAACTTATGTATGAAAAGGTTTTTTTTGAAGACGCTATTGCAGAACTAAATGTAAAGTTTAAAACAGAATTGGATGCACTCATACCTTACATCAGTAAAATGGGCGTATTTAAAGCTTGCGTGTCAATAACTAATCCTGAAAATTTGAATCAAAATCCTATTTCAATAACGGAACAGAATAGAATTAATTTTTTTAAAAGATTTATAAAAGATGATGAATTGAGTGAAAATTGTGATGACCAATTAACATGGGCATTTTTAGAATATTATTCATATATTAGGGATAAACAAGTGAATCCTGCTGTTTATGCAACAATATCGGAAAAAATAAGTCAATGGGGAGTTTATTCTTATATTTATAATGAGCCTCGAGGCTCCATTTTGGAGGCATTTGTTACTGCATTAAATGGACAATTGGTTGTTTCTGGACAAACCACAACAAATAAATATGCTGTTAACGGTAAATTCACTATTGAAGGAATAACACTCGCAATTGCTGACCAATTTACAAATGACACAAATAATGCTAGAATGTACATTCGTTATTATATTGAAGAAGCGACGCATTTTTGTGACCATTTTATAAGACCATATATAGCTTTACCAGAGACCAATGAAACAGAAGGAGAATTGAAAGAAATTCTTAAAGGTTATATGGAGCAAGAATGGGAAAAAATAAAGTTTATGTTTCGTAATATGGTTTTGGACGAAAATATTAATAGAATAATATCTGGGGATAATTGCAATGATTTAATTTACGCCAATTATAATGGAGATATAAAAATCATTAACTCTCGAATTACAAGCACACAAGGTTACTTTGGTACTAGAACAATATTACCTCTTTTAGAAAATATTTTTAGGATAAAAATTGTTGTTATTGATAGTTTTGAAGAGCAAATCCGCGACGGGTCATTTGTTAAATTTTTAGATAGTCGTAATGATGTTTTTAGTGGATTTGTAAAGGAAATAAATTTTTCTACTGGAAAAAATATAAAAATCTCTAAGGGTGCATTTGAGGCGCCCGCTTTCGGAAAAAATTTTGAATTGATGCGTCAAAAAATAGTATTGGGATTGTTAAAAGAGGTGGTAGTTGGTAGATTTACAGAACTTAAAGAAATGACTCGTCTACCTCCAAATGGTAAACCATTAATAGACCAGTACTCAAAACTTATAAATGCTCTTGATTCATTGTTAAATATATTAGAAACTATGAAATGTCCTTTTTTTTACAATGTTAGTAACCCAGCTAATGCAAAATTGCAAGAGTTTAATGATAACATATCAGAAATTTTTGAAAAACCAAATATTATTAAATACTTGGAAACGCCAACGAAAATTATTACTAGTGCCATATTTGAAACTCCATTAATTGCATTAAATGTATATTTTAATGGAACTACAAGCGATATGGGTTTCTTAACAGATGTTACAGATTTTTATCCAACATTTATTATTAAAACTCAGGATTCTAGCGAATTTCAAATGTCTTGTCAAAGACTTATTCCTAGCGAACAAAATTTTTTTATTTCTCAGCAATTAAATCCTTCAACTAAATCAATACAAATTGATGATTTTATGTTTTTATTGTACGATAACATTAGCGAAACTTATAGCAATATTTTTAGTTTTACAGAAAATAAATTTGTTTACGATTATAGAGAAATCCCCCCGTTTTACAATATGTTAATTTTTAATTCTTTGGTCAAGTTTTCTAATGCAACAGATGTTGCAACTATTCAGAAATTACCATTTTTTAGAGATATAAATCCTGCATACATACAAACAATGGTTGATTACAAAACAAAAATAGACGAAGATAGTTCTGAAGCTGCACCAGCAACGATAATACCGATTAAAAATACAGATATTCCGGCTGCAGTAAGACGCAGTACACGAGCAAGAACGCCATTTGATGCAACTAAAAATTCTTGGAGAGGAGGCGCTTCATTATCAAGTGGTTATGTCAGTGCAAACCGCGGAAACACCGCTTATGCAAGCAACCGCGATTCCAGATTAAGTTATTATGTTATTATTGACTTGGATTTGTATCCCGGAAAAGATGGGATTCCATTAGCACAAAAGGCTGTTTTGGCTTGTCAGAATCGATACGAGAAAATTAGGCAAGCCTGGGCAAAATTGTTTGGCCTAGTCTATCGCCCCAATGAATTATATGTTACTGGTTTTACAGCTCCTTCTGCTTTAAAGAAACGAGGTGAAGGAGATTATAGAACAGGTGACAATTATAGATCTACAAGACGACGCAGAGATAGAGATAGAGAATATGATAGAAGACCTAGAAACAGGACAGAACGCGGAAGAGATAGAGATAGAGATAGATATAGAGAAAGAGAATCTTAATTGAAAAAATAGATTTAAATACTAAATTCATTATAATTTAATATTTAAATGAACAGTACTTATGAACCAGAATGGTCGAATTACTTGGAGCAATTTAATAAACCTAATAGCGAGTTTTTTATATGTGACAATTCAAATGTGAACAAATACTGTGTTATTGTTGAGCCTAGGTCGTTGGATTTAACAAT
>Ga0164295_10000186_pt1 | contig 52972 bp, 60 predicted proteins | sample GEODES006metaG_FD_111798 | JGI IMG/M metagenome (GOLD analysis project Ga0164295, IMG submission 111798) | Oligotrophic lake water microbial communities from Sparkling Lake, Wisconsin, USA - GEODES006 metaG | ecosystem: Environmental > Aquatic > Freshwater > Lake | place: USA: Sparkling Lake...
ATATGCCATTACAAAAACTACTGTTCAGACCGGGCGTTAACCGCGAAGGTACTACTCTCTCCAACGAGGGTGGCTATTTTGACGGCGACAAGATTCGTTTCCGTTCTGGCTACCCTGAGAAGATTGGTGGCTGGCAGGTCGATAGCGGTGCTTACTTCACTACGGTTCCTACAGCTACGTTTTCATCAGGCGGTACATCGACAGCCGCTACACCTACTAGCGCATCGTTTTGGGGTATTGCTAAGGGGCTGTGGAACTGGATTAACTTAACAGGCTACAACTTACTTGGAGTTGGTACTGACTTAAAGTACTACATACAAAACTCTTCTGGCGGTGCGTATAACGACGTTACCCCTATGCGTGTTACCACTTCTGCTGGCGCAGTCACTTTTGCCGCAACATCTGGCTCTACCACTCTCATAGTTACTAACGCCTCACACGGAGCGCAGGTGTCGGACTTTGTTTGTTTTACTGGCGCTGTAACTCTTGGCGGTGTGATTACTGCAACCGTACTAAATAGAGAGTATCAGGTTAAAACCGTTACAAGTAACAACACATACACAATTACATCTTCTGTTGCTGCCAATGGTAGTGATGTAGGTAATGGTGGCGGTTCTGTTATAGGTAACTATCAACTAACAACGGGCTACACCACATTTACGCTTGGTACAGGTTGGGGCGCTGGTGGCTGGGGCGGCTCGGTTGGGCCTAGTGCTACGACTGCGTTGACTGCAAGTATTAATAGTAGTTCTACTGCGGCTATTGCTGTAACTTCTACGTCAGGGTTTATTGCCAGTGGATTAATCTACATTGGCTCTGAGGGTATCTCTTACCCATCAACAACGGGAACTACGTTTGCCTCGCCTGTAATCCGTGGATTTAACACTACAGCGGCAGCACACACTAACGGCGATGCTGTCTATCAATACCCATCAACTGCAACGGGCTGGGGTTCTCCTGCTACAACTGGTATCGGCATTCAACTGCGTTTGTGGAGTCAGTCTAACTACGGAGAAGATTTAGTACTTAACCCACGCGGTGCGGCTATGTATTACTGGGCTAATAACGCAAGCCCTAATGTTTATGACAGAGCGCAGATTATTAAAGCATCGACTAACGTAGTTACTAAGGCGGGCACGTTTACACCTGACACAACTTGCCCATCCGTTGCTAACTTTGTGTTGGTGTCTGATGCTTCACGGTTTACTTTTGCTTTTGGTACAAACGACCCGACAGGGGTGTACGCCACGGTAGCCCAAGACCCGATGCAGATTCGCTGGTCAGACCAAAACACTGCGGCTACATGGACACCTGCTATTACTAACCAAGCGGGCGGTATCCGTCTAAGCCACGGTTCTCAAATTATTACAGCCATTCAGACTAGGCAAGAGGTTTTGGTGCTTACCGACTCAGCCATCTATTCGTTTCAGTACCTTGGTGCGCCGTATGTGTGGGGTAGCCAACTCTTAGCTGACAACATCTCTATTATCAGCCCCAACGCAATGGTGGTTGTAAATAACGTCACCTATTGGATGGGCACAGATAAGTTCTATATGTACTCTGGTCGGGTAGAAACCCTCCCCTGTGCTTTGCGTCAGTACATCTATAACAACATTAACCTGACAGAAGCGTTTCAGTTTTTTGCTGGCACAAACGAGGGCTACAACGAGATATGGTGGTTCTACTGCTCTATTACTGGAACTACATCTGCGGGTGAAAACGGCACGGGCACACCGGGTTCGCCTAATCGTTTAGTTGACCGCTACGTCATATACAACCACCTTGAGCGTACTTGGTACTACGGTACTTGGAACGGCACAACTGTTCGCCCGCGCACGGCTTGGTTGGATAGCCCATTAAGAGCAGAACCTATAGCAGGTATTGGGTATAACTCTGGCGGGGTGTACACCAACGGTGCAGTTGTATACCATGAGACTACCGTAGATAACAACGAGACTAGCACGCCTACTGCTATTGACGCTTATGTTCAATCGTCGGATTTTGATATTGGTGATGGTCATAATTTTGGTTTTGTTTGGAGACTTATTCCCGACATCACTTTTGATGGCTCCAGCGCAGCAGCGCCTTCCGTTAACTTTACGGTAAGACCACGCAATTTTCCCGGTTCAAACTACGGGTCATCAGACAACCCAGACGTAAATAGTGCTCAGTCATATGTCAGCACAACCACGTACAACGTACAGCAGTTTACCGAGCAGGTCTATGTACGGATTCGGGGTAGACAGATGGCATTCAAGATTTCTTCATCAGACCTTGGTACGCAGTGGCAGTTAGGTGTCCCACGTATTGATGTCAGACCTGACGGTAGGAGATAAGTATGTCAGCAAAAGGTGTAATAGCCCCAAGATTACCAGCCGCGCCAGTTGAGTATGACCGCCTCTATATAGATACGATGCTAGGTATCTTGCGTCAGTACTTTGACCAACTAGACAACGCAGGCCCTGTATTGGTATCAACGCAGAGAAAGCCAGCGCAGGGTTCTGTTCCAGCAGAGGTAATCTCAGCTTTAAGTTGTGCTCAACCAAACCCAACTTCGCCAGCCGTATACGTTATTAGTCTTCCAACACAGGCTGATTTTGCTCTTCTGCGCTCTGGCGATATTTACTACGATACGTCTGGTGGGGCCGCATCTAGTTACCCATTAAGGATTAAGGCGTGATAAACTCAATTAACCCCCTATCTACGAGGCAAAAATGAGCCTACAACTTGCCGCCCAACATTTATCTACTAAAGGTCGTGGACCTGACGACACGCTCGTTCACATGTCCCGTGGTGAGGTTAAAAGTCTTAACGACTTGGCTATGGCGCATGGGGGTCAACTAACTATTAACCCACAGACTGGCTTACCCGAAGCGGGTTTTCTTTCTATGCTTTTACCAATAGTTGCTGGCGCGGCTCTCGGTCCAGCAGGTTTTGGCGTTGCTTCATCTGCTATGGGCGCTGGTTTGATGGTAGGCGCTGGTAGCTATTTACTTAACCCCAAAGCTGGTTTAATGGGAGCGTTATCCGCTGGAATGGGCGCATATGGTGGCGCGGGGTTAGGTGAGGCTTTAGCTGCTCAAGGTATGGAGCAAGCCACTGCCGCAAGCCTAGCAAATAAACCAGAATATTTGGCGCAACAAGAAGCAATTAAGAACGCAACTACCAATCAACTTGCTGGCGGGGCAAATGCCCTTTCTCCAGAAGCATACGCTGACCAAATGCGTGGGTTAGGTACATCCGCTACAGATACTTATAACACCGCTTTGGCTAACGCAAAACCCACAGATTTTATGGGTAAAGTAGACATGATGGGGCAGGGTGTTAAATCTGCATTTACAGACCCTAATGGGTTTAGCAGTGTATACAACAAATTAGGCGACACTACTATGAGTCGCGTAGGCACTTTAACTTCTTTAGCGGCTCCAGCAATAGCCCAACAACCAAAAGACGAGTCCGTTGCACCCGTAGTTGACAAAGATATGGGACAGCGTTATTCGTATAGTGCTGGCGCGGCACAACCGCTTCCAACGCCTGATGTGCCATCGTATGATGCAATGTTGACTCAACAGGATAACTTTGGTAAAGAACAAAATTACTACCCAACAAGGGGATATACAAAAGTTTCTAAGGATGAAGCCAAAAATATCTATGGTTTTGCAGATGGTGGGCCAGTAGAACAGATGTCTAATAACGCGGCTGTGGGCGCAAACACCATGTATCCAATGGCTAATATGGCAACGTCATCTTTTGCTACGCCTTATCAGACCCCTCAGTCTACTAATATGTTGGCTAACATGGTGGCTCCCTCCGGTGGTGGCGCAGTGAATGCTATGTCTGGCGAACCCAGTATGCAAGGCACTCGCATGGCTGACGGCGGTATTTCCGGTAGCGGTCATCTTGATTTAAATATTCCACTTGACTTTGGTAACGGAAGCAGTGGTGGCTTTGGCGGTGGTGGCGCTAATGGTTACAGTGCCGCAGGCTCTGGTGGCGGAAGTCAGACTGGGTTCACTGGGCAGAACAATACAGGCGCTAACGGACTTGGTGCCAATGGTATGGCGCATCCCGCTTACCAAGACCTTCCACAAGGAAACACATTCGAAGGCGATACGTTCCAACCTCAAGGTACACGCGCTTTTGGTGGTAACCCACAGCAAATGATAGGGTTGCTATCTTCTTTGATGCAACGCCAGCAGTCGGGTAACGCATCTGCTCCACAACCTATGCAGATGGCTTCGGGAGGTATCTCAGATGCGGGATATAACTTGGGTGGCTATTCTGATGGTGGGCGCTTACTTCGCGGGCCGGGAGATGGCGTATCTGATTCGATCCCTGCCATGATTGGTAAGAAACAACCCGCTCGTCTAGCTGATGGTGAGTTTGTAGTTCCCGCTCGTATTGTTTCTGAGATTGGCAACGGCTCAACTGAGGCTGGCGCACGTAAACTCTATGCCATGATGGACAGAGTTCAGTCGGCTCGTAGGCAAACTGTTGGTAAAGGAAAAGTGGCAAAAAATAGTCGGGCAGATAAGTATTTGCCCGCATGAAAATAAGTTTTGTGCCTGTAGGACAAGTGGCTGGGGTTATACCTAGCCTTTTTCCATTTCTGAAGGAGTCTTCAGATTGGTCACGAGGTAGGGTAACAGTTGACGATATTGTTAGATTTGTTTTAAATGGGCAAATGCATTTGTGGGCTGTGCATGATGGGGATACAGCCTACGGACATTTAATAACAGAAATAAAACAATATCCGCAATGCAAAATGTTAACTATTCAGTATTGCGCTATGACGGCGTGGACAATGGATCAAATTGAAGATGAAATGCAAACCATAGCTGAACAAGTTGCCAAAGATGCAGGTTGTGCTGGTATTGAGTTTGTAGGTCGTCCGGGTTGGAAAAGAACCAGCAACAAGTATGGCTATGCCGTGCAAAGTGTAATGTATCAAAAGTTTTTTAAAGAGGTCTGAGATGGACTTATTAGCATTAAAAAGAAGCCTTATGCCATTGAGTGGCCCACAAGACCCTGGTGGTGGCGGTGGTGGTTCTGCTCCTGCAAATACTACGGCTACAAACACCCAAACTACTGAGTTACCAGAGTGGGCAAGAGGTTACGCCAAGGACACACTGGCTAAAGGTCAGGCATTAACCGATACTAACCAAAACCCATACCAAACGTATTCAGGTGATCGGATTGCAGGGTTTTCCCCAATGCAGCAACAGGCTATGCAGAGTGCTCAAAACATGACTGCGGCACCGCAAATAGGTCAGGGTACGGCAGCCGCTACTGGCGCAGCACTTGGCGGGTTAGATGTTGCTGGGCAAGCTAACCCCTACGGATTCCAAAATCAAGTTGGCGGGTACATGAACCCGTACATGAATCAGATTTTGGCTCCTCAACTAGCGGAGGCTAATCGTCAATATGATATTGGTGCGACTAGACAACAGAGCGCGGCAACACAAGCGGGCGCGTTTGGCGGTTCCCGTGAAGCGATCATGGCTGCGGAGAATGAACGTAATCGTAATACGGGTCTAAATCAAATCTACGGTCAGGGCTTGAACACTGCGTATACCAACGCACAAAATCAGTACAACCAGAATATGCAGAACCAACTTGCAGGTTATGGCATGGCTAATCAAGCCGCTGGTCAGTTGGGTCAGTTAGGTCAAAATCAATATCAACAGAACATGGGTATTAACCAACTGCAAGCGCAGTATGGTGGGCAACAGCAGGCGTTGCAACAGCAGGGGCTTACACAAGCATACGGAGATTTCCAGAACCAACAGAACTACCCATACAAGCAGTTGGGTTTTATGTCTGACATGATCCGTGGTTTGCCACTGGGTCAACAATCTACCGCACAGATGTATCAACCACCCGGCAGTGCTATAGGACAGATTGCTGGTCTAGGCGTTGGCGCTCTTGGTTTGGCTGGATTAGGTAAACAGGCTGGTGTATTTGCTGAAGGTGGCGAAGTCCAAAGTTATGAGGACGGTGGCATAACAGGCGCAATGAATGACCCATACCAAATGGCGGATTCTGTTGATAAATTATCTGACGAACAACTACAAGCAATCTTACAACGCCCATCTTCTCCAGCAGAGTTCCGTGCCGCTCAAGATGAGATGGCTATGCGTGCGTCTGAAAAACAAGGTGTAGCAAGCATGGTTCCGCCTTACATGTCTGATGACATTGTGAGTGCTGCGGGCGGTGGCATCTTGGCGTTTGATGAGGGCGGTACAACAAGTCGCTTTAGAGAAATGCTTCCTGAGAATTTAAAGTCTGGAAATGAATATCAAAAACAATATGCTGAAAGAAATCAAGCATATAAAGATTTATTGGAAGCAAATAGACGCGGGCCTGGTTTCTTTGGTCAAGCAACTAAAGAAGCGATTGCAGCAAATGACGCGGAAGTAAAAGCTGCTAGTGATAGGCTTAGAGGTATAAAACCAAAAATGGAAATGGGTGAAAACTTAGGCGCAACCGATGCAAGTCTAGGCGCAGCAGGTGTAGCTGCAATGATGGGTAAAGAAAAAGCTAAACCATCACAAAACGCTGGTGGTGCTGGTGGACCAAGAATAGGTGGTGCTGGTGGCGCTGGCGGTGCTGGTGGTAAGGACGACTTTGAAACTGAAATGGCTAGAGTCAAAGAGTTTTTTAAAGACCCAGAAGCCGAAGCTGCTAATAAACGTATGGAAGATTTGCTTGGCAAACGTGAAGGAAAAGTAGATGAGGCCAAGCAAAGAGCGTTCTACGGATTCTTGGCTAACTCTGGCGCTCAGATAGCCCAAGCTGCTAGTAAATCTGGAAAGTCTAAAGGTATACGTGGTCTTCTTGAAAGTACTGCGGAAGCCGCTCCAGCATCTATGCAGTTTGCTAATGAGGCACAAAGAGGTATTGATGCATTGGAAGATACCAACCTCAAACTTAACCTTGAGTATCAAAAACTAAAAATTGCTGAACGCAAGAACGACAAGACAGCAATGCTATCTGCGTACCAGAACATACGTATGCTTAAACAGCATGAGGCTACATTGGGTGAAACCATACGTAGCAACAAAGCACGCGAAGGAATCTTGGCGCAACGCGCTTCGTCTGCTTCCAACCCTGGAATCAAAGCCTACTATTCTGGACAAGCACAGGCTAGAAACCTTGCATCTAGAGAAGCTACTAAGCAGTGGGAAAACATAGCGGATCGTAAAGCTCTTGAAAAACAAGGCATTACTAGTTACGACCAACTGTTCAATCAACGTTTGAGACAACACATGAAGAGCGCCATGCCTATCTATGGCGTAAGACCTGACACCGAAGACGACGAAGGATAATCATGGCGACATACCGCGCAAAGGGTGCTGACGGTAAGGCATATCGCTTTGATGGCCCGCCCGGATTAAGTACGAAAGAAGCATCGTTCTTTTTAGATCAGTATCTAAACATGGGCGGTATGGAGCCAGAACCTGCTCCTCTTGCTCCCGTAGAACAAAAGGGAGAAACTGGCTTCATTCCATCCGTCATACGCGGTGGTCGCGGCATCACATCTCTATTAGGTGACGTTGCTCCAGCCATGCTTGGTAAGGCAGTTGGTGCTAATGACTATGCAAGACGGCAAATGGAAGAGGCTGCTGCATACCAGAAAGAAACTGAAAGACTTTATCCCGCAGAAGTTGCGTCATACAAAGATATCGATAGCGTTGGCAAAGCGCTAACCTATGTAAAAGAGTCGATTGGTGAAGCACTACCGTCCATATTGCCAAGCGTTCTTACTGGTGGACTAGCTGGCGTAGCAGGTCGTGGCGCACAGGCTGCTGCTATGCAGGCCGCAGAACAAGTGGCAAGTCGTGGCGTTGTAAAAGCTATGGAAGCAGGGCCAATCCAAGCCGCTACTCTCGAAGCCATTAAAAAACAAGCATTAGATGCTGGTATAAAAGAAGCGCAAAAGATCGGGTTGAAGTACCAAACCGCTGGCGCGTTGGCTGGCTCTGCGGCACAGAACGTCCCTGACGTTTACCAAAACATTTATGAGGCGACAGGTAAGCAAGACCTTGGCGCGGCTCTAGCATTCGGTGCGTTTAACTCTGCGCTAGATGCAATTACTCCTATTGCTTTGTTACGCAAGATGTCTAAGGCTGGAGTCAGCCCAGAAGAAGTTGCAGCCGCGTGGTACAAGCGTGCGGGCAAAGGCGCAGTCCAAGGCTTTATCTCTGAGGGTGGCACTGAGGCGCTACAGGAAGTATCGTCTGCTGCGGCTGAAAAGTTTGTTGACAAGAACCAGCAGTTTTTCTCCGAGAAGAACTTTGAGCGATTCATCAATGCAGGTCTAAAAGGTGGCTTTGGTGGCGCAGGTATAACTGCGGCTACTGATGTAGCGTTTGGCAAGGGCCCAACAGCACCACCTTCTACAGAGACACAAACACAACAAACTCAACAGGAAGTCCCACCCGGCGGAGAGATAACAGATGAAACTACGCCCGAGACGCCGCTACCACCCGGTGGCAAGGGCATGGCCTTTACTGGCAATGAAACACTAGAAGCCCTTCCAGAAGGGTTTGTTATGCCTGCGGCTCCTGCTGCGGCAACTACTCCTAATATCGATGCAAAGCAAGCAGACTACGATAATCGCGTAAAAGAAATTGCAATCCTACAAAGCAAACCTTCTTTAACTGAACAAGAAGCTGGGCTTTTAAAAGGGCGTATAGCAAAAAACGAAAGAATAAAGGCAGAAATAGACGCTGAACGCGCCGCGCTTGCAACAAAAGCGGAATCTTTTGGGCGTTATGGCGAAGAGTCTACAACAGGAGGACAAGATGCTGGACAACCTATCGCTCAAACAGGTGGAGAAGGCGCTAGCGTACCTGGCGCAACCGATACAAACGCACCCGCCGGAGGGACTGGAGGAGCTGAATCCACAGGAATGGTTCGTCCTGGAGAGAATGCTACAGGCGCTGATCTCGGAGAAGCTACACAGTCCGCTCCAGTAAATTACACAGTAGCTGATTTACTTGCGTCTGGGGAAGCGGATCAAGATGTACCTGACTTCACTGCACCACCTGCGGCAACGGCTGAAGCACCTAAACAAGAAGCGCCAGTTAAAAAGTTTGACTTACGTAACAGACTAGAAGAATTCAAGAAAAAGAAACAAGACAAACTTCCGTCTAAAGGCGAAGGGTTTGATCCTGAACTGCTTGAATTAGCAGCCGATGCAGAAGTAGATGCATCTAAGTATGATGACGAAGAATCTTTAATAGCAGCGATTGAAAGTTCGCTTGCTGAGTTAGATTCTTTGAAGAATCGTATATCTCCCGCAGTTGTTAATGCTTATGAAGCGGCGGCTGCTGAACACAACGCAAAATTTAAAGCCAAAGCTGCTGGCACAGTAACGCCTAAATTTAGTGACCTTTTAAGAGAAAACCCAGATGCTGTAAGAATCTTTCTTAGCAACATAACTGGGCCTGATATAACTCCATCTGCCTTATCTACAAAAACACCAGAGCAAAGACAGGCAGCCATAGATAGCGCGGTTCAAAAAGTAGGTGAGCATCTAGATAAAAAGCGTTCGCAGTCGGAAGCAGTTGGCAGGCAAGCTACGCAACTTGGACAAGACAAAGAAGCCACGCAAACATTGGCTAAAGCCGACGCTGCTATGGGTATACGCTATGAAGACCAGCGCAAACTGTTCCCATCTATTGGCACGTTACCCCCTTGGGAAAGTTTATCTAGAGCCAGTAAAAATCTATTTGGTTCAGCAAACGTAAACGATACTGTTTTAGAGCAGGCTTTGGCGTTGAACCTTGTCAAAGAACAAGTAGAACTAGAAGCCAAAGGCGAGAAAGCTAAAGATGCCGCTACTGACGCGGAAGCAATAGCCATAGGACAGATGTATCGTCAAGCGCAACAAGAGCGCAAGAATCAGCCAGCAGGTAAAGGCAGTTTGTTGCCGTTAGGTATTCTTGTTAAGTTGCGCCGTGGTGATGTCAAGGCTGCTTTAGAGTATCTTAGACAAGACGCCAAGGGTATAAAGATTGGCAAGTCTAAATTTGGGCGTGTGCGCTATGGCTACACAGTCACTGAAATCAATGACGATATAAAAGACGAAGTGCCATTCAAGATTGGCAACGTATTGAGTCTGGGCGACTTTGAAGCCTACGCTGATAGATATGGCGACTCATTCACAGTTGAAAAAAGACAGATCAGTAATAACACGCCACAGCAGCAAGCATTGATGGCTAACAAAGTATTTTCTTCGTTGGTTTTCAAGAACCTTGCTGAAAAACTGTTAGACATAAAAGACTTCAAAGTCAACGTTGCGTTTGATCCAAAACTTGTATTTAACACAATAGGTGAGTACAACTACAGAACAAACACTGTAATCCTTGGGCCATTCGGACTCGATGAGGCGACGCTACTGCACGAGCTTACGCACGCTGCAACTGTCAAACTCATCAATAAATACTATTCTGATCCAGACTCGCTGACCAAGAACCAGCGCGAAGCTATTAAGCATCTGGAAGATATTGCCTCTGTTGCTAAGTCAGTTATCACTGCTGACAAGTACAAGAATGCATTTGACAACTTGTATGAGTTCGTGGCTTACGCCATGACTGACCTAGAGTTCCAAAACGAACTGCATAAGATACAAAAGCCTAGCCTTACTAAATACACAAACAAAACTGCGGAGCAAGACCCTGAGTTGGTTGAGCGCCGTGAACGTGCTTTGCGCGGGTACGAAAACTTGTTTGACACCTTATGGGGTCAGTTTGTTGGCGCTATTGCGCATCTATATCAGTTGTTCCGGCCTAACGCAAAAGTTACCAAATACTTAGTTGGTTCAGAGAACTCTAAAGATGACGCAGCTGCTATACAAGACATGAGAGAGCGAGAAGCGTGGGAGACTCAAGTACGCGACGGCGCTAACAAAAAACTTCTTGCGGATGCGATTGAAAGAATTAAAGCTGAAGTAATTAACCCAGCGGCAATGTCTTTTGTCGGTAGAAATTCTGCAAGCACTAATACTGCATTAACAGAAGACTCTGGTGCTGTAAGACAAGCTAAACAACTTATAGACAAGTACAACAAAAAATTAGTTGTTGTATCTGAAGCAACGCGCAATCCAACAGGCGTCGAGAAAAGAAGAGGCATTAAGAGGGTTGTTGGCGTCTATCAACTGTTTGATGAAATCAACAAGATTGCTGCTGGGATTGGCATAACAAAACTTGGGCTAACTCCAGCGCGTTTAGGTTCAATGGCGCAGAAAACGCCAACTGAGTTTTCAGAGGCTAAAGGTTACGAAGCGCCGCGCAAAACTAAAAAACAAAAAGACGAAGAACTTTCTGAACAAGAAAGAATTGACGCCGCTATGGAGTTGGTGGAAAAAGAATCACGCGGCGAATTAACACCTGCTGAAAAAGCGGCGTTTGATCAAGAAGCGTTATACGATAACCCTGAAGAACTAGCTAAAGAAGCCGCTATAACAAAAGGCGGTGAGGGTAAACCTAAAGATATAACAAGCCAATTATTCCGCAAGGCTGGAGTAACTAATCTAGATCGCATCCGTAACACTGAGCCAGGATATCGGGGCAACGCTTTGATGGAATTGTTCATGGCTACGGAAGATATTCTTGCCGCGCCTGAAGGTGGTATAACTAAACTTGCTGGCAAAGAAGGCTTTGGAGACACACTGCCATCTAAGGGTTCTGCTAAAACAGTTCAGGCCACCACACCAGGTCAGCAGTCTGCTGAACAAATGACAGCAGAAGCTGAGAAAAACGTAGAGCTTAAAGACCGCACACCTAAAGTATTCTTTAAGAACTTGTTTACCAAGAAGGGCTTCCAGTCCGCAGTTGAGTTCTTCCAGAATGACCGCTACCTATTAAAGGTATTGTTTGACCGTGCCCGCATGTTTGGTCTTGTGACTGCTGTAGGTGAAAACGCTAATGATGTCTACAACGCTTTCAGCCGTTCTATTGGTATAGCCGTACATAAGTACAACACTGAAGTGCGTTCAGAAAGTATTGCTGTAGACAAAGCGGTAGAAGCCTATGCAGCAAAACTTGGCATTCCTGTGAAGGAAGCACTATCTAAACTGCATCTAATAATGCAGGCTCGCCATGAGCCAGAGCGTCGCCACGTCAAGTACCTGTTGAATGTGCCGTTGGATGACAACCCAACTTACAAGATAGGTAACGAGTACTACGCTGCGGCTACTATCCGTCAGAACATTATCGATACACTCACAGAGCCAACACCCGGTTTGACTGACGAGCAACGCACTGCTCGCGCACAGAAACTGCGTCAGATGCTTGAGACCATAGTAGCTGATCCTAAGTCCCGTCTAAAGATTAAAAAAGATAAGAATGGTAAGACTGTACCTGTAGAAGCAGCATATTTTGATGAGTCTAACGAAAGATACAACGTGATTGCTGGTCGCTCACCACAAGAGATACAAGCATTCAGAGATACATTAGACCGCCCAGAATACAAGGCAGAGATCGATGCTGTGTCACAAGCACTGCGTGATCTGAATAAGAAAACAATCAAGCTCAACAAAGAAGCCAACTATTGGTCTGAGCCTGTTGCAAACTTTGTAGACTTCTACGGGTTCAAAGACTATGTGCCGTTCAAGGGTAGACCAGAAAACCGTACGATTGACGAAGAGTTTAACTTTGACGGTAGGCGTCTAGGCGGTGAGTTCACAAAACTGCAAGACCCGTTCAAGGGTCGTATGTCTGAATCTGAAAACCCAATCCTTCAGTCACTTGCTGACGGAGCATCTGCCGCACTAAATGCGGGGCGCAAGATATTGCCTGAGACTATCGTCAACGCAATCAAGTCTGGGATCATCAAGGGCGAGTTTAAAGATACTATTAAGTTCTCTGATCGCTATGCTGGTCGTACAACTAGAACAGACATTACAGGTCCAAACAAAATCTTCTTGTACAAACCTGATGGCACTATTGATGTATGGCAAATTAACGGCAAGGATATGGCTGAAGCCATCAAGCGTAGTACAAAGACAACCAACCCACTGATTAACATGGTCGATCAGATCACTAGCGGTATTGGTCAGACACACACTCGCTACAACCCTGCTTTCGCGCCGATGAACTTTGTGCGAGATTCATTCACTAACGCTGGAATCATTGGCGCTGAGTTTGACCCTGTAACAGGCGGTAAGTTACTTAGCGGTATGGCATCTGATGTTGCCAACAACGGCCTTGCTAGAGCGCTGAACTATTCAAGACTCTACGCTGACGGTAAGTTTGATGAGATAAAACGTCTTGCAGGTGGCAGTAAACCTTACGAAAGCCTAGACGAACAAGAGCGTTACTACCGTGATCTGGCTGATTATGTCGAGATGGGTGGTCGCGTTTCTTATCTGCAAGGCGTTGCCGCTAGAGGTGCGCTAGATGAACTTATTAAAGAAGTCGGTCGTTCTGGCATTCTCAAGAAGAAAGACCAAGTAGATAAATTCATCGACATCTATAACGACATGTTTGAATTGTCCAGCCGTGTAGCGGCCTATAGATTGATCAAGGATGAGTACTACAACCAGAACTTGAAGAACAAGATGAATCCCTCAGAGGCAAAAGAAGACGCAAGGATTCGTGCCGTTGAGTATGCTAAGAACCTTGCCAACTTCGAGCAGATCGGTCGTTGGGGTAAACAGGCTGGTGCGCTATTCATGTTCTTCCGTCCTGCCGCTACTGGTGCTGTCCGTGCTATCGAGGCGCTGGCTCCTGCATTTAGTTTTAATGAAGAGCAGTTCCGCAAGGAAGCTGAAGCTGAAGGTCGCACTAAAGCGCAGATTGACCAAGCTGTCGAGATTATGAATGAGCGTCAGTACGCTGCACGTCGCATGATGGCTACTATGGCTGGCATCGGTGTGGCGTTCTACATGATGGCTCTGATGATGGCTGGTGACGATGACCAAGGTCGCAACCGTATCGCTACAGATGATATGGCGCGTTGGACTCGCTACGCTAGATTCTTCATCCCAGGAATTGAGAACCCAATCCAGTTGCCTTGGGGCTTCGGGCCTGGTGCTTTTGCATCTGCTGGCTCTCAGATTGCGGCTCTATCCACTGGGCGTGTGTCTATTGCTGAAGCATTCTCTAACATCATGACTGTCGGTATGGACTCGTTCTTGCCGCTGCCAATCTCGCGCATCAGTCCAATAGAAAACTTCCCTGCATGGGCTATGGACTCAGTAACTCCATCTGCATTCCGTCCGTTCTTTGAGTACGTGATGAACATGGATGGTTTGGGTCGTGAGATTTACAACAATCGTCAGACACGCTTTGGTGATGCATACACAGGTGGTGACAACATCCCTGAAGCCTATAAGATGGCGGCTCGTATGCTGTTTAAAGCAACTGATGGTGCAGTTGACTGGAGTCCAAACACCATGTACTTCTTCGCTAATAACTATGCTGATGGTGCGGCAAAGATGGCTACGGCAGTTACTAACCTTGGACTAACAGTAGCAGGTCAAAAAGGGTTTGACCCAAAGAACGATATACCGTTTATTGGTAGTTTTATCGGCACTAAGTCAAACATAGATGCCCGCGAGTTCAGCAAAGTTGAAGAGCAAATCAAAGGGTTTGATAAACGCATCAACGCGCTAAAGGACAAACCAGAGTTGTTAAGTAGTTACTTAGACTCACACCAAGACGAGTATGCTGCGGTTCAGTTTTACAATCATCAAGTCAACGGTCAACTAAGACAGTTACGTGCGGCTGCTAATCAGATCAGAGCTAGCGATGAGTTGACTCCACGTGAACGCAAACTCCAGTTAGAAGAAATAAATGGCATGTCAAACATTGTCAAACGTCAACTACTGGATATGTTTGCGGAGATGGGTATCAAGCCTTAACTCATACGCCATGCACGGACACCGAGGAAACCCTCCTCGGTTGTCGTAAACACTTTCATAACCACACCAGACTTCTTAGCTGTCGTATCGATGATGTACGCCATGTATGCTGGCTTCATCGTAGGCAAGAAGAAGCTATCCCCCACACTCATTCCAGCGTAGGGGAAGACCCATGTCGGTTCATCGAACGGAGTGTCATTCGGAGACGGCTTCTTGCTCATCTTGGAATAAGTGACTGATGTCCATGACGATGCGGTATGCCTGAATGTTTGTTGAACCAAACGCAGACTTCCAGCCACTAGCCATCTGCTTACGGTCTTTGTGCTTCAAGATGCCCTTGCGAGTTAACTCAGATTCAAACCAAGTCGTGCCTAACTTTACAGTCTTGAGGTACTCTTTCATGGCGGCAGATGAAACCCATATAGTGTTTTCGTCTACCTCGGCACGGATGTAGAGCGCCTGTTTAGGATCAGCAACTACACGTCCGTCACGGATAACCAAAGTGTTCTGAATGTTCTTGTTGATGAAGTCACCAAGTACGCTCTCTGCTTTGCTATCGTCTTCTTCCTGCTTGCCGTCAATAATCTTCTCGAAGTCAACTCCAACCACAGCAAAGATACGGTCTAAGTCAAAATCAGTCAGACCCATGTTGTTGGTGATGTTGCCTGCAACTCTAGTGATAGCAACTAGGTTAGACAGGAAGCGGTACTCTGCGTTCTTGGTGTACTTCTCACCGACGTTAAGATACTCTTTGGTAGCGCGGCGCTTAACTTCTTCTGTTGTTATTCTAAATAACTCTTGTATGTACAGTGGGCCCGCGTGACCGAAGTGGGACTTCAACGTCTCAAACATTAACATGCCACGCTCATCTGTCAACTCGTACCCCTCTACGTTAGGGCGTTGGATGATTGGCTCAAGAATACGCATCTCTTCTGGGTTCGTATCACCTTTGTACTGAGACATTGCATCGCGCAGTCTGGTGTTGGTTGTGATGACCGAGATAAGTTTGGTAATGAACGATGCTTCGCGCTCTTGGTTAGTAGACGCTTGCATACGTAACTTAGGCTGACCAGATGAGACGTTGTAGGCTACGTGAGACAGAATCTTTCCATCTGTGTTTGACTGTTCATCCAGACCAAAAGGCAGGTTCTTACAGGCAATCATGCGAGTAATCAGTGCGTTCTGTGTCGCATCGAACACTGCTAGGTTCTCAGGGTGACCCCAAATACTTAGCGCACCATACAGCGCACCAGTCTTACCGAAGCCCGACTTGCCATAGAGAGAAAGTATCACTCCGTTGACATTGGTAAATTCCATCAATGGGCTTGCAAATCCGCACAGCACAGAAAAGGCGTGCCATTCGTACCCTGGGTCCCCGAACATAGAGATTGACTTCTTCCAATCTTCTAACGTGCCATTCGGCCTGATGTTACGAACAATGTTCTTCACTAATGGTGAAGGAGGGCATTGTCTTGTTGTGCCGTCTGCCATGTACTCCGTAGTACCGATAACAAACGAATCGCATTTCTCTGAAGTCCAACCTTGTTGCATTCTCATAACCTCTGCTTTCTTGATAGTTGTTAAGTATGTTGACCATTTCATGATGTAACTCGCCATCTTGGGTGCGTTAGACGGTTCAAACTTCAGACCATTACTTAGAAGAATAATCTTGAGTTTGTCGTACAGACCAACGTCTTTTAGTGGAAGAATAAATTCACGCGATTCGTCTTTTGGAAAGTCGATGCGCATGACCAAGCATTCGCCGTCGTGCGTACTGTAAATACGCTGGATTGGATAAACGTCGAAGGGTGATAGTAGTTCGGGATCGTCTTGAACTAGTTTGCCTTTTTTGTCTCTTCTTGGGGGAGGGCTGTAGTAGATGCCGCCATTGACTCCTCTGAAGTAGGGCTGGAGGTAGTCGGGGAAGAAAACTTCTTTGGTATTCGGCTCTTCCCGAACTGATTCCTCTTGATCTTCTGTTTGTCCGCTTGTGCTTCCATTAGGTTCTCCGTCAAGTTGTTCATAAGATGTGTGTTGGGCAATCTTGATGACTTTTCCAAGTCCGATAGGCCCAACTTTTCCAAGCCTAGAGCGATGGGGACACCCAACGCATCCGCTTGGGTTTTCTTTAGCAAAGGCGTCGCAACTGTGAGACCAAGCGGCTTCTCGTTTTGATTGTTCTGCTTTTCGTTCTGTTTCACCCCATGTGTAGTTAGGATGTTCATCTGACATTCCATGTATGGCAGTAGCGCCATCACGACACCGAGCGGCGACAGATAGTCCAGCGTACCAGAGTGGCTCTGGGCAATCAGCTTGCTCTTCGAGTATGTATTTAATTTGTGCACAACCATTTCCTTCTAGGCTGTCAACTGCAATCTTTTGAAAGTCATATTCAAAGTTGCCATTGAGTTTGTCGTAGATTGCTTGTGTGTCTTCGTCGAGTCCTTTCTCAACATTACGCAAGTCGAACTTCTCTTCGATCTCGCCCAATGCTGGCGCGAGGCGATCAAAGCTGTAGGTATAAACATCCGTCAACATCACAGACGGTGTTGGAGGATCATATCTATAGTTGCTTGTCCCAGGCACGCGCATCAAGCGAGCTGAGTCTGCTGCTACTGCTTGGTCGATAAGCAATTCGCGGTCTGTGCAGAGTTGCTTGAACTTCTTAGCGTAGGGCACCCACTTTTCAGCGGGCATCTCCTCATCAAATATCCAGTAAGCATGTATGCCACCACCCGAATCTATTAAGACAGGTTGGGGCCAGTTGATTTCTTCACAGAAACGTTCTAAGTCTTTTAGTGCCGCTTCCTTTGAAGGGTAGGTGTCTTTCCCATGCTCAACATCGATGTCAAGGAAAAATGCTTTTACGTATATGCAGTTCTCTTGCTTGCGGCGCAAGCCTTCGTAAGTACCAGGTGTGAAATAAACATTGTGTTGAATATCAATAAATCTTTGTGCAAGTGCAATAGCGTCTCCAACACTAGTTGCAAATTTTGGTTTAATGATTCCTTCTTTGTCTATTCCAGCTATACATACGTTACCCTGCGCAGGGAAGATTTTCTCAAAAAATTGTTGGTTCATATTCGCAGAGACGAAAAAGCGGAAGTTACTCCGCTGTGAAAGATGAACTGACCTAAGTCAGTTCGGCTATTTGTGATTCGCGGAAGTTATCGGTTTGCCGACCATATCTTTCAAATACGCACGCGCATCACGTAGGTTCTTGCAAGGCAAGATACCTTTGGCTAAGTCCTCCTCAACTAGTTTGATAAACACTTCTATCTTGGCTCGTTTGGCGTAGCGGATGACCCCGCCCCTGAACCACGAATGGATAGTCATCCGTGTGGTGTCGAACACTTGCGCAACGTATGTAGCAGGCAAGCCTGCTTTGATACATGTACTGGCTAAGTCAATGCCTAGCCTGTATGTTTTAGTGTTCTCTACCGTGTCCAGTAGGTCAGAGCCATATCCTCTAGCCATTACTTCTTAGACCACTTCTTAACAATGTCTGTCACGTCTTCGCTTTTAGCTGACGCTTTAGCGGTCTTGTTAACAGTTGGTTCAGGCATGGCTTCTTGTGTAGAAGGTTGTGCTTCTTCCTCGTCACCGCCGTCTGTCTTATAGACAGTCAACTTGACTGCACTCTCCGCCGCAGTGGACTTGCTTTGGTTAAGAATAGTCTCACGCATCTCAGGAGGGACAGCGCTGCTTGGAGAGAACAACAGACGAGGCACTGGCGAGTTGATATCAAATTGCATCTTTGTAATGATCTTGCCTGCACTCACGTTGTTGTTAGCAAGCATTTGGATATATGGTCTGAAAGGCCATTTACCGCTATCTTCCTTGCCAAACGCGCTAGTTGCTGGAAGCACTAACTGATACACATCTCCTGCGGGATCGTTCGGAAGAACGACAGCAGTGCGCCATGACAGACGGCACGCAGTGCCTTGACCGCCTTGACCTGAACCCTTTACAGAGTTAGGGCAGTCAGCGCAAGTAAGCGCGGCTGGCGATTTAACCTCTGGGTCAGGAACCTTAGAGTCGTTAGACCAGCAAGCAGGGGACAACTTAACGCCCTTCTTGTAAGACTGGTTGTAGTAAGTGCGCGATGCTTCGTGAGCCATCTTGACGATGATCACGTTCATTGAGTTGTCAGTGTTGACACTCTGCTCTTTACCGCCAACAATCTTGCGGAACACACGCCCCTCAATAGAGATGCGCTTATTGCCTTTGGTTGCACCGCCTGCTACTGCAAGGGTGTCTGCATCAAGACCCAGTTCAACAAGGCTGTTATCTGAACTGATGATGTTTGCGAGTTCGTTACTCATAATACTGTTTTCCTTAAACTGTTAATTCACTAGTTGCTGAAGCCTTACGCACGACAATATCGTACTCACGCAAGGCATTCACGCCTGGGGGCAAGCCATCGCCTGCTCTTTCGGACATGAATTCTTTGAAGTTCTTTTGATGGATACGACGCTCCAACAAATCAATCGAGCCTTCTTGCTCGACGAACTCTTTAAAATGATCCCAATCAGTACAAAAGAACCGCTCTTTCACTGTGCGTGTAACAGTGCCGTGTGATGTGCGGAAACCATTCATGTTGGTCTCGTTGCATACAGCGAGCATTGCGGCTTGTATCTCTTCCATTGCTTCTTTGAGGTCTGAATCTTGGGAGTCGTATTTTGCCTTCAATTCTTCGCGCATTTTACGAATCTCAAGATAATCTTTTACTAACGCTTCTCCGTCATTCATAGTTTCTCTCCTTCGAGTTCATCTTTATACAGGTCTACCAATTTTTCGTGTAGGGACACTTTGTTTTGCAACATCGTGTACATACGCCGCTCCACCTCAGACCCTTGGAGGTGTATTACTGTCATGCTGTTATTCTGTCCGACGCGATCGATACGCGCTATACACTGTAAGTATGTTTCTACGGACATAACAGGAGACCAAAATATTACTGTGTCAGCCGCAGTTAGGGTTACCCCGTGGGATGCGGCTTGTGGTTGTATCAACAGAACTCTTGGGTCTGTGTTCTGCTGAAAGTTTTTAAATACATCTGCTCGCTGAAGAGCTGTCACATCACCAGAGATAATCTCATTAGATACACCAGCGGACTCCAAATGCTTCTGCACTAAAGACAGAGTATGTTTGTAGGGTATAAAGATAAGCACCTTGTGCAGTGCTTCATCCAGCACCTCTTGCAAGACAGACAAGCGCGGTGTTATATCGAACTCAACGACGTTGCCATCATCTGTGTAAACAGCCCCGCCTGACAATTGAAGCAAGCGGGTAAGTGAGGCTGCGGCATTAACTGTGCTGATAGTTTCGCCTGCGGTTTTAATCTGCATCTCTTTGACGAGATCACGATAGTACTTTGATGCTTGTGGTGACAACGGCACTAAGCGTGTTTGATAGACCACATCAGGTAGGTCAAGACATTGCGCCTTCTCATAGCGTATAGCGGGTTGCAACGCATCAAACACAGTGACACGCGACTCAGGTTTAGGCGACCACTTGAAGCGCGTAACTTGACTCATGACCTTATCGCGCCATGCAGTCTTGTAGCGTGGTACACCATCAGGGTTAACTAGTCTTGCAAGACCAAACGCATCTTCAGGTGATTGCGCGGCAGGTGTGCCAGTCATCATCCACAAGTATGTATCAGGCTTGACTAAGCGTGCTAATGTTTTCCAACGCCTAGTAGCAGTGTTCTTGTATGCGTTGGCTTCATCAACAATTATCAAATCAAACTTACCTTCAGCAATAGCCTTCTCAACTACACCTACACCGTCATAGTTGATGATGACAAACTGATAGTCACTGCGAATAATCTTTTCACGTTTAGGTGTAGCACCATGTGCTACGGCACAAGTGCGATGCATTGCAGTCTTGAACAAGTCTGCTTGCCATGCGCTGTGCATGATTGATAGAGGACAAATCACAAGCGCACGACGTACTTTGCCTTGATTCATCAGGTAATCAGCCGCCCATATAGCCGCAGATGTTTTGCCTGTGCCTGCTTCGTTGAAACAGAACGCACGACGGTGAACGGATAGAAACCGTGAAGTATCTCTTTGATGATCGAAAGGTTGAAACATCCCAGGCCACTCGTAGTCACGCTCGATTGGCGACGGAACCTTGATGCTATTTGGGAATATGCGTGCAAGACGTTGCATCTCGTCAATACCCCAATAAACGATTACGTCTGATACACCATCTGTTGTATCAAGCACTTCGCTTTTTTCGATGTAGCACTCAATCATCTTTGCTACTTGTGTAGAGCATTGAATCCTGACTGCACTATTGTTAACTATTTCCATACTACCTTTCAAAACTGTGTCCTCGTCTTTCCGAGGTGTCCGTTAGTCCTGTCGCACTGGAGTACCCATCCGAAGATGTGTCAGAAAGCGTCGTGCCGACTAACTGATGCGGTTTCTGATTTGCCCACTCACACCTGACAGCGTATTTAATATTATGGGGTCTGTTTTTTATTTGTCAAGTTCTTTTACGTTCTTTTTTGCTAGTTTCTGATACGAGGTTTCCCTTAGAGTCGCGTTTGAATGAACGATTCTTTGCCGCACTTTCTATGCGTAGTCCATTTTTGTTTGAACCACCCTTATCAAGCGCGACAACGTGTGCAACATCCTTGCCCTTGCGTTTAGGTGAAGTTTCCATCACCGTACCAGTATCACGCTTGTCGATAGAGCGACGCCCACGCTGACGTTCCATACGTCGTTCGTGTTCACCACGCTCCTTCTCTTGGTCGTATTCTTTTTTGTATGGTCTAGGTTTGTTTACGTAGGGCATTACCGTTCCTTATTTATGAAATTGGCAAATCTTTACTGGACACCAACCACAAAGAGGAGTCGGGTTTTCTTGCCATGCGCCATTTTCGTACGATAGTCGCAATCGTTCAAGTGTTGGATAGAAATCTGTCCACAATGTATCCAAATCTTTTCTATGGTATTCAGTGGGAATGAAGTGTTCATGCACAACAAAGAGCAAGCCTGCCTTCACATGTTGGACTTCAGGGTAGTGTGCAAACACCATTAACGCCATGAGTTGTAACTGTTTTAAATCAGGGTACTTATTACTACCCGTCTTATAGTCAACCACAAACGCTGTGTCACCATTTATTACTACTAAGTCGGCTATGCCACGCACCCAGTATTCACCCCACTTGCATGGCTCTCGGTCAAAGTTGATTGCCATACGCAACTCAGGATACTTAGTACCCTCCATCGCTATGAGTGGGTCAAGTTGACGTTGAAATTTCTGATAGTTTGGCAATAGGGGTTTTCCCTCGCCTACATAGTCCTCTACTGCTTTGTGAACTTCTGTTCCGTAGCGCATCTGTTCAGTAGGGAATTTGGTGTACCTTTTTAGTACCTTTACTTCGTGGTACTGGCGAGGGCAGTTGTCGTAGTCTTTAAGACCAGAGTAAGACCATTTCACTTCGTGTGTTTGCATGACTGTTTTTAAACTGAGAGTTTCGAGGAATGTATATTAGCATCTTCAGGGTAATTGCCAATAGCGTAGTCCTTGACTACTTTGCCATTCTCTTCATCCCCAACAAGCATTGGTGCAACCCAACTGCGCTTGCCTGAACGATAGCTCCTCCAGTGTCCTCTCCTCCAATGTTGTTTTGGAGATGCGTGTGAGCCGTGAGGTACGCTTGGCAATTCTCGCTTCTTGCCTGTTACGGTTATTAGTTTGAATTCAATCAAAGGGGTCTTACCCTTGCGAATCTTCTTTTGATTGACTTGTATCTCTCTTGGTGTTGGCGCAGACATATATACCTCACCATCATGGAATGTCATCATGTAGATAGTTTCCATAGCCCTACTTATTACCATTTGCATCTCATTCACATCTAACCAACCAATTTGTGATTGCGGTATTAGTGGTCTTATTTCCAGTACGTGCGATTCAGGGTTTTCTGATACACAAACGCATATTGTCGCTATGCCTATCTTTCCGTTAGTAGGGTTTTGCACAACTAAATGTACAAGTATGCCCTTTAAGTCGTCTGCATCTTGTTCTATTACACAAAATACAAATTCATTAATATGACCAGGGGGTACAACTTTTTCATCGCCTGCGCGTACGCCACCTGTAATCATCACTATCTTGGGAAAAGGTAAAAGTATTTTTCCTTCTTCTATAAACAAGTCTTCATAGTTGTCGGGCGGGTAAAATGAAGGTTCAAAAATAATCTTAGGGAAGTTAGTCATCCCATCTATCCAAGCCTCCACTCCACCATCAACACTTTCAATTTTAGATTTGGTTTTATTAATTTTTACAGTGTTTATTTGGTCTCCAATTACTCTAAAAGCCTTATCTCTAAACTGCTTATCCATGAATGCATCTCTAACGGTTGGCGCGTGGTATCCAGCCGCAAACCTTCCAAAACTTACAATATGGTAGTTAATATTTAATTTTTCTCTCTGTATATCAATCGCCTTTTGCCAAGTCTCTTCTGAAACACCGCGAGTTGGAATGATATTGATTTTGTCTTTATGCGTCGCCATAAGTTACTCCTACTTTTGCCTCACACGCGACTGGCAAACCTTGCGCCCAGTCAGGTGCTTTGGACATCACACTTGTTACAAACTCTATTGCATCATCAACGTCATCCTCGTCTGCCACAACTACTGCGGCATCGTGAACCGTTAAAGCAACTCTGTACCTATCGTTTATCTCGCACATCTGCGTACCTACGACGATACGCGCCAACGCTTGAACTACGTTCTCAACTACTGCGCCACCCCAAATTGAGACTTCACCCTTGCGTGAATCGTAAACAATCTGTGTCTTGTCATCCTTGGTGACGCGACGCAAGTTAGCGTATCGGATGCGAAAGCCATTGGGTAAGATGATTCCATCTTTGTCGTAGTGAACGCACTCATACTCACCGAACGCGATAGGCTTTTTAATCTTGCCATCTATCATGTTCTCCAACATGCGGTCGGCTTCTCTCCAAAGCGCGATGATGCTACTGTTGTTGTCCCGATAGACACCCACGATACGCTTGCACTCTTCTTCATCAAGTTTGACGCTTACTGGCTGCGAGGTGGCAAGTGTGTGCTGTAACTTCATAGCCCCAGTGCCGTAGCCAAGACCCAGAATGCATGTCTTACCCACGAACCGTTCGGTCGGGTCTGCTTTAGTGATTGTTTTCCCATACACATTAGATGCAAATATGGAGTACACATCTTCGCCCTTGGCAAACTGTTTAACAACATCCTCTTGACCCGCAAGCCAAGCAAGTACCCTCGCTTCAATCTGCGATGAGTCTGAGTTAATCACCATGTAGCCGTCAGGTGGCACGATGGCTTTCTTCAATGCCTTCTTCTTGGGGTCACGGCTCGGCAGGTTTTGGAAGTTCACCTTGTCAGTACCCGACCAACGCCCTGTGTGTGCGCCATAGTATTTCAAGGGAATGGGTAACGCGCCTCGATTACGTTTTCCGATATCCATGAAACGCTCTATACGTTTCTCTTCTAAAGTAGACTTCGTACCAAGACGAACCGCGCACAGTTGTTGAATAAAGGGGTCATCATTCTCAGTTAGTGCGATGAAGCCTTCATCCTTTTTTGCTAGTGCGGGTATTTGTTTGCCAGTCGTAACACTTGTTTTGTACGGCACACTTATCCCGAAACCAGTTATTACCTCTGCAAACTTCTTATTGCTAGAGAGTTTCTCCCGCACCTCTTCTTCGTTCGCGCACTTGAGTTGCTCCATCAAGCCTTGAAGCAGACGGCTCTTCTCTTCTTGTAACTCTGTTAGACGTTCTTGTAACGTTGACTGCTCGAGATACAGAACAGGTTCTGTAAACATCTTTATCGTCATGTCAATCAGTTTGAGTTCCTCCTGGGGAAATGAAGGAATCATTAACAGAAATAACTTGTACGTAAGGTCAACGTCGTTAACGCAGTACTCACCATACAAAGCCAACTCCTCTGGTGTGAAGTCGACTCGTCTTTTGTTGATTGCTTTAACTACCTCGTCGCCTTTGACTCCGACGTTGTAGCGCGTAGCGAGTTTAGCGAGTGAACCGCCAACCTCTACGCCATGAAGTGCGCGCGCCATGCAGAGAGTATCTGCAAGTGCCATAGGTTTAATTCCGAAATGCCATGCCAGTATTGCACCGTCAAACAGTGTGTTGTGTGCTAGTACGAGACTTTCTTTCCAGTTGAACTGGGCAAGCCACTTACGTGTCGTTTCACGGTCTCCTGAAAACCAAACTGGAGAACCGTCGTTTACCTGTACAGATACACCGATGACTTCAAACCTAGGGTCACGGATATATTCTTCCGTTGTTTGTGTTCTGAACCCTAGGTCTTTGTCGGTATAGTACGTTTCGAAATCAAGTGTTATTAGAGACACTAGCAATGGCTCGGTTTATATACCAACGCGCCTTGCACAAGTCTTCATGCTTATCGCCCTTGTGGTCTGCGCGTGTGATGTACTTCACCGCATTGCCTAAGTTGTAATCTAACTTCTTCGCTTCAATGAAGTCAATAGTTTCGATACCGCCAGTCTTGTAGTGTGGAGGTTCATTGACCATATCAGTGTGATGTTTAGTCACAATGTCCGCACCGCCTTGCATAAGCAGTTTGCCTGTGACTGGGTGAGTTCGTACCATAGGTAACGTGGCTAGTCTGTCTCTTATCTCAGCGTTAGACCTTACTTTACCCTTGCTGACCTCGAACGCTAGAGTTGTTAGTGGCACTGAGGATGCTGACTTCCTTGCCGTGTACGTGATGTTGTACACAGTATGTAGTTTCACATCACACGCTTCTGCTACCTCTTTGGGTTTGGCTCTAGGGTTCTTAGCAATGTAAGCAAGTACTTGTTTTGATTTATTCATTTTTGACATTTTGTTTCTCCGTTAAAAGGGGGCTTCTTCAATTGGGGTTGATGTTTGTGATTTCAAGTTCTTTCTATGTATCCTTTCTAATAGTTTTCCGTCTACGCGCTCGAATGGATTCCAATCGTTCGCGCATACTTTCAAGATGACTCCTTCGTTCTTCGTCAATTTCCTCTTGCGGGATAAAGACTTCTTTGGTTGTGAATCTATGTTCATTAGCACACTCTCTCCTTCTAACATGCCCGAATGTGGGCGAGTCTCTTGTTTGTTTTACTGATGACCATGCACTACATACTGGGCATTTCATTTATCTTTGCTCAACATGAAAATTGATACGGCAACAATCACTACGACTGCGCCCCCGATGACCATTAACATAACTGCCCATGCGATTGTTTCAAGCATCTTGTTCTCCTATTTCTAAAAGTTTCTCTTCCAGCCTACGAATGCGTTGGCGGTTGTATTCAACAACGCTCATTGCATACTCAAGCGATTTCTCTGCTTGCATCTTGCATATAGTTGCATCACGCATCTCTATGTCAATGATTTCTTTTAGCGTTCTTGGTCGCAACATATCTTTAATGAATGCCACTATGGTTTCTCGTTTAGTCATGTGTTCAACTCCTTTAATCTTTTCTCCGTTGCTCTGACTACGTCAACCCAGTAGTAGAGGTCGGGTAGGTTGAATTTAAGTTCGTTGATGTCTTGTTCAGACAAACCAACCCAAGGTCGCTTGTAGTCTTGTATGTCATCGTCTTCTTCAGTCATGGTTTCCTTTGATTTATTAACCCAACACACCCAGTGATAAACAGTTCCAGAGTCATTCCAAAACCTGTCACCCACTTTGAATAGACCAAAGCATCGTGGGCATTGATGTGGCTTCAATAAGTCAGTCATGTGTTCTTATCCATGAGTTTTTCTTGTACTGCGACCAGCAAACTAAATGAATTGTCTTTATGTTTTACACAAAATTCAAAGCATTCTTCCTTTGTCAAATCAACCCACGGCTTCTCCAACTGAGCAACCCTATCAGACAAGACGCGCACCAACTCAGTTAGCACAGCAACCTCTGCCATTAGTTGTTCTCTTGATGGTTGCTTCATGTCGCGTATGTACTCTTGCTTGATGCGAGACTCCATCTCTACACGGTTGAACTCTTCGTCTTCGGGTGTCATGCTTCCCTCGCTTTCATCATTGCGTCTGCCATTTGGTATGCGTTAGTAGCAACATCACTCCAACCTAAGTCCATGCCGTCGGCAAGTAAGCCAGACAGCAACCCTTGCATAGCCTTAGACGCAAAGTAATCACGCAAGGTCATGCCGTATTGCCCGCTATTCGATACGCTTCGTGGGAATGCTTTCTCGTTCTCAGTCATAGTTCTGTCTCCTCAATGATTTGTTTAAGATTAAAAACGCTCGTCTCGTCGACCACGATAGCGATACCACCGTTGTTGACAATCTCTTCTAGATTGGATTGTTGTAGTGCAGTGGGCTTGTTGCCATGCGCCTTGCACTCAATGCCAATGAACTTTCCCTTGTAACAACATACGATGTCAGGGATACCTGAACGACCAAATCCCCCTGTTGCGGGGAAGAAGACGTACATACCAAGTTTTTGTAGTTCCGCAATAGCCTTGCGTTTAACTCTGCCTTCGGGTGTCATGCTCACCTCCCTTCATCTCTTGTAGAGTTGAGTTGTCTAGTACTAGTATGTATACAGAATCAGATACGCGCCAGCCAGTCTCGTTGAGACGCGCATCTTGATTGTTGATATAAACATCTATGGGTGTTACCTCCCAAGGTTGTCTATCGTTGAACGGTATTGTGTGAATCATTGAGAACAATGCTTTTACCCTGTCAGGCAATGTGTCCTTGGTGTAGTAGCGATACTCACCCTTGCCTACACAAATGCAATACTCGTCACCTTCTATGAACATAGGAACGCGCAGACTATCAAACAGATAACTGTGCATCATGGGTACATAGTTTTCATTCATGGTGCTTGGGGATTAGTGCAAACAATTCTCTGTAATTGTTGTAGCCTTGAGCCACATCAATCTCATGATGGAAGTGGTCATTGCGTTGCATACTCAGTTCGTTGTCTTTATCAGGTCTACCTTTACCATCAAGGTATGTTCTGATAATCATTGCATCAGCCGCGACTGAAGTATCAGCAAGAGTTGAATAGCGTTTCACACCACCATGAATCGTTACTTCATCTTTGTCTAAATCGAATGAAGCCTCACCAATTAGATAATAAGTCTTGGTGTACTTTAGATTGTGGTTGTCACTCATAACACCTATGAAGGTTGCGCCCTTGGCGAACCTTTCTTTATGAGACTCTAATTGTTTTACAGCGTTTAACTTATTCACGTACTTGTTGTAACAGGCTTTGAGGGATTCGATATTACTATCAATTATGTCCTTGTCAATACCCAAAACTACCTTAGTTGCTATCAAAGCCAATGAATCATCTATCTCGAAATGGTCATGTCCATAGCGTTCTCCTATCGACCTGAAAGCGGAACGAATACCCGCCTTGTATGTATTAGACAATCCTTCCTCAGTTGGTATCTCACCATGCTTACGAATGTTCGCAATCAGGGTAGCAATCTTCTTAGAGTCCCTCGTATCTGCGGAACTATTCGCGCTACCTTTTTGTTTGGACACTAATGGATTAGAGTAGAAGTAAATCGTATCTCCATTGCCTGTGCGTGAAGACCATATGTAACCCGCATTGAGATGGTTCTCCGCAGTCACTAGATGAACTTCTAGTTTATTGTTTGCTATGTCCATCACCTTCAGATTAAAAGACGAACACACCTCTACTAGAAGTTTGTTTCTCTCTCTCATATCATTAGAGGATTCATCAGCAAGAATATTATGCACATCAGGATTGATGCAGATAGGTGATATAAAGTTTTGCATTTCGCTTTCTCCAGTTGGTTAATTTACAGACGAACTACAGGCACGCCATCGGACTTGATGATGTACCCCCACTTGCTCTTAGGAAGGACTGTTCCTGCCTTGAGTTCTTTCAGATTAAAAGCATTGAATGCTTTGATTATTGATGGTTTAAACACATCGCTCAACGCTTGTTTTAGATGAATATTGAATAACTCTACCTCTCGTTCAGGAGAATGGCTACTACCCCAATACCCACCGAGATGAGGTCGCGTTTCATGGAATGCTGAATAGATAACATGATGCACATTGTTAGCAAGCATGAAGAGAACTGCGGCATCTACCAGTCGGTGAGACTGAACTAGTCTTTCAAAGTTAGCCATTGCTGTTTCAGGATTCTTTCTATCAAAGGTTTTATCATTAACTAGGTCTTTGATTGTCTCCATGATGCCTTCCTTGCTCATTGCACCAGTCATCACAGGGGCAACTTTCAAGAACTCATCATACTTACCAAGTGCTTCTTGCGCTAGTTTGCGATTCACCCTCCGCTGAAACGTTGTGTAAGGAGTTACTGTCTCTCCCATTACTTTCTTAGCGCGGTCAAGATGAAGTCTCATGCCTTTGAAGATTGGGTGCATATGCCCCGCGTTGTTCCATGCAATCGTGCCACCTCTTGCACCGCACGACTGAAACCAGTAACCGAACGCTTCACTCATATAGGTCGAGTCACCTTGCCCAAGATGCTGACGAATCTCAAATGTATTGTCAGGATACACAGTAGCAAGATGTGCGTGGTCAACCCATTTAATCATTGACTCTTTGTCCCACCCCTCCTTGAAGTTGCCACTCTCTACAACATCTACTGTCTCACGGTTCTTGTAGTAGATAGAGAACGAACCATCCTTGTTAGCGCGGAAGTGTCTGCGTGAATACTCACGCCACCCCATCGGGTAAGCATTACTTAGCCCACCGCGATAAGGCTTGATGGTCTTGGTGCGCTCAACCATCTTGTCATAGGTGAGTCCACCCGCCCACACTTGACGTACATCATTGAAGATGTTGCCGAATCCGTAAGTCATATGATGCCTTCCCTTCTTGCTTGGTCTAATGCTGTGTCTGCTGTTTCAAATACTTTCTCGCGCATCTCTTTGTCATTCAACAACACAGAGATAAACTTGTGATGAGAGCGTGATTCCTCACGGTACTTCAATGAGAACGCAAGTCCTATAACAGATGTACAGAACAAGAACAATTCGAGATATGTATATTCAACCATTTAGTTCACCATTACTTTCTTCCCTGTTGGGGGAGTCCAATCTTTGTTACAAGTTACCAACCATAGAGTTGGCATCGATATGTCCCACTTGACATCGTGTTCCAAGTAGCCGTCTGTGAAGATGACCACACACTCTGCCTTGAGATTCTTTTTATTTATATGTTCACTAACACATGAAACCCTAGTTCCGCCACCACCCATCGGTTTCAATAGAGAACCTATCTCCTGATACTGTGCGGGTTCAAACACTTGCTCACCATGTACCTTGGTGTCCCACCACAGAACTCGAATCTTCTCAGGGCATACTGCTTCCGCACCCTTGACAATCTCTGCCGCGAATTCGTTTATCTGTTGCTGTGAGATAGAGCCTGATGTGTCGATGCCGTAGATGACCTCGCCGATAGTCTCTGTCTCCGCAGATGGGATGTACAAATCACTGGGCAGTAATCTTCTGTTGAACTTACGCCATGTGTATTCATCCTTACCGCGAGCGAACGATGAGACATACTCTGCGAACTCTTTCTTCCAATCAACATCACCTTCGAGCATCTCTGTGATGGCTCTTGGCAAGTCAATGCCTAAGCGACCAGCGAGGATTGCGCCTTCTCGTATTGCTCTATCTATACGCTCGTTGATATCCTTGGCTTGCTCTGCATCCATCTTGCCAAAGTCATGCTCATCGAATGAGTACTCATCACCCTCACCGTCGTTATCTTGCTGTTCACCACCCCCTGAACCTTTAGATGGTTCACCTTTCTTCTTAGGTTTGTATCCGCTACCACCACCCTTACACTCTTCCTTGAGTAAGCGATACACCTCACGCATATTCATGTTGTGAAAGCGTTCCTCGTAACACCCACCCGCAGGTAGTTTTACAAGGTTGGGGTCTTCCTTACTTATCTCCATGATGATGTCATTGACCACCATGTCAGCCGCGACATTGGCTAGTTTTGCATTCTCTACCCATAGGTCACGGTTAAGTATCCCCTGACGCAGACCGATGTGTAAGTTCTCATGCAAGACAAGACCCGCCACCTCTGCATCTTCCTTGCAGACACCTGTGAGGAATGCTCTGCCATAGACTTTGTTCACACCATCTGTGTATGCGGTAAGTCCTTCCTTATCGCTCACTTCAGATGTACCCATCATCATCACCCCGCCCCACCATACGGTGTGCTTAGACTTCATTAGCGCAATGTGCGCCTTCTTAACACGCTGTTCTTGAGTCAACATTTTGTTGTTCCTTTCTGTTTAAGATTTCCGCTTCCACTTCCTTACTTACATTTCCATACAAGTGATACTCATATGTAACCGAACTACTGTCACCTTTCTCAACGATTGGCAGTAAGTTACCTCCTGACAAAGTTGGATTTATATCTGCCACATTGAATGACAAATCCATAATCGCTCCCGCGAGGTTTTCTTTCCAATCAACATCGTCACCCGCCACGGTGACGGTGATATTTATAGTTACTGTGTGCATATTGTTTCCTTACATAATCATGTGGTTGTCGGTTGCCCACTTGCTAATCTCTGTGTTGTATCGGGCAATCTTTGGCTTGTTGCGGAATATCATGGTGAAGAAGATTGATTGAATCTCGCTCGACTTCATACGATTCACGAACTGCATATACTTGTTCAGGTCATCGTGAGATGCTAATGTGTCGACCGCCTCAAGAATCATCATGACTTGGGTTGCCACATCTTCAGGAACTTTTACAGTTGTTGGATTAGCAAGTACGTCGTTGAACTTAATCATGCTCTTCTCAACAGATATAAATGTCGCTATGGATTTCGCGGCACTCTCACCAACCGTACCCGCCAGAGCCACAGTCAATGCGTTCTCTGTGTACTTGTCTCGCTTATCCACGATGGGAGATGCTTTCGCCAATGAGCGAGGAGACACAAAGGACTTGGCAGTTGACGATGGTTTGAAGATGTATGGGTTATCGTTTTGGTCAGCATCTAAGTAAGACTTGAATGCCTTCGGTGTCATCGCAGCCCATGCTCTCAGTGGTCTAGAGATGTTGTTCTTGGTAGCCCACTGCAACCACTCGTCATGCGTAGGTTTCTGCATATTCACAATGGTGATGCGGTTTGCCACATGACCCGCGAACGAGTCACCCACACCATCAGTTGCGTTGTTACTTGTAATGAAGATGTGTGAGCCTTCGGGTAGCGGTTCATCGCCCACCGTCTTCTCAAGCATCAATCGGGTATAGATAATCTGCATGAGTTTGGGAGACTTGAACGCTTCGTCAAGCATGATGTACTTAGGCTTGCCACTTCCCATCTTGAAGAGAGATGCGACATAGTATTCAAGTGTCTTCGTTGCATGGTTGGGGATAGATGCCGCGACATCCATCATGTCTTTCACGGGGCAATCGACATAGATGTAGTCATACTTGTCAGTAGGGAAGTCATCGCCCACCTTACGCCATTGGTCACCGTTGTCTTCAGCAAGCATCGCTAGAAGTGATGACTTGCCGACCCCAGGTTCAGAGATGACTGCAATAGTATTTGTATCGCCAATCTCTCGGATGAGGTCTTTGACCTCGTTGATAGATGCTGTCAAGGAAAAGTTGATTTTGCTCATATACGCTTTCAGGGGTTAGTGAATGATTAGTTAAGGGTTAGGGGTTTGAACTTGTTCAGCATATCGTCTACACCGTGTTTAACAGTTGAACGAACATACGAACTCTCGCGTAAGTCTTCGAGTGTGACACCCGACAGCGCTTCCTCCAGTTGCGCTCTAGCAGACTCAAGATGTTGATTATTTGTCAAGTTAAAGTGTTTCAATGTCTCGCAAATGTCCCGCGCTTGGCTGATGGTTGTCTCGTATACCTTCTTGCGCTTGACCTTGCCGTCTTCGTCAGCAGTGACCTCTGTACAAGCATTGCTGATGCGGGAAGCGATTTCCACCAGTCGCTCAGATGCATCTTCCATCGAACGATTCACAATCTCTTCAATTTGGTTGTTGTAATGTTGTTCCAAGTCATCTGCGATAGCCGTAGCAATGCCACCCGAACGGAAGTCGTTCTCAGGTACTTTGGTTACGAATAGTTTCAAGCGAAAGCGACGACGGATATCTTCGACTTCAGGGTACTCTGAACGATTAAACATATCGCCTTGCTTGAACGCGGAGTCACTCACGATGGTAGGGTACTTGTCTATGAAGTTGTCCAATAACTTGTTGAACTCAACCTCATGCGCTGACCACTCCTTCATGAATTTCTCGATGCTGAATGTTGGTAGCAATCTAACCGAACCCGCCCAGTCGTAGGTGCAACGCTGAAGCCAGTTATAGACGGTCTGCCGATAGTTGAGCAATGCTTTGTGGTCAGGCGAGTTAGACAATAAGTTCTTGGTGAACTTGCCTGCCTCAGTAGATGCGTTCTTAGAAGAAGTCACCTCGTTGCTGATTTGTTTGTCTTGCTTGGTCGCAGTCCACACATTGACCTCCACTGTTACAAGTTGCGCAGAACTTGCGAGTGATATGAGGTGATTAGGTTTTTGGATTTCAAAGTTCATTTCAGTATCCTGTGAATGGTTGATTAGCGGAAGAGTCCGCCCTTGTTGTTAATTCCCTTGAGGTCATCAAGGTTCGTAATGAGCATATAGTTGCTCTTGTGCATGGGCGCAATGGTGCGCACACGCGACCGCGCATCTTCCTCACCGCATAGCAGACAGATGGGGTAACCCGCCTTGGCACGCTTTGCTGAGAAGATGTCACCACACCGTGAACAGATAGGTCTGAGTTTAGACATAACTATTACAGAGTATGGAAGTTGATATCCATCTCACGAATGCGATAGACATGATGCTCGTCGAGTTCATCATCTGCCTGTTGACAGAGACGCATCTCATACTCGGCTGTGTCCTTGCTTGCGTAGGCTTCGATAGACTTGCCATCGACTACGAGCAGATACACCTTGGGAGTGATGTTTATTACAGACAGCCCCTCAATGGCGGACTGATACGCTGACTTCATTTTCATACGCTTTCCTTTGGTTGATTTCATTACCCTGTGAAACGCTAGATAGCATCTCACCCCACTAGAGTCTGTTGAACAGTTCCAATCCCGACTCAGAATACATTGTATCATAACTTTACATTTAAGTCAACTACATATGTAACTTTTTTACATGAGGGGTTACCCCTAGTCCCCATGCTTTGAGATTGGCTCGAACTTCTCGGCAGTCCATGCATGGTCTACGCTCTCAGTCACGATGTAGCCTTGGCTCTTGGCTAACTCCTCAAGTGCGGGCAGACACACCATGTATGTTGCTTCTTCGTCAAACTGTGCCACCGCGTGCGCACCCGCCTTCGCTTCGAAATAGACTGTAACTTTCATTTCATACCTCTCTGAAGTTTTAATATCCGCACCCAGTCGATGCGGGACAAGAACCACCTGAACAATGGGACAGAACAGTCTTGGCATAAGACGTTCGGGTTGTCTCCCTTAGATTGCATTTCACAGCCCCCTGACATCATTGTTAATGCAGTACTCCATGAACTCAGAGAAGTCTGAGAACTTGTTCTTGCGTGTCTCGTCGTGGAAGTCGGACTCTTGCAAGACTGGCAGTTTCAATGCCTTGCCCATCATGTCCAAGACATTCTGCACATCTTCTAATGATTCGCTACCCACAGACACATCGCTATGCCCTTCGGGTTTCCTGTTCTCGTCGTAGTACACCTCGCGTACACAGTACCAATCCTCACCGCCATTCTCAGACCTGAGATTCACAATTCGATAGTTCCAAAACATATTGATTCCTTTGAAGTTGAATAGCGTTTCACGGTGTCATGAAACGCTACTTGCTGTATTGATTGTTTAGATTAAAGTGTGTTGTAGCCAGTGCAGAACTCGAACAGTTCCACCTCGCTAGTTGGCTCGACGATAGTCAGTCCCTCGAACTCGTCGTCAATGTCGTTGAACTCGTCATAGCCGTAATCTCTTGCTAAGAACTCCAAGTTCTGATTGTGATAGTCATCTGTGCGAAAGTCTGTGCGCAGATAATGGTCGACACCCTGATGCGTATTGCATACTGCCTTCGGGGTTGTAACGCGCAATGCTTTGCGCATTGGGCGGGGCAGATATTGATATGGTCGGTCAAGTACTTTTGGTTGTCGTACTATGACCCGTGTTGTGTTGATGTTATAGACGAAAGATGTTTTCATTACGCTCTCCATTGATTGAAATTTCATGACCCCGTGAAATGTTATTTAGCGGGTGAGTCAGGCTACCTCCCGACTCAATTCAGATTTTACCACAGTTACTTGTTTAATACAAGTCTTTATACAACTTTTTTATATCGCTCTGGCGGGTGTGATTTGGTTATTTGTAAAGTGGTGTTGGAACTTTGGAACTGGGTTGGAATCACAAAAAACTAGGTTAGTTATAGTAATAGTACTAGTAGTAGTAGTAGTAGTTATAGATATAGATATATAAAGTATTATATATATTTGTTGTAGTACTACATGATTCCAAAGTTCCAAAATTCCAGCAGTTTTGCGTTATGGCTGGCAGTTACCTATCTGCTTAATTTGTGGGCAATGTATGGTTTGTTTAGCACAATGCTTACACTCGCAGGCGATGATGAACGAACGAGATGATGCTCCAAAGTCCGTTGTCCTCAAAAAAAACTGGAATTTTGGAATAAATCGCGTAAGTCCTTGATTCATAAGGCTTTTTCCGATTCCAGCGTTGGAATTTCGTTGGAACAAAGTTGGAATCTTGTTCCAATAAACTGCTCGGTTCCAAAATTCCAGTACGATTCCAAGCGGGTTGGAACTGGGTTGGAACTTTGGAACAAATTTCATGACCCCGTGAAACGCTATTTAAGACGCTTGCCCACGCACGCGCAGGGACATATAACTGGCTTCAGCCCAAACAAAAAAAACCCGACTAACCTTTCGGCTAGTCGGGTTGGGCTAATCAAGTATTACTTGATTGCTTTCAGGAAGGCATCAATTGCCACCCTTGTCTTAACTTCGTCGGCTGTTGCGTCACCCCTAGCCTTCGCGTTCTTACATCTAGTTTTAATTGTATCCATAACTTTCCCAACATAAGTTGCGAAGTCATCAGTAGTTCCTCTCTCCCTTGTCTCAGGGTTAAGGTCGCGTATAGCCTTGAGCAAAGCCTTCATTTTATTGAATGCATACTTGTTGAATGGTGTTCTTACACCACCAATCACACCATGCTTAACAGGCTCGGCTTGGCGTAGTTGCCCAAATTGTTGTTGCGAGAACGACAAGGCATAGGCAAGGGTTACTTCATTGCCACCCTTGGCATCAGGAATCCATTCGCTGTTATAGCGTTTGGCTGGGTTTAGTTCTTGCCAACGGAGAGCCCAACCCTCGGTTAACTGAGCCTTAACCTCGGCTGGAACATCTTCCAAGATGTTGGGGCATTGGTCGAAAACATATTTAGCAACAAGGCTAAGATGTTCAACGGCTAATGCCGACTGGTAACCCGCATTCTTGAGGTTATCGATAGAGAGAAATGTAACTTGCGTTACGCTAGGTGTGGCTAATGCCACAGGTGATTTTGCTTTCATTGTGTTCTCCATTAAAAGCAGGTTTGTGCAGGTGACAACCTCGCCACCTGCTAAACATTTATTAGCACAGGCAAGGCGCTTATACAAGTTTTCAGCCACCCGTGAAACGCTAAATAGGCGCACGCATACACGCGCGACGACATATAACTGGTCTCAGCGGGCACAAAAAAACCCCGCAGACCTTGTGAGTCTGCGGGGTGAGTAGCTAATTACTTAGCGTTGTAGACTTTCCAGAACGCGTCTCTTGCAGTTCTGAACTTAGCGGGGTTCGCGGTATCGTCACCGCGACTTTCAGCGTTCTTTACGCGCTTGTCATAGTCAGCGAACAAGTCAGTCAAAGACTGAATGAAAGCTTTTGTAGCACCGCGTTCGCGGGTCTTACCCTCATTCAGAATGTTATAAGCTGACCGCTTTAACGCTGTCAAATTATTTGACGCGTATTTGCTGAACTTATCGCGCATAAGCTTGACTAGTCCATGTAGTTGTGGGTCTTTGTTTTTCAGTTGACCGAACTCTTGCTGACTGAATGAGTAGCAGTAATGCAAACTCAATGTAGTAGACCCTTTAGGGTATTCAGCTTGTCCATCAAGCGAGTTACCCGCTTTAATGAGTACACCGCTTTCACCGCGTGTGAAATAGTCCTGACCCCACAATTCATGAGCGCGTGTCATGAAACCCGCATACAAGTCAGCTTTGAGTTCAGCGCTTGTCTCAGCGGGAAACGATGGGTCTTGACCCATCACATAGGTTGCAAGGTGTGTTGCAGTTTCACCAGCACGAGCGAAGCGGTAAGCCGCATCTTTAATACTGGTGGGTTCGGTTGCCGTCAAAGCGATATCGGCAGAAGCTTTAGCTGTAGCTTTCATGCTAACTCCTAAAAACGCGGTGTGAGCGACACCGCAAACGCTGACCAGACTGAACTGTCTGATAATTATTTATAGCTGACCCTGAAACAATATGCAAGGTTTCAGCCATCCCTGACACGCTAATTAAGCACACGCACAGACGCACGCGACGACAAATAACTGGTATCAAAAACTTCAGGCAAAAAAAAACAGACATGGCGCAAAGCCATGTCTGTTAGCGTACGTTACTCTTCGCAAACGTATTTTGTAGTTAACACTTCTTTCATCTCGCGTTTAACAACCACCTTCTTACAAGTGGGACTATCTTCTTTCACGTATGCAATGATCTCGAATTGAATCTTGTCTGACTCTATGGTGTAACGCTTGTAACCCCAATCCGCTACATCGCGCTCTTCTACATCATTGCCAATCACATCCATACACTTGGATATCAACGAAGTTAGACGCTCGTCTTTAAGACTATCTAACTTGTACAAGTACGCAGAGATGTAAGGCTTCTTACCAATCCATGACATGCTGAGAGAGTCGTTATCCCCATCAAATCCATCAACAAGTGAACCGTACAAGGCACGTAATAGCATACGATTTTTTTGCAAATCCTGCGCTTTGTGTAAGTACATTTGTGATTCACTTCTATAAGAGTTGATTTGAGAGTTGATCAATTTAATGATCGGGTTTGATTTACGTTTCATTTAATACTCCAAAAAGTTAAAAGATAATTACCTACTGATTTGTCTGAATCAGTATTATTTATATAGCGGTTAAATAGATATTTTGCAAACATCTAGCCATTGGATCGCACACGCCCATACTCACGCGACGACAAATAACTGGTATCAACTGGGCGAAATAAAAAGGGAGCCGAAGCTCCCTTTCCTTACCAGCCTGGGAATCTATCTAGTTGATAGTGTTCCTTACCGCGACCATGCTTCGCTCTGTATATCCTCTCTTCATATACTAGTTTGAGATGGTTAACTTTGGCTTGATACTCCTTAACAGCATCACGTATTTGTTTTATCCAATGATGCGCTTCAGGGTTACTCTTTCTTAAATCATAGAGTTGAGTGTTAGTCAAACTCAATGCAAACTTCTCTTCATCTATCTCGTCAAACAGTTCTAGTTGTGTCATGTCTTACCCCTTTGGTGGTGTGTTAAAACTATTCTTGGTGTTGACACCATATGCGTCATAGTGATCTTCAGCGTGCTCTTGATCCCATGTAGGTTCTTTGAATGACGGGTCAATTCTGATTAGCAGTTGGAAGAAAGCCAACGCACCACAAGTAATTGCTATCGTGTCCCAACCTATATGTAGGTTGCCTGATGTAATGTCGAGTGCATTACAGTAGAACCGAGCCATCACCATCATGCCGAGTAGAAACCCGCTCATTACATTTATAAAAGCCTTAACAAATCTTACTTCCATTTGATTACTCCTGAGTTAATTGTTCGACTAGCATTGCAAACTTCGCTTCGAGCACATCATCAGACCATTGTGCTATCTCAGCATAGTGTTCAGGTGATGGGCGCATACCATACGCATCTTTATGTAGGTCGCTGTATTCGCAACGCATCTGTTCATGCTTAGTCATATCAGTCCATGCTTTCATATCAATCTCCAGTTAGTTAATGAATACCGAATCGCTTCGGTAATATCTATATACATGATGGGTATGGCATTTGCAATTCTCCAGAGACCCCTACCCCCATTCCCCCCACCCCCCCTTTCCGCATTTGGGACCCCCGCCTCCCTCTACTCTAAGACTTACACAAACAACACAACAAAATCCCAAACTTCGGTATACTGACCCCGCAACGCAGTTGCATTTTGTCTCTCCTTCTTTAGACCCCCCCAGTGGGGGTCTTTTTTCTGCCCCGCTACTGTATATAGGTGTTTTCCCTAGTACCCCCCGGGTAGGAGTCCCAACCTCCCCTTATATATGTGGTATATTTCGCAAACCATAACTGGAGTGCCACTTCCTCCATGCAAGAACTCGTCCCTGACATTGAAAGCAATGTCCCATTACCAGCCTCCGCGACAGAGGCTATGCCCGACCTGTCTCCAAAAGAAGAGTTGGAGATGCGAGCTAGGACGGTAAAGTTGATTTCTGACCTATCGGGTAAACCCGTAGAACCGGGTCAAGAACACAAAGATCAGGCTAAAGATATAGTACAAACCCTAATGTCTCAGCCTCAAAATGCGGTTAATTTAGCCCAATATCCCAACGAAACTGTTGCTTATTTGGCTGGAATGGTTGCCCAACACGACGTTATGGTCGTAAAAGAGCTGGCTGACCTCAAGAAATACGTAGTAAATAAGCTGGTTGCTGAGACCGAACACCCAGATGCCAAGATTCGACTAACAGCACTACGTGCTTTAGGTGAAGTTGATGGCGTGGATGCATTCAAGAAGCGCTCCGAGGTCACCCATAAGCAACAATCTATGGAAGAAGTCGAGAAAGAGCTGCTCGAGACCCTCGCTAAGTTGGAAAAACGCACGATTGACGTGGAAGTTATAGAAATAAAGTATGAAAATAACGCCACAGCAAATTGAAAAGCTTAAAAGTCTGCTGCCAACGGCATCATCAGACGAAAAACGCAAGATTCTTGAGCTAATTAAGGTCTGGGACAGCGAATCGGTGCAGGTTGTAGGTAAAGATTCAATATTGGAGTTCGCAGAACATGTATATCCGGGTTATAAAGTTGGTCCACATCATCGAAGATTGGCAAAAATTTTTGAGGACATTGCCGCTGGCAAGAAGAAGCGAGTAATTGTCAACATAGCCCCCCGTCACGGTAAGTCTGAACTCATTTCTTACCTTGCACCCGCATGGTTTTTGGGTAAATTCCCCCATAAGAAGGTGATTATGGCCTCCCACACCGCAGATTTAGCGGTGAATTTTGGTAGAAGAGTGCGTAATCTGGTCGGTTCAGACAACTATAAAGACATTTTTCCGCAGGTAGAACTGCAATCTGACTCTAAGTCAGCATCACGATGGGGTACTAACTTTAATGGTGAATACTTTGCTATTGGTGTCGGAGGTGCTCTTGCAGGCCGGGGTGCTGATCTATTTATTATTGATGATCCTCATTCAGAGCAAGATGCTAAAACAGGGAGGGCCGACGTATTTCTTCCTGCTTGGGAGTGGTTCCAGTCTGGTCCTATTCAGCGCCTTATGCCAGGTGGTGCCATTATTATAGTAATGACAAGGTGGTCTAAACTTGACCTAACTGGACAAATACTGAGCCAAATGGAGCGTGAAGAGGACGTAGACCCGTGGGAAGTGGTTGAGTTTCCCGCTATTTTGAACGACAAGCCACTATGGGGCGATTTCTGGACAATCGAGGAATTGCTGTCCAAAAAAGCTGGTATGGACGTACGGTATTGGGAAGCCCAGTACATGCAGAACCCTGTATCAGAAGAAGGCGCACTAATAAAGAAGGAGTGGTGGCGCATTTGGGACAAAGAAGACACCCCTAACTGCGAGTTCATCATCATGAGTCTGGATGCGGCGCAAGAAGCCAACAATCGTGCTGACTACAACGCTTTAACTACATGGGGGGTCTTTTTTAACGAGGAGACCAACAATCACAGCATCATCTTGCTCAATGCTATTAAGAAACGTATGGAGTACCCCGACCTCAAAGCTATGGTGCTAGAGGAATACAAGGAGTGGGAGCCAGACGCATTTATGGTTGAGAAGAAGTCGAATGGTTCTGTACTTTATCAAGAGTTCAGACGCATGGGCATACCTGTTGGAGAGTTCACTCCGGGTAAAGGACAAGACAAGATAGCGCGTGTGAATGCGGTGTCGTCACTGTTTCAAGGTGGGATCGTGTATGCACCAGATCGCAGATGGGCTAAAGAAGTTATTGAGGAATGCAACGACTTCCCGTCCGGGGCTAACGATGACTTAGTGGACTCCACTACCCTTGCGCTGTTAAGATTCAGGAATGGCGGATTCATTAGGCTTGAGAGTGATGAGCCTGAAGATACTGTTTGGTTTAAAGGTCGCCGCGCCAAAGAGCGGTTCTACACTGTCTAAGGATTTATATGGCAACAGGCATGATGGACAAAGGTTTGTATCAAGCACCTATGGGTATTGATATGATGGAAGAAAATCCTATTGAGATTGAGATCGAAGACCCTGAGTCCGTAAGTATTGGACTGGGTGATATTGAGATTGATCTAAAGCCTAAGAAAGAAACAGCAGACACTTTCGATGCCAACCTCGCCGAGTACATGGACGAGGGTGACTTGTCTGGACTAGCAAATGATTTAATTGCAGACTTTGATAAAGACATCATGGATCGTAGAGATTGGATCAAGACGTATGTCGACGGTCTGAAGCTCTTAGGTTTGAACTACGAAGACAGAACTGAACCTTGGCAGGGCGCTTGTGGCGTATTCCACCCAATGCTCACAGAGTCAGTTGTACGTTTCCAATCAGAAGCCATGATGGAGACATTTCCAGCACAAGGTCCTGTTAAGACCCAGATTGTTGGTGCTATAAATAAGTTACGTGAAGAAGCCGCCGAGCGCGTGCGTGACGATATGAACTATCAGTTAACAGATGTGATGACTGAGTACAGACCTGAACACGAGAAGATGCTGTGGTCATTACCACTAGCAGGTTCAGCGTTTAAAAAGATTTACTTTGACCCCAACAAGGGGCGTCAAGTTGCTGTGTTTATTCCAGCAGAAGACATTGTTGTGCCATACGGCTCGTCCAACATTGAGGACTCTGAGCGTGTTACTCACGTCATGCGTAAGACTGAACAAGAAGTTATACGTTTACAAGAAGCTGGGTTCTATGCAGATGTAGATTTAGGTGAGCCAGGCTATGAGCTAGATGACATCGAGAAGCAGAAAGCTGAAGAAACAGGGATGAACGCGACTCAAGATGATCGCTTCCGTATCCTTGAGATGCATGTAAATTTAGACCTCAAAGGGTTTGAGCATACTGATAAAAAGAAACGTGAGACTGGGATTGCGTTGCCATATGTTGTTACTATAGAGAAGGGTACAAGCACCGTTCTTGCTATTAGGAGAAATTGGTATGAAGATGATGAACTCCACACGAAGCGCCAGCATTTTGTGCACTATCAGTACATCCCCGGTTTTGGATTCTACGGATACGGACTTATACATCTCATTGGAGGTTACGCCAAATCAGCAACCATGCTCATCCGTCAATTGGTTGATGCTGGCACTCTCTCAAACCTGCCCGGAGGACTTAAATCACGGGGCCTTCGCATTAAAGGTGATGACACGCCGATTCAGCCCGGAGAATTCAGGGACGTAGATGTCCCTTCTGGAAGTATCCGTGACAACATATTACCACTGCCATACAAGGAGCCGTCACAAGTATTGATGGCACTGTTCCAGCAGATAGTGCAAGAAGGCCGGGCATTCGCTTCATCTGGAGATATGAATGTCTCAGACATGAGCAACGAGGCTCCTGTAGGTACAACACTAGCAATATTAGAACGCACTCTTAAAGTAATTACTGCGGTGCAAGCTCGTCTGCACTACACAATGAAACAAGAGTTCAAGCTACTCAAGATCATCATTGCGGATTACACGCCAGAAGAGTATGACTACGAGCCTGAAGATGCTAATCGCAAGGCTAAGAAGTCGGACTATGACTCAACAGACGTCATTCCAGTCAGTGATCCAAACGCTGCGACTATGGCGCAGAAGATTGTTACGTATCAGGCCGTTCTACAGCTAGCACAACAAGCACCACAGTTGTATAACCTGTCTGTATTGCATCGCCAAATGATTGAAGTATTAGGCGTGAAGAACGCTGATAAATTAGTCAAGACCGAAGAAGATGCTGAACCTACAGACCCCATACAAGAGAACCAAGACATTCTTATTCACAAGCCTGTCAAGGCGTTCATGGAACAAAACCATGAGGCACACATTAGAGTGCATATGGCTGCAATCCAAGACCCCAAGATTCAGCAGTTGATGCAGATGAACCCACAAGCTCAAGTAATTATGTCGGCGGCTATGGCTCACATCAACGAGCACATTGGCTTTGAGTATCGTCGTCAGATGGAAGAGGCTATGGGTATGGTGTTGCCAGGTAAAGACAAAGAGACAGATAAGCCTCAACGTGTGCCACAAGAGATGGCAGACGAGATTGCTATCAAGGCAGCGCAAGCATCGCAGATGTTGCTACAACAAAACCAGCAACAAGCTGCTCAACAAGCTGCGCAGCAGAAAATGCAAGACCCGATTGTTCAGATGCAAATGCAAGAGTTGCAGATTAAGCAAGGTGAGTTGCAACTTAAACAGCAGAAACAACAGATCGACGCAGCCGCTAAAGCTGACCAGATTCGTGTTGAAGAGTCCCGTATTGAGGCTCAGAAAGAAATTGCAGCTATGCAAGTTGGTGCTCAAGCTGCTGCGGCAAGAGATAAGGCTGATAAACAACAGCAAGCCGACGGCCTACGCATGGGTATTGACGCCGCTAAACACAAAGCACAGATGGCTGTACAGATGGCGCAGAGGGCAAAAAAGGAGAATAGATGAGTAACCAAGCGTTTCAATATCTAGCCAAAGAAGTTGACAAGCTTCGCGGTGATCAAATTTCCTTCCTCGCAGGAGGGGGCGCAAAAGACTTCGCCGAGTATCGGCATGTCTGCGGTGTTATCCGGGGTCTAACACACGCAGAACAACTTGTCAGAGACCTTGTGCAGAAAATGGAGTATGCCGATGAGTGAGTTTGATGTTTCCGCTGTAGACCTTTCCAAGGTGCTCAATGCAACCGACGAAGAGAAAGCAAAGCAGTTGCCCGACCCATCTACCTATTACATATTGACTGTTGTTCCAGAAGCGATAGAAGAATATGCTGATAGTGAGATTGGTATCGTAAAGTCCAGCCAATCTATGTACTACGAAGAAGTGCTGACCCCAGTATTGTTTGTAGTGAAGATGGGACCTGATTGCTATAAAGACGCTACCCGCTTTCCAAGTGGTTCTAGCTGCCAAGTCGGTGACTTTGTCATCGTCCGCCCCAATTCAGGCACCCGCCTGAAGATTCACGGTCGTGAGTTCCGCTTGATTGCGGATACCTCAGTAGAGGCCGTTGTTGAAGACCCGCGTGGAATTACCCGCGCTGCATAAAAAAGGATAAATCATGGCATTACCTGAATTTGAACTACCCGATCCTGATAAAGAGGATGCTGCTAAAGACGACAAGTTTGAAGTAGAAATTGAAGACGATACCCCCCTAGAGGACAGGGGCCGTAAACCCGCTAAGGAACCTGTAGATGAAGTAACAGACGAAGAATTGTCAAGTTACGACGAAAAGGTTCAAAAACGAATAAAAAAGTTTACACGCGGATACCATGACGAACGTCGTGCTAAAGAAGAAGCCTTTCGTGAACGCGAAGCGGCAGAATCGTTTGCTAAACAAGTGTTTGAAGAGAACAAACGTCTTCAACAGCAACTTTCTACAGGAAGCCAAGCCTATATTGAGACATCTAAAGGTGCCGCTGAAGCTGAGTTAGTAGCAGCTAAACAGCGTTATAGGAAGGCTTACGAAGAGGCAAACGTAGATGATCTAACTGAAGCCCAAGCAGATATTGCTAAAGCTACATTGAAATTGGACAAGGCTCAAGGTCTCAAACCTATTGAGATTGAAGAGCGTGAAATGCCCACTCCTCAACGTGCAGAGCCTGAAAAGAAACAGACTCCACGTACCCAAAAGTGGTTGGATAACAACAATGATTGGTTCGGAGTGGATGATGAGATGACTATGACTGCGGTGGGGCTTGACAGAAAGCTTCAACGCGAGTATGGTGCGGACTATATAGGTACTGAAGAGTACTTTAAAACCATCGATAAAACGATGCGCAAGAGATTTCCTGAACATTTCGATGATCAGAGCCAAGAGGATGACGAGCCGCCTCCAAGAAAAAGAGCTGAACCGGTCTATGAGGATGATGAACCCCCACGCCGTGCACAAAGAATCACTAGTGTTGTGGCTCCGGCCTCACGTAGTACTCCGCCTAACCGTATTCGTTTAAAGGCATCCGAAGCCGAGGTAGCTCGTAGACTTGGGGTCCCGATAGAAGAATATGCGAAGCAGGTTGCAAAACTTAAAAGAGGTTAAATATGGAACAGGTAAAAGCTGAAAAGGCACAAAATCGTTTGGATCGTGAACTTGATACGCGTGCAGCAATGCAACGTCCCACTTCGTGGCAGGCTCCCGAAACCCTACCGTCACCTAATCCGCGTCCGGGTATTTCTCACCGCTGGGTAAGAATCAGTATGGGAGGACAATCTGACGTACAAAACATCTCTAGTAAGTTAAGAGAAGGATATGAACCCTGCAAAGCAGAAGATTATCCTGAAATGATGATGCACGCTACTACCGAGGGTCGCTTTAAAGGCAACATTGAGGTGGGTGGTTTGGTTCTCTGTAGTATTCCGTCAGAGTTTTTGAAGCAACGAGATGCACACTTCTCAAAGATCAATAAAGATACGATGGAATCTGTAGATAACAATTTTATGAAAGACAACGATCCACGGATGTCGAAGTTCTCTGAAAAATCGACAAAAGTGACGTTTGGTTCTGGTTCTTAACTTTTTAAAGGAGTCTTAAATGGCTTATCCTGCTGTCAACGCGCCTTACGGGCTGTTGCCGCAGAACCTAATTGGTGGTCAAGTATTTGCGGGTTCTACTCGTATGTACCCCATCCAGTACGGTTATGCGACCGACATCTTTTACGGTGATTTCGTCGTACTATCGCGTGGTAATGTAACTCGTGCCTCAGTTTCTACTGGCACTGGTTTAAACCAAACGGTTGGTATTTTCTTGGGATGTACTTATACAAACCCGCTAAACAAACAAAAGCAGTTTTCTCAATACTGGCCCGCAAGCACCCTCGCTGGTGACTGTGAAGCCTATGTATTGGACGACCCTGATGCTGTGTTTAAGGCTGTTGTATGTTCCGCCACCACTGCTGTTGCTTCCGCTGCTATAGCGATGATTGGCACTAACCTGTCAGCCATTAACAATACGGGTAGCACCACCACTGGTAACTCTGCTAACGCAGTTTTAGCTCCTTCAGCAACTCCTGTAACAACAACCTTACCTTTGCGTTTGATTGATGTTGTTACTGATAGTGCTATTACTACATCTGCTACTGGCTCTTCATCTTCTACAACTATTACCTTAACTGGTTCTGGCTTGCCTATCGCAATCCCTGTTGGAACAGATGTAGCCTATATTGCAGCAAATGGGCAAACAATTCAAACAGGTTCTTTTGTAACCACCGCTGCGGCAGCCGCTGCAACGTCAGTTACAATTAACGCTGCGATTGCAGTCCCCGGCAGTGTTACAGCTATTCCTAGCTCATCCACTATTGTGTTCACCCAGGTTCCTGAAGTATTGGTTAAATTTAACCAAGCACTGCACGGTTACTACTCTGCCACTGGTGCATAAGGAGCTAAATCATGGCTATTTCACGCGCACAACTACTGAAGGAACTCCTTCCGGGTCTTAATGCTTTGTTCGGTCTTGAGTATGCACGCTACGGCGAACAGCATAAAGAGATTTACGAAACAGAAACTTCTGAGCGTTCGTTCGAAGAAGAGACCAAACTGTCTGGCTTCTCTGCTGCACCAGTCAAAAACGAGGGTTCTGCCATCGCTTATGACAATGCACAAGAGGCATTTACAACTCGCTACAACCACGAAACCATCGCCTTGGGCTTTGCGATTACTGAAGAAGCTATCGAAGATAACCTCTACGATTCTTTGTCAGCTCGCTATACCAAAGGTTTGGCTCGTGCTATGGCTTACACCAAGCAAATCAAAGCGGCTTCTGTTTTGAACAACGGCTTCAGCGCTGCTTATGTTGGCGGTGATGGCGTTGCTCTGTTCAGCACTGCTCATCCTTTGACTGGTGGTGGCACCAATAGTAATCGCCCAGCTACAGCGGCTGATTTGAACGAGACTTCCCTTGAAGCCGCCGTTATTCAAATCGCAGCTTGGACTGATGAGCGTGGTCTATTGATCGCTGCAAAGCCTAAGAAGTTGATTATTCCACCAGCACTCCAGTTCGTTGCTACTCGTTTGTTAGAAACCAGCCTCCGTGTTGGCACTACTGACAACGACGTCAACGCGTTGAAGAACAATGGTTCAATCCCAGAAGGCTACACAGTTAACAACTATTTGACCGATACAAGCGGTTGGTATTTGACTACTGATGTGCCTAATGGCTTGAAGCACTTTATCCGTACTCCGCTGCAAAACAGCATGGACGGTGACTTCGATACTGGCAACGTGCGCTACAAGGCACGCGAGCGTTATTCGTTCGGCTGGTCTGACCCATTAGGAATGTTCGGTTCGCCCGGTTCGTCCTAAGAAAGACTGAGAAGGGAGCCTTGTGCTCCCTTTTCTTTTGGTGTATATTTAACTAACCGGAATTTTTCGGCGTATCAAACAGGTCCGGCTGACCTCATGCAGATTGATACGCCATAACGCATGGAGATATTCTTATGGGATTCGCAACTCACCTTGGCCCTTGGTTGTTGGGCACTGTTAAAAACACAACTGGCTCTACCGCTGGCACCATTCGTAATCTTGGCGCAACTGTCGTATCGCAGTCCAAAGCCATTTTGTACACAGACATTACGGCAGCTACGGTTGCCTTTACGATCCCCGCAGGCTCACAGATTCTGACCGCTCAGTTCAACACCACTGTTGCTTATGCAACCACCACTCCTACATATGCTTTGTTTGTAAATGGTACAGCCATTAACACAGCCGCAAACGGAAGCGTATTCACAAATACAGGTATTGTTAACTTGCTGCTTGGCAATAACAACGCTGCTGGCGCTGTGCTGTGTAACAACGTAGGTACAGGCGATGCAATCATTACATTTACACAGGCTAACGTCACCGCCACCTCTGGTGCTGGTGTCTTGACTCTTACGTATGTTGTGAAAGACAGCGACGGCTCTGCTAACCCAACCTACATCCAACAGTAATTAATCATGGGGGCTTCGGCCCCCTCATAACAGGAGATTAATTATGCAACAAACTGATGTACAAGCGGCGCATTTAAGCGCGGCGGGTTCTTACTATGTAGGACGCGCAAGGTTGAAAGGTATTGTTGTTAGCCCAAAAGCCAGCACTGCCGCAACATTTGAGATTAGAAACGGAAGCGCTACAGCCGCCGTTCTCTACACGATGGATATTGCAAGTCTTGCAACGCCAAACACGTTCTATGTCTTGATTCCCGGCGAGGGCATATTGGCCTCTACGGGGCTACATTTAACAACAAGTGTTGGTACCGTAACAGGTATCACAATATTCTATGGCTAGTCCCGCATGGACTCGCAAGGAAGGCAAGAATCCAAATGGCGGTTTAAACGCCAAGGGCCGAGCCTCTGCGAAACGCGAAGGGCACAACTTGAAACCGCCGCAACCCGAGGGCGGCTCAAGGCGCGACTCTTTCTGCGCCCGCATGAGTGGGATGAAAAAGAAACTGACATCCGCAAAAACAGCGAACGACCCGAACTCTAGGATTAACAAGAGTCTTAGAGCGTGGAACTGCGCTGAAGGTGGGTATGTGAACTCAGCAGACGGTATAGCCCAAAAGGGCAAGACCAAAGGAAGGATGTGCTGATATGGAAGGCAATGAAATTAAAGCAATTGCTGACGGGGCTGCTCTAACAGTTACGTTCTCTGGCGTAATGGGTTGGATGACTCCAGTAGCCACGCTAGTTGGTAGCCTTTTGGGTATTGTGTGGATGTGTATCCGCATATATGAGACTGCAACAATTCAAAAGCTGGTAAAGAAATATGCCAGCAGTAAGTGAGAAACAGAAGAAATTCATGGACGCGGTAGCCCACAACAAAGGGTTTGCCAAGAAAGTGGGTGTACCCCAATCTGTTGGCGCTGAGTTCAGTGACAAGAGTAAGGGAATAAAATTTGGCTCTGGTGATGGTACTAGAGCTGATCGTCAGGTAGTAAACCAGCCAAAGACCGATCACGGTTCAGCGGCACTTTTTAAAAAAGGTGGAAGTATGGCAAGCAAAATGAACCCAGGATTTATGGCAATGATGGCCAAGAAGAAGGACACCAAGTCTTCTGCTATGGGCAAACCAACAATGAAGGCTGGCATGAGCACTGCTAAGGACGGCATGAAAAAAGCTACTCCTATGGCTGACATGGCAGGTATGAAAAAAGGCGGTATGCCCATGAAAATGAAAGATGGCAAAAAGGTGCCTATTTTCGCGGCTAAAGGTGGTGGTATTGAGTCCAAGGGTAAAACCAAAGGCGCAATGGTCAAAATGAGAATGGGCGGCAAAGCCTGCTAAGGAGCACATCATGGCACGTAAAGATTTAGCGGGATTAGCTGCTCTTGGAGCCTTGGGCATGATGCTGTCCAAAGGCAAAAAAACCGAAGTGGAAGAGCCCTACCAAATTAGGGAACGGATGGCACGCGATAAAGCTAAAGAAGCGCCAAAAGAGGCGCTAAAAGAAGTGCCGTTTAGGGGTATGCCAGTAAAGGACAGCGATGCGTTGCCCGCATACCTTTCTAAACAAGTTAGTAGAGTTGATGGTGGGAAGTCAGAAATTACGGACGTTTACCCCGAAGATAGCTCCCCCGCCTATAAGAAAAACGAACTTGGTGAAGTTTATATGGCTACCCCAGAGAAGCGTCTAAAGGAATATCAAGATAGACGGGACTTAATTAACAAAAACGTTAACAACCCCGGATATTCTGCTGGTATGAAAAAAGGCGGCGTAGTCAAGAAGATGGCTTCTGGAGGCATGGCTTCCTCTGCTTCTAAACGCGCTGATGGTATTGCTACCAAAGGCAAAACCCGTGGAAGGATGTGCTAAATGATGTCAAGTCGTGGTATGGGTGCTATCAACCGCTCTAAGATGCCCAAGGGTAAAAGAGAAGCCCGAAGGGATGACACCGATTTCACACAGTACGCTGAAGGTGGCAAGACCAAGTCCAAGGTAAACGAGGCTGGTAACTACACCAAGCCAGAACTGCGTAAACGTATCTTTAACAGCGTCAAAGCTGCGGCAATCGTAGGTACTGGTGCAGGACAGTGGTCAGCACGTAAGGCTCAAGTTATGGCTAAACGCTATAAAGCCGCAGGTGGTGGGTATCGTGACTAAGTGGTCTGACAAGCGCAAGAAGTCTATCGACTGTAACAACCCAAAAGGTTTTTCAGAGAAGGCACATTGCGCAAGTGTGAAGAAAGCTGGTGGTGGTTTAGCTAAATCGCAACAGTCCCTAAAGGACTGGGGCAAACAAGATTGGACAACTAAAAGTGGTAAAAAATCTTCTGACACAGGTGAGCGATACCTTCCAAAAGCTGCGATCAAAAGTCTCAGCCCTGCTGAGTACGCTGCAACAACGCGTGCGAAACGCGCTGGCAAAAAAGCCGGAAAACAATTCGTAGCGCAACCCAAAACGATTGCAAAGAAAACAGCAGGATTTAGATAATGGCAAACACTTCCGGAGCGTCCGCATTTAACCTTGACCTATCCGAGTTGGTCGAGGAGGCGTTTGAACGCGCTGGTAGTGAACTACGCACTGGGTATGACCTACGCACTGCACGTCGTAGCCTCAACATCATGTTTGCTGACTGGGCAAACCGTGGCATCAATCTGTGGACTATTGAAACAGGGTCTATTACCCTAGTTCAGGGGCAGAACACGTATCCACTACCAAACGATACGATTGACCTTCTTGAGCATTTGATTCGTACTGATGCAAACAGCACGTCTAATCAAGCCGACCTAACAATCACACGGATTAGCGTTAGCACCTACGCTACGATTCCTAACAAGTTAACTCAAGCCAGACCTATTCAGGTTTGGATTCAGCGCTACAACGGGCAGGCTAGTCCCATCTCTGCTACGCTGACTACAACCATTACAAGTACATCAGACACAATCGTGTTGAGTGATGTTACGGGTTTACCCGCAGCAGGGTTTATAAAGATTGATAACGAGATTATCAATTACGGGTATATCACTCAGAACACAAACGCTATTAGTGGCACTCTATCTAGTTGTTTCCGTGGCCAGCAAAACACGATTGCTGTAGCGCACACGGCTGCGGCTACTGTGTACTGGCAACAAGTGCCAGCGATAACCGTTTGGCCTACTCCTGATAACGTACAGCCATACACATTTGTTTACTGGCGTCTACGCCGCACTCAGGATGCTGGTGGTGGTGTGAACATCATGGACGTACCGTTTAGGTTTATCCCTTGTATGGCGGCTGGTCTGTCGTACTACATCGCTGGCAAAGTACCACAAGGTATGGAGCGTATTGGCATGTTGAAAGCTCAGTATGACGAGGCATGGGAACTGGCAGCATATGAGGATCACGAGAAAGCAGCATTACGTTTAGTTCCTAGACAGACCTACATCGGGAGGTAGTCATGGGTAATCGTTTTGCTTCTGGCAAGAATGCAATTTCGGAGTGTGACCGCTGTGGTCAGCGGTTCAAGTTAAAGGTTCTGAAGACTGAGATTATCAAGTTAAAGAACTACAACTTGTTGGTGTGTCCAGAGTGTTGGGACCCAGACCATCCGCAGTTGCAGTTGGGTATGTTTCCTGTAGACGACCCGCAAGCGTTGAGGAATCCACGCCCAGATAGAAGTTATAAAGTTTCTGGTCTGTTAGCAGATGGGTATAGCGGCGGTGGTAGCCGAATCTTTCAATGGGGCTGGAATCCTGTTGGTGGGGCAAGCAGTTTTGATGCGGCGTTGACACCAAATAATTTGAATTTGGTTGTACAACTTGGTACAGTAACGGTTAGCGTAACTTAGGAGCTAAAAATGGACAAGAAAGACTTAAAGCAGGACAAGAAAATGATTGCTGGTGCGGTGCATAAGCATGAGAAAAAGTTGCATCCCGGCAAGCCAATGACTAAATTGGCTAAAGGTGGTGTAACAACCGACATGATGAAGTCTATGGGTCGTAACTTGGCTCGTGTTGCAAACCAAGGGAGCAAGTAATGGCTACCTTTAGCAAAAAAATGATGGGTAAAGAAGTTGGCGATGCCAGCGTCTACGCCGAGCCACACCACATGACTGGTAAGAAGTTTACTATTTCTGATAATCCCGGAAAAGAAGCTAACTCTAGCAAGTTAGACACGATGGATGTCAGCATTGGTGCTATTAGCAAATCCGCTGGTGATGAGAAGGTTAAAACCGACGGCATCAGAATGCGTGGTACTGGCTGTGCTACTAAAGGCGTTATGTCAAGAGGACCGATGGGATGAACTATTCCGAGTTAGTAACGGCAATTCAGACCTATACGGAGAACAACTTTCCGTCTACCACTTTGGCGGACAGTACGGTTGTGTCTTCAACGACTCAGATTAACCGTCTGATTACGCAGGCTGAACAACGCATTTACAACACGGTACAGTTTCCATCTATTCGCAAGAACCAATATTCAGCCATCACAGCCAACAACAAATACGTTTCTCTTCCTGATGATTTCTTATCTGTGTATTCTCTAGCGTTGGTGACGGGGGCTACTGGTAGCCCTATCAATTTAGATACAGGTACGTTTGAATACTTATTGAACAAAGACGTTAACTTTATACGTCA